>Ga0335073_10006197_pt1 | contig 16805 bp, 11 predicted proteins | sample Lox_Sample_22_FD_207093 | JGI IMG/M metagenome (GOLD analysis project Ga0335073, IMG submission 207093) | Soil microbial communities from Loxahatchee National Wildlife Refuge, Florida, United States - Lox_Sample_2.2 | ecosystem: Environmental > Terrestrial > Soil > Wetlands | place: USA... | reverse complement strand
GATGTGAACGCCGCGGTGGAGATTGCAGAGCGGGCATTTGCTGGATGGCGACGCACGCCGGTGGTGGATCGCGTGCAGCCGCTCTTCAAGCTGAAGACGCTACTCGAGCAGCATCGCGACGATCTCTCCCTCTCCATTACCGACGAGTGCGGCAAGACGCTGGCCGAGAGCAGAGGCGAGATACAGCGCGCGATTGAGAACGTGGAAACCGCGTGCGCGATGCCCATGCTGATGCAGGGCTCCAACTGCGAAGATATCGCGACTGGTATTGACGAACACATGATCCGGCAGCCGCTGGGCGTGGTGGCGGCGATTACTCCATTCAATTTTCCCGGCATGATTCCGTTCTGGTTCCTGCCCTACGCGGTAGCTGCGGGCAACTGCTTTTTGCTGAAACCGTCGGAGCGGGTGCCGATCACGTCGCAGAAGGTGTTTCACCTGATTCAGGAAGCGGGCTTTCCGGCGGGCGTGATTCAGCTGGTGAATGGCGGCCGCGATGCGGTGAACGCGATCCTCGATCATCCGGGCATTCGCGCGGTGAGCTTTGTAGGTTCGACGGCGACGGCGAAGTATGTCTACAGCCGCGCTGCGGCGAACGGAAAGCGCGCGCAGTGCCAGGGAGGCGCGAAGAATCCGGTCGTGGTGATGCCGGATGCCGATATGGAGATGACCACGCGCATTCTGGCTGATTCGGCGTTTGGGTGCGCGGGACAGCGCTGCCTGGCAGCTTCCGTAGCGATTACAGTGGGCGGAGCGCGGCCGAGCTTCACGGAACAGATTGTCGCCACAGCGACGAAGCGCAAAGTGGGCTACGGCGCAGCGCCCGGGATCGAGATGGGGCCGGTGATTTCGGCGGAGAGCAAAGCGCGCATCGAGGGGTTGATTGCAAAGGGCGAGCACGATGGCGCACGAGTACTGGTGGACGGGCGCGGGCGCAAGGTTTCGGGATACGAAGACGGCTATTTTGTGCTGCCGACGGTTCTGGACGATGTGCCGCCGGATGCAGAGACGGCGCGGACGGAGATCTTTGGGCCGGTGCTTAGCCTGATGCACGCGCAAACGATCGAAGAGGCAATTGCGCTGGTGAACGGACGCAGCTACGGCAACATGGCCTGCATTTTTACGACGGACGGCGCGAACGCGCGGCGCTTCCGGTATGAGGTGAACGCGGGCAACGTGGGTATCAACGTAGGCGTGGCCGCACCGATGTCGACGTTTCCGTTCAGCGGATGGGGCGAAAGCTTCTTTGGCGATTTGCATGCGCAGGCCCACCACGCGGTGGAGTTCTACACGCAGACGAAGGTGGTTGTGGAGCGGTGGCCTAAGGAGTGGAGCAGGAAGTTTTAACGGCAGGGACTAGGGAACAGGGACTGGAAGGAGAATGATGAAACAGCTGTTGGTGGGCAATGCTCCCTGTTCGTGGGGGACGCTGGAGAACCAGGACAAGAGCCAGTCGGTTCCTTATGACCGGATGCTCGACGAACTTGTCGAAACTGGTTATACGGGAACAGAGCTGGGCGATTGGGGGTATATGCCTACCGATCCGGCAGCGCTGAAGGAAGAGCTCGAAAAGCGGAATCATCTGGTGATGCTGGGCGCGTTTGTGCCGGTGGCGCTCAAGAATCCCGGCGCGCATGAGGCCGGCGTGGCGACGGCTGTGAAGACGGCGAAGCTGATCGCCGCGGTGGCCACGACACAGTCGCCGTTCCTGGTGCTCTCTGACGATAACGGAACCGAGCCGGCGCGCACGCATCTGGCGGGGCGTGTTCCGCCGAGCGCGGGGCTCAGCAAAGACGAGTGGAAGACATTTGCGGGCGGGGCGGATCGCGTTGCGCGCGCGGTGCATGACGAGACAGGGCTGCGCACCGTGTTCCATCACCATTGCGCGGGTTACGTGGAGACGCCGGACGAGATTGCAACGCTGCTCGACCTCACTGATCCGGAGCGGCTAGGGCTGGTCTTCGACACCGGGCACTACTATCACGGCACAGGGCGCGAGGATGTGGATCTGGTAGCGGCGCTCGATCGATTCAAGGAGCGCATCTGGTACATCCACCTGAAGGATATTGAGCCGAAGGTTGCGCGCCGGTCGCGTGAGGAGGCGTGGGACTACTTCACGGGCATGCGGCACGGGGTGTACTGCGAGCTGGGCAAGGGCTGCGTGGATTTTCCGGCTCTTCTTCGGTGGCTCGCTGCACACGATTACAAAGGCTACGCGCTGGTGGAACAGGACGTGCTGCCTGGCATGGGCACTCCGAAGGGGAGCGCGCAGCGCAACCGGGATTATCTGCGGTCGATTGAAGCGAATTTTGCTTGAAGGTTTGTGCTTTCCCATCCTGCCGACAGAAAAAGTCGACAGGGTGGGCACGGAAGTTCGCGGTCTATTGAATGAAAGCGGTTGAGGTTTGTGCTTCCCACCCAAGCAAGTTTGAGTTTGCATTTTTTGAGGGCACAATGAGCACGAAGAAATTGCATTTCGGAATCATCGGGGCCGGACGCATTGGCCGCGTGCACGCGGAGACACTGGCTTTCCGACTGCCGGAGGCTGAGATTGTTGCGATTACCGACGTGAATTGCGAGGCGGCGAAGGCGCTGGCAGACCGCTGCAATATTGCCAAGGTCGCGGCGTCGGCTGCAGAGATCTTTGCCGATCCGCGGATTGAAGCGGTGCTCATCTGCACATCGACCGATACGCATGCGGATCTGATTGCGCAGGCGGCGAAGGCGGGCAAGCATATTTTTTGCGAGAAGCCCATCTCACTAAGCCTCGACAAGATTGACAGCTCGCTGGCGGCGGTCGCGGCTGCGGGTGTGAAGCTGCAGGTGGGATTCAACCGGCGCTTCGACTCGAATTTTTTGCGCGTGCGGCAGGCGGTGGCGAGCGGGGAGATCGGCACGCCGAGTTTGATGCACATCATCAGCCGCGATCCGGCGCCGCCGCCGCTCTCGTATCTCGGGCCTTCGGGCGGGATCTTTCTCGACATGATGATTCACGACTTCGATATGGCGCGCTATCTAATGGGCGAGGAAGTGGAAGCGGTGTATGCGTCGGCGGGCGTGCTGGTCGAGCCTGGGTTTCGCGAGGCGGGCGACTTCGATACAGCAGTGGTGGTTCTGCACTTTCGCAGCGGCGCGATCGGGACGATCGACAACAGCCGCAAGGCGGTCTTCGGCTATGACCAGCGCGTGGAGATCCTGGGCAGCAAGGGAAAGATCGCCAGCGAGAACCGCTATCCGAACCAGGTGGTGGTGAGTGGCGAGAAGTGCGTGTATAGCGATCTGCCGCTGAACTTCTTCATGCAGCGGTACACGGAGAGCTTCGCGCTGGAGCTGGAGATGTTCACGCGGGCGGTGCTCGAGGATCAGCCAATTCCGGTCACGGGCGCAGACAGCCGCGTGCCGGTGGTGATGGCGCTGGCGGCGCGCAAGTCGCTGGATGAGCGCAGGCCAGTGCGGCTGAAGGAGGTTGCGGCATGAGGCGATCTGCGATTGCGTGCATCCTGACAGATCTGCATCTGTGGGTGCCTGTTGCTGTGCTCATTCTGGGAACGACGCTCCTGATGACTTTGAGGTGAAACGCGTGAGCTCAAACGCCATTGCTGCGACGACACGGTCGAACCTCTCCCTGCATAAGCTGGGAGTGTTCTGCGGGCTGGCTGCGGCTGTGTGGCTGGGCAGTGCGGAAGCACCCACGAAGCTGGTGAACGAGGGGTTCTCGCCGTTCCTCATTTCGATGGGCATGGTGATGGGTGCGTTTGTGGCGCGGTGGTCAGTGCCCACACTTCTGAAGGGCACGGGATTCCTGCTTACCGATTTGCGCGAGAAACCGCACCTGATGGTGTGGGCGCTGGTGGGCGGCATGCTGTGGGCCGTGGGCAATACGCTCACCATCTTTGCGGTGCGCAACGTGGGGCTGGCGATTGCGTTTCCATTGTGGAACACCAATAGCCTAGTTGGGCTGGCGTGGGGATGCCTGCTGTTCCGGGAACTGCGCGGATCGAGGCCGAAGGACTGGGCCAAGGTGATTGGCGGAGCGGCGGCAATTGTTTTTGGCGCGACGGTGCTGGCGATTGCGACGGCGCAACAGTCTGCGGGCGGATCGGGCAAGGCAATCGTGGGGATTGTTGCCGCGCTGGGCGCCGGAGTAATGTTCGGCACGATGTACATTCCCTACCGCAAGGCGTACATCAGCGGCATGAACCCGCTCTCGTTTGTCACGATCTTCACCTTCGGCGAGCTGGGAACAGTGTTCACCCTGGGGCTGGTGTTTTATGGCGGCGTGCATCCGCTGGTTGCGGAGCTGCATCGCGCGCGGCCCATGCTGTTCTGGCCGTTTCTGGGCGGATTTTGCTGGGTGATCGGCGACCTGTTCCAGCAGTATGCGGCGAAGTATATCGGCATCGGGCGCGGCATTCCGCTTTCGAACACGAATCAGCTTTGGGGGCTGGCGTGGGGCGCGCTGGTGTTTGGGGAGTTCGTAGGGTTGAGCGGACCGGGCAAGGCGCTGATCATAGCCGGGTCGCTGGTGATGATTGCCGGCGCGGTCTCCATCAGCATGGCTGAGCCGCCGCCCTCTGAGATCGAGAACTGGAACAAGGCGATGCAGCGCGAATGCGAGCGCTACAGCCTGGACTCGGGAACTGTGGCCGCAGTCGTGAGCGGCGATGATCCGCTGGCCGAGCATCCGCACGAGCGGCGCTGGTGGGAGGTGCTCATCATGCTGGCCGCGACCGGGGTCTTTGTGTGGCTGGCGGTGGGAACGCGCGCGCAGCATATCTACGTCAGTCTTCCCTGGATGTTGATCTTGATTGCCGGCACCCTGGTTCCGCTCGGCGTTGTGGGAACAATGCTGTGGCGGCGCACACGGTTTTCTTAGGGCCGGTTTCGCAAGCAAAGACGTGCTTCATTTGGCTTCCCCAGGGGCTAAAGCCCCACCATTCAACTCCGGTTTTCAGCACGACTGAAGTCGTGCCATGTTACAAAGCGGACTTCCCGTTTCGAAGCGGACTCTCGGAAGACGTAGTGGCTGATCGCGTGAGGCACTTCACTCCTCCGACCCTAATCGTGAAAGAATCGCGAGTCTCGCTACTCGATATGGCTTCCCGAATGAAGAATGCCGCGGATGGCGTGTTCGGCTAGTGGCAACGAGGCGCTTGGAGATTTTGTTGATCCCTTTTAATCATCTGTTTTCAGAGATTTTATAGAAAAGAAGAACGATGACAGGAATGGGGCAGAGACGACATACAGCCCCATTCGATGGACAACAACTAACCCCTGTTCGATGAGAACAGCAGGAGACAACATGAGTTTGCTTGACCGATTTGCCAGTTATTGGAGGAAAGTGAGCAGCCGAGCAAGACACGACAAGCAAGGCTCCGCGTGGTTTTCAATCGCATTGGCGCTATGTTTGCTGATTCCCGCAGGCGCGGTGTACGCGCAATATGACTCGGGCAGCCTGGTGGGCGTGGTACATGACTCGACGGGCGCGGTGATTCCCGGAGCAACAATTTCCGTGACGAACAAGGCGACGGGCGTGGCCTTTAACACGACATCGGGCGCCGATGGCGAGTACGAGGTGCCATCGCTGCACACGGGCAATTACAAGATTTCGGCGGCGCGCCAGGGCTTCAGCACAGCGGTGGCCGACAACATCCTGGTGTCAGTGGGCGAGCGCCAGCACATCGACCTGACGCTGCAAGTGGGCCAGACGGCGACGACGGTCGAAGTAAGCGACGTGGCACTGCAGTTGGAGACCGAATCGAGCGAGCGCGAGCAGACGGTCTCCGGCTACCAGACAGAGGCGCTGCCGCTGGTGAGCCGCAACTTCTCCGATCTTCTGGCGCTGGTGACCGGATCGCGGCAAGCGCCGACGCAAGCCACTACGAGCTCGATCTCGAGCCTGGTGCGCGAGGGCGCGTACAACGTCAATGGCCAGCGCAGCATGTTCAACAATTACCTGCTGGACGGCATGGACAACAACGCCTACGGCGAGAGCAACCAGGGGTTCGACAACCAGATCATCGCAATTGCTCCGGATTCGGTGGCGCAGTTCAACGTGGTGACCAACAACGAGAATGCCGAGTACGGGCGCTCGTCGGGCGCGACCGTCAACGTGGCCTCGGCCAGCGGAACGAATGCCTTTCATGGCGTGGCATACGACTTCTTCCGCAACACGGACCTGAACGCCGATGGCTTCTTCAAGCCAACCCTGGTTTCCAGCGCGGGCATCAGCGTGCCGTTCCAGAAGCCGACTTTCCGGCGCAACCAGTTCGGCATGAACCTGGGCGGGCCGATCCTGCGGGACAAGCTGTTCTTCTTCCTCGACTATGAAGGATTCCGTCAGGACCTGAGCCCGCTCTACGTGCTGACATTACCGACGCAGAACGAGATCAACGGCATTCTTGTGGTGCCGGTGAAGAACCCGCTGACCGGCGTCACCTACCCGGCGGGACAACCGATTCCGTCGGGCGCGATCAATCCGCTCTCGCAGCAGATTCTCAGCTACTACAAGCCGTTTGCAAGCCAGTTACCGGTCGCCGGACTTGCCTCTTCGGGACTCTTCCAGGATGACTATGCGAAGGAAGTTCCTTTCACCGACAACTCGGACAAGGGCGACCTGCGGCTCGATTACCAGGAGTCGCCGAATACTTCGTGGTTTGCGCGCGTGAGCGACCGCAAGGAGACGGGCGTTAATCATCCGACGATTCCGCTGCCGCTCGACGGGCAGGCCAACGGGACCATCCGCATCCTGGACCAGCAGATTGCACTGGGCTACACGCACCTGTTCGGAGCCAACCGGATTGTGGACGCGCGACTTGGGTTGTCGCGCACCAAGGCCGGCAAATACACGCTCTCGATCGGCCAGAACGACTTCACGATTCCGGGATTGCAGACCGTGCCGAGCTTCATCGCGGGCGGTCTGCCGTCGATTTCAGTCTCGGGCGGATTTACCGTGTTCGGACGGCAGAGCACTAATCCGCAGTGGCAGAACCCGGCGCTGCTCGATCCGAAGGTGAACTACACGTGGGTCGTCGGCAAGCACTCGCTCAAGTTCGGCTATGAGTTCGAGCACATCTGGATGGCGGTGAACGACAACAACCCGCTTTACGGTTCATGGACCTATGGCGGCGGATATAGCGGCGGAACGACTGCCGACAACTATTGGGCCGACTTCCTCTTCGGCCTGACCAGCAGCTACCAGCTCGCGAACTACTTTGTGGTGCACCTGCGCCAGTCGATGGACAGCGCCTATGCGCAGGACGACTGGAAGGTGACTCCCAATCTCACGCTGAACCTGGGTCTGCGCTGGGAGTATGGTTCGCCGTACTCCGAGCAGCATAATTACATCTCCAACTTCGACCCGGTAAACCAGGTGGTGGACACCATCAGCCCCGGAGCGGTTCCGGGCAACGGCATTGTGCCGGTTTCGGCGGGCGGCGTTTACGGCAGCACGCTGATGAACCCCGATCTGCATGACTTTTCACCACGGGTCGGTTTCGCTTTGGCTGTCACTCCCAGGACGGCGCTGCGCGGCGGCTTCGGTACCGGCTACGTTCACTACACCCGCGCCGGTTCGGGCGACATCACCGGCATCAATGCACCGCAGGCCCAGTTTGCCGTGGTGGCGCAGAACACGCCGACGGCCACGAATCACTGCTCAAACCCACTCCCGGCGCAGATTATCGCTGTCGGCACGACCACGCCGAGCTGCTATGCCACGTCGGACCAGGGCTTCCCGACGGGTCTGGTGACGACCTTCAATTCGGCCACGGACAACATCACGTGGGTTCCCAAGAACACACCGGACAGCTACGTGGAGAACTGGTTCGTGAGCGTGCAGCAGCAGCTCTCGAAAAACACGCTGCTGGACGTGGCGTACGTGGGCAACCACGGCGTTCACCTGCAGGGCTTTCTGAACGCCAATCAACGGAATGTTGCAACCCTTGGGACTGTGAACGCACCACGCGCCTACTCGAACTGGCCCAGCGATATTACCGAGGCACTAAACGAGTTCTGGTCAAACTTCAATGCGCTGCAGGTTCGTTACGAGCAGCGCTTCGTGGGTGGCCTGACGCTGCTGAACTCGTTCACCTGGGAGCATTCGCTGGACAACGCTTCGGCTTCGCTTGAAGGCAACACGCCTTCGCCGCAAAACGGCCTGAACATTGCGGCGGATTACAGCCAGTCGGATTACAACCTGCCACTGGCCAACGTGACCAGCCTGGTGTACGAGCTGCCCTTCGGCCAGGGACACCGCTTTGTTCCGAATGCCAACGGGGTGCTGAACAGCATCATCGGCGGCTGGCAGCTGAGCGCCATCAACACGGCGCAGGCGGGCACGCCGTTCAACCTGACCTATACGCCCACCTCACTGCAGCAGGTGTCGCAGCAGATTTCGGCAACGTATCGCGGCGCCAATGAGTATCGTCCGAACTTTGTGGCCGGTCAGAAGGTCACGCAGGGCACATCGCACCGCGCGGCGAACACCGGCTACGTCAACTATGTCAATCTGGCTGCATTCTCAATTCCAGGAGCAACGAAGAATGCGGGCGGGTTCTATAACAGCCCCTTCGGCACGGCTTCGCGGAATCCGGGGCGCACGCCGCCGTTCAACGAAACCGATCTCGATGTGAACAAAAAGTTCAACACGCCGATTGAAAGCCTCAAACTGGAGTTCCGGGCCGAGGCTTACAACGTCTTTAACCACACGAACTTTTACCTGCCGGGAAATATCAGCGGCTCGCAGGGAGCTGCGCCCACGGGAGGCGGACAGATTACGTCCACGTTCGAACCGAGAGTGCTTCAGTTCGCGCTGAAGATTATTTACTAGAGCGGTTCTACAGTTCGAGTGCCTTCGCTTGAACTGCGGAAGGTGGCATTTTCTTGGGGAAAATGCCACTCTGCAGCGGTGGCTTCGGGATGCAGCAACTGTGAAACCGCTGTAGCGCTCCACTGGCTGTATCGCCCCCCCTCGGCGCAGGCTGAGGGTGGGCTTTTTTGTGGATGATCTGGCTCACAGACGATTCCCTGCACCGTGCAATCCTGCAGGGCATCCAATGCGAGGCGGGGGCGTGTGAGCTGGGTCATGGCGGAACATTGCCTCTTACCGGATTCTTACAAGAGCGTAAACTCAAGACAGGACGATGAGAACGGAGATCCTTGACAGGCTGGGCCGCGAAAGCGAGCCATGGGATGTAGTGGTGATCGGCGGCGGGGCTACGGGGCTGGGTGCGGCGGTTGATGCCGCTTCCCGCGGATACCGCACAGTGCTGGTGGAACGGTCCGATTTTGCCAAGGGAACGTCGAGCCGCAGCACAAAGCTGGCTCACGGCGGCGTGCGTTACCTGGAACAACTCAACCTGACGCTGGTTCTGGATGCCCTGCGCGAGCGCGGCCACATGCTGCGCAACGCGCCCCACCTGGTGCACGATCTCTCCTTTGTCGTTCCGGCGTACAAGTATTCGGCACTGCCTTACTACGGCATGGGCCTGAAGGTGTATGAGTGGCTCTCGGGGCGGTTGTCGCTCGGGCGGTCGGAGCTGCTTTCGCGCGAGAGCACGCTGGAGCGGCTGCCGAGCATCGCGGCCGATGGAGTCCGCGGTGGGATTCTTTATCACGACGGGCAGTTTGACGATGCGCGGCTCGCGATCACGCTGCTGCGCACGCTTGAGGACCTGGGCGGAGTGGCCGTCAACTACGTCGAGGCCATTGGGCTGCTGAAGAGCGGCGACAAGATCAGCGGCGTGCAGGTGCGGGATCGGGAAGGCGATGCGGTCTTCGATATCCAGGCGAAGGTGGTGATCAACGCGTGCGGCGTGCATGTGGAAGAGACACTGGCCCTGGACGATGGACGCGCGTCAGGCTCGCTGCTTGCATTGAGCCAGGGCACACACTTTGTGCTGCCGCGTTCGTTTCTTCCGGGCGATACGGCGCTGATGATTCCTAAGACGGCCGACGGGCGAGTGCTGTTTGCGATTCCATGGCACGGCGTGACGGTCGTGGGCACGACGGACGAGCCGGTGAATCGCGTGACGGATGAGCCGCGGTCTCTGCGCGCAGAGAGAGATTTTTTGGTCGATCACATTACGCGCTACTTCGACCGCAGGCCGGTGGCGGCCGAGATCCTGAGTGTCTGGTCTGGCTTGCGGCCGTTGGTTCGCAAGAGCGGCGTGAAGACTTCGAAGCTCTCGCGAGATCACACGATTCTGGTTTCGAAGTCGGGACTGGTGACGGTGACGGGCGGCAAGTGGACGACGTACAGGCGCATGGGTCAGGACACGATTGACCACGCGGCAGAGGTTGCGTCGTTGCCGAAACGGCCTTCGAGGACGCTGGAGTTGAAGCTGCACGGATGGACTGCGGAGACCAATGCGTCGTCTGAGTGGGAGCGCGTGTATGGCGCCGATCTTGCTGTGGTGCAGGCGCTGTCGGCGGAGCGTCCTGGGCTGGATGCGCTGATTCATCCGCGGCTGCCCTTCAAGTTGCGTGAGGTGGTGTGGGCCGCGCGGCACGAGATGGCGCGCACGGTGGAAGATGTGCTGGCGCGGCGCACGCGGGCGCTGTTTGTGGATGCGCGCGCGGCGATCGAAGCGGCTCCGGCCGTGGCAGAACTGCTGGCCGGCGAGTTGAATCGCAGCGAGGCGTGGAAGACTAACGATCTCCAGAATTTCCTGGCGACGGCGAAGGGTTATCTGCTGGAAGAGTGCGATCTGAAGCCGGCGGTGGTGAATTACGCCACCGCGTCGCGATAAGAATTCGTGGATTCCCAGGTCCGAAAATCCGGACCCTTCGGCTGCGCTCAGGGCAGGCTCTGGGGCACCCGCAGAAAAACATTCCTCAGGGGCTAAAGCCCGGGTTCATTTGCGACCTCTACGGCACGAGTAAACTCGTGCCCTTTCACGAAACCCGTCACCCGTAGTGTTTTTCCACGATGATCTTATTCGGCGTGGAGGACGACTTCGAAGAGGAGCAGGCTTACGGTGGTGAAGATGATGTCGTAGCCGAGGAGGAGCTTGATCCAGAGGGTTGGGTCACTGTCGCCGGTGAGAATCGCTTTGGTGGACAGCACCATGGCAAGCAACGCAGGCATGAAGATGGGAAAGAGAATGAGCGGCAGCAGCAGCTCGCGGTTACGGCTGCGGATGGAGAGCGCCGCGAAGAACGTTCCGTTGGCGACCAGCGCCCAGGTGCCCAGCGGCAGCACGAGGAGAAGCAGCCAGCCCTGTCCCTCGATGTGCAGGTTGTAAAAGACCAGAAAGACCGGCGCGAGCAGCGCCTGCACAATTGTTACGAAAAGAAAGTTCGCGAGCACCTTGGCGAGAAAGAGCTCCGCACCTGGCGTGGAGGCCATGCGTTGTGCGTCGAGCACCTGGTGGCGAATCTCCCGTGCCCAGGCCTGGTTGAGCGCGCTCACAGAGGCAAACATGGTGGCGACGCAGAGTACGCCGCCGGCGATATCGCGCGAGACGGAGTCGCGCGGATCAAAGGCCAGCGAGAAGAGCACGACGACGAGCAGCGCGAAGAAGAGCATCGAGTTGATGGCTTCCCTCGAGCGCCACTCGATGCGGAGATCCTTGGCCAGATGGGTCCAGAGGGCGCGGGTCATGGGTGTTTGTTCTCCGGGACTAGGCCTTTGGGCGGGTCGAACTGGCCTCCTTCGATATTGGGCCGGGGGAGTGCGTGGTGTCCCACCCTGTCGACAGAAAAAAATTGACAGGATGGGGCACGGAAGCTTCTGTGGAGGGGGATGGTCGTCATGGGCGATGCCCCTCGGTGGGCTGAACGGCGTTCTTAGTCAGATCGGCGGTCTGGGCCTGCGCGGCGCGGAGATAGTCGTCGGGACTGAGGATTAATTGCGTGCCGCGGGTTCCGGCCGAGACGCTGATCTTGTCGAATAGGATTGCGGTCTCGTCGACCCACACGGGAAATGCTTTCTTTGCGCCGAAGACTGTGACGCCGCCGCGGATGTAGCCGGTGAGAGATTGCACGTCTTTGAGAGGGACCATCTCGGCTTTGCGCAGGCCGGCGGCGCGGGCGAGCTTTTTGAAGTCGAGTTCGGCGTCGCCGGGAATCACGGCGAAGACGTAAGCGTCCGGCCCTCCGGAGGTGATTAGTGTTTTGAAAACCTGCTCGGGGGGCATGCCTATCTTTTTGGCGACCGTGATGGCCGACAGATCGTTGGGGTCGACTTCGTACTCGCGCAGTTCGAATGGGATGCCGAGAGATTCGAGATAGCGGGCGCCGTTAGTCTTCATAGGTGAGGTTTACCCGGTTCGAATGATGCAACTCTTCCCTCGTGGAGGGTGAGCACCCAGTCGGCGATGGGCAGTGCCAGCTCGCGCTGGTGCGTGGTGAGCACGATGGTGCGGTCGCCCTGACGGAAGCGGGCGAGGAGTTCGACCATCTGTCGGGCGCTCTCGATGTCCATGTTGGAGAAGGGCTCGTCGAGCAGGAGCAGCTCGGGAACGGGGAGCAGAACGCGGGCGAGCGAGGTGCGCTGACGCATGCCTTGGGAGTACTGGCCGAGGATTCGGTTCAGCTCGGGGTCGAGTCCCACCTGGCGGAGCGCATCGGCAGGCGTGAGGCAGGCGCGATCCGGATAGAGCTGGGCGAAGTAGCGGAGATTTTCGACGGCGGTGAGCTCGTCATAGAGCATGGACGCATGGCTCATGTAGCCGATGCGCGAGCGAGCCTCATACGGCCGCTGGCCATCGAAGACCTGGACGGCGCCGAAACTGGGACGCAGAAGGCCAGCCAGGACGCGGAGCAGCGTGGATTTGCCGGCTCCGTTTTCGCCGAGCAGGACATAGCAGCGGCCGGGCTCGAGGTCGGCGGAAACCTGGCGCAGTGCGGCAAAGGAACCGAACAGCTTGGAGACCTTGTCGATCCGGGCGCAGAGCGCAGGACGGACGGGCTCTGGCGGCTTGGCGGTCATTCGCTCAGTTAGCTGCGGTCTGATTGGCGGGGACCGCCGATGCAGTAGACGCAGAGGCGGGTCTGGTGGCCGGAGCCGCAGGCTGGCTTCCGGGCTGTGCGGGAGCGTACTTGCTGGCGCACTTGGCCTGGAGGGCCGTGGCGTGGAAGACGCCATCGCGGCCGTAGGTGCCTTCGGCCAGCGCCTGGGCGTCGTCCTTGAAGGTGTCCGGCGGAGGCTCAGAGCCCTTGTAGGTGACCTTCAGCAGGCGTCCGCTGGGGGCTTTGGGCGAGTGGCTTTCAAATTCATTCAGTACGAAAGTGACGTGAGGGCCGTCCTGCTGGATGGAGCCAGGCTGCACAAACCCCTCGACGCGGAGCTGGCTGTGGAACGCCTTATCGCCCATACCGCCCAGTTCGGCGATGGTGACGTAATAACTCTTGTTGGCTCCGTAGCCGGTATAGGCGAGCCATCCGATCGTGCCGACAATAATGGCCGCTGCGATCACGATTCGCAAACTGTTTCCAGAGGATTTCATGGCTATGTTAACGATACGAGCGGAAGAGGCGGCGGTCAACCATGCAGCGCCGCAAGTGGGGTCGTAAACCCAGCGTTTTTCAGGATTTGGCGATTTTTCAGAAGGCAGGGAAGCGCATCTGCACCGGATGGCTGGCGCGCGCGGCTCTTAGCGACGCGTCTGACGTTGGCGGACAGCACCCGCGGCATGGACGGCAGTCCATTCCATCCTGGAGCGGTGCCTGAGCAAAATCGCTACGGTCGGCGAGATCATGGTGGCCACGAAGGCGAATCCAAGCAGGAAATCGATCATATCCATCTCCCAAGGCAAGATGCCGGTGCGTCACAGAGACTATCGGCAAAGGCGAGCAATTTGAGAAACGGTAGCGCAACGAGACAAAAAGGAGGAATAGCTCTTCAGGGTGGGAAGGCATGGCGGGTTGGTAACACGTGCTGGCGCGGCAGTGTTAGCGATCACGTTCCTACGGGAAAACTAATCGCCGTCGGGCGGGACCTGGGCGAGGAGGCGTTTCCAGGTCTTCTGGTTTTTGCGGAAGCCGCGTTTCAAATCTTCGAGGATGCGCTCGAAGTCGGCGTTGGTGCGCAGATTGTTCCATGCGGGATTCTTCTGGAACCATGGATAGTTCTCGTTGCCGAGATAGATGGCGCGGCGCAGCCAGTGCAGCGCTTCGCTGGAGTCGCCTTCGACGGCAAAGTAGGTGGCGAGGCGGTAGGCCATTTCGTTGTCGGCTTCGGCCGCGGTGAGCGTGTCGTCTTTGAGCAGCGCCGCGGCGCGGGCCCGCTCGCCGGCCTGCACGTAACAGAGCGCCAGCGTGGGTACGGCGATGCGCAGCGAGTCGTCGTCGCGGATCACGGCTTCAAGGATCTCGATAGCCGCATCAAGACGACCAAGCCGCATCTGCTGATAGCCGGCCGAGGTGCGCAGGAGGGGATGGCGGGGTTCGAGCGCGAGACCTTTTTCGAGCTCATCGCCGGCCAACTCGATCTGATTCTGGTAGTGGTAGACGCGGGCACGGTGGTTGTAGAGAATGGCGGCGTTGGCGGGGTTCAACTTGAGGGCGCGGTTGAACTCGACCAGCGCTTCGGCATACATGCCGTCGCCGCGCAGCGTGACGCCCGCCACCCTGTGCACGGCCCAATCGTTGGCCGCCGTGGTGAGGAGATCGGCGATGCCGTGCCGGGCCGACTCCTTCTCGCCGCGAGAGAGCAGCATGTAAATCCGGTAGAGATTCGCTTCCGTCGAGGCGGGGTCGAGCTTGAGCGCTTCTTCGACGGCGCGGCGCGAGCGCATCACGTGAATCTGCCCGCCGAAGCCGTGGCGCGCATATTGCAGCTCGGCAATGCCAAGCCCGCTCCATCCGGGAGCAAAGAGCGGCTCGGCGTCGGTGACACGGGTCAGCAGCGCGTGGGCGCGGTCAAGGTCGGCGCGCGAGCCGGTGCGCGCCATGAAGGAACTGAGCAGCGCGCGGCCCTGCAGGTAGCGCTCGCTGATGGGACCGGGCAGTGAACCTTCACGCGGTGCAGGGCGGCCGTCGGTCTGGGACACTTCGATGCGGTTCGGGGCGCTGAGGCCATGCAGCGCGGCGAAGACCTCGTTTGAAATCTCGGTCTGCACGGCGATCAGGTCCAGCGAGGCCACGCTGATGGCGCCTCCGGAACGCACGCTCTGCGAAGCCACGTCGAGAAGCTGCCAGTTGAGATCGAAGCCCTTCTCCGAACGAAGAAAACTGCCGGCGAGCACATAGGAGACGAGAAGCTTTTGCCCGATGGCCAAGGGATCGAGATTGCTGTTGGGATCTGTGAGGGGCAGCGACATGAGGACGCTCGAGGGCCGCACGACGAGCGCGGGGATGCGAGCAAGGCGCGCGGCAATGGCGTCGGCGAGAGCGTAGCTGTAGAGCGGCGCAACCTCTGCGGTGCCTAGATTCGTGAAGGGCAGCACAACGAGAGAGGCTTCCTTGGCGCGCTCAACGGCCGACTCGCGAAAACGCTCGGCGAGCATGGAGAGAAATCCAGTGGTGCGCTTTTCTGCTTCGGCTGCGGAGACGGGAAGATTCGCCGCAGCATCGGCAGGAATGATGCCGGTTTCAATCTGCAGCGCCTTCATGATGGTTTTCAGCGCTTCGCGGACTTCAGCAGCCGATGCATAGCGCGCGCTGGGATTTTTTTCCAGGCAGGTGGCTATCACACTCTTCAACTCGGGCGAGATGCCGGGGACGATCGCACTCAGATCGATCGGCTCGGTGAACTGGATGGCGCGGATGGCCTGAAAGTCTTCAGCATCAGGGCGGGTAAAGGGGTGGCGGCCGCTGGCGAGCTCGTAGAGAATCACACCCAGCGCCCACACGTCTGACCGCACGCTGGAGTGCCCAGTGACGAACTGCTCGGGCGCCATGTAACGAATTGTGCCGCCGCGTGCAGTGTAGGTGGCGGCGAGCGCTACATCCTTGGCGAGCCCGGGCTTGGCGGGATCGAAGTGCATGTCTTCGGGAGCGAGACGCCGCGCGAGGCCGAAGTCGAGAATCTTGACGAGGCCGCCGTCGGTGAGCATCACGTTCTGCGGCTTCAGGTCGCGATGAAAGATGCCGAGCCTGTGCGCGGCCTGCAGCCCGTCCGCGATCTGTGTGCCGACCGAAAGCACGAGCTGGGGGTTGGCGGGACCCCGCGCGATGAGCTGATCGAGCGATTGGCCCGGGACGTACTGCATCGCGATAAAGGCTTCATCGCCGCTTTCGCCCACTTCGTAGATGGCGCAGACGTTGGGATGTTCGATGGCGGAGGCCATGCGGGCTTCGCGGAGCATGGTGGAACGCATCTGCTCGACAGAAAGCAGGCCGACGCGCAAAATCTTGAGCACCACGGGCCGCTGCAACAGCGTGTCATTCGCCAGATAGACGACACCGCTGCCGCCCGCGCCCAGGCGCCGCTGAATCTCATATTGTTCGATTGTTCTGCGCTTCATCACCTGCTCTTAGTTTAGCGGGCAGGGCATTAAGACTATCTAAAGCGCAGGTAAGGAACGACTCAGTGCAGACGCGGACGCTGATTCTCTTCCGGTTGCTGCCGATTCCCTGCTCCCTGCGACTCTTCGCGCAGCATGCGCATCTGGCTGCGGCGGCCCAGCACGAGCATGGTGATGCCGAAGATGAGCAGCACCAGTCCCCACCAGAGATTCGCGTCAACGCCCAGGCTTTTCACATACAGTGCAGTGTTGTCGCGCGTAGCGAGGCCGAAGGAGAAGAGGATGGTTCCGGTGAGGGTGAACATCAGTCCCATGGGAAGGCGCAGATCGAGGTTCATCGTTTCTCCTTCAGCAGGATCAGGCAAAGAACAGGTTGAGCGCAACGGCGACAAT
>Ga0335073_10006196_pt1 | contig 16806 bp, 16 predicted proteins | sample Lox_Sample_22_FD_207093 | JGI IMG/M metagenome (GOLD analysis project Ga0335073, IMG submission 207093) | Soil microbial communities from Loxahatchee National Wildlife Refuge, Florida, United States - Lox_Sample_2.2 | ecosystem: Environmental > Terrestrial > Soil > Wetlands | place: USA... | reverse complement strand
TCCCCGCCTCCGGCGACGCCACCCTCATCAGCTGGACCGTCGCGCACGGGAAACCCGGCACGGATCCTGTCGTCTTGTGCGTCGCCGAGCTCACCGAAGGCCCGTGGTGGTGGTCGCAGCTAGCGGGCGCCAGCCCGAAGACCCTGCGCCCCGGAACCCCGCTCCGCGTCGAATTCCGCCGCCACAGCCCCGAGGACGAGGCGGTCCCCGTCTTCGTCCTCGCCGCGGAAAGAACGTAGGTCTCTGCGGTCGCCGCGTCAGCCTCCCTCGATCGCCTGGCGGACCACGCCGGCCCGGTCTACCTTTCCGTTCTCGGTGCGCGGCAGCGCCGCGGCGAACGCGATGTGCCGCGGGATCTCGTACGGCGCCAGTTCTTCGCGCAACGCGGCGCGGATCCCTGCCACCGTGGGCGGGCCGCCGGCGGGCACGACCACGGCGACCGGGATCTCCCCCAGGCGCGGCTCCGGGGCGCCCGCCACGGCGCTGTCGACGATGCCGGGCAGCTTGTTCAGCGCGGCCTCGACCACCGCCGGGTACACGTTGAAGCCGCCGCACAAGATCATCTCGCGCACGCGGCCAAGCACCGATAGGAAGCCGTCGGCGTCCAGCGCACCGAGGTCCCCGGTGTGCACCCAGCCCTGTGGCGTCGGCGGCACTGGCCGCCCGTCCGGTCCGATGTAGCCGGTCATCGAGCCGCCGCCCCGCGCCACGATCTCCCCCACCCGCCCGGGCGGGAGGTCCTGGCCGTCCGGGGCTGTGATCCGCACCTCGACGCCGGGGGCGATGCGCCCGACGGTGGACGGCGGGCGACGGCCGGCTCGCACGTCCTCGATCCGCTCGAAAGCGATAGCCCCGGAGAACTCGGTCTGCCCGTAGTTGCGCAGCACCGGCACGCCGTAGCGGTTCTCGAACTCCTCCCGGGTGGCGTCCGGGATCCCCGCGGTGCCGACCGTCACCGAGCGGACCGCGCCCAGGGTCCGCTCCTGCGGCCAGCGTCCCAGGTCGTAGACCATCGCCGGCGTCAGCTTCAGGACGGTGACGCCGAACTCGTCGACGAGGCGGAGCGCCATCTCGGCGTCGAACTTCGGCACGAGCAGCGCCGGCTTGCCGGTGTACCAGGCCGACAGCACGCCGAGTACCCCGGCCATGTGCGCCATCGGCGTGAATATCGGCGAGGCGGCCCGCGGCACGGCGGTGGGCAGCCGTCCGTCGCCAGGCAGTCCGCTGCCCTGCGCGATGCCGAGCAGCGAGCGGGACAGCGCGGGGAAGCTCAGGACCGTGCCCTTGGGCCGGCCCGTGGTGCCGGAGGTGAAGATGACGAGGGCCTCCTCGTCGTCGGCGGGCGCCTCACCCGGCCGCAGGACGGCTGCGACGCCCGGGCGGCCCAGGACGGCGTCGCAGTGAGATTCGGCCACGCGCCGGATGGCCTCCCGGTCGGGCAGCAGCGCCCCGAGGGGGACGGCCGAGGCGCCCCGGGCCCATACCGCGGCGAGGCGGGCCACGCTGTCGGCGTCGTTGGCCATCGCGACCGCCACCCGGCGGGCTTCCCTGGGGATCCCGGCGGCGATCTTCGCCGAGCGCTCGGCGAGCTCGGCAAAGGTCACCGCGGTGCCGTCGATCCCCAGCAAGGCGGGAGCGAGCGGCGCGGCGGCCGCTAGCCGGGCGACGAGATCCCGCAGCGGCCCCCTTCCCGGGGCGGCTTCGAGCTCGGCGTCCCCTGCGATGTCCGCTGTCACGTTCCGTCCTCTTCCGATGCCGGGTAAAGCTTCGATAAAAGAGTATACCATTATCGGATGAGCTAGCGTCGGCTGATCGTTTGCGGACGGCACGACTCCCCATTTAATGGGAAGCCATGGCAAAAGAGTTTACTTTACTAGCTCAGGGGTAGCGGACCGACCCGCGTGCCTTCAGCTCGGCCAGCGCGTCGGCGTCATAGCCAAGCTCGGTGAGCACCTCCACGGTGTGCTCCCCGGGCTCCGGCGCCAGCCGGTGCTCGGCGCGCGCCGCATCCGACACCCGGATGAGGTGCGCCAGCTCTCGCACCACCCCCTGGCCGGGGTGCCGCACCTCAACCACTCGCCCGGTCTGGTGGTTCGCGGGGTCGCGGTGGAAGGCTCGGCAGTTGTTCTCCGTCGCCGGCGCGACCGCGCCCAGGCCCGCGGCGGTGAGCAGCGTGACCCAGTCGCCCGTGGCGCGCGTCTGCAAGATGTCGCCCAGGACAACGGACAGTTCGTAGTCGTTTTCCTCGCGGGCCTCCGCCGTTGCGAACCGCTCATCCGCGCGGAACGCGACCCCGAGGACGTCCCCGAGCCGGGACAGCTCGTCGTCGCCGGCGACCGCCAGCGCGAGCCAGCCGTCCGCGGTCTCGTAGAGCCGGTCCAGCGCCGAGAACCCGGTCTGGAGCGGGTCGAGGCGCATCGCCCCGAGCACCGCGCCGTCAGCGGCGCGCACGACGTGCGCCATGTGCGCCATCGTGGCGTCCAGCTGGCTGTTCTCCACATACACGCCGCCGTCACCGGCGCGCTGGCGGTGCAGCAGGCCCAGCAGGACGCCCACCGCGCCGAGCAGTCCGTTGCCGGGGTCCTCGTTCCCGAGCGGGAAGAGCGGTTCGTTGTACTTGCCCGCGACTTCGTAGCTCACCCCGGCGTACCCGGAGAGCATCGGAGCGAACGACTGCCGCTGCGCGTCCGGGCCGGTCGATCCCCAGCCAGGCGCGTACAGGTAGACGATCCGCGGGTTGCGCGCCCGCGCCTGCTCGATCCCCACGCCGAGCCGCTCGGCGGCGCCCGGCCGCATGTTGTGGGTGATCGCGTCCGCCCAGCTGAGCAGCCCGTCGAGAGCCGGGGCGAGAGCTGGATCCTTGAGGTTGAGCGCGATGCCGCGCTTGCCCGCCTGCGCGCTGCGGAACGGACGCGGGATGCCGCGCAGCTGGTCACCGAGCGTGGTCTCGAGCTTGATGACGTCGGCTCCCAGGTCGGCGAGCAGCCGCGACGAGTACGGCCCGGCGTAGTAGGCGCCGATATCGAGGACCCGGAGCCCGTCGAGCAGCGGCCGTCCGGCGGCGGGCGGACCGGCCGGGACGGGCAGCTCCGGGCGGGTGCCGGCGTCCAGTTCGGCGAACACCTCGGCCGTGTGCTGGCCGACCGAGCAGGCGGCGGCCCGCACCAACGACGGGGACTGCGCGATCTTCATGGGCGGCGCTACCTGCTGGACATGGCCGAGCACGGGATCCTCGATCTCGAGGACCATCCCGTTGTGGCGCGGCTGCGGCTCGTCGAAGACCTCACCGGGCCGCAGCGCCGGGACAGCGCAGATGTCGGCCTTGAGGAGCTTGTCGAGCCACACGGCGCGGGACTCACGGGCGAAAATCCCGGGAATCTCGTCCAGTACGATCGCGGACTGCTCCGGCGTCAAGGGGATGCGCATGTCGGTGCCGTCCTCGGCCGCGGGGATCCTGTCCTGGAGGCCCAGGACGCGGATCAACCGCCCGAAGGCGCCGACGGCACCCGTGTGCACGCCGAGGTACTCCTCGTCGGCGCAGCGGTACGTGCGTGACACGAGCCGGATGCTGCCGGGTCGTACGGGCGGCGTGAGGGACTCGTTGTCGCTGTCGCCCCACAGCATGCCAAGGAACGACAGCGCGCCGTCGAGCAGCGAGGTCTCGACATGCCGCCCGTAGCCGTCCTCGCCCCGGCGGTACAGGGCGGCCAGCGTTCCGATGAGTCCCAGCATGGCCGCGCCGATAGACGCGAACGGCAGCGCCTGGTAAATGGGCGGATCGCGGTGGCCCGCCTGCTCGCCGGTCGAGCCCGCGACGGCGTGCACCAGTGATTCGTAGCCAGGAAGGTCGCGATGCGGGCCGTCGGTGCCGAAGCCGGTTATCGACGTGTAGACGAGCCCGGGAAACCGCTGGTGCACGGTGTCCCAGCCGAGGCCAAGCCGGCCCGCGACGCCGGGGCGCCAGCTTTCGAAGAAAACGTCCGCCGTGCCCAGCAGCCGGAACATGCGCTCCCGGTCGCGGTCGTCCTTCAGGTCGAGGACGACGCCGCGCTTGCCCCGGTTGAAGACCGCGTACGGGATCGCCAGGCCGGCCCGGAACCGGTCACCGCCGGGTGGCTCCACCCAGATGACCTCGGCACCGTAATCGGCGAGCATGCCGGTCGCGCGCGGACCCGCAGTACCGGTGGAACAGTCCACGACCCGCAGGCCAGACAGCGGTCCTGTCAAGGGGCGGCCCTCCAGTGGGGAATGATTCGAGCGGCAACCTGCCGCAAACAAAGGATACTCTTTAAATCCACGATCGTCTCGGGTCAGGCTGACCGACGGCCGGCCGACGGCGCGTGCTCCCGGTGCAGCCGCCGGGCGCCCGCGACCCAGGCCTCCCGACCTGCTCGGTCGCCGCCGTGATGGCCGCGTTCAGCTGGGCCTCGTCGCCCACGTCGGCGGCGAACGCGCGACCGCCGACCTCCGCCGCGACCGCTTTGGCCGCGGCCCCGTCCAGGTCGATAACGATCAGCTCGGCGGCACCCCTGGCCCGGGCGGCCCGGCAGATGGCCGAGCCGAGCCCGCCACCACCTCCGGTGACGGCGACAGTCGTGCTGGCAAGCTTCATGATCCGGCAGCCACTCCCTCGTCCAGGGCGATCCAGGCGCTCACCGGACCGGGTCCGGCACGACTTCCTTTGCGAGCGCTATTCAGTGTACCTTTTTGCTATGATCGGGCCAAGAGGGCAGCTGACGACACGGAAGGCGCCATGACACCGCTGGACAGGGACACCGTGGCCGCTCGTCTCGTCGGCTTCCCGCGCGTCGCCGCGGATGCGCCCGCGCTCAAGCAGGCCGCGGTCGCGGTCTGCGTCACGGAGCACGAAGGGACGCCGTCGCTGCTGCTGACCCGCCGCGCCGCCCGGCTGCGCGCGCACGCCGGCCAGTGGGCACTGCCAGGCGGCCGCCGCGAGGCCGGGGAGTCGGCGGTTCAGGGGGCGCTGCGCGAGGTGGCCGAGGAAGTCGGGCTCGTCCTGGGCGACGAGGCCGTCCTCGGGCTGCTCGACGATTACGTGACCCGGTCTGGCTACGTGATGACCCCGGTGGTCTGCTGGGCCGGGCCGGCCGGCGAGCTGGCCGGCGCCGAGGCCGAGGTCGCGTCGGTGCATCACGTGCCGCTCGCCGACCTCGACGTCGAGCCGCGATTCATCTCCATCCCGGAGTCCGACGCCCCGGTCATCCAGCTGCCACTGCTCGGGCGGTACCTGCACGCTCCCACCGCGGCGATCATCCACCAGTTCTGCCGCATCGCCTGCCACGGCGAAGTCAAGCGGGTCGCCCACTACGAGCAGCCGGTGTTCGCCTGGCGTTAGCCACCGCCCCAGGAGGAATGATGCCCCCACCCGCGGCTGAGTCCGTCACGCTGACGGTCGGCTCCGTGGCGCTGTCCGCGCGCGCCGCGGCACCCGCCGGTGAGCCTCGCGCGACCGTGCCCGCGCTGCCCGGCGGGGGATACCGGGCGTGGTACTGGGATCATCCGCTCGATCCGGGCGCCTCCCTGCTGACCCTCGGCGCGATGCTCGGGTTCCGCGTGATCGCGGTCGACCGGCCGGGGTACGGCGCGTCCGCGCAGATCGCGGGTGACCGGCAGGCTGTCACGGCGCAGGCCGCGCTGCTGAACGAACTGGCGGCGCAGATGTGCGAGGCGGGCGACGGCGTGTTCCTGGCCGGCCACTCGCTCGGCGCCATCGTCGCGCTGGAGATGGCTGCGCGCGCGCCTGCTTACCCGTTGCTCGGTGTCGCGGTCTCGGGAGTGCCGATCCGCTATCCCGGCTACATGGTCGCGGGCATGGCGAGCCGGCCGACCGACGGGACGCACCTGCCGGGCACGACCGTCGAGGCGCTCGCGATGACGTTCTACGGTCCGGACGGCACCTTCGATCCGAAGGTCCTCGACCTCGATATCGAGCAGCAGGCACCCGTGCCGGTACCGGAGTTCCTCGACGCCAGGGACTACCCACGGTCTTTCCCGGCGGTGGCACCTGGCGTCCGGGCGCCCGTGCAGTACGTCGTCGCGCAGCACGAGGCGTCCTCTGTCGGCGGTCCCGAGACGCTCAGCGAGGCCGTGGGGCGCCTTTCTGGCTCTCGCCGCGTCGACGCGTGGGAACAGGCCGCCGCCGGCCACAACATCAGCCTGCACCGGGTCGCCAGGTCGTATCATCTCCGGGTCCTCGCGTTCTTCGAGGAATGCCTGGCGACAGGCTGACGAACTGCCGGAGATTTACCAGGCGGGAGTCGCGGGCTTGCTGGCCCGCTCGATCGCGTCGCGCAGTTCCCGTTCGCGGCCCCTGGCCTCCTCCAGCTGCCCGGGCTCGGCAGGGCCGCGCTCCAGTTCCGCTATCCGCTCCCGGGTCGCGATGAGCAGGTCGTAGAGGCGGGCGGCCGCCTCCTTGACGGTCAGGAGGTCCAGGTCCTCGGCGAGCGGGTCGTGCTCCGGCCGGGTGTCGGCGGCTTCTGTCATCGGTGCGCTCCTCACATACGCGTAACGTGCTCTTCCGGCAGCCGGGCACGGCGCAGGGCGAGCGCCTGTTCGGCGAAGCCGAGGATCCGGCAATGGTAATAGCGGGCGGCCCGGCCGAGCGACAGGTTGTGGCCGGTCCCGGCTACCAGCAGCTGCTCCACGAACGGGGCCGAGGTCAGCGCGGCGTCCGCCGCGACCCGGAGCCGGGACGCCGGCGCGGTCGTCAGCTCGTGCTCGGCGACGGCGAACTGCACGGGGACCCGGACGGCGCCGAGCAAGGACGGCAGCTGCGCGGGCGCGTCGCGAGCGTCAGCGAACTCCTCGCTCGGCGTCGGGGCGACGAGGCGCCGTCGGTGGTCAAGGATCCGCTCGTCCCATGTTCCGGGTGGGCCGTACCAGTCCGCCGGGTCCAGGCGACGGCCCGGTGGCCGGGTCACGCTCGTGCCGGAGCTGTCCACGCCCGCCAAGCGGCGCTGCTGCTCGGGGGTGAAGACAAGCGGCACTCCCCCGATCGACAGCGCGAGCAGCGAGCCGGGGCGGCCAGCCGCCGCGAGGTAGACCGCGACGATCCCGCCCAGCGAGTGCCCGACCAGCACGACGGGGCGATCCGACGGCTCCCAGATCGCGAGCGCCCGGTCCAGCAGGTCCGCCTGGGTGGCCGCGCGCAAGCCGCGGGCGAACACGGACGACGCGCCGTATCCAGGCCGGTCGAACGCCACGGCACGCCAGCCGAGCGCGGCTGCCAGGGCAAGCAGGGAGTCGGCCTCGTCGACCGGCGAATGCCAGTACCCGGCGCGGGCGCCGCCGCCGTGCAAGGCGACGATCAGCCCGCGCGGCTCGCCGGCGGGCTCGGCGGCGAGTCCCGACAGCGGCACCCCGTCCACCGTGAGCTCCACGGCCCGGACGTGTCCGGGCACGGGTTCAGACCACTCCGCCGTCACGCAGACGCTCGATCCGCTGCCGGTCGTAGCCGAGCTCGCCGAGCACCTCATCGAGGTGCTGGCCGAGGGTGGGCGCGGGCTTGGTGACATCGAACGGCTGCCCGCTGACCATGGCCGGCCAGCCGACCGCGGTGAACGGGCCCGCCACGGGGTGCTCCGAGTCGTGAATAATGCCGCGCGCCTTCAGGTGCGGGTCCTGCTGGAGGTCGCCGACCTGGTTGGCAGGACCGAGGGCGATGTCGTGCACCCGCGCCAGGTCCGCCCACTCCTCCTTCGTCCGCTCGTGGAAAATGGCCTGCAGCTCGTGGGCCAGCGCGTCGTCTCCCCCGGCGAAGTCGACCGGCGCCTCCCTGTTGTGGGACTCGAGCAAGTCGGTGCGCCCGACCGCGCGGCAGAAGTTCTCCCAGAACTTCGGCTCGATCGCGCAGAACAGGACGAAGTGATGGTCCTTGGTCTCGTAGTAGTTGTATTTCGCGCTGCGCCCGTTGCCCTGGGACATGCCGCGGCGGTCGGTGAGCCGCGCGTCGTTCCAGGCGTACACGGCGGGGAACCACTGCGTCGCGAGCACGGCGTCCGATCCGGCGCCGTCGATGTACACGCCCTCTCCGGTGCGCTGCCGGTACTGCAGCGCGGCCACCGCGGACAGCGCCGTATAGACGGCGGCCGGCACCGTCCCGTCGCCGAGGCCGCCTTGATTCTCGACCAGTCCGTCCGCGCCCATGGCCAGCGTGACGCCGCCGCCGAGCGCGCCCATCATGTTCCCGTGCGTAGGGATCTGCGCGTACGGGCCGTAAGCGCCGAACCCGCTGCACTGGGCGTAGATGATGTCGGGCTTCACCGCGCGCTGGGCCTCGTATCCGATGCCGAGCCTGGCGCACGCGTCGCCAGCGAACCCGTCGACGAAGATGTCGGCCGTCTTCAGCAGCTCGAAGAAGACCTGCCGCCCCTCGTCGCTGCGCAAGTTCAGCGTGACGCTGCGCTTGTTGCGGTTGACGAACATGTGCGCGGGGCTGTGGTGCGGGACTATCTGGCCGAGGAAGTCGCGCAGGTAGTCCCCGGTGCCAGGCGCCTCCACCTTGATGACGTCCGCGCCCAGGTCGGCCAGGTGCCGGCCCATCTGATCGCCGTTGAACAGCACGGCGCATTCGATGACGCGGACGCCCTTCAGGAGTTCGATCACGCGGTCGTTTCCTTCTTAGGCCAGTTGTAGAGCCGCCGCGCGTTGCCGTTGGTGACCTTCTCCAGCTCGTCGTCCGGCAGCATCTCGGCGACTCGCTTGATCACGTCCTGCGACATCGGCCACAGGGACTCGACGTGCGGGAAGTCGCTCTCCCACAGGATCCGGTCCACGCCCACCCGGTACCGCAGTTCCAGCCCGACGGTGTCGTCGACGAAGGCGCCGTACATGTTGCGCTTGAAGAGCTCCGACGGCTTGAGGTCATCCAGGCCCGACCACATCCGGTGCCGCTCCCACATCCGGTCGCAGCGCTCCAGCTGGGCCGGGATCCAGCCGAGGCCGCCCTCGGAGAAGACCATCTGCAGCGCGGGGAACTTGCGCAGCACGGGGCTTTCCAGGATTCCCACCATCGCGATCGCCGCGCTGGCCTGGGCCAGCATGATCATCACATGGAACGGCGCGTCGTCCGCGGGGCTCTGCAGCCGGCCGCTGGTCCCGATGTGCATGTTGACCGCCAGGCCGGTCTCGGACAGCGCCTCCCACACCGGGTCCCAGTGGTCGGTGAAGAACGACGGCAGACCGAGCGGCGCGGGCGTGTCGGGGAAGGTGATGCACCGCGCCCCCCTGGCGGCGGTGCGGCGGATCTCCGCCGCCGCCAGCTTGGGATCCCAGAGCTGCGTGATCACCATCGGGATGTACAGGTCAGGCGCGGCCGCGCACCACTCGTCGAAGAGCCAGTCGTTGTACGCCTGCACGCACAGATTGGCGAGGTCCTTGTCCTCGAACTGCAGGAACAACGTGCCCGCGAACTTGGGCAGGGTGGGGAAGCAGACCGAGCCGACGACCCCGTCCAGCGCCATGTCCCTGGCCCGCACGGCCGGATCCCAGCAGCCCTGGATCATGTCGGTGTAGCGCACCGGGTCCATGTTCCAGGTCTCCTGGGGCTTGCCCGCGACGGCGTTCAGGCCCATGGTGTCGACGCGGTTTCCCTCGTACACCCACCACTCGCGGCCTTCGTCCTCGATGACGTGCGGCCCGGCTTCCCGGTATTTCGCCGGCAGGCGGTCGGCCCAGACTCGCGGCGGCTCGATGATGTGATCGTCAACGCTGATCAGCTCGTACATGACTGGATCGTCCTTCCGCGACAGTTCAGGTCACTGCTCGCAAGAGTATACTTTTTTAGGTCGAGGGAAAAGGGAAGCCTCAATGCGCGGTGAACCCCGCGTCGAAGGGAATGACCGCGCCGGTCAGCGATTGGGACTGGCTGCCGCCCAGGAAAAGGATCAGTTCGGCTACCTCGTCGACGTGCGCGACGCGCTTGATGAGCACCCCGCCCGCGGCGGCCACGGCCTCGTGCAACCGGACGTAGTCGGCGGGCGCCAGGTTGCCTCGCTCGACCGGCTCCATGCCGCCCGGGCAGATGCAGTTCGCCCGGATGCCCGCGTCCCCGTAGTCCGCCGCGGTGGCCCGGGTCAGCGAGATCAGGCCGCCCTTCGCCGCCGAATACGAGGCCGCGTACTTGAACCCGACGAGGGCGACCATCGACGAGATGTTGACGATCGCGCCCCCGCCGCGCTCGAGCAGGCACGGAACCGCGGCCCGGGTGAACAGGAACGGTCCGCGCAGGTCAACCGCGAGAAACTCGTCGAACTCCTCGACCGGCGTCTCATGGACGAGGAACGGGCGCGAATGAATCCCGGCGTTGTTCACGAGGATGTCCAGCCCGCCGAATTCCTCGGCGGCGCGGCGGCAGGCCGCAGTGGCGGTCGCTTCATCCGTGACGTCTCCGGCGACGATCGCCACCCGGCCGGGCTCCCCCGCGAGCCCCTCGGCGACCTCTTTCAGCTTCCCCGGCCGTCGTCCGACCGCCACGACGTTCGCCCCCTCGCGGACGAACAGCCGGGTGGTAGCCGCCCCGAGGCCGGTGCCAGCGCCGGTCACCACGGCGACCTTGCCGGCCATCCGGCCCGCCGGGTTCATGCCGCGACTCCCGCGGCGGAGCAGCCCACGCCGGATGCCTACGGCTTGTTCGTGTTGCCGGCGTCGACCGGGAGCGTGACGCCGGTGATGTAGCGTCCCTCGTCCGAGGCGAGGAACAGGGCCGCGTTGGCGATCTCGACCTCGGCGAGCGTCGAGACGGGCGCGAACTCCCCGCCGGGCGGGCTGTCCAGGTCCGGCAGCATGTTCATCCCGGACAGGTGGAAGTACCTGCTGCGGGCGTACAGTTCGGGAACGTCGGTGCTGTTGCCCATGCCGGGCGAGCCGACGCCCGTCGGGTGCACGGTGTTCACCCGGATCCGGTGCTCCGCCAGTTCGTTGGCGAAGGCTCGCATCATGCCGACGACCCCGTGCTTGGCCGCGGTGTAGTGCGCGTAGTGCGGTTGCCCGCGCAGGCCGGCGGCGGAACTCGTGAGGATCATGGCGCCGCCGTTACCAGCCTGGATCATGGCGGGAGCAGTGACCTGGATCGTGTTCCAGACACCCTTCAGGCACGTGTCCACGATCAGGTCGTAGATGTCCTCGGTGATGTCGAGGGACGAGTCGTGGAAGGTGATGACGCCCGCGTTCGCGACGACGATGTCGAGCCGGCCGAATTCCGCGAGGCCCGCGTCGACCGCCGCCTGGAGGGCGGCCCGGTCGCGCACGTCGGCCACGGCGCTGACGCAGCGCGCGCCCGTTTTCTCCACCAGTTCCCTGGTCTCGTTCAGGTTGGCTTCCGTGGCCGCGCGGTAGTGCACCCGCTCCGGGTAGGGGGCCGCGATGTCGGTGATGATCACGTCAGCACCCTCGCTGGCGAGGCGGACGGCGTGCGCCCGTCCCTGTCCCTGACCGGCGCCGGTGATGAACGCGACCTTGCCTGCTACTCGGCCCATATCTGGGACACCTCCGTCACGCGAAAGCCAGAAGTCGGAGAGAACCGCCGACGTCGGCACTCTAGACGAAAGAGTGGCCTAAATCTAGACCGGTGCACGTCCAGGCCGCAGCGCGCCGGCGACGGCGAGGTCGGCGTTGGTCAGCAGGTTCCCGGTGAACTCGGCGGGCTGGTCCACCAGCCACGCCATCGCCTCGCCGTAGGCGGCGGCCGGAACCCAGCGCCCGCTCGGGTCGTCGAGCAGGTGCGGCGCGCTGAACGTCACCGCCTCCGTGGCGACGACCGGCCGGACGACGTTCACCGCGACGCCGGTTCCGGCGAGCTGGCCCGCCAGGCCGATGCTCATGGCCTCGATGGCGGCCTTGCTGGCCGCGTAGGGCAGCTGCGGCACGCCGCTCTCGCCGCGCGTGTCCGCCGCGCCCGAGCCCATGTTGACGATCCGCCCGTCGCGCCGCTCCAGCATCCCGGGCAGCAGCGCCTCGGTCAGCTCGACGGTCGCGAGCAGGTTCACCGCCAGGATGGTGCGCCAGCGCCTGCTTGGCACCTCGGTGAACGGGCCGATGAAGCTCACCGCCGCGTTGTTGATCAGCACGTCGCAGCGGCCGAACCGGCCGAGCACCTGCTCGGCGACGCGGCGCGGCGCACCGTCGGCGGCGAGGTCCGCCGGCAGCGTCAGCACGTCCGCGCCCCGTTCCGCGGCCTGCGCGGCGACGTCCTCGAGCGTGCCCGGCAGGCCCGCCCGGTTGGGGCGGTCCGCGGTGCTGCGGCCGATGAGCGCGAGGCTGAACCCGCGGGCCGCCAGCGCCAGCGCCGTCGCCCGTCCGATACCCCGGGTCGCCCCGGTCACCACCGCGGTCCGTGCCACTGCGAGCCTCCCGAGCCAGAGCGGGCCGGGCCTTCCGGCCCTGGTGCCATAAATAGTAACCTCAATTGACGCCATCGGATTGAGGGCATCGGTCCAGGGAGCCGCACCGACCAGACCCGTGCCACGCTCCAGCTCTTCGCTGCGAGATCGCGCCCGCGCTCGCGTCACCGCTAATCACATCAGCCACTTCCCTTAGCTTTGTATGCCGTGCGACCACTTTTCGCGTTGCGTGACCGGTCACAGGTGGTCAAATCGCATACAAAGCGCGCCTAGGTATCCAACCGGCTGAAAGGCGTGAGGGCTGAGAGACCGGTGAGGCGCGGGGCGGGCGGCGGCGGTCTGGACGCGGGACGCGCGGCATGCGGGGCGAGCGGCGAGGGCTGGGGACGGGATCTGCGGGGTGGCCGACGGTGGCAGCGGGGTGGGCGGCGCCTGCGGGCTGGGCGCGGACGCGGGATGCCGGGGTGGGTGGCGGCGGCGGGTTACAGGGCCGGGTTGAAGCCGCCTGCCACCGTGAGGAGTTGGCCGCTGACGTTGCGGGCGTCGGGGGAGACCAGGTACGCGACTGCGCCCGCGATGTCGGACGGGTCGTTGATCCGGCCGAGCGGCGGCGTCGCGTCCCACTGGTCGTCGGTGATCTCCCAGACCGGGACCTCGACCGGACCCTTGATGCCGCCCACCGTGTTGACGAGGATGTCGAGCCGTCCCCAGGTGTCGAGCGCCGCCGCGACGACCGCCCGCGCGCCCTCGGGGCGCGACGTGCTCGCCGTCACCGAGACGGCCTGGACGCCGTGCGCCTCGACGGCCGCCCGGTGCGCCTCGACGCGATCGGCCACCCGGTCGTTGAGCACGATGCGCGCGCCGGCGCCCGCCAGCCGTTCTGCGATCGCGCCGCCCATCGCGCCGCCAGACCCGGTCACGACCGCCACCTGGCCGGCCAGCATGCCTGTGACGATGATGACGGCTCCTCCCTCTAAGCGGATAAAAGAGTACTCTTAATACTGATTAGCATCGGGCGTGGTCGTCAAGGAGGATGCGGTGGGCGAGCCTGGGAGCTTCTGGGAGTGGGCGCAGCAGCGCCCGCACCACCTCGCCGTCCTGACGCCCTCCGGGCAGCGCGTCAGCTACGGCGACCTGCTGCGACGCGTCAACCAGTTCTCGCACGCGCTGCGGGCGCTGGGCATCGGCCCGCGGGAGCGGATCGCGGCGCTGCTGTCGAACGACCGCGCGTATTTCGAGGTCGCGCTCGGCGCCGCCCAGGTCGGCGTCCACCTCGTGCCGGTCAACACCCACCTGTCCCCCGCCGAGATCGGCTACATCGTGCGCGATTGCGGCGCGCGGCTCGTGGTGGCCGATAAAGCGCTCGCGGAACCGGGGCAGGCCGCGCTCGACGCGATCGGCTACCCCGAAGCCGACCGTGTCGCCGCGGACGACCAGCCGGGCGGCCGGCCGCTGTCCGCGCTGCTCGACGGCATGCCAGGCAGCCTGCCCGACAACCGCGTCAACGCCCAGATCATGCTGTACACGTCGGGCACGACCGGCCGCCCGAAGGGCGTGGTGTACCCGGTCAGCGCAAAGATCACGCCAGAGCTGGCGGTCGCCGCGGTCGGCCCGATCATGGCGCGCCGCGGCATGCGCACCGACCCGGACGCGATATCGCTGGTCACCGGGCCGCTGTACCACGGGGCGCCTGGCGCCTGGGGCCTGCAGGGGCTGCACCGCGGGCATTCCGTCGTGCTGATCAGCCGCTGGGACAGCGAGCAGGTCCTCGCCCTCATCGAGCGCGAGTGGGTGACCACCGCGCAGATGGCCCCGATCCACTTCTTCCGGCTGCTGCAGCTGCCCGAGCACGTCCGCCGCCAGTACGACCTGAAGTCCCTGCAGGTGGTCTCGCACGCGGGCGCCGCCTGCCCGGTCGACGTCAAGCGAACAATGATGGACTGGCTCGGCCCGGTGCTGTACGAGTACTACGCCAGTTCCGAGGGCTATGGCACGAGCATCGGACCAGAAGAGTGGCTCGCGCACCCCGGCAGCGTCGGCCTGGCCACCGGCGACGGCGCGACGATGAAGGTCCTGGACGACGACGGCAGCGAGCTCGGCCCCGACGAGGTCGGGACACTGTGGATCAGGAACCCGGGCGGGCTGCTCTCGGAGTACCTCAACGACCCGGACAAGACCGCCGCCAGCCACCGGGACGGCTTCTACACCGCAGGCGACCAGGCTCGCATCGACCCCGCGGGCTGGGTGTACATCGTCGACCGCCGCGTGGACCTGATCCTGTCCGGCGGCGTCAACATCTATCCCGCCGAGGTCGAGCGCGCGATCAGCGACCATCCCCAGGTCGCGGAGGTCGCGGTCATCGCCGCACCTGACAACGAATGGGGCCAGCACGTGCACGCCGTCATCGTCCCCACCGCGGGCGCGGAACCCGGCGACGACCTCAAACAGGCAGTCACTAAGCACGCCGCGACAACGCTGGCCTCGTTCAAGCTGCCGCGCAGCATCGAGTTCCGCGACTCGCTGCCGTACACGCCGTCGGGGAAACTGCTGCGCCGCGTGCTAGCCGACGAGCTCAAGCGGGATGAGTATACTGAAATCAGAGACCAGACGGCTCGCGTACCGAAGGAAGGCTCCCGTGGTTGACGTCCAGCAAGAGTTTGAGAAGAACACCGCCGCCCTTCTCACGGATAACGACATCGAGCGAGCCCGGCTGCTCGTCGGCGTGGACGTGGCGAGCAAGCACATGGAGCACATCACCACCGCGACCTACGACTCGATCCGCAACTTCACCTGGGGACTCGGGGACGACAACCCGCTGTACACCACCGAGGACTACGGCCGCAGCACCCGCTGGGGATCGCAGATCGCGCCGAACAGCATGGACCAGATCATCGGCGCGCCCATGCTCGGCGACCCCATGCCCGCCGACGTCAAGGCCGCGACTAAAGGCGTGTTCCGCGGCATCCACGTGTTCGTCTCCGGCGGCAGCACCGAGTGGTACCGGCCCATCTACCCGGGCGACCGGCTTTTCTCCTACAACGGCGAGGAGTCCCTGGAGGTCAAGGAGTCGGAGTTCGCCGGCCGCTCGGTCATCCAGGTCCGCCGAGACGTGAAGCTCAACCAGCGGGGCGAAGTGGTCAGCGTGCACCGCATCCTGCGGGTCCTCACCGAGCGGAAGACCGCGAAGGAGAAGGGCAAGTACTCCTCGATCGAGCCGGCCAGCTACACCGACGAGGACCTGGAGCGCGTCGACGAGGTCTACGCCGGCGAGCACCGGCGCGGCGCCGAGCCGCGCTACTACGAGGACGTCAACGCCGGCGACGCGCTGCCGGGGATGGCGAAGGGGCCGCTGACCGTGACCGAGATCATCGCCTTTCACGCCGGCGGTTACGGCTTCGTGCCGTACGGCCTGAAGTCCTCCCGGCTCGCCTACCTGAACCGCAAGCGGATCCCCGCCTTCTTCATCAAGAACGAGATGGGCGTCCCCGACGTCGCCCAGCGCCTGCACTGGGATTCCGAGTGGGCCAAGGCGATCGGCAACCCCATGGCGTACGACTATGGAGTCATGCGCGAGACCTGGTTCCACCACTACGTCACCGATTGGGCCGGCGACGACGCGTTCGTCGTCCGCCAGCAGGACTCCATGCGGAAGTTCAACTACCAGGGCGACACCCAGTTCCTGTCCGGCGAGGTGATCGGCAAGCGCGAGGAGAACGGGCAGCACCTGGTCGACCTGACAATGACCATGACCAACCAGCGGGGCGTCGAGACCTCGTTCGGGGAGGCGACCGTCGCGCTGCCGAGCCGCGAGCACGGCGTGGCCCTGCTGCCGCACGTGCCCGCGGACGTAGAGCGCAAGACCACGCAGATGTGGCAGCGGCACCTCGAGCTCACCGACCAGAAGCGCCGGGGGGCGGCGAAGTGACCGAGCGGAGCTTCCCCGTCGAGGCCGGGCACGTCCTGATGTTCGCCCGGGCGATCGGCGACGACAACCCCGTCTACCGCGACCCGGAGTACGCGGCGGCGAGCGAGGTCGGCGGGCTCATCGCGCCGCCCACCTTCACGCAGGCGAGCGCGCAGTTCGACCCGGACTACCGGCTGCGCCCCAAGCCCGGCGAGCAGTGGTGGGGCTCGGCGTCCGGACCGGGCACGATGCCGGAAGGCGGCGGCGGGCTGCACGCGGAGCAGCACTTCATCTACCACCGGCCCGTGCGCGTGGGGGAAGTCCTCACGTTCTCGTCCCGGCCGGGCGCGACGTGGGAGAAGAACGGCAGGTCGGGACGGCTGGTGTTCACCGAGCAGATCACCGAGTACCGCGACGCCGACGGTGAGCTGGTGGTGACGGCGCGGGCCGTCGGGGTGCTGAGGCACCCGGCCGGGGAGGAGAGCCGATGACGCTCAGCGCCGCGAAGCTCAAGCCGGGCGACCAGCGCAGCCAGGTCGTGGC
>Ga0335073_10006195_pt1 | contig 16806 bp, 14 predicted proteins | sample Lox_Sample_22_FD_207093 | JGI IMG/M metagenome (GOLD analysis project Ga0335073, IMG submission 207093) | Soil microbial communities from Loxahatchee National Wildlife Refuge, Florida, United States - Lox_Sample_2.2 | ecosystem: Environmental > Terrestrial > Soil > Wetlands | place: USA... | reverse complement strand
CATTGCGATCGCGCGCTGGCGCGGAGGGCTCGACAAAGTCTGCAAATGCAGCGGCTGCCTCGGCAGATTCGGCCTGCACCTTGTTCACTGGTCCGGCCGCAACCGTCGCCGGACGGGGTCGATTCGACCGAGACACGATATAGGCCCCGCCCATCACCAGCACCAGCGCGAACGCTCCAAGGATGTAAGCGCGATAGGGCATCAGCGGATCAGGCGCATCGATCGGCGCCCCCAACCCGCCACCTGGACGATTGTCGTTGGCCGCTGCCTGCGAGCCCCCCATCGCACCACCGCCGCTCGCGCCTGCTCCCTGAGCGCCCTGCTGGTTGTCCGATGGGAACAGCCCGGTGCCTGAGACGCTATAGCTCAGCTCCTGCCCGGACTTTATGTTGGTCGCCACCATGATGGTCGACTGCGGGTCGGACATCGACTGGAATTGGCTGGCGTCCTTCGCGCTAAAGGTCATGCCCTTCGGCACCATCACCACGAAATGCTGCACATCGCGCAGCGGCCTGGGCGAGAAGCTGGCCTCGCCCGAATACGGCATGTGATAGGAAACCTGAAATTGCGTTTCGCCCGGGCGCAACGGATAGCTCAGCTGGTAATGCCCCTTTTGCGATTCCGGCTGCGCGTCAGTCGCGATGGGCTGTCCGCCCGGCGCTTTTGCCTGCGCACTGTCCAACTCGGCGCCTGCGGGCAAAACTACTTCAAACGTGCCCTTGTCGTCGGCCAACGTCACTGGCGGTTGCGATTTATTGGTGATCGCGTACAGCACGATGCCTTCGAGCTGCTTCCCTTCCGCTTGCAGACGATCAACCTCGACCGTCTGGCTCAAGCCGTTTACCTTTTTGGCCGAGTCGTAAATCGTCAGCTCAGCCGTTGTGGCGCCGGGCATCAGCGGCCCGCCTTGCGGGAAGTAGCTGACACCGTCGTGCGTCACGCGCACCATGTGGGGCGTTTGTGTATCGGTGGGGGCGGGAAATGAGAAGTGCCCCTGCGCATCGGTCTTAGTGGTTCCGACCTGCTGCATACCCTGCGAAAGCGCCAGCAGCTCGACCTCATCGCCCGCCGCCGGCTTGCCCGTAGTGCCGTTGGTGACCGTACCGGTGATGTTCTGGGCCGCGGCAGACGTCACGCCGCCGATAACCAGTGCGACCAGAATAAGAATTGTCATCCTGAGCGCCATCATCGGTGTCATCTTGAGCGGAGCGCCCATCAGCGATTTCTTCGGGTGGAGCACGCCTTCAGGCGTGCCGGTAGAGCGTGCCTTTAGGCCTGCGTCTAATTGGCCCTTATATGAATCGCAGCGGGCTTCAGCCGGCGACAGCCTTTCCAATGAAGCACAAATAGCAGATCCCTCGGTTCGCTCGTGATGACAACCTTCCCGACCGGGCTGTGTTGGCAACCCATTGAACCCCTTCACGCCCGCCCTCCATTCGTCCTCACGCCCGCCGGACGCATTCCTTTGCGCACCGTCGCGCGCGCCTTCTCGATTGACTCCAGCTCGGCCAAAATCGCCGCCGCTTCATCCTCCAGGGAGGCGCGCTGAATTGCGTAATCCTCTTCGCTCAACTTCCCTGCCTTGTACTCGAAATTCAAATCCCGCAGATTCTCGTACGTCGCTTCCTTGCGTTCCTGGAGGTACAGAGCGCGCGTCTTCTCCTCGCCGGCTTCTGCCGCATCGGCCTGGTAGAACACATAAACGAAGAGCGCGACCGCAAACAGCGCGCAGCCGAAAAGCGCGAACACCGTCTCCTGCCCGACGATTACTGTGAACAATGCGAACATTGCAACTCCATCTCGTTGTGACTGAGTAGAGCGAGCTTTCGGGCTCGCGTCCAATCGCCCGTTTCTAAGGGCGAGGCCGGCTTCAGCCGGCGGCACATCTTCCACCTCAGAATTCGGTTTCCTGACGGGCCCGCTTGCGCAGCTCGTTCAATTCTTCAGCGCTGACCTTCGGACTCGGCACGGGGTGCGCCAGCGCGCGCGACTTCCACAGCCGCACCAGCCACACCGTTAATCCGATAGCAGCGATAAACACTGCGAACGGCATGATCCACGCGACTCTGTTGAAGCCTTTGTCCGTCGGCGCGGCCAGCACGGTGTTGCCGTACTTCTGCACAAAACTTTGCAACACCATCGAGTCGTTGTCGCCGCGCGCGATCGCCGCCGCCAGTTCGTCGCGCATGCGGTCCGAATACTTGCAGCCGACATGATTGCATTCCAGCAGAATCTGGTTGCAGCCGCACATGCACATCAGCTGATGGCCCAACTTGTTGAAGCGGGCATCCGTATCCGCGCCCATGAAGGTCATCGCCAGCAGCGCAATTAGCGCCAGCTGCGCAATGCGTAATTTCGTCTTTCCCAGTTTCGATTTTCGAGTTTCCGGTTTCAAGTTAGCAGTACCGATCTTTGAAGGGGCGCACCTTCAGGTGCGCCGTTAAGCCCTTATAAAAATTGTCATCCCGAGCGGAGCCCCGCGTTCGTTTTCCCGACCCGCGCATTTCGGGCCGGGCGGGCCCGACAAGCGCCGTCTTGCGCTTGACGGAGTGCTCGGGCGGGGCGCAGTCGAGGGACCTGCTGTTCGTTCGCGCGCGATACATCGCGCTCAAAGTTGTGCCGTCCCCGGGAGACTCGGTCCATTTATTCACGCCTACCCAGCGCCCTTAAGTTGGTCGTCTCGTTGTTGCAGTACCTCGGGAGCCTTAATGGTTTTCGTCCGCCACTGCCCTCAGTCTCCTCCCACTCCCACCGCCCCTCGATGCACCGCCTCCGCTGCGGCACGATCCTTCTCCTTGACCACGCCGCTCTTCTGCGGCTTCATGTTCGGGATCAGCGCGATGATTGTCCCGATCAGCACCACGTGCACACCAATCCAGATCCACATCACCAGCGGATTCAGGTGTGCCTTGATGATCGGCCTGCCCGTGTCCTGATTGCGCCCGGTGTACACCAGGTACAAATCTTCATTCGGCCGCGAGCGGTTGGCCACAATCGTGGACGTCTGCTGGCTGGCGGTGTAGAAGCGCCGCTCGGGGTACATGGTCGTGATCTTTTTGCCGCCCTTGTATACGTCGATGACGGCCCACTCGCTGTCGTAATTCGGCTTGCTGTCCTGCGTGTATGACTGGCAGACCAGCGTGTAAGGGCCGATCTGCATCCTGTCGCCGAAGCCCATCTCCTGCTCTTTGTCGAGATTGAACGGCAGGCCGGCAAAGCCGATGATGATCAGCACCACGCCAAGGTGAATCAGATATCCACCGTAGCGACGCGTGTTGCGGCGGGTGATGGTCACCATGCCCTGCGCGATGTTCACGCCGGTCTGCCGCGCGATCACGCGTCCGCCGCGCCAGAACTCGCCGGCAACCGTCGCCATCACAAACGCGGAGAGCGAAATCGCCATCAGTGAGTAGAAGTAGGCGGAATCTTGCCACGGCCGCATGCCGCCGATCAGCAGCGCAATCGCCGTCAGAACGGTCAGGACCGCCGGCAACAGGAAATTCCGCTTCAGGCTGTCGAGCGAGGTCTGTCGCCACGCCAGCAGCGGCCCGACGCCAGTCAGCAGCACCAGGAAAATTCCGATCGGCACATTCACGCGATTGAAGAACGGCGGGCCGACCGTGACCTTCGATCCCGTGACCCACTCCGACAGCACCGGAAACAGCGTGCCCCACAAAACGGCGAAGCATGACACCAGCAGCACCAGGTTGTTGAACAGGAAGCTCGACTCGCGCGAGACCAGCGACTCCAGCCTGTGCTCGCTGCGCAGCGTCTCGCGATTGCGCACGAAGAAATAAACGCAGCTGGCAAACGCAATCGCCAGGAACCACACAAACCACGTTCCGATGCTCGATTGCGCGAACGCATGCACCGAGCTCACCACGCCCGAGCGCGTCAGGAACGTGCCGAAAATCGCCAGCAGAAACGTGGTGAAGATCAGCCACATGTTCCACATCTTCATCATGCCGCGCTTCTCCTGCATCATCACCGAATGCAGAAACGCGGTCATGGTCAGCCACGGCAGCAGCGACGCATTCTCGACCGGGTCCCATCCCCAGTAGCCGCCCCAGCCCAGCACTTCGTACGCCCAGTGCGCGCCCAGGAAGATGCCGCAGGTCAGGAAGAGCCACGCCACCATCGTCCAGCGGCGCGTGATGTGGATCCACTTCTCGCCGGGATACTTCATGATCAGCGCGCCCAGCGCGAAGGCGAATGGCACGGTCACGCCGACATAGCCGAGATACAGCATTGGCGGGTGGATCACCATCTCCGGATATTGCAGCAGCGGATTCAGGCCGTTGCCGTCAGCGGGGATTGTGCCCGTGACCAGCCCGAACGGATTCGCCGCGAAGTTGATTAACAGGAAGAAAAACACCTGCACGCCCGCGATGATCACCGAGGCATGGTTGAACAGTTGCGGATCGACGCGATAGCGCATCCGCAGCACCAGCGCGTAGGTCGAGAGCAGCCACGCCCAGAACAACAGCGAGCCTTCCTGTCCCGACCACAAGGCGGCAAATTTGTACGCGATGGGCAGGTCGCGATTGGAGTGGTGCAGAATGTAGGCAACCGAGAAGTCATTGCCGAGCGCGGCCATCACCAGCGCTACCCCAGCGATCGTCACCGCGGCCCACGACGCGATTCCCGCCCGGCGCGCGGTTTCGGTCAGGCGGTCGTCTTTGCGCGACAGGCCCAGTGCGCCAGCAATGAATGAGTAGGCTGCCAGCGCCAGCGCCAGCAGCAGCGCAAAACTTCCAATTAATGGCATGTAGATCGATTCCCTGTCGCTAAGATAACGCCATCCAATGCTGCTGTAATTCTACTCGTACTGGCAACACCGGATGCGATTTATGCGGTGTATCAATACCACTTTGCGGGTGCGGAGCGATACCGCGCATGCCAGTTTCTGAACAAATTTCAGCAGCAAACCTTTTTCGGAGCTCCCGCTTCTGATTTTGCGAGCCCCTGGAAAGGAGCACTCGCCATGGGACGCCAGTCACTTCGCCCATTCCTCAGCATCCTGCTGTTCTGCTTCGCAATCAGCTTGCTTCCGGCCATGGCGCAAGCCGACGATCACCAGCCCCCCGCAACGTCGGCCTACGTTTACGTGGGCTCGTATCTCGGCCGCTATCCAAACTTCACCGATTACATCTCCGGCTATAGTGTTGCCGCCGACGGCAGCCTGCAGCGCCTTTCCGGGTTCCCGGTCAACGGCCCCAGCGGCGGGCTCGTTGCTGTCCGCAACTTTGTCTTCGGTTTCAGTGTTGGCAATGGCAATTACGTCGCCACCTACACCCGCAGTTCTGACGGCTCGCTGCAGGAGACCTCGGCTGTGAATGAAGACCAGTACGCACGGCAGGACTACGGCATGAGCATCTACGCCCTCAATCCCGACCGCAGCGGACAAACGCTGACAACAGTATTGAGCTGCGGCTCATGCGACAGTTACATCATTCCACTCACTATCAAAGCCAACGGCCAACTCTCGTTTGACAGCAACCTGCCGCCATCTCAGGGAGCAGCCAAGTGGACCGGCGAATTTTATTTCGCCCCCGATAACCGCTACGCCTACACCGAATTTTGGCAAGAGGGTGCCAGCGCGTTCCGCCGCAACTCCGATGGAACACTCACGTACGTTGGGGGTACAGCCCCGGCACCGCCGCCAGCAAGCCTATTCGGCGCCGACGTATGCCTGCCCGGCGACATGGCATCTTCGGTCAGCACCCGGTACGTGGGCGTTGCCTGGTGGAGCGGTATTTATTGCAGCGACGGGCCTGCTTACGAATTCGCCACCTACACCGAAAGCCCGGACGGAAGTTTACAGTTAATTCCGCGTTCCGTGTTCACGCCCCAAGTCATTGAGTACGGCATGGCCTTCGATCCCAGCGGACAGTACCTCGCCATTGCGGGCTGCACCGGCCAGTACTACTGCACCGAAGGCTCATTAGCTGCACTGCAAATCTTTAAGCTGCAAACAAACGGGACGCTAGCGGCGGTCGGCAACGTTCAGACGGTCAACACAACCGACGAGTTCACTGGGGTGCAATGGGACAACGCCGGCCACCTCTACGCGCTTGGCAACGCCGTGTACTGCAGCCGTAACCTGTGCGCAAACGACTTGTACATTTACAACTTCGACGGGTACAGCCTGACGCTCGCTCCGGGATCGCCGCACCTGCTCAGCAACGTCGTCGGCGTGGCGGTGCTGCCGGCTCAGTGAACCTCGATGCGATTTCATGTGTACGACGGCTTTGGTAGAGCGGGCCTTCAGGCCCGCGTTTCAGCGGCATCCACCGAAGTTGGGTTTTGCATTCCGCTGCCACGTAGCGGAATGCAAAACCCAAACGAGATATATGCCCTCGACCCGGCGCTGAAGCGCCGCTCTACCCAACCTTCAGAGCACAGCAATTCCGAAAGCGTGTAACGGCGTCAGAGGCTGCACCGTTGCAAACTGTCGCCCAAATACAAAGAGAGCCAGGGTAGGAGGCTTTCCTTCCCTGACTCTCTATGAACAATATAGCACATTCAGAGTACTTTTGTTCACTTTTTGACAACTTTATATTTCCATAAGGATCATGGAATTACAGCGATTTCAGCACCTCTGTGGGGCTTGACACGCGATTCCCAAATCGAGACTTTGCACCACAAACTGTGCAATAACCTCGCCAGTGCCTACTGACAACTGGCTTCCGTGGTCTCCGGGTCCTGCATCGCACCGTCCTTCGTGGCCGGCCACTTCGCGCTGTAGCACCCCGCCTCGGAGTACTTACCGTCGGCGTACTTGTACAGCGTCAACTTGCTTTCGGTGGGCGAGGTGTGCCGCGCGATCACCAGATCGGAAAGACCATTCGTGCTGGTGGGCTGGATGGTGTAGCTGGCGGCCTCGGTATCGAGCAGCGAGACGTAGCCGTCTTCACTATGGCGAAAGATCCAAAAGGGACAATTGGCCAGCGCGTCGCATCCGCCTTCGAGGCCCAGCGGGGTGGCCATGATTACCGGTTTGCCATCGCCGAGATCGACAAAGCGCAGGCGCGCGGTGGTAGCGACGTCATGAATGCGATCATCGTCGTACCCTTGCTCGCTCATCGGCTTCTGTATCCGGAAGATAATCGCCTGGATCAGCTCCGCGCGCCGGGATTCGGTGAGCTTCGACGTGTTGCCGACGCTGGTGTCGCCCTTGCCGATCACTTCCTGGTTGTGCCAGTCCCATGTGAAATCGGCTGCCGCCAGCAATGCACAGAGTGCAACCACAGCAAGGACAATTTTCAACGGGCTGGTCAGGACACGCATGAAATCAATGTAGCACTTGGAAGGCGGCACTTAGCAACCGGCAAAACGCCCAATGCTAAAGGCTAATTGCTTCAACTCAAATATTCCCGCACATACGCATCGCGGTCCTGCAGCATCTCGTTGGCGGTGCCGTCGAAGATGATCTTGCCATCGCGATACATCAAAAACCGGACGTGCACATCGCGATCGTAGCCTTCGGGGATGGGCAGCATCTTGTTCTGATCACGATCAAAGTAATGGCTGGCCATGGTGAACGCGTCCTGCAAACGGTGCGTCACCATCAGGGAGCTGGTCTGGTAAACGTCGCGCTGCTTCACGATCAGCTCGATGATGGTGTTGGAGGTTACCGGATCGAGGCCGCCGGTGGGGGAGTCATAGAGCAGCACCTCGGGCTCGGTGATGATGGCCCGCGCAATCGCCACGCGTCGCCGCATGCCGCCCGACAACTCCGCGGGAAACAAGTTGACCGTGTGCTCCAGCTCGACGAACCGCAGCGCCTCGAGCACGCGCTGATGGATCTCTTCGGTCACCCGCCCGGTTTCTTCGATCAGCCGATAGGCGACGTTTTCTTCCACCGTGAGCGAATCGAACAGCGCGCTCTCCTGGAATACCATGCCGATATTGCGGCGCAGGGCGAACAGTTCGCGCTCGCGCATGCGCGTGATCTCCTGGCCGCACACAGTAATCGATCCCGAGTCCGGCTTCAGCAGCCCCAGAGCAAGCTTCAGGGTCAGCGTCTTCCCAGTGCCGGCTACGCCCATCAGAATTTTGGTCTGCCCGCGCGGCAGCTCAAACGAAATATCTTCCAGCACAGGATGGTCGAAGGCAATGGAGACATCGTCGAAGCGGATGACGGCTTCGCCATCGCGCAGCTTCGTGACGGGGTTCTGCTCGGCGGGAAGAACTGGAGTCGCCATGGTCAGTAGCGGAACACGCCCATAAGAAGCCGGGTGAGAAAGAAGTCACTCACCAGAATCAGCACGGAAGCGGCGACCACTGCCTGGGTAGTGGCGCGGCCCACGCCCTGCGTTCCTCCCTTTGCCGAAAGCCCGTAGTAGCAGCCGATGGTTGCGATGATAAAACCGAACAACACCGGTTTGCTCAGTCCCATAAACACATCCCCAAAGCGCAAGGACTGGTATGCCGTCGTCCAGTATTGGTTCGCGTTAAGCCCCAAAAGCAGGTAGGAAATCATAAAGCCGCCGGTAAGTCCGACGAGATCGGAGATGATACTGAGGAAAAACAGCATGCATACCGTGGCCACAACCCGCGGGGTCACCAATTTCTTGGAGGGATCGACGCCCATGGCGCGCATGGCGTCAATCTGTTCGGTCACCTTCATGGAACCGAGTTCGCTGGCCATGCCGCTGGAGTTGCGGCCCGCAACCATCAAGCCGGTGAGCACCGGTCCCAGCTCCCGCACCATGGAGAACGCTACCAGTTGGCCCGTCAGCGACAGCGTCCCGAACTGCTGCAGCGTACCCGAGGTTTGCAGCGCCAATACGGCGCCGGTGAAGAATCCCGTAAGCACCACGATGGGAAGCGAGCCCACGCCAATCAGGTCGGCTTGCATCATCGTGTCCGCGACGTAGCGCGGGCGCGTGAACACATTCACCAGCGAACGTCCGGCCAGTACGGAGTAGTCCTGCACCGCCTGGATCTGTTCCTTCACAAACTCTGAGAGCGAGAATGTCAGCATGCGTGCGATAAGCCTAACAACGAAATATATCAGAGGCTTGCAGCTTAGCCTCGCGCTGCCGCCGTACCCGCCACATAAGTCGTAGCGCGTTTGCCGCCACGGCGGGGCGCCGTTGTCTGACGCCGTAAGACCATTTACTGCATTCTGCTTTTCAGAGTAGCCATCGCTGATTTACTATGCTGGCCAAGTTCCGCGAGATACTGGAGGCGCGCGAATGGCGTTTCAGGTGGACCGAAGCCCGTTTGATCCGGATTCCGGCTTCGAGTACTACATCTGTTTCAAGCCCGAGGTGGAGGTTCATGGCGACGAGGTGCGCTCGCGAATTTCCATCGAAGCGGCGATTTCCCTCTCCGAAACCGGAGACGTAGCCGACCTGACCTTCGAGCTGCCGAAGATCTGCCGCAACGAACACGCCATCTCTTATCTCAAGCGCGACCCGAACTGCATGTGCGTGGAAAATCGCGTCTACATCTCGCTGCCCGGCTTGAACGGCGACGCCGTCTTCAACGCCCCAGCCACGCTGGAACTCGATCAGGGCGGACGCGTGGTGGCCATCGAGATCAACGGCTGCATCCCCAAGACCAGCACCTTCAAGCCCGCCCGGGCGTAGGAAGGCCGCTTTTTCGCTCTTCGCTCTTGGTTCTTCGCTTCTCGCCCTTTCTCTCTGGCGAAAAGCGACCGGCGAACAGCGAATAGCTGATAACGAAGACGTTTGACTTCCACCCTCCCAAGGCTTCAAATTCAAACCTGCGCATGACGATGCCGGCGAATAGCGAAGAGCGAATGGCGAATAGCGGCATTTCCGTTTTTGTTCTGGCCGGCGGCCGCAGCTCGCGCATGGGGAGCGATAAGGCGCTGCTGACCTACGGCAGCCATACGCTACTTGAGCGCGCTCTACGAATCGCATCCGAGTGCGGCAAAATCTACATTGTGGGAGCACGCGACCGGTACGCTAACTTCGGCGAGACCATCGAAGATATTTATCCCGGCTGCGGCCCGCTGGGCGGTATCCACGCCGCGCTTCGCGCCACGACGACCGAGCTGAACCTGATCCTCTCGGTAGACATGCCTTTGATGACCCCGGTCTTCCTGCACTGGCTGATCGAACAGGCGCGCACGAGCTCCGAGTTCATTGTGGTTCCCGAGGCTGCCGGTGGACCACAACCGCTGTGCGCAATTTATCGGCGCACCCTGGCGAATCTCGTGGAAGAATCTCTGCGTGCCGGCGATTACAAGATCGGTCACCTGTTCTCGCAGGCGCCGACCCGCATCATCCGTGAGCCAGAGATCATTGCGGCGGGATTTTCCCCGGAAATCTTTCGCAACATCAACACTCCCGAGGAGTACAAAAGCGTGGCGACGACAGCATCCGAAGTATCCTCCCAGGAACAACCCAAGGAACAAGCACCCGAACGCAAGCCCTATATTGACTTCCAGAATGTCCACAAGGCCTTCGGCAGCAATAAGGTGCTCGACGGCATTTGCTTCGACGTCATGCCCGGCGAAACCGTCTGCATTCTGGGCCGCAGCGGCGTGGGCAAATCGGTATCGTTGCAGTTGATCATGGGCTTTCTCAAGCCCGACAGCGGCCGCGTCTGGGTCGCGTATGAAGACGTCACCGATTATCCCGAGCAGGAGATGGAACGCATTCGCAAGAAAGTCACCATGGTCTTCCAGAATGGCGCGCTCTTCGATTCGCTGACCGTCGGCGAGAACGTTGCGTTTCCACTGCGCGAGCGCGGCGGCCTGGAGGAAGAACAGATCTATCAGATCGTCGATGGCCTGCTGGAGATGGTCGGCGTGCGCGAGTTCCGGGATTTGATACCGTCCGATCTGTCCACCGGTATGAAACGGTCGGTGGCGATTGCGCGCGCACTGGCGGCGCAGCCCGACGCGGTTCTCTACGACGAGCCGACGACGATGGTCGATCCGCTGATGGCGCACCTGCTCGGCGACCTGATCAAGAAGCTGAAGAAGCAGTTGAAGCTGACCAGCATCGTCGTAACGCACGATATGGCGCTGGCCAAGAAGCTGGCCGACCGGCTTTTATTTCTGTACGAGGCGAAGGCGATCTTCTTCGGCACTTTCGAGGACATGGCGAAATGCAAGGAGCCGATCGTGCAGGAATTCCTGGAGCTCGACTCGCTCGACTTCGAGAAATATTTTGGCGCGCAACGCCCGCCCCACCAGCCGAGGTTCGAAGCGACCTAAGGCCAATTTACCATCGAAGCCTCAAGCCTCGTATCCCATAGCGGACGATGAGTCGAGAAGGCCGCCCCGATCGACGAGTATTCATCCGGCTTGCCGGCGCAGCGCGGCGCCCGAAAGGTGAGTCAGATATCGGCTTCCAAGAACGGCGACACCGACGAGCAGCAAAAGAGCGGCAATCGTCTTCCAAGGCAGCCGTCTGGTGTTGATCCTCACTTCAGCAAGAGCTCCTAATCAGTGAGATGCCAAGAGGTGGACTGCCGGTTTCCGCTGGCGCGCCACCTGGGAAGATTGGCCAACGCGCGCATGTGCTCCTGGCTGATTCCGCCGGTTAGAGAGCGTGGCCGACACTCCTGTTGCCGCAAGCGACGCCCGAGACAAAAGGCTCGAGCGCCTCTGGCGCGATTCCCGTCTGGCACGCGGTGCGGGTTCCCGCTTCGTTTTCTATTGCCACTCGTCGCGGCGGGGCACACAATGCTTCGCGTAGCGCGAAGCGCCGCGGAGGACTCATGGATTGGTATCTGGAGGTGATGAGGAAGTATGCGGTATTCAGCGGCAGGGCGCGACGCAAAGAATACTGGATGTTTCAGCTGGTCAACATCATCATTTTCGCAGCGGTGTTTGCTGCCGTGATCCCGCCGCTGTTTGCGCATCGACGCAGCCCAGCCTCGCTGCTCCTGCTTTTGTTCGCGTTTGTCTATGCCCTTGCGACCATCATTCCCGGCCTCGCCGTATCGGTGCGCCGGCTTCACGACATCAACTTTTCCGGCTGGTGGATCCTGCTTGCTTTCGTGCCCTCGGGCGGCCTTATCCTGCTCGTCTTTCACGTCCTGGACAGCACTCCTGGCACGAACCGTTACGGCCCCAATCCGAAAGGCGTCGGAGTATCGCCTTACGGGAGAAGTTATCCTTCAGCGGCATCACAGGCGATGGCGGCAGGTGCGGGATCGTCTGCGGCGAGCCGGCCGATGGTGGCTTTCTGCACTACGTGCGGCGCGCCGATGCCGCTGGACGCCACTTCCTGCCTTAAATGCGGCAATCCTGTGCGCTAGAATCCCTGCGCGACCAACCGCTCGACCGTTAACGATCCGTTTTGCTCGTCGCGGTGCGTCCACTTCTCCAGATATTTCGCGACGATATCGGTTTCGATGTTGACCGGATCGCCCGGTCTGAGCGAGCCGAGATTCGTCATCTTGATGGTGTGGGGAATGATGGCAATCGTCAGCCGCAACCCCTCGAGTTTCGCGACCGTCAGGCTGATGCCTTCGACGCAAACCGATCCCTTGAAGACCAGATACTTCTCCAGCTCCTCGGGAACGTCGAGGTGCAGCCAGAAATCGTCGGCATTGGCGATCGGCTCCAGCCCGACGAAGCGTGCGACACCGTCGACATGTCCCTGCACAATGTGGCCTCCCAGACGGCCATCCGCCTTGAGCGGCAGCTCCAGGTTGATTTGCGCGCCTTTGGTGATGCGCGACAGCGAAGTCCGCATCCAGGTTTCGGCGGCAAGATCGGCGCAAAACGATTCCGGCTTGATGTCCAGCGCGGTCAGACAAACGCCGCTCACGGCAACGCTGTTGCCCGTGTGCAGCTCTTTGGCTGTGTTCGGCGCGTGAATGGTGATACGGTGATTTTCACCGCGTTGGGCAATGCTTTCGACAGTTCCAACTTCTTCGACGAGTCCGGTAAACATGAATACCTCAATTAGCAATTAGCAAACAGTCGACACCCCAGCGGATGGCGGAGAGCTGACTGCTGATAGCTAACTGCTCCCTTCATACGGATCACGTAGATACCCTTCTACCGCGAAATCCTCCCCGAACCGATGCAACGTGAGCGACTTGACGTAGGCGGCTTCGCTGATACGGCGGTATCCCGCGCCGATAGCAAACGGAATGGAGCCGCTTCCCGCCAGGATCTTGGGCGCATAGTAGAAGAAAATCTTGTCGACGATGCCCGCATCCAGCGCTGCCCAGTTCACCATGGCGCCACCCTCGATGATAAGGCTGGTGATCTCACGTTTGCCAAGTTCAGACATCACACGATCAAGGTCGGGACGGCCACCGCCCCATCGCGCCAAAGACGAGCGCGTTGGGGACCCCGGACCGTCGACGGTCGGCGCGCCGGCGGGAAACAGGATGGTGCCATCACCCACCGGCTGACGCATCGGGACCTGCTGCACGATGACACCACGCGCTTCCAACTCGCGCCGCTTGTTCTCCTCGGCAAAGCAGCAGAAGACGATGACATCCTCGCGCGCCGTTTTGACCACGCGCGACTCCAGCGGCAGGCGCAGGCGCGAGTCGAGGATCACGCGCAGCAGCGGCCGACGGCGCCGCAGCCCCGTGCGATCAGTCAGCAGCGGATCATCGGCCTGCACCGTGCCCACGCCGACCACAATGGCATCGTTTTGGTGACGCAGTTGCTGCACATGTTCGCGTGCCTGCTCGCTGGTGATCCAGCCGCTGGCTAGGCGCGAGCCGGCCACAGCCGGGGCCTCCAGTTCTTCGGGTGGAGGTGCGATTTTGCCGTCGAGCGTCATCGCCGTCTTCAGCGTGACGAAGGGAATCTTGTGCCGAATATACTTCGCGAAGGCTTCGTTGAGTTTTCTTGCTTCGGTGGCGAGCAGTCCTTCTTGGACTTCGACTCCGGCCGCTTGCAGCCGGGCAATTCCCTTCCCGCTGACTAAGGGATTCGGATCGCGCATGGCAAGAACCACCTGCCTGATGCCTGCAGCAATAACGGCATCAGCGCACGGCCCGGTTCGCCCGGTATGGGAGCACGGCTCGAGGTTGATATACAGCGTCGCGCCGTGCGCCCGCGCGCCCGCCTGCTCGATGGCCAGTATCTCGGCATGTTTGCGGCCTTCGTAGCTATGCGACCCACGTCCGACAATCTCGCCGCCAGGCGCGACAATCACCGCGCCGACTCGCGGATTCGGCGAAGCCAGGGCAACGGTGGCTCGCGCCAGCTCCAGCGCCTGTTGCATCAACTGCTCGTCAGTTGTGTGCTGAGAAGCCATCGTTCATTCGGTAAAGAACCAAGGTCTCAAATCAGTATCAGGAATGTACCGGCAAGCCTGTCGGAACACCGCATGAAGCGTGCCTGGGCGGAGGTTCTTGTGCAGCGGTATTGTGAGGGTCTGGCGCTCGCCTGTAACGAGTACGCGACGGAGTTTTGCGTGGCTGCCACGGATTGAGGCGACTTGAAACCCGAAACTACCTAGCGCCCTAACTGCGTCCTGCCCTGAGAGTTGCCGTGGCTTCATGAAACCAACGGTAACAAGTACACAGAAATTTGCAACGATACGCTGCTCACATCGGAAAAATATTTTCCGCTTTAATTATGTTGCTTTCTCGTCGAGCATCGCTCCAGTCGGTCGCGCAAATCGCTTCTTTTCCTGTTCCTGCCGACTCCGGTTTCAACTCGCTAGAGAGGTCTCGATAAGCAATTGTAGTTTCGGATGACTGGAGAGTCCCATGGCCGCCAGATCCTCTCCCTCAAGGTGGAGACCTATCGCCTCATTCAAGTTCCGCATCAACTCATCAAGCGTTTCACCTTGTGTGACGACGGCAACCTCAAGACATTCTGCGAAATAACCTCCCTCATCCGGCTGAACAACAGCGTGGATCACCTCACGGAGGGGCAGCCTGGTTGGTTTCTCTTGTGTTTTAGCCATGGAATCACCCGCTCTGAAATTCTACACCTCGAATGCTTCAGGCCTTACTTCACTCGAACAAGGAGTTCACGAAATCCTGGGGATTGAAGGGCAGCAGGTCGCCGGCTTTCTCGCCAACGCCGACATAGCGCACCGGCAGTCCGAGTTCTTTGCAGATGGCGACCACGACGCCGCCTTTCGCTGTGCCGTCGAGCTTGGTGAGCACGATGCCGGTCACGCCCGCCGATTGGGTGAACAACCGCGCCTGCTGCAATCCGTTCTGGCCGGTGGTTGCATCCATCACCAGCAGGGTTTCGTGCGGAGCGTTGGCGCTGAAGCGCTGCGCGGTGCGCCGCATCTTCTCCAGCTCGGCCATCAGACTGCTCTTGGTGTGCAAACGGCCGGCGGTATCGACAATGACGTAATCCGTGCCGCGCGCCTTCGCCGCCTGCAGCGCGTCGAACAGCACCGCTGCGGGATCGCCGCCGGGCTTGTTCTTGATGACCTCGGTTCCGGTGCGATCGCCCCAGATTTCCAGCTGCTCGATGGCCGCGGCGCGAAAGGTATCAGCTGCTGCGAGCAGTACCGTCTTGCCTTGCGAGCGCAGCAGATGCGTGAGCTTGCCGATCGACGTGGTTTTGCCGGTACCGTTGACGCCGACCACCAGAACCACCTCCGGCTCGCCGTCCACCTTCTGTACCGGCCGCTTGTCGGCGGCGTTGAGGATGCCCAGCAGCTCTTCCTTCAACACACGCTTCAGCTCCTCGACATTTGCGACCTGCTTGCGATCGATTTTTTCGCGCAGCGCATCGAGAATGGCCGCGGTCGTAGCCGTGCCCAGGTCAGCCGAAATGAGCGTCGCTTCCAGATCATCGAGCGTGTCGCGATCGATCTCCTTGCGAAACGAGACGACGTCTTCAATGCGCTCGCTCAGGCTCTCGCGCGTGCGCGTGACCGCCTCTTTCATGCGATCGAGGAAACTGGGCTTCTCTTCGGTGCTGCCAAACAGGGTCTGAATCATGATCTTTTGTGCGATTCGAGCGCACGCCGCGCGTTTGTGCCGCAACAAAAATTCACGCGCATGCCTGGTTTCAATTATAGCGATCAGCTATTGGCCATCAGTTGTCAGCTCGGTCCCGGGTATTCGAGCCGTGGTATTCCGCTCAGAATGAGAGCTGAGACGTGCGGCTTGCTTCGGCGTTACAATAAACATAAGTAGTTACTATGCAGTTAACAGTTTTGCAACCGGAAGTTCACCCGGCGCGTTGGTGGGAGACGGCAGCCGACGGCCGCATTCACTGCTTTCTCTGTCCGCGTCACTGCCATATCGGCGAAGGCCAGCACGGCTTCTGTTTCATTCGCAAGAACGAAGGCGGACGCCTGCTCCAGCTTGGCTATGGGCGCCCAGCGGCACTGGCGATGGATCCAGTCGAGAAAAAGCCGCTGAACCATTTCTTTCCTGGCACGAAGATTCTTTCCATGGGCACCGCCGGCTGCAACATGGGCTGTTTCTTCTGCCAGAATTGGGACATCTCGAAGGCGAAGTCCGACCAGGTCAATTCGCTTGACCTCAGCCCCGGGCACGTGGTCGAGGTCGCGCTGGAGCATCGCGCGCCGCATCTGGCCTTTACCTACAACGAGCCGACCATCTGGGGTGAATACGTTATCGACATCGCGCGCGAGGCGCACAGCGCCGGATTGAATAATGTGATGGTCTCCAATGGCTATATCACCCGCGAGGCGTTCTTCGATATCTACCGCTACATCGACGCGGCCAACATCGACCTGAAGGCGTTCACGGAAAACTTCTACGGCAAGGTTACGCTGACGCATCTGCAACCGGTGCTCGACACGCTGAAGTGGCTGCGGCACGAGACCGGCGTCTGGTTCGAGATCACCAACCTCATTATCCCTACGCTCAACGACGGCGACTCCGAATTCAAGGAGCTAT
>Ga0335073_10006194_pt1 | contig 16806 bp, 16 predicted proteins | sample Lox_Sample_22_FD_207093 | JGI IMG/M metagenome (GOLD analysis project Ga0335073, IMG submission 207093) | Soil microbial communities from Loxahatchee National Wildlife Refuge, Florida, United States - Lox_Sample_2.2 | ecosystem: Environmental > Terrestrial > Soil > Wetlands | place: USA... | reverse complement strand
AAGGGAAGGGGTACCCGAGCACCTGGGTCATGGTGAATTGGGCGGTCTCCCTTGCGTGGCATGGGGCTGCGGCCGACACCATGCCGACGAGCAGCACGAGCGGACTCAGAAGCTTCGATGGACGATGCGGCAAGGCGGCCTCCCCCGAGGAGCAGGGCGCAAGCGCCCCTGGGTCTCTGCCGTGATTATGGCGCGCTCTAGTGTTGCCGCGCGAGCGCCAGCTTGACTCCGAAACTCACGAAGACGAGGCCGGTCAGGCGGTCCAGCCGTCTGACGACCGCCGGCCGCTTCAATGTGCGCGCGATCGGCCGCGTGGCGATTATCAAAAGCCCAAACCACACGACACCCATCAGCGCGTGCAGCGCGGCGAGCAGAAAGATGAAAGGACCGGCGGCCACGTGCGCAGGCAGGAACTGCGGCAGGAAGGAAACGTAGAAAACACCGACCTTGGGATTCAGAAGGTTGGTGAGGTAGCCGCGGCCGAGCCAGTTGCGACTGCTCGGGGAACGCGTTCCAGCGGCGAGCTCGAGGGCGAACTCCGAGCGTGGCCGCAGAATCAGGCTCACGCCCAGCCACACGAGGTACACCGCGCCCGCCCACCTCAGCACCGCGAAAGCGAGCTCCGAGGCCGCAAGCAGCGCGCCGAGGCCCAATGCCACGGCAGCGCCCCAAGTGAGGCAGCCCAATACGATGCCGAGGCCGGCCAGCGTCGCGTCGCGCTGGCTTTCGGCCGCCGCGGTTCGCAATATCAGCGCGGTATCGAGGCCGGGTGCGATCGTGAGCAAGGCGGCGGCGATACAGAAGGTGGCGAGGGCCTGGGCGATGGTCATGCCATCATGATCCGCCCCCGCCGCGCGAGGATCAACTCCCGGGTCAGTGGCCGCTGGTCATCGCGCCGGAGCTCATGTGGTGGCTCATCTTCTTCTTGTCGTGCTTGCTCCACTTCTTCATGTGACCGGCCTTCATGTGGCCGCTCTTCATGTGATTCGACTTCATCTGATGGCCGGATGACATCGCGCCGGATGACATCTCGCTTTTGCCGTGCGACATCGAGCTCATCGAGCCGGTCGAAGCCGACTGGGCGAAGGCGGTGCCGGTCAGCAGGGTGGCGGCGAGCGCGCCGAGGGTGAGCAATCGGGAAATCTTCGTCATGGGTGTCTCCAGGGGAAATCGTGTTGAGAAAATCGATGGAGCGGCTAGATTCCGGCGTACCAGTCGTAGCCGTTGTCCTCCCAGTAACCGCCGTTGCCGCCACCGATGTGGCTGAAGTCGCTGACGAGCTGGATGTGCTGGACATACTTGGCCATTTTGTAACCGAGCTGCCGCTCCACCCGTAGCCGTAGCGGTGCCCCGTGGGGGACCTCGAGCGGCTTGCCGTTCATGTCGTAGGCGATGATCGTCTGCGGATGCATTGCATCGACCAGCCCGATGCTCTCGTAGTATCGGCCCTCGCTCTGCTCGCCGCCTTTGTCGGGATCGCCATCGAGGTTGTCGGCGCAATAGAAGACTGCGTACTTCGCGCCGGCACGGACCCCGGCCGCCCTCAGCAACAGTGCGAGTGGCACGCCGGTCCACCCGCCGATGGCGCTCCAGCCTTCGACGCAGTCGTGACGCGTGATCTGACTTCGCGCCGGCAGCCGGCGAAGCTCGGCGACGCTCAACGACAGCGGATGAGCAACCATGCCGTCGATCCGCAGCCGCCAGTTGACGAAGCCTTCATCGACCTGGCGGTTGTAATCCGAGCCGCCGGGATTGTAGGTGCCGTTGGCCTTGAAGTGCGGCGAGATGTCCGACGGTTTGTATTCCCGCGCCATCTGACCGTCGGCGAGCAGGAGGCGCTGCGTCACGCGGGTCCAACCCTGCGCGGCTGCGAGCACGCGCTGAAAGCTCATGCTGTCCGTCAGAGCGTCCGCGTGGAAGATCTTGCTGCAACCGGTGAGCAGCATGCCGCTGCCCGCGAGGCCGGTGAACAATGCCTGGCGTCGGGTGATGATGGTCATCTCAGTCGTGCTCCCGCGGAACGGCATAACGGCCGGTGATCATGGAGCGCACCTCATTGAAGGGTCCTGCGAGCACGACCTCGACGAGATGGACGACGATGAAAAGGACGATGGCGGAGGCGAACAGGAAATGGAGGGTACGTGCGCTCTGGCGGCCGCCCAGTATCACGAGCAGCCAGGGCGCGAACGAATCGAAACCCGGTGACATGCAGAGTCCCGTCACCACCATGCCGATCACGAGCAGGAGCAGACCCAGATAAGCGAGGCGCTGCAGGACGTTATATCGTTTCGCGGCCTCACCCGTCGGATGCTTCAGCCTGATGTGATCGACGATCGAGCTCGGAATGGCGCGCAGGTCGGTCGCAGTCGGCCACAGGTTTCGTTGGATGTGACGGCTGGCGAAACTCCATGCCAGGTACAGCGCGCCGTTGATCACCAGTATCCAGGCAAAGAAGAAATGCCAGTGCCGGGCGTCGGCGAGATCCATGTAACCGGGAATGGTCAGCCAGTCCGGCCACGGATGCAGCGCCAGGAAAGGCTTGTCGAAATCGGCTCCCGCCTGCCCCCAGTAGAGTCGCGGGTGCGCGTTGAAGATGTTGAGGCCGCTGCCGACCATGATGAAGATCGTCAGCGCGTTGATCCAATGTGTGAGTCGGACCAGCCACGAGTGCCGGCGGATCACCTCCCGCCGCGGGCGGGTGGGGCGCTTCACGCTCTCGGGAACCCTCTCGGGCACGGCTTCGGCGGTCGGGGCAGGCATCTCGTCACCTATTTCGCAGCCGGCGGGGCGATGTTACAGCACCCGCGAAAAGTGTGGGCTCACCAGCGCAGCAACCGGCTTCCGGTGATGGCCCCCAGGATCGTTGCCGCGGCGATTCCGAGCGTGTACCACGTGACCGCGAAGGCGGCAGCCTGTTCCGGACAGTGGAGTCCATAAAGGGTTGCCGCCAGGGCGCCGGCCAAGAATCCGGCGGCGGCGCCCGCCCGCGCCGGCCGGGTCGGCGCCAGGCTGCGAATTGCCGCGATGAGGCAGGCGTAGATCGGTATCGCGAGCAGCACGATGAGCGGCGAGCAGACCTTCCAGCTGTGGCCCAGCCACAGGGCCAGACGCGCCGCCGGAGCCACGGACAGAAGCTGCGCCACCCCGAGAATGATCATCGCCGCGACAATCACCAGTGCAGCGAATGGCGCGCCACCGACCCTTGCGCCCGGCACGGACAAGCGCCTCGTGATGACGATTCCCGCGATCATCAGCAGTACGGTGTACGCGGCCTTCATCCAGAACCACGACTGTTGCACCGCCGCCAGCAGCGGCTGGCAGTGCAGGCCGAGTGCGACGAAAGCAAGTGTCACGGCGCCGCCGGCCACCAGGGCGGCCAGCAGCCGTCTGTTGACTACCCCCGGCGGGGTCGCGCGCACGTCGCGTGCGAGCAGCTCTATGAGGTCAGCCGTTCTCATCGCGTAGAGCCTGGTTCAGCCATTTCAAGGTTCGATGCAGCATGACGCGCGCGGACACGGCCGTGACTCCGCGCTTCCTCGCGGCTTCCTCGATGGACAGGCCCTGTAGCTTCACGTCTTCCACCAGACTTCGTTGCCGATCGGGCAAACGTTGCAACAATCGGTCTAAATCGGTACGTAGCGCACCTTCCTCCGGGTTGTCGGTGGCAAAGAGAGCATCGGCTTCCTCGAGCGGTATCTGAATCGACCGGTTCCGGCGGCGGAAGTGATCGATGAGCTTGTAGCGGGCGAGGGCATACGCCCAGGGTGTGAACGGAAGGGACCGGTCGTAGCTGTCGCGCTTCAAGTGCACGGCGAGGAGCGTCTCCTGGACGAGATCCTCGAGTTCGGCCGTGGTGCTCCCGATGCGGCGGCCGAAATACCCGCGCAGGTAACGTCCGAGTACGCCGAGGAGCTCCCGGTGTGCTGCCGGGTCCCCTTCGAGGCCGCGGATCATCAGCGGCCGGAGGTGCTCTTCGGTCTCTTCCTGTTGCGGCACTGGGGGATCGACTCGCGCGCCGGGTGCGGGCCCGCGGATTGTAATGCGCGCGCTCCGCAAACCACAAACCGAGAAAAGTCGGCCGCGCCTGTAACACCGGCGGGAGCGCTGCGAAATAAGCCGGCATGAACTCCCGCAACCAATCCCAAAAAAGGAGATCACCATGCAACTGCGCAAGCTGACTCGATCAATGGCCGGGCAGGCCGGTGTGGCGGCCGCCGCATCGCTCCTCATGGCCAGTATGGCCGTAGCCGGCGAACCCGGTCGGGGCGTGCTCGTGCTCACGAGCTCGAACGCTTCCAGCAACAACCAAGTACTCGTATTTCAGGTGGAGACCGGTACCGCGGCGCTCTCCCTGGTGCAGACCCTGCCGACGGGCGGGAACGGCGGTGCCAGCGGCAACGCCGGCATCCTGCAAATGAGAGATGACCTCGGGGCGGTGGCAAATTTTGGCTCGAACAGTGTCAGCCAGCTTGCGAGAGAGGGAGATTACATCCAGGTCAGGGGACAGATCAGGCTCGCGCCCGGTTGCCTGAAGCCTGATTCGGTGGCGCTGACCGACGACCAGCTCTTCGTGGTGGGCGCGAACTGCCTCGAGAGCCATGCGTGGCCGTGGGGTGCCCAGGACGGAGCCGTCGTGCACCTCACCGACACGTCGGCCGCACAGGTCGCGGTCGGTAAGACCTGGGGCGCGGTCACCTTCACGTCCGGCGCAGTCGAGCAGGTCGGCCTGAACGCTTGGGGCAGCTTGAGCGGCGCCACCGCCCCGGTCGCGCTTCCGGGCGACGCCAACAACACGCCGCTCGGCGCCGCATTCTGGGGCGACGTTCTCGGCTTCACCCCGGCCCACAGCCCTGACAGTTTCGCGCTCGTCGATGCGCAGCGCAATGTCTATCCGGTCGCCGGGCCGACACCGTCCTATCCCACGAATGCACCGTGCTGGATAGCGAAGGGGCCCGGCAATGTCTGGTACACGGGCAACAGCCCCGGCCACGCGATCTCCATATTCTTCAGCGACGGCAAGGGCGGGGTGTTCTACAAGTCGGTGTCGCTGCCCGGAGTGCCGACCGATATCACGGTCTCCAAGGATCATAAGTGGTTGGCCGTCATCTACTCCGCGAACGGCAACGGCTACGTGGCCGCGTTCGCAATCGACAAGTACGGCGACCTGACGCCGGCGGGCACTTCCAGCCCGGTCGGCGTCGCCGGCTTCAGCGGCGTCGCGATCAGCGAGTGAGACGGGCCGGCGGCCGCTGCGGGGTGCTTTCGCCCCGCAGCGGTCCCGGTAGTAATATCGTGGCTGGCGTATTCACCGTCGCCGGCCATGTCGAAAGCAGCCCGTAAGCCCCATCGCCATCCGTTCGATGACGCCCTTCTGGCGGCGAAGCGCGGCAAGCCGGTGCCGTACGAATTCATCCTGGATGAGATAGCGCCGCTCTCGCCCGCAACGCGGCCGATGTTCGGCTGCCTGGCCGTCTACGTCGACGACAAAATCGTGCTCATCCTGCGCGAGAAGCGCAAAGCTGCCACGGACAACGGCGTCTGGCTGGCGACGACTGTCGAGCACCACGAAAGCCTGCGTCGGGAATTTCCGCAGATGCGATCGATCCGGGTGTTCGGGAAAGAGCCGACGCAATGGCAGCTTCTTCCCGCCGACGACTCCGATTTCGAGGCCGCGGCAATGCGGGCGTGCAAGCTGATACTCGCCCGCGACCCTCGTATCGGCAAGGTTCCCAAGAGGCGTTCGATCCGCGCCCGGAGGCAGCATGACAGATTCGGTTCGGGATGATTGCGCACGGCGGCGCTTCGAGCTCGAGGTAAGCGGTGCGTTGGCTTTCATCGACTATCGGCGGGACGGCGGCAAACTGCTGCTGACTCACGCCGAGGTGCCGCTCGCACTGCGGGGCGGTGGTGTCGGATCGGCGTTGGTGAAAGGGACATTGGACCTGGTGCGGCAGCGGGGCGAAAAGGTCGTGCCGGTCTGCTCCTTCGTGGCGCATTACGTGGAGCGGCATCCGGAGGTCCAGGACCTCCTCGCCAACGGCTCTTCTTGACACTCCGAATAACCAAGACAATACTGCCTGCTGAAAGGTAGCGCTACCACAAGTCCACGCCGGGGGAGAGTCGATGGGCAGGGCGAGTCGGCTGACGATAGTCACCTCCTGGGCGCTCATGGTTTGTGGCGCCGTGGCGATCGCGCCGGCCGGCGCCGCAGGCCGGACGACGGTCTCGATGGTAGTGCAGGCCAACGCCCCGGGGCCCCGCATCGATCGCCACATCTTCGGCCAGTTCGCGGAGCACCTCGGCGGCGGCATCTACGGCGGTATCTGGGTGGGACCGGGGTCTTCCATCCCCAACACCGATGGCTATCGCAACGATGTGCTTGCGGCGCTGAAGGCGCTTCATGTCCCGGTGGTGCGCTGGCCGGGCGGCTGCTTTGCCGACGATTACCATTGGCGCGACGGAATCGGGCCGCGCGAGCAGCGTCCGGTGCGCGTCAATACACACTGGGGCGGCGTCATGGAGCCGAATTCCTTCGGCACCAGTGAGTTCCTCGATTTCGCCGCGATGATCGGCGCCGACCCCTACCTCACCGGCAACGTCGGCTCGGGGACCCCGCAGGAGATGGCCGATTGGGCCGAATACATCACGTCCGATTCCCGCAGCACACTGGCACAGCAGCGGCGCGCCAACGGACGCGACGCGCCCTGGCGCCTGCCCTTTTTCGGCATCGGCAACGAGGCCTGGGGTTGCGGCGGCAACATGAGGCCCGAGTATTACGCCGATCTCTTTCGCCGCTATGCCACGTTCGTCAAAGACCATGCCCCCGATGGGATCACGCTGGTCGCCAGCGGCCCGCACGATGACGACTACCACTGGACAGATGTCGTGATGGCTCGCGCGGGCGACCTCATGGATGCGCTGTCGCTGCACTACTACACGATTCCCACGGGCAACTGGAAGCACAAGGGGGCCGCATACGGATTTGGTGAGGACCAGTGGGCATCGACGCTGAAGGCCGCGTCCCGGATCGACGAGCTGATCACCCGCCACTCGGCCATCATGGACAAATACGATCCGCAGAAGCGGGTGGCGCTCTACGTCGATGAGTGGGGCACGTGGTACGACCCGGAGCCGGGCACGAACCCCGGGTTCCTTTATCAACAGAACTCCCTGCGCGATGCCCTGGTGGCCGCGATCTCGCTGAACATCTTCGAGCGTCACGCCGAGCGTGTGCGCATGGCCAACATTGCGCAGATGATCAATGTCCTCCAGGCCATGATCCTGACGCGCGGCGACAGGATGATCCGCACCCCGACCTATTATGTCTTTCGCATGTACGTGCCATTTCAGGGTGCAACGTATCTGCCGGTCAAGATCGATACCGCGTCTTACCAATACGGCTCGATTGTCTTGCCTGCCGTCGATGCAACCGCAGCGCGGGATTCCTCCGGAACGATCCACCTGGCACTCGTGAACCTGGACCCACACCACAGTGAGACGGTGTCGACGCGGATTGAGGGTGCGGGTGGGCATTCAGCCAGCGGACAAGTACTCACCGCGACCGCCATGGACGCCCACAACACCTTCGAGCATCCCGACGCCATTGCGCCGATCCCGTTCGAGGGGGTGCGCAAGCGGGGGCGCCTGGTATTCGTGTTGCCACCGAAGTCCGTTGCCGTCGTGGCCGTTCACTGAGAACTGCATCACGGAGCCCGGCCGCGTTCCCGTGATAGCGATCGCGGTCAATTGTTACAGGATCGGGAATTCTTGACCCTTGGCCAGGGGGTCGGGGTAACCCGATGAGTGATTACGCGTTTTTCGCAGCCAGTATCGTGCTTGGGGCGGCCGCAGGTGTCGCCGCGTACCTCTTTGCGCAACGGCGACGCACCCGTGCCCAGATCACGGCGAGCGGTGAGGGCGCGATGCTCAGAACGCTCATCGACAACCTTCCGGACCTCATCTACGTGAAGGATATCGACGGGCGCTTCCTTTTGGCCAATGTCGCCGTCGCGCGCATCATGGGCGCGAAGAGCCCGGGCGAGCTGCTCGGCAAGAACGACTTCGACTTCCATGCCAGGGAGCTGGCAACTCGCTACCACAATGACGAGCAGGCGGTGATCCGCTCCGGCAAGCCGCTGTTGGCGCGCGAGGAGGAATGCCGGGATCCGGACGGGAAGCGCATGCACCTGGAGACGACCAAGGTGCCCTTGCGCGATGCGAGCGGCAAGGTGACCGGCCTCGTGGGAATAGGACGCGACATCACCTCGCGAGTCGAGGCGGCGCGCGCGCTGGACGGCGCCGTCCGCGAATCGCAGGAGATCATCCAAGCGGTGCTCACCGGCGACAGCGACCGACGCATTGCCATGGACGGTAAGAGTGGGGACCTGCTGCTTCTGGCGCAGAGCATCAATCAGCTCATCGACAGCGTCTCGAGCACCGTCGCGGAAACGGTGCGGGTGGTGGGTCTCGCGGTCGAGGGTGATCTCACATCGACAATGAGCGTCGATGACAAGTCCGGTGATTTCAGGGCGCTCGGCGTTTCGGTCAATTCCATGGTGCAGGCAATGCGGGACGTCGTTGCCGGCTTGACGAGAACGTGTCGCGCGGTTCAGTCGGGGGCCGAGGAGATCTCGCGCGGCAACCTCGACTTGAGCAAGCGCACGGAAGAGCAGGCGTCGAGCCTGGTCGAGACGACCTCCTCCATGGAGCAGATGACGTCCCGGGTGAAGAACAACGCGGAAAGCGCCATACGAGCCAACCGTCTGGCAGTGGCGGCCCGCGAGCAAGCCGAGCGCGGTGGCAGCGTAGTCGGTTCCGCCGTCGCGGCGATGAGTGAGATCAGCGCGGCCAGCAGCAGGATCGCGGAAATCATAAGCGTGATCGATGAGATCGCGTTCCAGACGAATCTGCTGGCACTCAATGCGGCGGTGGAGGCGGCCCGGGCCGGTGAGCAGGGCCGCGGCTTCGCCGTAGTCGCCTCGGAGGTGCGCAATCTCGCTTCGCGCAGTGCGGCAGCCGCCAAGGAGATCAAGGCGCTCATCCAGGACTCGGTCGGCAAGGTGAATGAAGGAACCAAGCTGGTCGATGAATCCGGCCAGGTGCTCGGCGAGATCGTCACGCGGGTGAAGAAGGTGACCGACGTCATGGCCGAGATTGCGGCCTCGAGCCGCGAGCAGGCCTCCGGTATCGAGCAGGTGAACCGGGCTGTCTCCTCCATGGATGCGGGCACACAGCAGAATGCTGCACTGGTGGAGCAGGCGACCGCCGCCGCGCGGGCGCTGGCCGAGCAGGCGACCAGCATGATGAACCAGATCGACCGTTATCGACTCGGCCGCTCAGCCGCTGCTACGGAGGGCAGCGAGGCCGTCATTGCGCGCAGCCGCGCGCGCGCCTGAGCCGGCAGCGGCTTTCAGTGCACGTACGAGCCTGCGTTCACGTCGATCGTACAACCGGTCGCGTGGTCACCAAGGCCGCTCGCCAGGAACACGACGAAGGGCGCGATGTCGTCCGGCTCCGTCAGCCGCTTCAGGGCGATATCGCCTGCAGCGTACGCTTCCCCATACTCATCTATGAACGCCTGCGCCATCTCCGTTCGGGTAAATCCGGGCGCGACATTGAAGGCCGTGATGCCGGCTTTGCCGAACGTCCTGGCGATGGACCGTGTCAGCGCAACCAAGCCTCCCTTTGAAGCGGCGTACCCGAGATACGGCGGCTGGTCGCCGCGGAAAGCCGCGCGCGATGATATGTTGATGATGCGTCCGCCGCCCTGGGCCGCGAAGTGCTCGATAGCGTGCCTGCAGAGAAGGGCCGGCGCGCGAAGGTTCACCGCCATCGTGGTGTCCCATTGCCGCAGCCAGTCTGCCGTGGTGCTCTCGAGCGGGGAAGATAGGGCAATGCCCGCGTTGTTGACGAGTGTATTCACGCGCCCGAACCGGGCAACTACCGACTGCCAGAGCTCGGTGCATTCTTCCACCCGGGATAGGTCCGCCGCAAAAACCTCCGCACCGGCGCCGATCTGCTCTGCAAGCGCGAGCGCAGGTCGTCGCTGGTCGCGGTAGTGAATCGCGACGCGCGCACCCGCACGACCCAATGCCCGGACCAGCGCCGCGCCTATTCCGCGGCTGCCGCCGGTGACCAGCACGGTTGTGTTGCTGAGGTCGATTTGCATGTCGCGGGCCCCTGGTGCCTCTGTGCGCGGGGCCGTAAGGATACTATGGCGCCGGTGGAGCCGCCGGATCTCAGCCGGGCGCGCGTGCGCCCAGCGGCGGCGATCTGTCCTGCCGAGGCTCCCGCTGTCGGGCTTCATGGTCCATGCGACAGAGCGCCGCATCCACGCTCCCATCCCCGCCTGGCTTCAGCCGGTGGCGATGCGGATAATGGGCGGCATCCGCCGAGGTTTGGGGGGATCGATATGCTTCTGTACGTGCTCTATGCATGCGTGCACTTTGGCAAGCATTCGCCTCAGGCAGGCCAGACCCAGTGTGTCGAGTCAGGGACGTACTTCAGTGCCGAAGAATGCAGGAAAGAGCTGCCAGCGCGCCCGGAGAAGACGCAGAAGATGCAGGCTGGCGTCGGCTGGCAGGAATGCGCCGCGACCCGGGCCGCTTCGTGGATACCGGCCGACGCGAGTGATGCCGGGACCCGACTCTACAAAGCGGAGGCCAGTGCATCCGATGCGAGTGCGCTGACCGCTCTGCTGGCGCCGCTCACTGCGGAAGCGCGGGCGGCGCTCGGGCGGGGCAACCTCAAGGGTCGGTTCGAGAGGACTTTTCAGGGTCCGGGGAGCCTCTCGTTCTTCATCGTGGGGACCGGCTCGAGCGTGGTGGCCTATGCCGTGACGAACCTCGATGACTTCCAGTTTGCCGATATGGCAACCGACGTCTCGTCGGCCGCGGCGGCGATGGCGAGCTCGAAGGAAGACCTGGACATGTCCACCATCGCGGAAGATGCCGGTGTCGAGCTGAACTACCGGACGGAGACGTCGCGTCGTGCGTTGCCGCCGCCAGGGGGCATGCGGTCCGAGCCTTAGTGCCGTGCGCTCGTCGGCGCGATGGGCGTTGCAACGACGGTCGGATGGAGTACACCGTTAAGCATTGTACGTGCACCGTTCCAGATGATCTGCGTGCCGATGGCCAGCAGGATAAAGGCCGTCAGCCGGATCATGATGTCAGTTCCCGTCGTGCCGAGCCGTCTTATCAATCGGTCCGCGTAGCGATAGCAGAGGTAGATCGCAAGGGCGGTGATCAGTACGCCAACGACGTGCGCCAACGTCGTGATCAGCCGCGCCCGCAGACCCAGTGGGGGATTGACGCCGAGCGTGACTGCCACCGATATGGATCCCGGGCCGACAGTGAGTGGCATGGTGAGAGGATAGAAGGCGCGTTGCGTCAGGCTGTCCGGCGTGGAACTGCTCGACGTGGAAACTTCCGGCGTCGTCGGGCCATTCAGCAGCGACCAGGCGAACGCGCATACGACGGCGCCTCCGGCTACCTGGACTGCGGGAATGGAGACACCGAAGAAATCGAGAACGTAAGCGCCGACCAGGACCGAGGCGAGCAGCAGGACGAAGCTGTTGAACGCGACCAGCTTCGCGGTGCGTGCGCGCTGCTCCCGCGAGAGGTCCGCGGTCATCGCCAGGTAGATCGGCGCACCGGCGAAGGGGTCGATGATCGGCAGCAGCGCCGCGACCGCGATGAAGACGATGCCGGCGAAGTATTGGATGTGGTCCAGGAGCATGTGTCGGTGTGGGCCTGACCAATGTTAACGTCGTGGAGCTGGGGCAGCCAGCGGCAATAGGAGAGCGCTGGCACGACTCCCGTCATGGAACAGCTCGAGGTGCGCCACGCGCGCGTTGCGCGGATCCTCATAGCCGATGCGGCCCCCGGTGTTGTAGTTCTTCTGATAGTCCGGTGAGTTGAGCGGCATGACGACGAGGCGGATGCGCGCGCCGGCCGGAATGCGCCAGGCCATCCAGTTGAACGTGAAGGGAATCGTGACTACCTGACCGGGCTTCAGCAGCTTCTGCCTGAAGAAGCCGTCGCGGAAGCGCGCGCGACGCATGTCCTGCCCGAGCGTCACCGCCGAGCCGTCAGGCTCTATCATCTGCACCTGCGCCCACAAATCGAAATCGGGCGCATCCGATTGCACGATCAGGTTCAGGTGCATGTGCCCGGCCACCTCCGTGTCGTGCTGGAGTGGCGCGGAATGAAAGACCAGCGCGTCCTTCTCATAAGCGCGGAACTGGCTGAGCAGATCTTCGTCCGCCGCATATTGCGCAACCGCGAGCTCCGGCAGAGTGCGCGGATCGTCGACTATCGTGGCCGGCGGCTCCGCACCGGGCTTCGACTGCAGTAGAGCGCCGGAGTGAAACAGATCCTGGGGCGTCCCGGCCCGATCCTCGAGATAGAGCGGCAAAGTGCCGACGGAGGCCCCGTCGAGCGAGTGTGCGTAGCGCCACTCGTTGGCTCCCATCATGTAGTAAGTCACACGGTCGCGCAGCAGTGCGGGCCTGGGGCCGCGGCCGAGCACCCAATCGTACCAGTCGGCGTGGAGCCGGTTCATGTCCAGCACGGCCGAATCCGGAATGGTCAGACCTTCGATCGTCTTCTGCGGATGCTGCGTGCCCAGGTGGTCCCACGGCCCGATGACGAGCAGGATGTTGGCAGCTTCCTGCGGCGCGGCATATTGGAGGAAGCGGCGATAGTAATGCAGCGCACCCGGCTGATCGTCATCGAAGAAACCGGTCGCCGTGAGCACCGGAAAGCGCATCCGCGCGATCTCGGCGGGCTTCGGCTCCGCGGCGAGATTGAACGCTTCGTCGCCGACATGATCCAGCCACATCTTCATGAACGACAGCTTCCTGCCGTGGCTGTCCTCCATCCACCAGTCGTCCTGCGCGATGCCGATATCCTCATCGAGCGTGCCGAACGGCTGCTGCCGAGCGTAATGCTGCAGCATTTTCTGCTGCCAGTAGTCGCTGCGGATGTAATCGTCGTTGAGCGTGCGGCCTGAGACGTATCCGAGGATCACCGCGGACCATGCCTGCGGAATGCCGTTCGTATTGGGTACGTCCCAGCCGGGATAGATGGGCACATAAGGTGCGATGCCCGAAAGATGCGGCGGAAGTTGCGTTGCCGTGTGCCACTGGGTCATGCCGACGAACGAGCCGCCGTACATGAAGACATGTCCATCGCTCCAGGGCTGACGGGCGATCCACTCCACCGCGTCGCGTCCGTCGCGGCTGACCTGCAGGCCGATATTGTCGCTCTTCTCGCCGCCGGAACGACCGCGCCCGCGCACCTCCACCTGCACGAACACATAGCCGCGCCGCACGAACGTCTTGAAGTCCTGATCGCGGCCGCCGTCGATGTCGTATTGCGTCAGCTCGAGAACCGCCGGCGCTTTGGTGTCCAGATGCGGCGGCTTGAAGAGCCACGCTTCCAGGTTGACGCCGTCCCGCATGGGGATCATGCGGCTCATCTCGATGTCGTAGCCCGGGCCGACCTGCGCCTGCGCAGGTGGTGCCGCGGTCGCGCCCAGGGCGAGTGCCGCCGGAATCAGAGCCAGCGCCAGCGCTGCTGCACGCACCATGAGAGACCCCCGAGACGTCGCCAAGGACGGGCGTTTTTAAACCGATCGAGCGCAGCAGAAGTCTAATACGGGAAAGGGTGGGAGTGAACCGATGGTGAAGCGATGAAATCCGCGCGGCGCCTCTGCCGGCTCGCGCTGGTGGCAATGCTCGTGGTCGTCGTCGTCGGGCTTTTCCGGCCGGCGGTCGCGGCGCCGGCAAAAGCCGCTTCGCCAGTCATCCCGGACCTCACGTCCTGGTTGACCAAGAGCGGAAAAATGGCGGAGGCAGGGTGGCGGCACGCCGCGCACTTCTCCATCGCCTATGAGATCAATCCCGGGCGCAACACGCGGGCGCCCGTGGCCACGCAGGTCGATGCCGGTTACACCGCGGACGCCCTGTGGCTGCGGTTTCAGGCACAGGATCCCCATCCCGGCGACGTCAGCGCGCGCTATCGCGAGCACGACGATATGGCCAGCTATGCCGACGATTTCGTCGGCGTGATGCTGAGCCCCTTCAACGACACTCAATGGGCCTACGAGTTCTTCTGTACCGCCGGTGGGACCGAATGGGACGCCTTCAGGCAGACGAACAACGAATATTCGTCGTGGGACGCGGTCTGGAGCTGCGACGCCTCGCGTGCCGCCAACGGCTATCAGGTTATCATGAAGATACCGCTGGCCTCGTTCAAATTTCCTCACAGCGCGGCGCCGCAGCGGTGGGGATTCATATTCTTCCGCAACTGGCCGCGCAGCATCCGCCACCAGCTGTTCAGTCAGCCTCTGAACTACGACAGCAACTGCACCCTCTGCGCCATGGTGCCCCTGACGACGGCGGCCCCCGTCAAGGCGAGTCCGGCCGATTTCCAGCTGATCCCCGCGGTGACGCTCATCCGTACCGACTCGCGGAACAACAGCACGGGAGGGCTGGTGCAGGGATCGCCGAACCTCAAGGCCAGCCTCGATGCGCGCTGGGTGCTGCGCCCTGATCTCGAGTGGTCCGCGACCGTGGATCCCAACTTCTCGCAGGTGGCCCCGGATGTGCTGCAGCTCAGCGCCAACCGGCAGTTCGCGGTTTTCTACCAGGAGAATCGTCCGTTCTTCGAGCAGGGGACGCAGGTATTCAATACGCCGAGCATGCGATTCAGCACGGACACGTTCAATCCGTCGGGAACGCTCATCGACACTCTCACGATCACCGATCCGCGTTTCGCCACGAAACTCGTCGGCCAGGTGGGCGCCAATCAGATCGGCGCTCTGGCCACCGAGGACACCGCGACGAACATCGTCGTCCCCGGGCCCGAGGGCTCGACGGCCCAATCGTTCGACTTCACCACCCAGGATCAGCTGCTGCGCTACCGCTACGATGTCGGTAACTCGGGTCTCGGCGTTTATGCCTCCGACCGGGACGGCGGCGGTTATCACAGCAGTCTTTATGCGGTGGATGGCGACTGGCAGATCGACCCGAGCGATGTCGTGACGGCCCTCGTCGGCTCTTCGAATACCAACTACCCGGACACCGTGGCGAGCGCGTTCGGGATCACCCCGGGCACGGTCGACGGTGATCTCTGGGACCTCGATTACTCGCGCACGCGACGCAATTACAACTTCGAGCTCAACCTGAGTCATGTCGCCGATGGCTTCCGGGCGGACATGGGGTATATGCCGCAGGTGGGCTACGACCAGGGCACGTTCCTTGGCGAGTACGACTTCTACGCGCCCGGCGACGATGAGTGGTGGCAGAATTTCGGCTTCGGCACGATTTCAAACTGGACTCGTGCGACGGACGGCGGCGCGAACCTCGACCGCAAGTTCAAGCTCTATACGGTTCTGCACGCCAGCCACCAGGCGCAGGTCTACCTGTACGCTACGCACGACGAGCAGTATTACCAGGGCAAGCTGTTCAATCTGGATCAGCTCGAGATGGATACGACCATACAGCCGGTGAGCTGGCTGAACGGAGAAGTCGACGTCGTCGGCGGCGACGGCGTGGACTACACCGACGTGCGCAAGGCGGGGCTGCTATCGGTCAATACCACGCTCTATGTCCAGCCCGGCAGACATCTCAAGGTGTCCATCGTGGACGACTACGAGCAGCTCACTCTTTCTGGTGCGCGCCTTTTTACCGCGAACGTCTACGACCTGCGCTTTGCCTGGTATTTCACGTCGCGTCTCTTCGCCGACGTCATCGGACAGGGTCAATCGGTGCGTAACAACACGACGCTGAACCCCCCGGGTACGTTGCCCCGTAACGGCAGCCTCGCCACCCAGTGGCTGATCGGTTATCAGATCAATCCCTGGACGGTCTTTTATGCCGGCAGCTCCGAAGGCTACCAGGAGACCACCGACGGCCAGCTTCAGCCCGAGCAGCGGACGTTTTTCCTGAAGGGAAGCTATTACTTTCAGCCTTGAGCGCCACCGCGGATTTCATTGTATTCTGCCACCCATCAAGGCTGGGGGATGGCAGATGGCGGGACCGGCGAAGCTCAGACGTGACGTGGGTGTGATCGGGCTGCTGTACGCGAGTCTGGGCAGCATCATCGGTTCCGGCTGGCTGTTCGGCGCGCTGCACGCTGCCGTGCTGGCGGGTCCCTGGAGCGTCTTTTCGTGGGTGATCGGCGCCGCCGCCATCCTGCTGCTGGCCTTCGTGTTCGCCGAGCTGGCCACCATGTTCCCGAATTCGGGCGCCATGGTGCACATGACCCACGTGAGCCATGGCGACCTGGCCGGCAGGATCTGGGCCTGGATCCTCTTCCTCGCGTTCGTGTTGGTGCCCCCCATCGAGGTGACCGGGGTGCTCACGTATACCAACAACTATCTGCCGGGGCTGATCTACCCTGGAACGGGCCTCCTGACCCAGGTCGGCATGGTGGTGGCCATACTGCTTCTCGCGGTGGTGGTTGCCGTCAACTTCCTGGCCGTGCGCTGGGTCCTCGCCATCAACAGCGTGGCCACCTGGTGGAAGCTGATCATCCCGATCGCGACGATTTTCGTCCTCATGGCCTATTCGTTTCATCCTTCCAACATGACGGCGCACGCGGCCAGCGTACCCGTGAGCGGCGTGTTCACGGCCGTGGCCACCGCCGGCATCGTATTCAGTTTCCTCGGCTTCCAGCAGGCCATCTCGCTGGCCGGAGAGACCCGCAATCCCAGCCGCTACATACCGCTGGCCCTCATCGGCTCGGTGCTGGTCGGCATGCTGATCTACGTGGGCCTGCAGTATGCGTTCATCACCGCGCT
>Ga0335073_10006193_pt1 | contig 16808 bp, 27 predicted proteins | sample Lox_Sample_22_FD_207093 | JGI IMG/M metagenome (GOLD analysis project Ga0335073, IMG submission 207093) | Soil microbial communities from Loxahatchee National Wildlife Refuge, Florida, United States - Lox_Sample_2.2 | ecosystem: Environmental > Terrestrial > Soil > Wetlands | place: USA... | reverse complement strand
ACATAGACCAAACCGCAAGGAAAATCCATAAAGTTTATGAAGATTATCATAGAGAAAATCCCGATTTCGAAAAAAAGGCCTAGGTTTCGTAAGATCGGAAGATACGTCACAACCTACGATCCTCAGCAAAAAGAAAAAGAATCTATAAAAGCGATTTTAGAAGAGATTCTAATTTTTGATCATACCTATCACGCAACGAGAGAAGCCAATCGGCATTTTTACGACATCTTCAATTCTAAGAACCTGGAAGTTAAATTAAAATTTTATTTACCTATTCCAAAAAGTGATCCTTTTGGTATCCGAAATCTCAAATTGTGGAATTTGATCCCCGCCAACAAAAAGCCCGATCTCGACAATCTAGAAAAATTTATTCTTGACGTTGCAAATGATATACTTTATGGAGATGATGCTTTGATAACTTCGCTAAGTTCGAAGAAATATTTTTCAGAAAATCCTAGAACGGAAATCGAAATTATGCCAAAAAAAGATTTTACACAGGTTGACTTGAAAGTATTTGAAATGTTTACCCCAACAGGACTCGAGGAGTTTATACAAGATGTTAAAGAAATTATTCAACTGGATAGAGAAGATATTTGCTTCCTTGCTGGATGCGATAACTCGGAATGGGCGCAATCCGCCGCCAGCATTTTAATGAATTTCTCTATCAAATACAGCGATAAACTAAGAAAGATCGCTTTAACAAAAAACCACCCAACAAAGGGAAAACAAAAGGATAAATTATGTTAAAATCATTAACTGATACTCTCGTCATCTTTATTTGCGGGGTTGTAGCCTCCTTCGCAATTCTTTTTGCGATCTCTTTCCTAGTTTCCTGCACTTTTTGTAGAGTCGATAACGTAGAAAAAATGAATGACTTCGACAAAATGTCAGATTGCTGCCATGACGAAAAAGACGATAAAGACCTGTCCGCGGTCTTCAGTGTATGCAATGATGATATCCAAGATCAAGATAAATGTGAAGGAGATGAAAATGAAAAAATCTAAAGGTAAGAAAAAAGTTGAAAAGGTAATGCGGGAATTTGGCCGCGGCGAACTTCATAGCGGTTCCAAAAAAGGACCTGAAGTGACCAATCGAAAACAGGCTGTTGCAATCGCATTAAGCGAAGCCAGAAAATCTGGTGCTAAGATTCCTAAGAAGAAATGAAAAAGCTGAGTAAGAAAAAATACTATAAGAAAAATCATTCTGATTGTCCTTGCTGCGTATGGCAAGGACATACGAATAACAATATGCGTAAATGGTTAGGAAAAAAATATGGACAAACAAATCAATAAGATTGCAAGAGACCTTAAAAAAGGACAAACAGACACAAAAAAACTGCTGAAAATGGACAAAAAACAAGATAAGAAGCTCGAAAAGTGTGAAAAAATGTCCTGTTCTTCGAAAAATTCATGCAAAGGATTGAAGAGAAAAAGATGAAAACTATAGAACCCACATCTGGATTTCTTGTCGTCAAACTATCAAATTCTCATAACGAAATGAAGACCGACAAAGGAATTCTTATTCCCAAAGCTAATATAACAAAGACCTATGAGGTGATTGCATCTGAAAAATTTGCAGTAGGCTTAGAGGTTTTACTGAAAGGATATCAAACTCCAATAGAATTTGAAGAGGGAGATACTCTCTTTGTAGTTTCTGAAGAAGATGTAATCGGAATTGTGAAATGATAATCGACTGTATTTCTGATTTGCATGGTGAATTTCCCTTTCTTGAAGGCGGAGATCTTCTTATCATTGCAGGCGATCTTACTTCTAATTCAACTCAAAAAGCTTGGGATAATTTCACTGAATGGCTAGAGATTCAACCTTATAAAAAAATAATTTTAATAGCCGGAAACCATGATAAGAATATCGATTTTGATGCTATTGAAGCCATCAGCAAATGCCAATATCTAGAGGATTTTGGAACTGAATTCGAAGGGTTAAATATTTGGGGATGTCCATGGACACCTTGGTTTGAAGGAGTAAATCCACATTGCACCGAATTCATGATTCGTGAATACGATCTCTATGAAAAGTATCAAATGATACCAATGAATACCGATATCCTAATAACCCACGGACCTCCAAGAGATATTTTAGATGGAGTTTACGATCCATCAACCAATAGATTCAGTTGTGAAGGTTCACCAACCTTAAAAAACAGGGTTGAAGAAGTTTCTCCCATGTATCATATCTTTGGCCATATTCACGAAGGATATGGAAGACACGAAGAAGATTCTATAGTCTATATAAATTGCGCTCACATGGATGGAGACTACGAACCCGTTAACAAACCGATTAGGATCGAGATATGAAAAAATTTTGCTTTCGATGTGAAAATTACCATGATAAAAGCCATTCCCATTTCAAACTTATAAAAAATCTAAAAGACACAGGATTTCCTACACATGAAAAAAATTACCCACAAGCTCACAAAAAGGCAAACAAAGCTGAGAAAAGCGTATTCGGCAGTAAATCTTTTAAAGATCTGGAAACCATTTCTCGAAGATTACCTAAACATAGTCTTGAGGGAAAAAATACCAAGTCGGGCGAAATTGAAGTCTCTAGAAAAGTGCCTAAAAAGTATCGAAAAGAAGTTGCCTTCCACGAAAAAGTCGAGAACAAAATCTTAAGGAAAAAGAAATGATAAACTGGAAACATATCGAAAAAGAAAAGCCTATTCAAGGAGAAGAAATATGGGTTTTACTTTATCACTGGAAGCAACATTTTCCTTCAAGTTTCCAAATAGCGGCTGGCTTTGTAGAATATGAAAAAGATGAAAATTGTCGAGTAAATACGCTTGATTATGATGGATCAGGATGTCATTGCTTCTATCCTGAAAATGATCCTTCTGCGACGGGATTCGATGAACATTTCGAATATTGGTGTAATAAAGAAGAAATTAATGTTCCGCAAGAATTAATTGAATAAAATGGAAATAAACTCATCTAACTACCTAAAAGATGATTCAAGTATAGATAAATACTCCAAAGATTTATCTGAGATAATTTATAAAAAGTTAAAAAAAGCCACCAAAAAGATCGAAGATCGAAGTCTAAGACAAAGGATACGATCTCAAGCCATCCTGGGGTTTTTAGATCTCTATTCCAAAGAAATGCAAAGTAAGATCTCTGACGAAATCGAATTCCGCCTGATAAAGAAATTTGAAAAATTGGATGATAAATCTCAGGAGACCGTCTCCAAAATGGTAGATACCTATATGCATTATATGCCAAACATTTCTTTAAAAATAACAGAAGTGGTATACCCAATATTCTCAGACAGTGACAATACCAAGCTCGCTTTTCAAATTGGAACGACGATAATAAAAAAAAGATTAAATAATGAAGACAAGGAATAAATATGCAAAAAGTACAAGAATTAGATATTAAAAGCCTTTCCTTCTTAGAACATAATCCAAGAACAATCACGAGAGAACAATTAGAGAAGCTGTGTGAGAGTATTGAAAGCGATCCTGATTTTCTTAAAATGAGGCCCGTTCTAGTCAATTTCGATAGTGATAAGGCTGAATGGATAGTCTATGCAGGAAATCAGCGTGTAAGGGCTGCAAAGAAGCTTAAAATGAAAACGATCCCTTGCATCGTAGAAACCGATATTCCTGAAGAGATCATGAAAGCCAGAACCATCAAAGATAATAAGACTTATGGAGAATTCGATATTGATATTCTTGCCAACGAATGGGACACAGAACTTCTTCTCAATTCAGGGTTCGAAGCCAAAGACCTTGCCTTTTATCAAGAAAATATTATAGATATTAGAAATAAAGAAGATAAACCCAAAAAGACCAAAACCTGTCCTTCATGCGGAATAGAGTTTTAATATGGCAGCACAAGGTGTAAACCATAAATTTGAACCAGACATGGAAAAATTCTACGCCACCGTAGAAGAATTCCGAGGTAATCTCTCCGCAGTAGCAAAGAAATTCAACATATCACGTAACTGTATTCATGATTTCTGTGAAAGAACAGAAGGATTATGGGATTTTGTAAATTCAGTAAGAAACCGAAATGAATATGAAGACCTAGATATGGCAGAATCGGTTTATAGAATCTGCATGAGTAAAGTAAATGAAAAACCAGGAGTTGCCCTTAGAGCAGCCAAAGACATCTTAGACTGCAAAGGAAAATCAAGAGGATGGAAAGTACCTCCTAAATCTGAAACTACCGCCGATATCATCGACGAAATCGACGAAGGAATCAAAATCTGTTATAGGGAACTGAAGAAATCAAATGAAAATAACTCTGTCTCCCAAGCAGATAATAGCTTATGAAGAATCCAATGCCCGCATAAATATTTACGAAGGATCAGTCAGATCCGGAAAATCTTATATAGCCCTACGCCGCTTTTTAAAAGAACTTAGAGAAGGCCCAGAAGGCCAATATATCATCGTCGGTAAGTCTGAACGAACCGTCATGCATAATATCATAGAACCTCTCCAAGAGATGACCAACGGAATTATTCGATATAATCGAGGACTTGGAGAATTCGTATTGTTCGACAAAAAGGTATATGTGATCGGAGCAAACGATGAACGAGCAGAGGGTAAAATCAGAGGAGCTACCTTTGCAGGAGCACTTGTTGATGAGATTACAATCATTCCTGAAAGCTTCTTTAAGATGTTATTATCACGCCTTTCCAAAGAAAACGCCAAATTAATCGGAACTACCAACCCAGATTCCCCTTATCACTGGTTAAAAGTAGACTTCATCGATAGAAGAAATGAACTCGACTTGAAGAATTTTAAGTTCCGCTTAGAGGATAATCCCTCCCTTTCTCAGACATATGTTCAAGCCCTCCAGAAAGAATATCATGGCCTCTGGTATAAACGCTTCATTCAGGGAGAATGGGTTCTTGCAGAAGGAGCCATCTACGACTTCTTCGACGAGAAAAAACATGTTGTACAAGTATCCCCGACTTATGCTAAGTATTATCTACTCGGAATCGACTACGGAACGACAAACCCCTTCGCTGCTGTCTTAATAGGGGTCAATGATGATCATCATCCCGCTATCTGGATCGAAAAAGAGTACTATTGGGATAGTAAGAAGATGGGTTACCAGAAAACCGACCAAGATTATGCCAACGACATCACAAAAGAATTTGAGGGATATCCCGTCAGACTTATGTATCTCGACCCATCCGCGGCATCTTTTGAAGTAGAACTGAAAAGACATCATAAAATTGTACGGCAAGCTAAAAATGATGTTGTAGATGGCATCAGATTCGTCTCCAACCTATTCTGCCAAGGAGATCTTGTACTTAGAAAAGAATGCAAAAATCTCATCGCAGAAACAGAAAGCTATGTCTGGGACACAAAAGCAGCCAAAGATGGTATAGACAGACCTCTTAAGGTAAGGGATCATGCCTTAGATGCTATGCGGTATGCCTTGTACACACACTTTGGCCACAGGATGCATATAAAAGAAACAGCTTTCACTCAACGTTCCATAAATCCAATGAATTTCCAAGGATGGGGTCCTAATTCATTCGGGTGGCAGAATAGCGGAGGAGCCTTCTAAATCGATAACATCTTGATGAGATCTGATAAATCGATTCAATGATTCATACATTTTTTCCGCTTCTTCTTTATTCGGAAAAGCAAGAGATCTCCATAATTTTCCCTCCTCAAAAAATATCAAAATCTGATCATTATCTAAGATGATTTCTTGTACTAGATACAAATTGATATATGTGTTTGAACGCTTTATCCACATATTCCCTCCAGAATATGGCAGCAATGATATTCGCTTTGACATTTATTTTCCAGCATTATATTCTCAATCCCTTCACCATCATTCAAATAGGGATAAGATCATGTATAGACAAATCCAAATGTTTCCTGATACAAAACAACAGGAACTAGAAAAGAGAGTAGAATCACTTCAAGAAAAATATGACTCTCTTCGTAAGGGACAATACGCTAAAATCACAGAGGCTAAAAAGATAGCCCTAGAAGCAAGAGAAGAGATCGCCTTTCTAAAAAGTATGATCTGTAAGAATAACCCCAGCATTTGGAGCTTATGATTTAAAAAATGTATAAAGCATTACTAGCTATAGTAGTAACAGTATTCTATGTTGTTTTTTTTATATGGATTTGTGAAGTGATTTTTACGGAAATTGATTATTAAGAAAATGATATTAATAAATTTGCGAAATATCCTAATGTGTCTTGTAAATTACTTCCACTTCCTACTTCTGAATTCAATAATTCATTAAAACTACCACTACCTGTAAAATACATTTCTATTGCATTTTCATTTGTTCCGGTTCGATCTCCAACTAAAACGGCTGAAGCTGTAGCTGTAGGAACGGATGTAGTAATAATATATCCAGAACCATAAACAAATCCTCCAAATGTATAAGGAGCCGCTAATTGTAGTGGAACTGATCCACTTCCATTAGAAGTTATAGCCCCCATAGCAGCCCATAAAGTCATAATATTATTTCTAGTTACTACATATAAAGGATTTGATTGGCTCATTTTTGGAGCTGTTCCTCCATTATTAAAATACCAAGCATTAGCGGCAGCTCCAAAAGCACCTTGCGGTACAAAAAATAAAGTATTCTCTTGGAATCTTCCAATACCATCGTTTGCATTAAGAGTTTGTACAGTCCAATCAGCAAGAGAAGAAGTGGATTGCATTCTAAAAGATCCAATGCAAAGTGCTGAAGAACTATAATAATTTGATGGAGTAATCGATGCTAAAGCAAAAAATCCTCCTTGAGTAGTTACAGATCCACTTCCGAGATAGGATATTTTTCCAGATCCTAAAGTAGTATTAACATTAGGCATTCTAGAAATCATAAACGTAAGTGTATTTTCAATTGAAGGACTTGTTTGAGCAGAATTTAATACAGCATATAAGAAAAATGGTAGATCTTGATTATAAGCTCCTGATGCTATAGAGACACCAAAAGTATTTCCTGCAATTTGAGAGGAACCCGAAGCATTATCTTTAAAAGTTGAATTAGAGGTGATCTTAAAAGTTATCAATTGACCAGATAAATTTAAAGATGGAACCGTAACATATGCTGGATTTGTAGATGATAAAGCAGATCCATTCGCGCCTAGAATCGTAAATGTGCCTCCAGAGTATGCAATACCCAAATTGGAAGCACCGATAATATTGGATTGAAAAGAACTTACATAGCCATTTGAATCTACTACGAAATTCGATGAATTGAAAGAAGCGATTCCTGCATTATTCACACCTGAGCTTCCCACCGCCTCAGTCAATTGTATATCGATCGTTTCAGTGCCACTGGATGTTTTTTTGGTGTAAAGTGGTTTCGCATTAGTTCCATTGGCGACGGTGGCGCCAAGAATATTGACGTTAGCTGATACCGGAGTGACCGCTGTTCCATCATCTCCAGTAATCGTTTCTATAGCTCCAGTTCCCCCTCCAACTAACTGCACGAACCCATTGCTATCCACAGTAAATTGAGCATTGCTAAAAGCCGCTAATCCTACTTTGGTCACATCTGTAGAGGCAATGGCAGCAGATAATTGGACATCGATCTTTTCAGTATTTGCACCTGGAGACTCAGTATAGACTGCTTTTGCATGTGTTGCATTAGCGACAACCAAACCTTGTAGTGTGATATTCCCAGAACTGTTTGGTGTTACTACAGTTGTATCATCCCCGACGATCCCTAATGTGGGAGGAGTTGTCCCACCTTTCAACTGAACAAAACCAGAAGTCACATTGAATTGATTTGAATCGAATTGAGAAACTCCAAAGTCATTTGCAGTAGATGATCCCCCGTGGCTTCCTGCTAATTGAATTTGAAGATCGATAGTATTTGCAGCCAGACTATTTGTCCGTATGGGATTTGCCTGAGTACCCGTTGCAAATGTAGCACCTCCTTCTAAAACGATCTTTCCAGTTCCATCCGGAACTACAGGATTAGTCCCAGGTGATGTTTGGGCATCTACTCCTATCTTGGTAATATCAGCTCCAGTTTCTAATTTAAAATCGATTGTATTGGGACTGCCAGTGATCGTTACAGAACTATCGCTGGACGTCAAAGTGACATTACCGCCAGCATCAGGAAACACCGGACTAGTTCCGTTAGGAACAATAAAGTCTAGAGCAGGACCGATACTTCCTGATTCTTTAACCCATATCCCTTGACCTTGATAACGCCAATAGTTCTTAGAAACTAGATTGATCCACTTTCTATCGATCTGATAAGGACCACCACCTGGATCTGCCACATCAACCCCATTGACAGGATCGCGATTAGCTTGAACCACCAGTTGTTGAAAAAGATTTTGTCCCTGGCCTGAGTTGGTATATGAATCAAAACTCATATCAACCTACCAGTCCAAATAATTTGATTTGACCTGAAAGAATATTCCCAGATGACATTAAGAAACGAAAAGCATTTGTAGCTGAAGTGGTTTCGTTTTTTCCACCTCCTCTATACATATAAAAATTTCCATTCAAATCAGTATTTCCTGCACTCCATACCATCGTTTCGCTTACAGTATTGGCATTAGTAGCAGCAGGGTAAAAGGATAATTCTAACGAACCTACCCCATCTTGATTAGCCGTACCAACTCCATTAACAAGATGAATGGAACTATCACCACCATTACCTCCAAAATTATTGTTCACACTATTTTGTACGTTTACATAAGACCAATCATAAGCAGTACTTAACCAAGTAGAACCATTATTTGTGCTTGTCAAAAGTTTAAAAGTTACATTATTGGTATCTGGTTTTATGGATCTAGCTATAAAAACATATTTGCAATAAATCGAATTTGTAAAAGAAGTAAAATCTAATGTTGCTGAAGTACTAGCATTTTGAGTCGAAAGAAGAACCATACTTCCAGAAGGATGGCCCCAAGCCGGAGTACCAGAATTTGAATATAAGATCGTGCCATTAGTTCCAGTTGCTAGATCCGCTAAAAGAGTTCCATGAGTATTATTCCATATAGCTAAATCTCCAACAGTGGATGATCCAGGTCCATTAACATTTCCTCCACCGCCTCCACCACTACCTGTAGATTGAATTTGGCTCATGTTAGCCTCCTTGGTATACAGTAGAGAGATAAACTAAACCAGTGCTTGCACTTCCTTTAATATAGAATTGAGTATTTTGTGGAATTGAAAGTCTTTTATCCCCACTAATACCTTGGGCATCTGACCCAAGATCTATAATCAATCCAGTAGTTGCCGCTATAACGAATTTATCGTTAGTACCATCATCAGATAGCGTTACCAAGACGCCAGAGCCATTGTAGATATACAGCAATACAGATGGATTGGCTAAAGGCGTCCCAAAAGCTTGATATGATCCCGAAAACGTGGATGAATCAAAGCTCCTGATCGTTTCAAAACGGGCTTGATAGCCTAAAGTTTGCGTAGCCATAAAACCTCATTTTGTTAGGTAAATGTATAACCGGTCAGGCCAGAGCCACCAATGACAGTGAAAATGTTATTGGCTTCAGTACACATCAGAACAACGCTAGTGTGAATAGCGCCTGCTAAAGTACCCGTAGCTCCATTTGTGGTATGGTTAGTATTTGCCCAGATTTCTTGAGATGCCCCTTGTGTGATAATCCATCCAGAAGTGTTACCAGTGGCTGAGGCAATAATGAAGGTATCTCCAACAGCCGCTGTAGCTGGCAATGCGAAAGAAGTTTGAGCAGCTTGGGTTACTGTATAAACGTTTTGAGCCACTAGTGTCACGCCAGTTGATGCAGTATTTACTGCAAAACCGTTTTGCTGAATGTTTATAGCCAATGCATGTGCGCCTGTTGTAAATCCGACACCAGTACTTGTAGTAAGTGTACCAAAAGCGGGATTAGCACCTGTTGATCCCAAAAGCACTTGTCCATTTGTTCCTGCTGCTGTTGCAACAATACTAGAAGTTCCTTCACCAAGAAGGACTCCATGGGCTGTATATGTAGATGGAGTATAAGGGCCAATCAAAGAAAATGTCTCACCATTAGCAGAACTTGTGGTCAGAATCTGATTAGCAGTTCCATTTAAATTGATCGTTCCACCAACAGTTGGAAGAACAACGACGGAATCATCGCCAGTTACCGAGAGAACGCTTCCAGTCGAACCGCTTCCAAGAAGAGTCCATACTCCTGCGCCCGCATAGGAATATACGGCATCTGTAGTCGTATTAACCCAGTTTCTTCCTACATTATAAGGTTCTCCCCCAGGTCCGATAACATCGGAACTTGTAGGGGCTCTCGTAGACTTAATAGGTAAAGGATTATTTGGGGTTTGCCCCGCTGTGGAATAATCAAGAAAAGAAGACATAATCACCTCATATGACTTATTTTAATGTAAACTTAAAATTATCATTTTGCATGATTAATAACAAAAAATATAAAGTTATTTTTTGCATTCAAAGGATTTTTTACATAAGATCGGGTATATAATCAAAAATTTAGGATGATATATGCCCGCCTATTTTCCTCCTTTTGATACGGATACTGAACCAAATGAATCAAATATCAAAATTTTCATGGACAATCTCTATGGAAAGTTTGAACCAATGGAACAAGCAAGATGGAACCAAAGCAATATCGATACGCTTTTCTATGCCGGTGAACAGAGATTCATAAATTCTTATTTTAATTTTTTTCCGACTTACAACGCTCAGAACTACTTTTTTAACTTCGTCCAGCAACCAATAAACATGGTGACTGGTTATCAAAGGCAACATCGAAAATCGATAAACTTTGTTCCTTTAGAGGGGCCTTTTCAAGAAGAAGCCGATGATCTCACTAAATTAGAAACCTATGCGAATACCTATAGAAATAGGTTAGAAAAATTCTCCACAGGATGCGAACAGTCTTGTATTGCAGGAATGGTCTTAGCTCAGCCTTACCTAGACTATACAGATGATCCCATCAATGGTACCCTGGATCTCAAGATCTGGTCTTACAATTCTTTCATGTTAGATCCATATGCAAGAGAACCAGATTTTTCTGACGGTAACTTCATATGGCTCCAACAATATGTATCCAAACAAGAGGCTATTAATTATTTCCCAGAGAAAGCCGATCTTATCAAAACAATGTCAGGATATGGTAATCGCTATGGAAAGTTCTATTTTTTGCCTGAAAATTACAACCTTGCTAGGAATGATTTGCTTGTTCTTAGTTATATCTGGTTTAAAAGCAAAAGAGTAAAAAAGATGCTTTATAACCGTAACGACGGTATAGCATACGATTATAATGAAGATGAAAAATTCCTTCAGGAATTAGTCCAAAATACCGGATTCTTCGAAGTGATCGAAGTCACAGTTCCTACCTGGAAAGTAGCAGTCGTTCTTAATGAACAACTCATGTATCTCAACTATAACCCTCTTGGATTTGATGAATGCCCTCTTGTTCCTATCTACTGGAACTGGGATGCACATGTAGCTCAGTATGACCTCAGAGTGAGGTCTCTAACAAGATCCATGAGAGATACGCAGTTCCTTTTGAATCGTAGAATTATTTTGAATCATGATATCAGCGAAAGTTCAATTAATACGGGATGGAAACGTAAAGAAAATTCTATAGCTAATGAAGATGATCTTCGATACGCCGGCCAGGGTAAGGATATCATCATCAAAGATGGCTATGAGATGACCGATATCGAAAAGATCATTCCTAATGCCGTCCCTCCTTCAGATATGGAACTTGCCAATCAGCTTGTAGACTTCATTTTTAGAACTTCAGGGGTAAACCAGGAATTGATGGGAATGGCAGAGGATTCTAGATCAGGCATCCAAGAGATGTTACGCCAAGGAGCCGGTCTCATTACCCTTCAAAAATACTTCGATCAATGGGACATGTCTCTGAAACTCATAGGACAGATCGATAAAAAGATTATCCAAAATAAATGGTCTTTTGGAAAAATAGCACGTATCATAGGAAAAGAGCCAAGTCCCCAGTTTCGCATGAAGACATTCACAAAATATGATGTCCTAGTAGCAGAAGGCCTCAATACCACAATTCAACAGCAGCAAGAATTTAGACAGATCTTAGAGTTGAACCAACTGATTGGAGGCATTATACCTCCACGCTTTATCTTAGAAAAATCAACAATCCAAGGTAAAAATGAGATCATCCAGGCAGTTGATCAGCAGCAACAAATGGCACAGGAAATGCAGAAGCAGCAAGCTCTCATTGAGCAAGCCAAATTGGAAGCTGAGTTACAGCTCGTTCATGCAAGATCCGCCGCAGAACTTGCCACCGCAAGAGAAAGAGCAGGAAGAGCCGAATCTAATATCGGTCTTTTTGAAGAGCGTCTCTCAGAAATTACTCAAAATCGTTCTATGGCACTTAAAAATAAAGTTGAGGCTTTGGAAAAGCTTGTTAATATTTATAGTACTTTTGGTGAAGTTAGCACCGAAGCTGCACAGCTTCGTTCAGAAAATCTTTTGCAAAAAGAAGAAGAAGATACAGAAAAACTAGATGCGAAAAAAATGGATAGTTCAAATCAATTTTTGACAAATTTAATGCAAAATAATCAAAATAAAAATATGATGCAGTCAAATCCACAACCTTCAAGGAGTGCCTTGTTATGAAAAGTATGTCAGATAGAAAAATGGACATGGGAATGGGCGGAGTAGACTCCGATGGTTATTTCCCTTCCGAAGCAAAACACCACAAAATGGCAAGAGCTGGAGAAATCAAAGGCTTCCAATATCCAGATACAGAAGAAGCCGTTCATGCTGATTCCAACCAAGCTGTAAAAGCTACTAGTGGTAATATGCCAAAAACCGGATTCAGACACTAATATGCAACCAGATTATGAACGACCAGTCATTCGAAGACCCGATTTCTCAGAAGCCGAAGAACCTTGCTATGATTATAGAAACATGGAAAACGCAGGTAAGTTTCGAGGAGTTGGACAAGCAGGAAAAGTTGGATCGAAAGATAGTCCCTCTATCGAAACAATGCCCTCTAAATCCATTAATAAAAAAGTAAAAAGGGATCATGAAGGGTAAATTCGGTAATGCCTATTCTGATAGAAATACCAAAGATAATTTTGGCGTCTATCATGGAATAGGAATAACTGGCAAAGTTGGTACTAATAGAAGTTCTTTTTCGGTGGATTCTCCTAAGAAAGAGAAAATGCCTTTAGGCAAACCACCAAGAAAATTTAATTAAGCTCCTTATTTTTCTTTTGCTGAAGCCGTAGTCCTCTCCTACGGCTTCGTCTTTTTTATTTCTTTCTCATTCCACTATAGATCTCTTTGATCTGTTCTTCCGAAAGATCATCTTTCTCCGGTCTGCACATAGAATCTGGATCTCTTAAAAATTGTTCTATACAGTTATGGACAAATTCATCAGCGAAGAATTTACCATATTTGAAAAGCTCAATGCTCTCAAAATCGGGAAGAGTCCAGATAATCTCCGCATGATAGGGATCTTTGGGATCGCATCTCAAAAGCGATGTCCCTGGCACAGGATCAGGCTTTGTAAGCCTTGCCTGGTGATACATCTTTTTCACTCCAGTAGCATCATCTACTCTCTTCACAAACTGGTAAATATAGAACTTATTGCCTCCAAAAGGATCAGACTTAACGATCTGCTGAACCATATCAGCATAACCTTTGTCCGAATTGGTTTTAAAAAAATGTATATTTTCTTTGATCTTGTCTGCTGTCAAAATAAAATTTTGCATATATACCCCTAATTTGTTAAAACAAAATTATGATTTAACTGTCGGAAGTTTATCCGTCAAATAAACATTTGATCTTAGGTGTAAAGCTGCTCACCACAGCATGGAGTTTCACATGACAGATGGCGTTATGAGTCAGGCAGTCGCCGAACCTGAAGTAAAGAAAGAAGATAAATCTCAAGGATCTCTTTCTGACAAAGAACTCAATTTTCGTCGTTTAGAAAATCAACGTGACGAAGAGCGAGAAAGACGCATTAGAGCTGAAATGGAAGCACAGCTTCTAAAACAGCGGATGGATCATATAGAAAAACAACTTCAGCAACCGGAGATAGATCCTCTAGATGGAGTTGAAGACTATGTAGATCCAAAGCGTCTCAAAGCAGTACTTGAAAAAGAACGTACTGCCCTCAAAAAGGAAGCTGAGGAAATAACAGAAAGAAAACTTAGAGAATTAAGAGATCAGGAACATAAACAAAACCATGTAGCAAGACTTCGTTCAGAGTTTCGGGATTACGACGAAGTAATGAACGAAAATAACATAGCTAATTTGGAAAAGACGAATCCTGTGTTTTTGAAGGCTGTTTTACAAATCCAGGATGATTATGAGCGGAAGAAGTTGGCTTACGAATATTTGAAACAAAGTAAGCCGAAAGTAGAAGACGTACCAAGTATCAAAGAGAAAGTAGATGAGAATCTTCGGAATCCATACTACATCCCATCAGGCTCCGGAAATGGAATGGCCGTGGAATTTGATATAAGGTCCACTCAAGCTCGTAAAGATGCCTACGATAAGTTGAAACAAGCTCAACGCAGGCCCGTCGGTAGCGGTTTTGCTCCTCAACGGTAGCTGCTTCCTTAAGACTGCTACGGTTTACAAATATGTAAAACGTAACAATCGAGGAAAAAATGACAATTACTACAACAAGTAATTTGCCAGCTCCTATACTTCAGAGCTTGGCACCTGGTATGTTGTCAGTTCCAACTCCTAACTTCAACTATATTATCCCAGCGGAAAAATATAGTATGCCTCGTCAGGGTGGAACTACAATGCGGTTTTTAAGACCGGTTCCATTAACACCACCTGTAGTCCAATTAGGGAATACTGGGATTGAACCAGCTTCTCAAGTTGCTACAAGAGAGATCATCGATGCAGCCATTGCATTCTATGGTACTTCAGTAATTCTAAACGAACAAGTTGTTATCCAAGATCAAGACCCTGTTTTGAGCTGGGTGACAGAGCGTTTAGGGATTGCAATGAGACAAGCGGAAGACATTATCCTGAGAGACTATTTACTCTCAAGCGTGTCTGAATATAACTGTAAGGGCGGTGTCGATGGGGATAACCCAACAGAGATCACTACAAGAGATCTTTCTGCTGTCGCAGCCTCTCTTGATACATCCAACGCATTCAAATTCTTGTCTGGAAAGATAGGCGAAGACCGCTTCGGTTCTAGCCCAATCAGAAGCGCATATTTCCTTTTATGCTCTACTGAACTTCAGCCAGCATTTGATGGCTTAGATAAATTCACATCATCTTGGAACTATCCTAATCAAAACGACACGATCTATAGCGAATATGGAGCCGTTTTGAATTTCAGGATCTTTACAAGTTCTGAATCTGCTGTACAACGCGGCGCATCCATGAACGGTAATGATGTTTATAACAACATGGCCGTTGCAAGAGAAGCCTATGCACATATCGATCAGGACGGATATAGCTCTCAGCTTATCTACCGTCCACCGATCTTCAGCGGACCTCTCGCACTAAATGGTACATTAGGCGTTAAGTTTGCTCAGACGCAAGCAGTACTCCAAAATACCTGGATTCGAAACGTCCGTTGCACACTAGTACTGTAGGAGGTAATGTATGGCTCAATATAGCAAAATTATACATGGCACCTTTACATCTACTGGTGTAAATAAGCCTCTATATTTCCCATTTGTTCCAGATATGATTGAAATCTGGAATTTAACAAAATGGGCAACAACTACAAACCATACTGGCACTCAGGCAATTGGTTTTGGAACATCGGCAGCAGGGACTGCTTACATCACCGAATCTAACGGTACTACCTGGCTTGGAAAGACAATCACCTCTGGTGGTTTCACTTTCTTCTCAGCAGGTACCTATGCATTCGGTCCTGTTCAAGCAATGGCATCGACATATGTAACCCAAGCAAATCCCGCTAACATTACCGTAACAGGTCATGGTTATAGCACAGGGGATGTTGTATGGGTATACGGCACAACAGGAATGCTTCAGATTGCAGGCATCCCTTATGTCATCACAGTTGTAGATGCAAACAACTTTACTATTCCAGTAAATAGCTCAGGCTTCGCTGCCGCAGCTACAGCCGGAAGTGTAAAGAAACTGCTTTATGCAGATTTGTATATTCCTGAACTTTGCTACATCACAGCAATTTCTACAGGAACTACAACTGTAATCACTACAAGTATCAACCATAATTTTGTTGTCGGCCAAGAAGTTGGTTTTATCATTCCTTCTCAATGGGGAATGACTCAGCTAGACAGTGCTGTCTATCTGCAAACAAATTTCCAGCCTCAACAAGCTATTGTGACAGCAGTAACAGCCAATACTTTAACTGTAAACGTTAATAGCACTGGCTTTACTGCTTTCTCATATCCTACAAGCGCAACAGCAGCTTTAGGAGTGACATTCCCTCAAGTCGTTCCAATTGGCGACCAAAACACAGGGTATTCGTTAACTTCCAGCGGTCTAGTTCCTTTCTTAGGAGTAACCAACGGAACTATCGGTATCCCAGGTGCTTTCACAGCCAATACAAGACAAGGGGTCATTGTAGGAACTGGTAATGGTACTGAAATTATTCACGCAAATAATGATGTCATCAGGTTTAGAGCTACTTTCCCAGATGCATTGTTATTGAACCAATAATTTCTAACGGAGGGGACATTTAGTCCCCTTCTTAATGAGGTTTACAGTGAGTAATCAAAGTAACTTAGGACTTTACAATTCTGGAACCTATTATCCATTTGTTTGTGATATTTCAGATATTGTAAACGGACAAACGACTGTTGTCACTACTTCTGTAAATCATGGATTCGTTGTAGGAAATGAAGTCTCTTTTTTTATTCCTCCACAATGGGGAATAAGACAATTAAA
>Ga0335073_10006192_pt1 | contig 16810 bp, 17 predicted proteins | sample Lox_Sample_22_FD_207093 | JGI IMG/M metagenome (GOLD analysis project Ga0335073, IMG submission 207093) | Soil microbial communities from Loxahatchee National Wildlife Refuge, Florida, United States - Lox_Sample_2.2 | ecosystem: Environmental > Terrestrial > Soil > Wetlands | place: USA... | reverse complement strand
CGTCTTTCGTGCAGACGCTGGCGACCGGCGTGGTCATCGTTCTGGCGGCGATCGTCGATGGTGTCCGGCAAAGCCGGGAACTTTGAGGCTCAGGACTCGTGGCGGACTTCCAAGCACTCTCGGACGGGCCCGAAAGATCAATTGCCTACAAAATTTAGCTATTCCGCCTAAAACAGTATGCATAACTGTCTTGATTCGTTAGTTTATTGCGCCACGTCGATTGCTGCGCCCAAGTGACAAAAGGAATCAGGGGAGAACGGCAACAATGACCACCCAGTTGTCCATCATCAAGACTCAAGGCTCATCAGAGGAAGCTCCTCCCGAGGACGAGCTTCGACGGCTTGTGCGCGGGGACTCAGTCCATCGCACGCTCTATACCGATCCTTCGATATTCGACCAGGAAATGATCCGGGTATTCGGCGGTACCTGGACGTACGTCGCGCATGAGAGCCAGATCCCAAAGCGGGATGACTTCGTCAGTACGCAACTTGGAATCCGGCCAGTCATTGTTACGCGCGATAGTCGCGGACGAATCAATGTTCTCCTGAACCGCTGTACGCATCGGGGCTCGACGGTTTGTCGCGAACCAAGCGGAAGCGCCAAGCGCTTCCAGTGTCCGTACCATGCCTGGACCTTTGCCAATGACGGCCGGCTGGAATCGGTGCCGTGGCCGAAAGGCTATAGCAGCAATTTCAGCTATGACACGTATCGCCTCGGATCTGTCCCAAGAGTTGAGACTTACCGACAGTTTATTTTTGCCACCTTCAACATGGACCTGCCGACGCTGGCCGAACACCTCGGGCCAGCGACCGAGTATCTGGACGCGTGGCTCGATCGCTACCCCACCGGCAACGTCATCGTGCGCAGCAGCGCCCAGAGAATGATGTATCGCGGGAACTGGAAGCTGTCGTATGACAACGCCGCGGATGGATATCATCCTGCCTTCTCGCACAGATCGCTTCTGAAGGTCGCGTCCCGCTATGGCGATGATCGAGATATGCAGTACTTCGCCAAGCGGCCTGACGACGGACCACTCTACGTAAAGTATCTCGGCAACGGGCACACCGTAGTCGATCAAAGGCCGGGCATGCGCGAAGGTTACTGGAAATGGATCCGTCCATTTCCCGGAATGGAAGCCTTCGAGGCCGCATTGCGCGAGCGCTATGGCGACGCGGAAGCGGAACACTTTCTGGATATGGGCCCCGGAGCCGGGTTGAATCTGAATATCTTTCCCAACCTCCTGATCATTGGGAATCATCTTCAACTCATAGAGCCGCTGACCGTCGATTCGACCGGACTTAGCTTTTACGGAACGACGATCGAAGGCGTGCCTGATGAAATCAACACGATGCGCATGCGCATGCAGGAGGACTTTCCCGCCTTCGGAGAGCCAGATGACCTGGCCAACTTCGAAGAGGCTCAACGTGGAATGCTCATTCCGGAGATGGAATGGATCGACTTTTCCCGAGGCGCGGGTACCGGTGCTGAAAAGACCGACCATCGCGGAGTCGTCACCGGCCCGGTAACTCACGAGCATCACATCCGTGGCTACTTTCAGGAGTGGGCTCGGCTGATGACGGGAGCGACGACCGGCTGGTCAGAAGGGCGAGGTGTCTCGGAATGAGCACTGATCCCGCCCTCATGACCTATCAGCCGCGGTTCATGTACGTCGACCCGCAGTTCTACGAAATAGTCAAAGGTGACGTGGCGGCCTGGGAGAACCCCGGTCCAATGCTCAGTCAGCCGGCAGCATCGATCGTCGAGCAGTTTCTGATTCTCGAGAATCGCCTGGTCGATACCGGCCGCTTCGAACAATGGCTCAACCTATTCACCGCGGACTGCCTCTACTGGGTGCCGACGGTGCCGGCAGGCGCCGATCCCACGACTCAGTTGTGCACTGCCTTCGACGACCATCGCCGGCTCGAGGATCGCATCGTACGCCTCCGCACTGGAACCGCTTACTCGCAGCTCCCACCGTCGAGGACCTGTCGGACGATTTCGAATCTCGAGATTTGGCAGAGCGAGACCCCGGGAGAGATCCGAGTTCGGTGCGTGGTGGTGATCCACGAATGGCGCGTGGGCGAGATGCGCGTGATCCCCGGCTGGTATGGGTACGTTTTGCGGCCCGTGTCGGGAACGCCATCGGAGCTCTCCAAACCAGGTGATCTGCGTATCGCGCGAAAACAAGTCGACCTTGTCGAGGCCGACGTACCGCTTCGCAACATGACGTTCGTGATCTGAGCATCCATACAAGACAAACATTCGCGGAGGCTGACAAACAGTGCCCGACAAACCATCGCGGCTAAGTGTTGGACGCAAGGGATTCATCGATAAACACGGTCTGTGGGGTGACGACGAGCATCGTGCCGCAGAGCAGGCCATCAAGCGCACAGCTGCCGAAGAGTTGACCACGATTCGCTTCGCCGTGCCCGATCAGCACGGGATCATTCGGGGCAAGACGTTGGCTGCGAGACTATTTCCCCAGGCTCTTGCAAACGGGATCGATTTTCCCGTCGCGCCCTGGTTCTTTGATACCGCCAACGCGATCGTCTTTGATCCTTTCATCGAAGGCGGCGGCTTCGGGATGGAGGAGATGACCGGGGATCCGAACTGCGTGCTGGTCCCAGATCCTACCACCTTCACTATTTTACCCTGGGCGCCCAAGACCGGCTGGATCATTTGCGAAATGTTCTTTGCCAATGGTCAGCCATTTCCGTTCGATGCCAGGCGAATCTTCCGCACTGCGCTGGCCGAAGCCAAGACCGCAGGCTTCACCTACGTTACCGGTCTCGAGGTCGAGTGGTACCTGACCCGGATGATCGACAACATGCTGGGCGGGCAAGAGCTCGGCGGTCCGGGAAACCCAGCGCCGGCACCGATCGTAACTCCCGCGGCGCATGGATTTCAGTACCTGCTGGAAGACCATAGCGATGAGATCGACGATGTATTGCAGGCGCTTCTGCGAGCGATGATCGATCTCGGGCTGCCGATTCGATCGCTCGAGGATGAATGGGGGCCGGGTCAGGTCGAAATGAGCTTTGACCCGATCGATGGCATCCGCAGCGCCGATGCGATGATCCTGTTCCGCGCTGCAACCAAGCAAATATGCCGGCGCCTGGGGTTTCATGCGTCGTTCATGTGCAAGCCCAGATTACCCGGCGCTTACTCCAGCGGTTGGCATTTGCATCAATCTCTCACGGGCGCGGAATCCGGAGCAAATCTCTTTGCCGCAGACGCTCCTCCTGGCCCGCTCTCCGATGTAGGAAAACACTACGTCGGGGGACTCCTGAAGCACGCAAGAGGAGCATCCATATTTACCACCCCGTCGATCAACGGTTATCGCCGCGTCAAACCGCACTCCCTCGCACCGACCGGCGCGACATGGGCGGTGGACAATCGGGCAGCCATGATCAGGGTGCAAGGAAGAGTCGGCGATCCCGGTAGTCATATCGAGAACCGCAGCGGGGAGCCGACGGCCAATCCTTACTTGTACATGGCGTCCCAGCTGATCGCGGGGCTCGATGGCATCGAGAGCCGCGCCGATCCTGGACCATTGCGCGGTGAGCCATATGCGGCGACGGGCGTGCAAAAGCTGCCGACCTCACTTCGCGAGGCAGTCGAGGCGCTCAAGACCGATGCACTGTTCCGCGCCAAGATGGGAGACCGCTTCATCGACTACATGCTGGTTATGAAGATGAGCGAGGTTAATCGATTCGAGACCTATCTCAAGGAGAACCAGTTCGGGAACTCGGATGAAGTCACCGACTGGGAACAACGAGAGTACTTCCGGCTCTTTTGATTTCGTCGCGGAACTTTTTTATCTGATTGGCATTTTGAATACTAAAGCTTGTGATGTACGCGAAAATGAATAGAATCGTCTATTTAAAGGGGATGCGAGAAGGCCAAGCGCCTTAACGAGAAAGGGTGAGGTACAAGATACGGTCATGGCAACTCCACCAGATCAAGACGATACGCTGCCGCCGAATCTAAACTCGTTGCCTGAGGCCACCTATTCGTGGCTTCGCGAGAGTATCCAGAGCGGTGCGCTCCCGCCGGGCAGCGAACTTCGTCAGGAAAGAATCGCCAAGAAATTTGGCATCAGCCGCGTTCCGATCCGCGAAGCGATGAGTCGGCTTCAGGCCGAAGGCCTCGTTGAACTCCGGCCCCGCCGGGGCTTTGCCGTGAAGTCGCTCGACGTCGCCGAAATTGTGGAGATCTTCGAACTCCGCATGGTGATCGAGGAGCACGCGATGATGACCGCGACGGTGATGCGCAGTGAGCGCGATGTCGCGGAGGTCCAGGCCATCCTGTCCAGGATGAGCAATCTGGATAAGACGAGCGCGACCTATCTGTCCGAGTGGGCGGAACTTAATCGGCAATTTCACATCCGGCTGATAGCCAGCGCGAACCGCGAGCGACTCAGCAACATCGCCGCGAACCTGAGTGACGCGGTAGAGCCATACGTGCGCCTGGAATCGCATCTGACCGGTGAGGTCGAACAGGCCGAACTGCAGCATTGTGCGATTTTCGAGGCGTTCCGCCAAGGTGACGCTCAGCGCGCCGGCCGCTTGAGCCGCGATCACTGCGCCAGCACGATGTACCGACTGATCGGGAACGTCAAAAACAAGCAGTAGTCGCGTTTAGTCAGGCATCGAGTCTGATATCGAGGCTCGGGTTTTGGGTTCTTAGGTTTGAACATATCGCCGAAGCGGAATCTCGCCCGCCTCGAGGCAATGCCGCACCTGGTCGTTCTGAAGAGCGCTCTGAGCCGAAAAGCCTCAGCCCTTACTCTTCTGCGTTAATCTTTTCCGCCTGCTGCCACATTAATCTACAAAGTGCCTACGGAGCACTCGGATCGCCGAGCTCACAACGACGAAGTTGCCCGGTTTCTCTGGATTAGTCCCAGCATCTGCCGCGGGCACAGAACTTGATTGTATACAAAAACGTTTCTACCCGGCCTTTGGAGGCCGTCTTTTCGCAGTGACGTTATTTTGCAGCGGACGCCAACGATGAGAGGAGAACCGCGATGGCGTTGACAAGGCTTTCGACTCTTCGAAAAGCGGGGGAAAGAATGACCGACGTGGCCGAGGAGTCCTTTACTCTGCCGGCGCGGTATTTTTTCGATCCCGACATCTACGAGCGCGAGAAGGAACTGATCTTCTTCAAGAACTGGTGGTTCGCTGGTCACGTATGCGAACTGCCGGAACGGGGCAGCTATTTTACCTGCCAGATTTTCGACCAGAGTATCCTGGTTGTCCGCGGCGCGGACGACGTGGTCCGGGCTTTCTACAACGTCTGCACGCATCGCGCCTTCGAGCTCGTTCAGGACAGGGGCAACGCCCGGTCATTCGTCTGCGCCTATCACGCATGGTCTTTCGATACGAAGGGATGCCTTCGATCCGCGAATCACGAGAGCTACGTCAAGGGATTCAGGAAGTGTGACTTCAATTTGTCTGAGGTCAGGGTCTGCGAGCTCGGCAAATTCATCTACGTGAACCTGGATCCGAACGCGGCGGACCTTAATGAACTCGCGTCGGGCTTGGCGCAGGAGTGCCGCGACGTGATTCCCGGTTATGATGACTTACAGTTCATTCGCCGCGACCGGTTCGAGGTTAAAGCGAACTGGAAAGTAGTCATCGACAATTTCCTCGAGTGTTACCACTGTCCTGTGGCACATCCGCTGTTTATGGGTTCCAAGGATACTCTATCGACCAGGTCCTTTGAAGGTAAGGAACAGGAATACTATTCGACCCATATCATGCGCAGCGGGCGTCCCAACAACAAAGCCTACAAGTTCAGTCCCGACGATGCGATCCAGGACGGTTACATCTGGGCACTATGGCCGAATACTCTACTTATGACCTGGCCGGCTCCCAGCAACCTCTTTGTCTTTCACGTGATTCCCAACGGACCCGAATCTACTTTGGAGAATTTCGATCTCTATTGCCTACACGCTCCTCCCGGTGAAACCGAGATGGCGATGTTTGACTACCACGCGCGCATCGTCAACGGCGAAGACGTCGAAGTCTGCGAGGGAGTGCAGCGCGGAATTCACTCACGCGGATACAACCAGGGGCGGCTGATGATTAACAAGGAAAGGTCCTGGTGGAGCGAACACGCTGTCCACCATTTTGAGCGCCAGGTGTGGAAGGCACTTAATCCCTAGGCGCGTGTCGCCAAACATCGCGGGATGAAGTCTGAGGCTGACCATGTCGAATAGCTCGGCGGAAGATCGATCGACCTATGGGATTGAACGCCACTCGATCGATTACGTGTCGAGCGCGGAGCGACACGGGCACGTGCGCGATCAAGGTCCTTTCTGGTTCACTGTAAATTTCCAGTTCATGAGTGTATCGCTGGGATTCGTCGGGCCGGCCATGGGTCTCTCTCTGGGTTGGACGACAGTTGCTGCTGCACTCGGAATTATCGTGGGCACGATTTTCATGGCGTTTCACGCCACCCAGGGACCGATCATGGGACTTCCGCAAATGGTACAGAGCCGCGCGCAGTTTGGCTTCCGCGGAGTGATCCTACCCCTGTCCGCAACGTTGGTAAATTTCATCGGCTTCAACGTGGTCTGCGCGCTGCTAATCATGGGAGGTCTCCAAGGGCTCTTCGGATGGGATCGCCACACGGTCCTGATCGGAATCGCGATCTTGTCGGCGATACTTGCGTTCTACGGCTACGACTGGTTGCACCGTATCGTGAAAGTGCTCTTCTGGACGAGCCTGCCGCTGTTCACGATTCTGACCGCGGCAATCGTAATAGGCCGTGTTCCGCATGGGCCACGACCTCAACTGCACTTCAATGCCGTCGCGTTTGGCGTCGAGTTTGCGACCTGCGCAAGTTACAACTTGAACTTGGCGGTGTACGTCTCTGACTATTCAAGATACCTGAAACGCGATACTCCTGCCGCGCAGATCGTCGGTTTCGTCTTCATCGGAGCGATTTCCTCCGCGATCTGGTTGATAGCGCTGGGTGCCTGGCTGACCACGAGCCTGGGACTCGCGGATCCGATGATTGCGGTCAGCCGGGCCGGTAACGCGCTGTTTTCCGAGTACGGTACGATTATCGCGATCGATAGCGTTCTTTTGATGTTCGCTATGATCGCAATGACTTCCTACAGCGGGATGCTGACTCTCGCTACCTGGCTCGATTCTCTGCGGCCAATGGCACCCACGTTAACCATCCGCGCAATCCTGATCGGCGTAATTACCTTGTTCTGGGTAGCCGCAACTCTTGCCGCCGGTGAAAACGCGATTAACGCATTGATGCTATTGCTTACTCTTTTGCTTTACCTGCTTGTGCCGTGGACCGCCGTCAACCTGGTCGATTACTTCTTTGTCAGGCGTGGACACTACGCGATCAAGGAGCTGTTCAGAGCCGACGGTATCTATGGCAATTGGGGATGGCGCGGTCTTCTTGCCTACACTCTTGGCTGGGTCGTCATAGTTCCATTCGCAGCCTTACCCGGAATCTACGTAGGTCCATTGGCGAGAAAGATGCACGGCATCGATATCGCGTGGCTCGTAAGCATCGTTACCGCAGGGCTCTTTTACTACTTCGCGTCACGCTCGTTTTCGCCTGAAAGCGAACTCGCCGCAATCGCGGCAAGTGAACTAGAGCTCGAAGGCTCGTTGCGCACCTCGTCACCTCGGGTCGGATGGGACGACGCCCCGCCTTTCGATCACCAACTGCCGCAAGGTGTCGCCATTCGATGAGTGCCGACAATTCATTTGCTGAGAGCCGAACTCCGTTTGCCCCCGGCGGCTTGGCGCTCGCGGCCACCGCGATCGTCTGCCTGATAGCGGCCGGCTGCGCAACCTACCATCCTCCGCCAAGAGCCTCATTCACCGCAACCACGCAAATCGACCGGCCGCCGAAGCCCGCCGATTGCTCGATGCCAGTTCTGCGCAGCGAGCCTCTGACGGACCACCGAAGGGTCGCGATAGTCGAAGCTTGGGGAGCCGTCGGTCAGGAGAACGAAGTGCTGGCGGCGCTGAAGAGCAGCGGATGTGAGGGAGGTGCTGATGCGCTGGTAATAGTTGAAGATCAGTCTCAAGCGAATCCCATCACCGCCAAATTCGGTCTGCCCGAATCGACTCAAACTGAGGAAGATAAAATGGATCTGACCCAGGGGCAGAGGTACAAGAAGGATCTTCCTCCTGAAGTTGGTCAACTAGGACATCCCGGTTACTATCTCGATTCAATAGCTATCGTCTACGCCAACTCAGAGGCTGATTCCGAGCCCTCCAGTCGTTGAGTGAATTTCCAATTCCTATCAAATCAATTTCGACACTTCATTTTCCATCAAATACGAAATTGCGATCGCATGGATCGAGGCAATAAGCGAGCAGCAAGTACGAGCAATCGTCACCACTCACGGTATTTCGTAAGTCTCTCGGCGATCTGGCAGTGCCGATCAACGACCGCTCAGAAGGTCAATTAATACAAGGACTTTCGCACTTTGGGATCGACTCTGCATCACAAGCGGATGGCATGTCCGTTGCATCTACCGGCGTCGGTAAAGAGCTGCGACGCCATTGCTATATACGATCTTAGTCGAAGATATCGCTCAATTTGCGGATTTGAAAGCGAAGTATGGAAACGCGCGAAAAGAGTTTCTCATGGCCCTCAGAAGGAAACGCCGACTGCTCCTCGAAGGCGAACTCGGTGAGCGCGGCTCACTCATCCTGCTCGAGGCTGCATCGGTCGAGGATGTACTCACGATTCTCCAAAGGGATCCTTACGTCGTCGAACCGATTCCCAGCAAAGTTTTAATTCGATCGTTGGAGTTAAACGTGGTCGGCAACACAGAGCTTTTGTTTCGAGGTGTATGGCGCAAAGGCAATGAGCGATTCAGTTGACGCCCTTCAATCACACGCGCGAGCCAACGTGGATTCAAAGACGATCGACCCGCAATACGTTTCAAATCGAGGGCCAGGGATGGCCACTCGTTCGCTCGGGAGGGTTCTCATGCTGCAGGTAGTAGCAAAAAGAGTCGGCGTATTTGTAGCCGCCACGCTTATCGTAGCGGCCTCGCTCTTGACTTGGTTAGCCAAATCCGCGGATGCATATGACCTGACCGACGATCTGGAGGTCCGTGGTACCTACAAGATGGAGAGCTACTTCCGCCTTCCGCAGGGCACGCGGCAGGTATTCAATCCTGAGACTGAGACCTACGACACCGAGAATCTTGATCAGCTGATGAGTCAGCGTAATGAATTTCGCCTGGACATCGAGTGGACGCCGAACACTCAGAAATGGAACGATGCTTTGCCACCGATGAAAGCAATTGTGCAATTTCGTCCGTGGTACGATAGCGACTGGCAGCTGTCGAGCGAAGGACAGGGTAAGTACCAGCAGCAACTATGGTCGTATTGGGGAAATAATCTTCAGCATCCCTTCACGGGTGACGCAACCGGAAACGATCCGGTGTTTCGAGAGTACTATCTGGATATCACGCCGAAACATTTTTTCTTCCGCATCGGCAGCCAGATCATTGCGTGGGGCAAATCCGACGGCGTCTATATGCTCGACATTCTGAACAACTTCAACCTGCGCAACCCGACCATTTTCGAAGAGGAGAACATCAAGATTCCGGTATGGGCGGCCAATATGAACTGGCAGCCCTGGGTGGGCGCCAACCTGCAACTGCTGTGGATGCCGCAATGGTTTCCCACCTATTGGCCTGGTCTGCGTCTCCAGGGCGGCGAGCCCGTCGAGTCGAACTATCATGACTGGACGTATAACGTCGTTAACGATTTCAATGCATTTTACAACGGTGCATTTGGCTTCAAAGTACCGGTAAGCCTGAGAACTCCGACCGTGCGTCCCCAGGATTGGATTGGCGGTGCGCGCTGGAGCGACGCCGTGGGCGGCCTCAACTACACGCTTAATTATCTGTATACCTACACTACGGGTTATATTGACTATCCGAACACCGGCACTTTTGCGACGGCGACTGCAGTAACCCGCGAACCGCACCGGATGCAAGTGATTGGCGGCTCGATGGACTACGATGTTGAAACTGGCCACGAGTCTATCGATGGCACCGTTCTTCGAGTTGAGTCATCCGAGACCGTTGGAGATCAGTATTACCAGGGTATAATCGGAAACCCGAAGTACGTATCTCATTGGGGCGTGCTGATGGGCGTCGATAAGACGGTATTGGGCGATTATCTTCAACGACCTGTGTTCGCCAGTATCCAGTACTGGCACGACATGGTTACTAATCAGGACCGCTGCACGAACTGTGGTGCCGAGCCCAGCGAATTTCAGGATCTGGGCTTTTTCGGCACTAAGGCCGGCATGCGCGGTGTCTATAAGAGTCTGCTGACGCTATTCACCGAGAAAAACTGGATGGAAGGTGACACCGTGATCACGGACTTCTTCGCACTTTATGAAATCCAGTATCATGATTGGTGGATCCGCCCGAAGGTTACCTACAAGTTTGACAATAACACCACGGTCGCTCTCGGCTTCAACATCTTCGCTGGATCGCAACAGACGCCTTACGGACAATTCACAAACAACACTAACGCATTCATCGAGTTACGCCGAACGCTATTTTAGCCGGTGACTGATGAACGGAAGGTTGAAATAAGCGGTCAGGTCTGGAGCCCGGTTCGCGCCGCCGGGCTGACAGTGAGTATGGTACTTGATAGTACGTAGTTCCTCGGACGGGGCGATCGTGGATGCCGAACCTGGGATTAAGCATACCTGTTCTAACGACTCCGATTCATAAATTCGGGGAGCTTGCCCGGCTCGCTGATAACGCCGGGTTTCGCTCTTTGTGGGACTACGAATCGTATCGTAACCCGTTCGTGTTACATGCGCTCACCGCAACGGCCACGAAACGAATCCAGCTCGGGACCGGAATCGCTCAGGCGTTCATCCGCAGCCCATTTGAGGCCGCGAATGCCGCCGCCGATATCGATGAACTGTCTCAGGGCCGCGCCATCCTCGGCCTCGGACCGGGAGGGCCCGACTGGCTGGAAGCCTTCCATTCAACTGACGCCGCGCACGCGATTTCACGGCTGAGTGAATTCGTCGATGTCGTGCAAATGACGTGGGACTACTTCTCCGGCGGTGCACGGCCCGGCGCGAGCTATGCCGGAAAGTATTACAAGTTCCAAGCCCTGCCGGAGAATCCATGGGGGCCGCGCCAGTTAGTGCGGTCGCGGATTCCTATCTATATCTCTGCTATGCGTCCCCGGATGTTGCAGCTCGCGGGCGAGAAGGCCGACGGCGCGCTTGGCTATCTTCACACCCCGGAATTCAGCAGACACCATGTGAAGCCTAACCTCATCAAGGGAGCGCGCAAGGCCGGCCGCAACCCAATCAATATCGATTACGCCTCTCTGATAGTTTGCAGCGTCTCGAAAGATCATGTCGAGGCGCTACATCGCGCGCGAATTCAAGTTGGTATCTATGTCGCAGTCGCGATCAGCGATGTCGTCGTGGACTTTCACGGTTGTCAGCAGGACCAGGCGGCGATTCGTGCCGCTATCGCCAAAGACGGTATGAAGTCAATCGAAGCCGCCACGTCCGACAGGCTCGTGGAGCTCTTCGCAATCGCTGGAACACCGGACCAGGCGCGCAAGCAGGCGATCGCCTACCGGGAGTCAATTCCTCACGTCATCCTGCACCCGCCTTACGCTCCTCCGCTCTCTGCAGATGCCACAGAAGACGCCTACCGCAACATCGTCACAACCTTTGGCGATTGAATTGATCCTGCGGCGCTGAAGTTTCAGTTGGTGCGATAGCCAGTTCGAGCGCTATGACCTGACGGGGCAGCGGGCGGTTCGCATCGCAGCGATCGTGTCCTCGTAATAGTACTCAGGTACTTTGCGCTCGCTCCGTTCGATTAACTCGTTGAAGCTCCACATGCGCAGGAGTTTTCCATTGCGGAACACTGGCTGGAGAACGTTTTCTTCAGGAGAAATCGAATCTCGGCGAACGGTGTGGTATTCGCCGGCGGAATACTTCAAAGCCAGCCGCCCGGGCTTCGAGTGCTTCATCGAATTGCCGGTGGGAGTCTTACAGACGTCGATCCACTCGCCATTGATGCAGACGGCGTTGGTCTTCTGCCCGAAGTTCAACGTATCGCGATTGCAATGCTGGAGCAGACCTCCACCCATGCCACAGAAAACATTGTCCGCCGACAATCCGCGACGTTCCAGTTCCATGTAGAGGCCCCGAAAGGTCTCTACAGTAAGCCCGTCACCTTGAACAACCCTGATGCATGGCGGGAGAACCTTGAAGCCTTTGCTATTTACGGAGTAGCCGAAGCTTTCCATCAACCACTCGGTCGTTTCCGCAGGCACCATTTCCGGGTCACCGGAATCTGCGCGCGCGCCGACCAGGCCAGGGTAGTTCTGGATCAAGTCTTTCAGCTCCCGGCCAAGGATCTGGCGAACGCAGTACTCATGATCATAGGTATCGGTCAAAAGCCCAACGATTGGTGTGCGGCCTCTGTAAGCTTCCAGGATCGCGCGGAACATCGCGCCTTCGTTATTACGTCCCCATGACGACACGGCGGAATGTTCCATGTTGACGACCGAGAATCCTGGCGCGACCGCATTGTAGTATTTCTTTGCCGCGAGCGGTCCACCGGCGGTGTCAGTCTGATCAAAGTTGACGAGGTGCGCCATTCCTCCTAGCGCGCCGGATTGCAGCGAACTCACTCCGCGAAAGCCGAAGTCGTGCAGGTACTTCCTTGCCATCTCCGGGTGATCGGACGTGCGGCGCAGCGCCTCTTCGATTATCTTCCTGCACATCCAACTAATCGTTCCGACTGCAGTCGGGTACCAAACGCCCCGCAGCAGGGCGGCCTCGAAGAAGTTGGTTATCCAGAAGTACTTGGGATCGGTATTGACGATCTGAACCAGGACATTGCCGGTCGGAACTACTATGCCTTCCGGAACCGCTTCGATTTCCACCGGCAGGAAACCCTTGTAATCATTGAGCAGATCAATCCATCCACGCCGGTTAAACGGGACGCCTTGCTCCTCGGACAAGAACTCCGCGTCGTCGATGTTCTCGATCGTGATCGGCTTGGTCAGATATTCGCGGAGAAAAGCCTGTAGCCCGACGAACATCGTGGCGCGAAACTTACCGCCGCGCGATTCGATATAGCTGGAAAGATACTCGGTGCCCGGCGGATACATCGAATGCTGGGCGTGCTTGAAACTGTCGGTGTTGCTGATGAAATTGGCGAGATCGGCGCGATTAGCCATAGACTATAATCAGAGTCGGTTATTCATCGCAGTGTCAAAGTGAGGCTCGAACTTCGGCGGCGGGACATTTTCTACCGAGATGGGCTCCGGAGCCTCGACCGGGTTAGTCTGATCTGGCGTGCCGAAGGTCCAGAAAAACACCGTATCGACACCGGTCGGCTCGACGGTATAGGCGTATCCCGCGGGGAGATAGACACCCTCTCCGGGGAGTGCCTCGATAATCGTTTGTTCGCTGTGAGAGTCCTCGACCAGCAGCCTGAGCTTTCCGCTCAGGCAAAGCCGGATCTGCTCGAAGTCTGGTTGCAGCCAACGGATGGGTGCGTGATCTGCTCTTAGGCAGCAGATACCTTCGCAGCTCATCGTCATTTGCTCTTTCGCATGAACGGCGGAAATGTCCTTCGATCCATGACCGGCGTTTGAGGCAGGAGACGGCGATCCCAACCGGCGACCCGCTCCGGCACCAAGCGGAACCAGCTTCGAACTTCCATCATTCCACGGCTTAAGTAGTGTTCCAGATGCGGATGTCCCATGTAGAAGTACTTCTCGAGCGCGAGGTCGGTCAGCTCCTCCTTCAGATCAGGCTGCTCGATCTTCACGGCCTTTCCCGCAAGCTGGACGCCGCGGAAGGTGGTGAGATCCTCACCGTCGTCGATGACTGCGGACACGCGTCCGCCTGATTCGATGGCCGCCAAATGTCGAAAGGCAGGAGTTGTCGAGCGGCCGGGATCGCCCAGCGTCGGATCGATCGCGAAGTACAAGGTTTCACCTTGAACGACGAACCAAACCGGGCTGATTTCGATCGCTTCGTCCGCGCTTACAGTCGCAAGCCGCATCGTGCGAGCTTTCTCGAGAAATCCCCAGAGCGCCGCGCCGATCATTGGCGCGATTTCGTATTGCGTAACCGGCATAGTTATCTTTCGCTCCCGGGTCGTTTCGACATTGGGCGATCGTCGAGTAACATCTTGTGATACGTGGGCCCCTGCGCGTCGCCGGTATCGCTCCAACCGGTATAAAGGACGGGGGCCGTGGTCCAGAAATTTATCGATTCGACGCCACTGGCTTTGAGCGTGTACTTGTAGCCGGCCGGGCCCCAGAAATGGTCGCCTTCACTCATCAGGTACTCAGCCTGGTTGCCTTCGGCATCAGTCACGACGACGCGCAGCTTGCCCTTCATGCAGTAAAAAGCTTCGTCCCAACTGACGCCTTCCCAGGTCAGATCGTCCATGTCGGCGTCGTGGAAGCACAGGCCCTGGCTGTAGAAGCGCGCTTCGTCGCGGTCCCGCGAGATGAAGATTCCGCTTTCGCATCCCTTGACAAAGCGCAGCCGCGGCATCGCCGCGATCTCGTCGTGGCGGAAGTGGCGCGGGAGCCGATTCTCGTGCCGCTCCATCGATTCTCGAATCAAGGCGCCCTTCGACTTGGCGCGGGTCGGACTGTCCATCGCGTATCTCCTTGGGCAGATGGCGCAACGATTATCGGGACTGGTCTTCATCGTAAATGCACCAGGCCGAGCATGTGATGGACAAAAACGATGTGCGTCAGGTTTGCAGCTTCCGTACAATTTTGCGCATGCCATCCCGCGGGCAACATTTTTACCGCCGCTCGGACTATGGGGTGTGATGATGCCCCGCTTGGTATCGGTCGAGGTGCTCCCGCGGGTCCGATCGTTCCCCACGCATGAGCACGAAGAGTGGGAGCTGATCCTCTATACCGAGGGCCACGGCATCGCCGCAGTAGGCGAACGCGAAATTCCGTTCCGCCCCGGGCGCTTGATCTGCGTGCCGCCCCACGTCCCGCATGAGGAGATTTCCGAGAGCGGCTATCGCGATATTTATATCCAGGCGGAGAACTTACCGGCGCGCGAGACGATCGAGGTCGTGGAAGACACCACCGATCGACGCCTTTTTCGCCTCGCGATGATGTTGCACGACGAGGCCCACTTTAAACCTCCTGGTTGGGAGACCGGCAGCCAGGAACTATTCGATCTTTTCCTCTTCTTCCTGCGTCGCGGTCAGGAGCCCAAAAAAGAACATGCCTTGGTCGCGCGGCTCAAGAATCTGCTGGTCGAGCACCTGCACGATTCGGCGTTCAGCGTTGGCGAGGCGATGAGCGCAATACCGATGGCGCCGGATCATTTGAGACGCCTTTTTCGGCAGGCTACTGGCTCGACGCCCGTGGACTATCTATCAGAATTGCGCGTGGCCGAAGCCAAGCGGCTATTGAAAAATGGCGATCTCTGCGTAAAGGAAGTCGCCGCGCTGGTTGGGATTCCGGATCCGTACTACTTTTCGCGAGTCTTCAAGCGCGTGACGGGCGGCCGCCCAAGCTCATACTTGAACAACGCTCCACGATAAGACGATCGGATGTTAACTTATCGTGTGACCCGTCATGGAAGGCGGGCGAAGCGTTCCGCCAGCAAGGCGAAGAACGCCGCGACATCGACGTCATAGAGGAAATTTACGTTTGGCCGGCGGCCGGTGCGATGCCACCAATCCACCACGGTGGCGCCGAGAGTCAACGGACTCGTGGTTTCGATGCTCACGTTAACCATCCTGCCTTTGAAAAGTTCGGGCAGCAGCAGATAAACGATCGCGCACGGATCGTATAGCGGCGCGCCGGTCTCACCCCAACGCACGGGATCGATATTTTCCGCGAAGTCGAGCAGCCCGGCGATAGCCGGTCCGGCTTTATTGCCGAGGTTGGCGAACCGGGCCAGCCGCTCACTGTCAGCTAGCACAAGATGCGTCACGTCGAGCGGCGCCATCGTGATCGGGATACCGCTTTTCAGCACGACGTCGGCTGCTTCGGGATCGCCGTACATGTTGTACTCGGCGGCGGGAGTGATGTTGCCGATTTCCCAGCATGCACCTCCCATGAAAACGATCTCACCGATGCGGCCCGCGATACGTGGCTCGCGGACTAGCGCCGTCGCGAGGTCGGTGAGCGGAGCAAGATGGCAGAGCGTGATCGCTCCGGGCTCTGCCGTCATCACCGTTTCGACAATGAAGTCGACACCGTGCTCGCCTGCGAGCTGTGTCTGCGGCTCCGGCAACTCATAGCCATCGAGGCCGGTGATACCGTGAACGTGCTCCGAGGTGACCGGCTGGCGTGCGATCGGCCGGTCGCAGCCGGCATAGATCGGGACGTCCGGACGTCCCGCAAGTTCAACGATGCGGCGGGCATTCAACTCCGTGTAGTGAAGCGGCACGTTGCCGGCGACGGCAATGATACCGGCGATCTCGAGCTCCGGCGACGCTAGCGCGAGCAGGATGGCGGCCGCATCGTCGCGCCCAGGATCGGTATCGATGATGACTTTGCGCATGACGTCGCGAGTGAAGAGCGGAGGGATTGAACCCTACCGACTTTTCAGAGTCAAATTTTGCGGCGCGAGCATCTCGCGCAATGAGCGCTAAGTTATCAAAGAGTAGGAATATTAATCACCGAGCATGGCGCCGATCCTCTCGCCCGGGCGTTTGAGATCGCGGAAGATGCGGGCGATCTGCCGAATAGAAACCTTTCTATCCGCTGTGCGTTTCCTCGTGAACTTCAGCAGGAATCCGGGGCCGGAT
>Ga0335073_10006191_pt1 | contig 16811 bp, 13 predicted proteins | sample Lox_Sample_22_FD_207093 | JGI IMG/M metagenome (GOLD analysis project Ga0335073, IMG submission 207093) | Soil microbial communities from Loxahatchee National Wildlife Refuge, Florida, United States - Lox_Sample_2.2 | ecosystem: Environmental > Terrestrial > Soil > Wetlands | place: USA... | reverse complement strand
AACTACCTTCCCCAGAAAATTCTTCTTCTCTAGTGCTTTGTTGACGGTCCGTAAGGCTTCCTCTAATCGCGCTACTTCCTCACCATAATGTGCATTGCTTGTACTCCCGCTAACTACATCGATACTTTTTCTGTATTGTGCTGCGGCGTAGAAATGTAACTTTTTGGCGGTTATGTGAGTAATCCAGTCGGCCGGGATGTTGAGGGAAGACATTCCTGAACGCAACGCAGAGTCGTAAAAGTCACTTACTTGAGCTGCTAAGCGGGCTATTAGACCATCTTTGTACTGATCTGTTCACCAAAAATTAGAATGCCAAAACACAAGTGGGAACCTCCTCGAGAGGCGGAAGGGCTTGTACCTAGAACAGCTTTTTGCCAGAAACATTCTTGGGCTTGAGCGAGCATTAGGAATTGTAGTGTTTCAAGAGTAGCTGGAGAAAAGTCGTCTACACTCACACCGAGTGGAAGACGCAAGTCTTGTGTTTGTCGGGAGAGGAGGTCGAATATTCCTGCTGCCTGTTGGAAGTATTGACATGCTCTTTTTAGAGAGTCTGCTGTTGTGCGGGATTGTGTCGTTGCTAATTGCGAGTAAAGGGCACCTATATCGTATAGCACAGAGAGACGTTCGAAGAGCAGGTTAGCTTGGACAACTACTTGTGAGAAGAAGATAAACAGAACTTGTACCAGGGATATGGGCGACGGGACTTAGACTCGCATACCATGTGAAATCAACACCGACCTAGTATTAGTCCAGTATTAGAGCGGGAATACATCAAGAGGTAATTTTCCAGAGAGAGCGACGAGTTGTTGGTGGTATTGAAGGAGTCTGTCCAGAGTACTTGGATGGACATCGAGTGTGACAATTTCGGCGCGTAGTTTATCGAGCGCTGAAAGATCCTCTTTGAATTGTTCGGGATGCTGGTCTAGAGCATTTGATATGAAGGATTTCAGTAGGTCCGCTAATGGGACTGGCTTTGTTCGTTTGAAGGGCACTGAGAGGATGTTTGTATTCATTGCCCAAATGACGTGGGAGTCGAATTGGAGCCGTTCCTTGATCGATGCGCGAAGGTTAGGGGACTCTATACGAGTCCTGATCTCATGCCGAACAAATATTTACGGACTACCTAGAGTTAGAAGCCCTGTTTTTATGGCCTGCCTTAGAATTCTGCTGCCTTTAGAAGCTTGGTCCGAGACGATTCGGAAGGAGTGACTTTTGACCACAATTCGTACCAAAAATCGGTCAGATGGAGCGACCAGATGGGATTGAGACTCATATTCTCACTTCACTTCATCTTATCTCCAGATTGCTAACACGAAACGCTAGAGTGACATGAGCCCAGTTTTTCGATCTTTCTAAAGAGCTTGGGGGCGAAGAAGGAGTACCGGTGGTGATGTACGTGGTCAGTCGTGGTACGGGAAAGATTCAGGTTGAAATTATTTAAAGACGACAAATTCAATTCATCCTTACTGCGAGAAAGCTCCATTGACCTACATGTAGAGAAGGCTAGATAAGACAAAAAGCACCATCATATCAATTGGGACGCTTAGGAAAGTGAGAGCAAATTCATCCTGCAATCTAGCTGATCGAGAGGGGCTAGTAGTAGTTATCGTTGTGGCCGTCGTCATAATAGTCGTCGTAACCGTAGTCATCGCGGCCATAGTCATCGCGGTCATAGTCGCCACGGCCATAGTCGTCGTGACCATAGTTGTCGTGACCATAATTGTCGTGACCATAATTGTCGTGACCATAATTGTCGTGACCATAGTTGTCGTGGCCATAATGGTCCGCGTCCCCAGCCACCTCCTGGTATTTCTCCTGATGGTACTCCTGATAAGCCCCAGGATGTTCCTTGTGTTCCTCTTCTCGACGTTCCTGTGTATCCATTTGTTGCCTTTCCTGACGCTCTTTTTCCTCAGCATCCTCAGACTTGTCTGCCTCAATAAAGGCTCTGACAATGGCACGTCCCTCCTCACGGTCTTCTTCCTTATAGATGCTAAGCTCATAGGCACGGAGAAATCGGTATTCTCCACCCCAGTTCTCCTTAAGCCATTCTTTTTCTTCGGCTGTGTAAGCGGGTTCAGATGGCTGTTGTTCAGATTGAGTAGCTTTGACTGAGTCCCGGTTCCCTGCCATATTTGAAGTGTCTGAGTCTCAAGGTTTCAAATTTCAAATCGACAAACTTCAGATGGTGCATCTTAATACCGCAAGCCAACTATGACCACGTGACCGGACCAGATTGTATTGGTTGTGATTTCATTTTAGTGAGGGGTCACGGATCGGAGGCTCCGAACCAACCTTATTTTATTTTATCGTACCATAGTTATTCTGAGTTGAGCGCTGCAGTTGAGCTCAGCCCAACTTACGAGCCATGCCGATGCCGGAATGCCTTGCATATACCACGCCATTGTCCGTTACAGCTACACGATGCAACTACCTACGACCGCAACAGCACCGCTAGAGGATTTCGATCTCAACAATCTCAACTGTTTCATCGCCCCGGATTGTACACTCGACTCTTTCATTGTTCCCGTCGGTCTCGGCTAAATCCAGTACGGCCCCCCTTCATATTCCAAACTATCCATCCATTCCGGAAAAAAGCTTATTTCCACCATTCCCGGGTCACTAATTCAATTACGCACAGGCACTTTACAATCATCTGTTCCGGGTAGTCACAAATCCTCGCTCGATTAGTTTGAGCACAGACTCGCATTAAGAATAGACGAATTCTCAAAACCGTCTATTTCCAGCCTTTATCTGTAAACTCAACGTCTCAACTCACGGCTGCCAAGGAACGTGATCTCACCCCTGGTTAGAATTACGAATGGGTGTCACACAAACTGTGAATTGGTATTAAATTACGCTTTTTGCGCTTTGTTGCGCAGATTCCTCCCGCTGAAGTTGAGCGGCCAATACGTATTCATCCACACGTCCATTCTTAACTCCTACTCACCATTACAGTTTGGCGGAAGACACCTTGTCGCACCACATGCAGCTGAGCCGCTCAGTTAGACTTCGTACGTCTCGTCACAATCAACACTAAACTCCTCCAGACTAAACCACTGCAAACTCCTCTCCTCTTCCTCCCTCATCAACCATCGAGTACTTCCACTCGCCCGATCGGTCACTTTTGTATCCCCTCACACTCCCAATTATCCTGCTTCCATGAATCAATCGAACGTTGTTTGTCCCGTTCCACGAGTAAGGAGTTCCAAACGAGAAGCCAACTTGCGAATCCAGCATTTACATGACATCAAAATCAAAGAAGAACAAATTTCCTCCCTGATAATTGACGATTCCCCAGAAAGTCCACAGAATAAACGGTACAATCCCCCTCCCAAATTCCATTGCGAGGTCCTCGCTCACACCGGAAGGAAACGCTCCACAGGATCAAAACCAGGAAACAATATTTATGGAAATATCGGGACTGCAAAGTGTAAGAGATGTCGTAAATTAAAATCACGATGCGATTATAAGAATGAAAATGAGGCTTGTACGAAATGTATTAAGGCTGGTAAATCGTGTGGGAAGAAAGTTTTGGCGAAAGATGGAAGGGATGGCAATGATTCAGGAAGTGATACTAATGGACAACCTCCTTTGAGTGTTGTCATTAGTAATACGGAGAGTGAAACATCGCAGGATGTGGTTACTGTGTATTGGGATTGGAATGAGAATTTCTTTTTGAGGGTGTTGCAGGTTGCGGAGCCGGGGAAGACGGTGGAGGAGGTTAAAGCGAAATTGTTGAAGGAAATTCAGATTTATACAGATGAACATCCTGTTGCGATGTTTTTTGATGACGGGAATGATGGCAATGACGATGCGGAGGAAAGTGACGAGGATGATGATGATGACGAGGGAGTGGATTTCATGTCTGTTGTCGGAGAAGACTCTACTAAAAACGAAGAGTTTGCCCCCGAGGAATTGGAAGTACCTACGACTTCCTACAACGAAGCCTCACCACGTCCACCACATGAAGAATCGATATTCGATGACTTTGCAGAAGCAATGTCTCCTTCCGCTCCAACCAATTCTCACAAGTTTACACAATTCACACAAAATGGTCGTCTTCCATCAACACCAATGAGTCCCTTCTCACATATCGCACCAACTCCCTCAGACAGTCTAATCTCAAGTCCCTCCTTCGCAACACCTCAATTACCGACAATGTACCCTGTCACTCCAATGTCTGCTGCAATGATGTCCTATACCCCTCGTCCTACAGAACTATACAATTCCTTTAGCCAACAACAGCAACATACCGATTCACCATTTGTCTCATTAACAAACGGTCCCAAGTTAAGCCATGTTCATGCACCTAGTGCAAATGGGAATTACCAACCTGATCCGTTGGCAACCTTTCCCTATGGCTTGGATTCACTACAACTGAGACTCGCCATGCAAAATGGACCTGCCGGATTTACACCCGGTTTTGGAATGGATGTCAATCATGATGTACTTTCCCACACCATTCTCAACTGATATTGTAGCACCTGATGGATTGGCTAAATTTTCCGCAATAGCCCATGAAACCTAGTAAGTAGCTTCTTGTTTGCGGCTATTCTGTCACGAGAGTAACGATATCTACGATTGTTTATGAAAAAGATTGTTTGACGTTTTGTTTCTGCTCTGTTGTTTTGTTGGGAATGGGATATTAAGGACGGATAATGCATGGGATACGGATGGAAATTCGAGAAATGGTTTCGGCTGGAATCATTGGGGGCATTCGTTTGCATAACTCACAACATGGAGTCTCGGTGGGCGTCAGATGAATATTGTTAGGGGAGACATTGAAGAGAAAAGTGCTGGGAACGGAACACATTGGATAGGCGATTAAAGTACCTGATATACTTAATGAATGTTGGTTGAACAACGATTCAAAAGTCCTTGTGTTCTACTTGCTTCCGAGGATTGATAGTTGTAAATCGGCTTTATCAAAAACAAAGAAAAGCAGTTAGCTTTTGAAAATGGTTTAATTGACTATGGCACAACCCGACCTGAGGAGCCGAACTTCTTCCAGAAAACACAATACAAGCCATCTGAAAAGAAAATAAGCCATCTGGAAAGAAAATCGAGACGGGGTGGTGTGACAGAATAGTTGATAACGGAAGCGGAGGGAAAGTATGTCGTCGTAAATGGCGTAATGGGGAAGGCTGTTGTGATGGTAGCTATGAGTGTAGACGTCTGAACGATGAGAGCTGGATACAACTGTCATCAATTAAGTAAGTGTTATCCGAGGGGACAGTTTGCATAACAACACATACGGTGGGCATCTGAATCTGGCAATCAGGATGTTAGTTTCCATGGTAGTTATTCGTATCAGATGGCAATGTCTGGTCTGGATCTCGAATTTTCTTTTCTGATATTTAAGTCAGATCTGTTGGATGAGGCTGGCAGGTGGGAATTTGAGTGAACTTTCTCTGGCTCCGGTCGGAGCTGCTCCGCCATTTATTTGTGTTACCGCAGCTTCTTAACTTGTGTTACCCCAGCTTTTGACGATCGTCGCAAATCTACCTCCATCATCAATGTTGACGAATTCATCGACCAATTCGTGCAATTGATTGATTTTTCTGCATCCAATCCTTTCTTATTTCCTCCATGCCGTAGTTGACTATTGATACCAACCCTGGTAGTACTTGTCGCAATTGTTTTCGCTTTACTAATGGTTAGACCTCTATGATTTCGCAATGTGACTTCGACCCGGCCTGTAGCGGCGAAGCGAAAGTCGATACCTATACCGAAAGAGTCCTCCCGACAATCTCTATTACCGTATTGGGATGACCGAGTTTATTTCCATGCCAGAACCACAAAAGAAACGTAACACAGCAGGACCATGCGCAAATGGGGACCATGTGGACCTCGCGACGAACCTCGCTTTCCGATACGCAGATGCTACCACCTTTGTAACCCGGGGGACAGATTTAAGCTAAACCATTTAAGGCTCTAAATCTGCTGTCTGCGTCGCCGCTACAGATCTTTCGACATGTAACAGTTAAACGTCACCTTTATGGACTTCAAAACGTGTTCTTACAGCTGAGCAAATGCGATCTGTTCAAATTTATCATATCAAGTGGCTACTTTCAACAACCTAATGCCCCTGACAAATACCCAATGCGCCGCACCTAGTTAGAGGTCCAAGCGGGGGGTTCGGCAGATGACACTTCCGTTTAAGGAAGTCTTATTACTCGGCAAGCTTCATACTGGTATTTCACTCACACGGTGTAGCAGGGGCGCAGACAAACCGAAAGCTGTACGAAGCAAATTCCTATGCAACCTATTATCCGGAAGCCGCTTTAACAATTGCACTTATGGACTCCAACGGCATGAGATCACCACTCACAGCCGGTGGTAGGGGTCCACGACGATCTGAACCGCTAGACCCCGTTGCGTCCCCATCTAAATGAAAACTTTATTCGACGGTTAATAACTTTGCTCTAGCGGTTGGCCGCTTTAACCTCCTCCCTTTTGGGAAATTATCAAAGCTCACCATCAATTCTTTTCTAACTTTCATCCCATTTCCGGTCCTCGAATTATAAGGTTCTCCCCAACGACAAATTTGGATTCTGCATCATCCTCAAACGACAACATCCTTCTGCAACCAGTACGATACTTGTTCATATTCTGTTGCTCATAGTATCAAAGATGGGTAAGAAGAATGAGGGATCACAGACAAACGAAAATGGGTTGATGAATCAATTTCGCATGCTCAAGGGTTTCAAAACCCTCACGGGCCGTCGAGGGAATAATAAATTTGGGAATAAGGGGAAGCTTCGATGTGTTCCTTGTCGAAAGGCAAAACAAAGGGTAATTCTGATGTGCAAATGAGTGGGTTAACGAGTAGTGCAATTATCCCCTTGATGATGATCAGGCTCCCTGTTACAGATGCCAGGAAAAAGGCAGGGAATGCGGCGACAGGATTACGTCGACGGAACATAAGGAAAGAATGAACCTATCTAGACGAATACTTGAAAATGAGGCTGCCACCGCAACCAGCGAAAAATGGAAACTTGACAGTCCTATTCTACCCAAGATCCTTGAGAGGTTCGAACGCGAAGAACGAATCATCGCCATTCAGCAACTCTGTTCAGAGATCGAGGAATTCCAGTTGACCTCCGGTTCTCCCATGACTTCGAGCCCAGCACCAGCGGCATCGACTCCCGAACATGATGTCAAGAATCTCGATTTGATTACGTATCCACAAGATACTGGAGGCTATGCATCAACTTCGGAACATGGTCATTTGAAACAGGAAGACTCACCCTTCCAGGGAAACTTTACGGCCGCCGCCGCCACAGGAATCCCACCGACTCTTCCATTTTACGACGAATCTGAGCCAGAATTGCTCGCACCTCCTATTTTCAACCATGCCGGGAATCTTTTTGCAGACCAATCTTCGTACGTCCAACATGCCAATACGGACACGCTGCACATTTCTGATCCAAATGCCTCTCACGGCGGGCGTTTCCTTGGCATCGAACGATATCCGAGTTCTTCTGGAGAGGTTCCTCTTTGTCTGAGAAAGCGGTTACTGACATGTAGGACTCAGGGGGATCTAGAGGCTAATCGAGATTTAGAATCTTGTGACATAACTTGATGGCTTTCCGTAGAATGAGGGTACCTACTTGAGATGTTACTGAGCTAAAATATTAGAGTGCGTCGTCATGTCATTCGTTTAAGGAAACCTCAACGGGAGTTGAAGTGTTTGTATACTACTGGCTTCTGGTTGAGAACTGTCATTTATCACGGTAGTGTTCGTTGCATTCTTGATGTTAGTTGGGGTATGAGGTACGTCTAGGATATATATGCAATTGCTTAAAGTTGCGGCCGGTTGCAAAGATGATTGTTGAATATGGTACGGAATCCGGGTTGGGTGTATGAAATCAGCATTCAGATAACTGCATTCCCGGCGCGTGAGTGTTCGTATTATGGATTAGGTTATGTATACTACTTCTTTCTTTCTACGTGTTCCACATGTGCTATTTGTATCTGATGATTCGGCCATCTTTCCAGGACCCCGTGATCCCGCGAGATGAACTTCAGCGCCGATCTTCATGCGTTGATTTTCTTGCGTCCATGAAACACCATTTCCAGCCCAGTATTGTCAGAATCTAATTTTGCAATCTACAATATGCAATCAGACTTCAAATATATGTATGCGCCTCGCTGCAAGATCTCGACGCTGCGAAATCCCCACTTGCCGTGGGCGGATTAAATAAATATCCCGTTACGGAATGACACACCCGCATCGTACGGCCATCAATGTTCACCGATTCATAGACCGTTCTGCCTCCAATCCTTCGTTATTTGCGCCGTGCCGCGGTTAACCGTTGAGGCCAACTCTAGTAGTACTGCTCGCAATTTAATTCGCTTTACTTATGTATCTTTAGATTCTTATCTCCCACCTTTGCAACGTGGATCCCCCTCTTTGCAGCGAAGCATAGCGAACCCTCCCACAAGCGAAAAACGCCTGCCGAACATTCCATTTACCCATTTCGGATGACCGATTCTAAAATACGGGACTATGGCAACAACGCAGTGCCATACACACATATGCTGTTGGCCTTCAGAGCGCATATCGCTCCCAACCCCGGGTTACTTTAAACTTAGGTTGCATTATTAAAAGGACTCAATCTCGCATTTGGGAAACAGATTCCTCGATACATGCTAAAACTCGCATTTTGCAAGAATCCCTCGAGATATCAACTTGAAGGCTGGAGGTTTCTCAATCCTATTTTGGCGACGGCTATTACCTGTGCATACAACACTTCAAACCGCACACCGAGAATGCCTACCATAATACTCCACATAATAAGCCAATACGCCAATACGCCAATCAATTATACTTTGCGTCGGAATTACACTATGGCAATCACACTATGGGGAGCGGGACGGGATGAAACCATCACGGAAGAGGCTGGTGGTAATTCCTATGAGGATCTGACCGCTGCACCCGTTACGTTAGACTTCGGCAAGGAAACCTTATTCTCTTATTCTCCGGCCTTTTGGAATGGCTGTAGCATCCCTTGCGCTTCGACCTCCATGGCTGAATGAAAAATTTATCGTTTATTACCCATCTCTGGCCCACCGTTTTATTGCCGCTTTTCGGTATATAATAAGTTCCTTTTCCATCACGTCACTTACCCGAAAAAAATCAACTCTGGCCCTTTCCCACGAAGAAAAGGTCACGTTTTCTCAACAAAGTTAAATAGCTTGTGTGCTTTAAAGATCTAATATGTGTCGAAAGTCTAATACATCATCACAGCCAAGTGGCAGCAATATTAACAAACGTTCGCGCCAGATCATCAAACGGAAAAGTTCAATTCCGAAGCCATCACTGCCACGAAATTCGCGAAAATCGACATCTACATCTCTCTCTTCGACTGAAGCTGTCACTCAGACCGAGGCATCTGCGATCAGTGGGAAGTCTCCGGGGAACAACAGATACGGTAGAGTCGGTATACCCAAGTGTGTGCCTTGCCGGAAAGCGAAAGCAAAGGTACAATCCCCTCTTTGTCCTTCCTTTTTCTTGCTATGGGACTGGTTTAACCTGTAGTGTCATTACCCCAAGTCGGATCCTGATGCAACGTGTACTAGATGTCAAGAACGCCGAGTCCCTTGTGGCGACAAGATTTTTTCTGCCCAACATGCGGAAAGCAGACAGGGAGCAGAATCACAAAGTCAAACTGCGACAATAATCGAGGAAGAAGGGTGTCTGAACGACGACCTTCTTCCAAGAGTATTAGCCGGGTTTCCAGCACACAAACACAAAGCCGTTTTCCGGAAGCTCTCTTCAGAGATGGAACAATCACCATTGCGCTTCAATTCTCCCATGGTACAAAGTCCACGTCCTGGTAGTAGAGACGCGACGATGGATGTCGATGACCTTGATTCCATGCCAAATCCACGACCTACCGGAGATCAGGCATCAACATCCCAAAATCCTCATTTCGAAATCGAAGGCTTTCCATACAAAGGCAATTTCCCAGAACCCGAAGACCATATTTCGGACTCAAATCTGCATTATTTCCCCCGAGTCAGGGAAACTGGAGCCCTTATTCCTACAATCAGTCGGCCTGGGAACATATATCCGCCAGAAACACCATATCTCGATGACTCAAATCCTCCTTTCCGCCTCAATTATGCTGACACCGGCAATTTCGACCCACGTCTCTATCAAAACTCGGCGCAGCAGGTAACTTGTGATTGAGGAATGTGATTGCTGATTTCAAGGACTCGAAAGGCAATTTGGGACAGCTATAAGCTTGATTTCAGTTATCACACTTGTCGATGAAACGCAAGAGAAGGGTACATCCTGTAAGAGATTTGGGGGCTGACCTAGAGTATTCGTTTTTCTGTCGTTCCCGAAAATACATCTCGTTTGCTTTGGAAATTCGCCTCACACAACACAAGAGTTTTTATTATTGAGTTATGGCTGATGACTGTCATACATATCCCTCGCCCGGTATTCTTCTCAGTGTTCACGTGTCACGTCGGAGGTTTTACAATATGGAAGAAATCCCGACCTGACTAGGATACATGGTCCCTGCACGTTGCGGTGGATGATGGGATGATGGTAGGAGACATTTTGTGGAGACATCTCGGACATACAATTCAAATAACTTTATATTCCTATTATTGGGCAACATAATGGATAAGGACATCATAAGGTTATTCTATTCGTATACTTGTTCTTCCGCATTGCATTCTACATCTGATGATTCGGATCCTCCCGATGATTACGGGGGCTGAGCCACGAAACACCTCGCCGCCAATCATTCTTCTTTTGCTTCAACGACCATATTTGAGACATAGAACATCCATTTTCCACTCCTGAGCTAATTTTGCCAGCCGAGATATTGTGTAATCAGACTCCAAATATCTACCAATTTAGGAACTCTTGTTTTTCGGCGGTGCGCTTCTACGCAGCGGTATTCCGTTTCCCGTCCGCGGATCAAATATCCCGTTGCAGAATAACGCAGTTGTGGCGCGCGCGCAGGGTTGATAAAGGAATCACATCTGAAAAATAACTCACGGCACTAGTATCCAACGATTGTCTCACGATGGAACTTATCATTTTTATGCCGTTCTTTTCCGAGGAGCACCAACGTGCCGCGACAAGACGTTGATACGGAATCCCTCAATATGAGTATTCCTTCAATTTGGGTATAATATTGCACCACGCGGGATCGTCATCCATCGCCAATTTAGCGGTGCAGATAACCGGGAAGTCTAATTCTCATTCTCGCTGCCAAGCCGCCTTTTTTACCAATAAGTTGGCCCATGTGACGATTCTTGATATGCACGCTGACGCGGCCTGCCTTCTTTCCGCTGAACGAGCCTCGCTGCAATGCCGGAGCAGCTCCACTTTGTGGGACACATTCACAAGCTTGGGAGGAAGATGGGTCGCCCTCGGAACGTTTGCGTGATTGTGGGAAATAATTAATGATTGATTGGAGCAAGTACTTAAGACCACGACATCTCAGCCGCCGAGGTCCTTTTATGGAGGTCACAAGTTGACGGGATTTCAAGATCATGGACCAACATGACGCCAATTGGCGTGGACAAGAGCGAAGAGCCATGTCCGAGTCCAGTATTACCATCTTATTCGAATCCATTTCGAAATCACTCACAATTCCTGATCGACAACGGCTCCAACCCTCACCCAACCTCGTTCTAAAATTACAATTCCTCGACCCTCGGTGTTATAACATATCGGACGCAGAAACACGCATCTAATCACCTACCTTTCGACTTCTGCTCCTAATGTATTCAAGCCTCAAAAAGTCAAAATATGGAGCTTGCGTTCTTGTTGCTCGATGCTGCGCTATGTGCCAACCTTACTTGGCAATTGGGTTCAACCTCCACTCCACACCACAATCATGCACCGACTACGATCCCAATTTTTGTGTCACTAGTTTTTTAATTTATCGTACAACCCTTCGTTGCTCTCTGTAGTCTCAGTCTAAAGACGGTCCGCACTCACATTTTGAGAAAAGTCCACCTACTCAGATCGAACTTACGCAAGATCAACTGGAACTCAAGACTCCTAGAAAGGAAGTAGACTATTACGATCATGCTGCAAAATGCAAGACGAGAACAACAGCAAGAGTCTTCGGGATTAGTGAATATTCACGGGAACTTGAATGTTCATGCCAATTTCAATGTTCTCGCGTTTAATGGCATGGACATTGATGATGGGAATGCTGCCACTCCGTCCGCTGCTCCTACTCCAGCACCTACTATTGAGTATTCACCACAACTACATCGATCTAACTCTTTAGAGTAGCTCGCAAGAATAACAATCCGCATGGAAAAGATGGAAAATTACGTTGTGAGGCTTGTCGGGTAACTAAGCGAGGGGTAACAGATCAGCTTAAGAAATTGTCTGACTTCAGTGTGTCTTTGAAAGTGAGGAGGACAAATGTACTCGATGTGTTAAACGCAACCTCCCCTGTGGAGACAAAATTCCATGCGACAAGGTCCTTAAAGACCAAGAACGCGCCGGCGCCGCTTGGGCGGCTCCTCCATGGCTTGCTGACGGAACAGTCCTTAAAAAAATTGCCGCAAAGATGCAGATCTCGGTGGAAGCTGTTGTCGACTTTCTGCTCAGCGAAATCGAGTCTAAATTTCCAGAGAGGATCCGGAACCGTCCTATCCCACCGCCTCAAATCCCTGTCCAACCTCCGCGGTTTGAGCAATATTCATTCCCACAGAACTCATTGCGTCATATGCATTATCCACCGGCTACACAGATTCCGCTTGTAATGACTGAACAATACCCTGGTTCGATGTATGCCCAACCAGTTCAACCAGTTCCTGCAGGCAACGGAACGTTATCGATCAATGAACCTCAAAATCCTGGTCCTGCATTTACTCCTCGAAGTCCTGGGGCGCCACATCTCCCACCATCTCCGATGGCAAATATTCGACGGCCTTCAATATTTGGTACGCCGCAACCGCAACCACATCCTGCACCTTTGTACCGAGGTGACCCTCGAAATGGAGGTCCTCCTGCTGGATATGATCCCGTATTTCATCGTTTCCAATCTTTCTGACTTATCTTAGGCGCAATACAATAATTGGCAACCGGGCCGTCCATTTTAAGAGCCCTCTCGACTCGCTTTATCGTGATGTGAGCGAGCATATAGATTTGGAGGATATCATTTCTTTTGGTTGGATATTTGGATTTGGGATTTCATGGATGGGAAAGCCAAGGATTATGGCATGGCTCTGGACGGACTAAAGGGAATTATTTAGCAAGTAGGTTTGCTGGGGCATTGTATTATCGGGCACAGGGAATGTTTTGATTGATGATACGGAACGGATGGAAGATAACTGTTGACGAGATAACGATCTTGGCAGTGGAGTCAGAGTCGTGTGGTCGTTACTCTGCTTCCGTCTGAAGGCACTGCATGTACCTGTGACGAACATTGAAATCATGTACTTATTATGCCAAGGGATCTTATCCACTATTAGAGATGGACAATAAATCTGTTTGCATCCAATTGAATGGAACACGCACAACTCATTCTCACTGAGCGTCGCCAACCGGTCAGGAACGCACGAGCAAACGTTTGGCCTCGAATCTGACTGATCCTCCATCTATTAGTGGAATTCTACGTACGAATAGGAAAATTCCATGTGAAGAATCCTTGGCCCTCAAAGTTCAATCTCACGTGCTTGAGTGAATCCTCCCACGTTTCCGGACACCAACTAAATAAAGGGGGTCCAACTTTGTCCATAATTTGCCATTGCCTGCAACATCAGCAACAACTCCTCCTGCACCTCCTCCTCCTCCCTCCCATCCGTCCTACACAGAGCGGAAGACCTAGTCCCAAAACCGACGGAAACGATTCGACCGATCCCAGTTGATATCGTTGGGAATAGAAACTTAGAGGAAGTGATACATTTGTTACTGGATAAGATTCAGCAAATCCAAGAGGACGTGGCAACTACGAAAGCTACGTTATCGTTAGAACGATGTTATTGGGAGATTAGAGACTTCATTTCCATCGAACTCGCACAATACGCACCTTACATCTTCTACTGAGCATATTCAAATTTGCGATCGGGCGCATTTGTCAACGGTGGAAAGCGAACGGAGAAGGTCCAAGTCCATGAACACTCCGCCGTCCAACAGGGTATGGGATGCAGTACAAAAAGTTCAGGACGACATCAGGTTGTCTGCCTTATTTGATATATACAAGACAGTTTCACATCTAATACTGTTTTGGGGTACCTGGAATTCAGTGGTCAATAATCGCATCGTCATCTCATCTCACGCTGCAATTCGTTAGTGTCACCCATCTGAGGAATCCAACCTATCTAACAATTGGAGCATGTATATATCTTCTTCACGCCCTGTTAGATGCCGTGGAACGGGAGAGAAGAAACCGCAATGCTGCTGTCCACAAAGACGTTTTGGAAACGAAATTCCAATCCTACAAGCCTCGTCGATTCCTGGGACAAACCAAAATGGCAATCGAACAGAGCACGATTAGTTTTACAGACGAGCATATCGAAAAGGTGATGATGGAATTTTTGAAAAAAGAAGAAGAGAAAACAGACAAGAGATTGGGTAAATGTGATTATTGTGTCGGATTTAGCTGAATGGCGTTGGTGTGGTGTGAGACGTTTGTGTAAGCATGGATGGCATGGTTTCTTTTAGGTGTTGAAGTGTGTGAACCTTCGTGAATACTATGTAGACATAATAAACCCCTTGAAAGACATGTTTCTAATACTCGCAACAAAAATGGTGATACTGTTGCAAACCTCAAACTGGCTAATAGTCTACCCAACCTTTTCATATGTGTGATATCTATTTCCTCCCTTAATTAAAGATGAATATAGATAGTTAGAATGTTCTCTCAGTATAAACTTCCTCCCTGCCTCATGCACCACTTTGTGAACTTGAATCAGACACCAGACATCGTCAAATGATGTGCTTGATTTGCTCTTCCGTCGGCAAAATCTTTTTCATCCACTCCGGTGCATCGCCGTAATAGGCAAACCGTCTTGGAATAATTTCCAGATTTCCTTTCAATATCGTCTCATCTAAGGTCCCCAGCATGACATCAATCGATGGTTCTTCTCCTTTCTCCTCCTCGTTGTGATTCCTCTCCAGATTTCTGTAAGTGAAGTGACATCCACACACCGAACAGAATTGTCTCTCAACAAGATGTGAAGAGCGGTATATGGTCAATTTATCTTTCCCAGTTAACCAAGTCAGCTGTGAGTCTCGTATGAAGATCCAAGCAACCTATCTTTTAGCAGATTCAATTGTCGGAGGTACCATCAAGGAGCCCGTCACGCGATTGCAATCTGTGCATAAATCGTACTCTGGACTCTCGCGGAATTGTCCTTTTCCTGTAATATCGATCTGGTATTCCACGCTCCTGCAATGACAGTGGCCAGTGTATTTGGGCATCGTGATTATTCTCCTCTACGTGGAGGTCGTCTTGCGGAGATTGGATGACTGATAAGACGAAAGGATCAGCGGTGTCGCGGTGTCGCCGACAATCTGACGATTAAGTTCTAGTCATCTCACGAACCTCTTAAAACCATAAACCGGCTTCAATAGTTGTCAGCCATCCTAGATACAGAATTCACAGTATCGGATTGAGTAGAACCGTCTATGGGCTGGGGAATTCGACCGAATTCGATTGTAGACACTTCATCGGGTTCTCGAAATATTGTGGGCTGTCGATCACCAATCGGTGTGAGATCATCCCCCTTTTTTGATGACACCTTACGTTTATTCGTCGTCATAGGCTTCCCCAAAACTTACATCCCTTCAGCGTCATGACAATCTATATAAACCCTGTCGAACTTCTCAAAAATGCTTCTCAAAAAGCACCGTCATGTCATCCAAATCATTGCTTCTTCGCACCTGTATCGCAAAACGTCCAATTGTAACCCCTTTTCTTCGAACCTATGTCGCTGCAAGTCCTCAAACCACACCTCCTCCCCCATCATCAGAGGACCTTCGTTCTCACGCAGCCCGGGGAATGCGTTTTACACCGGAGCAAGTCTCTGAGATTTCTCGAAGAGAACAAATATTCTCTCCAGACGGTCAACAAAGTAAAAAAGGACCTGGAGCAACTGCGCAATCGATTCTCACTAAACAACGACAATTAGATGATAAACTTGAGGAATTAAGTGAATTGCCTTTAGACGAAATTACAGAGAAGGATGTTGGTGAATTACAATCTGCAATGACGAAAGGAAGAGGTGGGAAACCAATTGAGAAGGATAATGTTGTGAGTGATTTGCATCGTGTTGCTCAAACGAATGAGGATATCAGACAGGATCCTGTGGAGGTTTCGTTTGATGGGATTTCAAATGCGGATAAAGCGGAGGTTGAGAGTTATGAAATGAGAGTACGGGGAGATGGGAAGATTAAGAAGGGTGGTTTGGCTGCTCAGGTTCAGAGTGCTGCTGATAGGAGGGAGAATTTACATCAAACTGTTACAGGGGCAGCTATTACCAAGGAAGATGCTGCAGATTTACAGAGAGCAGAAATGGCTAGAAGTCCAGATGGGACTATTGAGAAGGGTGGAGTTGCCGCTACAGCACAAAGCCTGGCTGATAAACAAGAGTATATAACTGAAAAGGCAATTCCGGATGTTACGAAGGAGGATGCCGCTGAATTACAAAGCATCGAGACAAAGCTGACGGGAGGAACTCAGAAAGGCGGAGTAGCTGCTCAAACACAAAGCCTAGCAGACAAGAAAGAATCAATCTAAGGAACAATAGATATTTTCTCAAATAAAAATTCAAAATTTCTTTTACCTACCTTCCTAAAGAGTTGACAAGAA
>Ga0335073_10006190_pt1 | contig 16815 bp, 13 predicted proteins | sample Lox_Sample_22_FD_207093 | JGI IMG/M metagenome (GOLD analysis project Ga0335073, IMG submission 207093) | Soil microbial communities from Loxahatchee National Wildlife Refuge, Florida, United States - Lox_Sample_2.2 | ecosystem: Environmental > Terrestrial > Soil > Wetlands | place: USA... | reverse complement strand
CCGGCGAGCGCCCGGTGATCTCCGCGATATCGCCGAACGGCACGGCGAACATGTCGTGCAGCACGAACGCCACTCGCTCGGCCGGCGCCAGGGTGTCGAGCACCACCAGCAGGGCGAGCCCGACGGAATCGGCGAGCAGGGCCTCCTGCTCCGGCCCGGGCGCGGCCTGTTCCATCCCGGGCGCGGCCGGGCGCGGCTCGGCGTCGCCTACCGGATCCTCACGCCGCGACTTCCGCGCCCGCAGCATGTCCAGGCACACCCGCGCCACGATCGTCGTGAACCAGCCGTCGAGGTTCGCCACGCCGTCGGCGCCCGCCCCCGCGACGTGGATCCACCCCTCCTGCACAGCGTCCTCGGCGTCAGTGTCCGAGCCCAGCATCCGGTAGGCCATCCCCCGCAGCCGGGGGCGGTTTCCCTCGAAGCGGGTGGCCAGCCAGTCGTCGTCCATCGCGTGTCACATCGCTCCTGTCGAGTTCCGTCATACCACTGACGGGCCGAACCGGCTCGGTGTGACAATCGGCGCGGCAGCGAGGAGCGACCTTGACACGAATACTGGTCACCGGCGGCACTGGACGGGCCGGACGCCCCGTCGTGGCGCGCCTGCGCGACGACGGGGCCGACCTGCGGGTGCTCAGCCACACCCGCCAGGGGACCGTCGATGGCGTCGAGTACGTCAAGGCTGACCTGGTCACCGGCGCTGGCGCCGGCGACGCCCTGCGCGGCGCCGATGTCATCATCCACTGCGCCGGGACGCCGAGCTACCGCAAGGACCAGGCGATCACCGCGAACCTCATCCAGGCTGCCCGCGCGGCCGACCCGGCGCCGCACCTGGTGAAGATCTCTGTCGTTGGCGCCGATCGGGTCCCCGTCGCGAGCCTCGCCGACAAGGCGATGTTCGGCTACTTCGCGTCGATGCGCGTCACCGAGCGGGCCATAGAAGCCTCCGGCCTGCCGTGGACGATCCTGCGCGCCACTCAGTTCTACGACGCGCTCGTCCTGGTGGGCCGGGCGATGGCCAGGCTGCCTGTCGTCCCCGTCGCGTCAGGCGTCCGGTTCCAGCCCGTGGACACCCGCGACGTGGCGGACCGGCTGACCGAGCTCGCCCTCGGCGCCCCGGCCGGAATGGCGCCCGACTTCGGCGGACCGGTCGCGTACCCGATGGCCGAACTGCTGCGCGGGTACCTGCGCGCGGCCGGCAAGTGGCGGCCGCTCGTCCCCGTCCGCCCGGCCGGGAAGGCGGGCCGCGCGGTCCGCGGCGGCGCCAACCTCCCCGGCGCGGACGCCACGCTCGGCCGCCGCACCTGGGAGGATTTCCTGGCCGAAGACGCGTTTCCCTGCGAGCGGTAGCAGAATAAGCGCGTTAGCGTGTGATTAACCCAAGCGTGTGGGGGGCTGTGCGGATATGCGACGTGTGGTGATCGCGTGCGCCTTGATGATGGTGGTCTTGACCGGATGCGAGGTGAGGTTCGGCGTAGCTGGGCCGGTGAGCAAGCCGCACGCCGCGGCGAAGGCATCGCAGGAGGCCGCGCGCGGCTCCGGCACGGGCACCGGGGGCCAGTCGGCGCCGTCAGGAAACTCGCTCACCGTGCTCGTGGAGCCGAAGAACGGCGTCGCGAAGATCTACCAGATCATCAACGGCGCCAAGTCCTCGATCGAGCTGACGATGTACGAACTCAAGGACCAGACCGCGGAAAGCGACCTGGCCGCCGCGGCCGCCCGCGGCGTCGACGTCCGGGTCATCCTCGACCAGCATCTCGAGAAGTCGCGGAACACCGCGACCTACGACTACCTGTCCCACCACCATGTCCACGTGACCTGGGCCGACGCGGGCACTACCTATCACCAGAAGACCCTCACCGTCGACGGCAAGGTGTCGGTGGTCATGACGCTGAACATGGTCAGCTCCGACTACGCAGGCACCCGCGACTTCGCCGTGATCGACACGCAGAAGGCCGACATCGACGCGATCGTCACGACGTTCGACGCTGACTTCGCCCACAAGGCGATCACGCCGCCCGATGGCGCCGACCTGGTCTGGTCCCCGACCAACTCCCAGGCCACGATCCTGGACGTCATCAACAGCGCGACGCGCACGCTGTCGGTCGAGAACGAGGAGATGGCGAGCTCAAAGGTGATCTCCGCCCTCGAAAGCGCGGCCGAGCGCGGCGTGGACGTCGAGGTCGTGATGACGGCCGAGAGCGAGTGGGACAAGGCCTTCGGCGAGCTGGTCAAGGCGGGCGTGCACGTCCGGCTCTACCGCGACAGCAGCAAGGTGCTGTACATCCACGCGAAGGCGATCGTGGCGGACGCGGGCCGTAAGGACCAGCAGGTGTTCGTCGGCTCTGAGAACTTCTCGACCGCCAGCATGGACTACAACCGCGAGCTCGGCATCCGCACGACGAGCGGCGGGGTGATCTCCGTGATCAACGCGACGCTCGCCGCGGACTATGCGGGCGCGACGCCGTATTCGGGTTAGCGGTCTAGCGGTCGTGCTGGCGGCGCGGCGCAAGCCTGGGGTGCGGCCTGGGAGTGCGGCCTGGCGGTGCGGCCTGGCGGTGCGGCCTGGCGGTGCGGCCTGGCGGTGCGGGCCTGAGGGTGCGGGCCTAGGGGCGCTGAGTTCGCCTAGGGGTCTTTCGGTCCGTCTGCAAGGGACCGCGAGCCCTGCCGTTCGGCCCGTGGCTGGGACAAGAATCGGCAGCGTGGGCAGAGGACAGCTCCGCATCTACCTGGGCGCCGCGCCGGGGGTGGGGAAGACCTACGCCATGCTCGCAGAAGCGCAGCGGCGCCGCTCGCGGGGCACCGACGTGGTCGCCGCGCTCGTGGAGGCGCACGGCAGACGGCTGACGCAGGAGATGGCCGAAGGACTGGAGACCATTCCCCGGCGGACCGTGCACTACCGGGGCACGACGTTCACGGAGATGGACGTCGACGCCGTGCTCGCCCGCCATCCGCGGGTCGCGCTCGTCGACGAGTTCGCGCACACGAACGTGCCGGGCAGCAGGAACGGCAAACGCTGGCAGGACATCGAGGAACTGCTCGACGCTGGCATCGACGTCATCACCACGCTGAACGTCCAGCACCTGGAGTCGCTGTCGGACGTCGCCCGGCAGATCACCGGGGTCGGGCACACCGAGACCGTCCCGGACGCCATCGCCCGCCGCGCCGATCAGGTCGAGCTCGTCGACATGACGCCCGAGGCGCTGCGCCGCCGCATGGTGCACGGCAACATCTACCCGCCCGACCGGATCGAGGCGGCGCTCACCCATTACTTCCGGCCGGGGAACCTCACCGCTTTGCGCGAACTCGCGCTGCTGTGGGTCGCGGACCGGGTTGAGGAGGGACTGCAGCGGTACCGCGCCGAGCACGGGATCGCCGCGCAGTGGGAGACCAGCGAGCGGATCGTGGTGGGGATCTCCGGGGCGCCAAGTGACGAGGCGGTGATCAGGCGGGCCGCCCGGATCGCCGCGCGCTCGCCGGGCAGCGAGCTGATCGCTGTGCACGTGCGGCCCGACGACGGCACGCGGGAGGACGAGCACGCGCTCGACACCCAACGGGCGCTCGTCGCGTCGGCGGGCGGCAGCTTCCAGCAGATCCCCGGCAGCGACGTGGCCACGGCGCTGCTGGCGTTCGCGCGCGCCGAGGACGCCACCCAGATGGTGCTCGGGGCGGGCCGCCATGGGCACGTGCACGACCTGCTCGCCCCGCGCGGCACCCCCGGCCGCCTCGCGACTGCCGCCGGGCACATCGACGTGCACCTCGTCGGCCGCGCGCCGTTCGCCGCGGTCAGCCGGACGCGGGGCCGGCGGCCGCACCGAGCCGCGCGTGACGAGGCGCGCCGTGCCAGCGACCAGGCGCTTGCGCTATCGCGGCTCGCGGCCGCCGTGCTCGCCGGCCGCGGTGATCCGCCCGCGCTCCTTGAGGAGGTGCGCGAGATGTTCGGCTTCGCCGCCGTCAGCCTGCTCGAACGGCGCGGCAGTTCGGCGTGGTGCGTCGTGGCCAGCGCGGGCGAGCAGCCGCCCGAGGCGCCCGGCGGTGCGGACGGCGCCGAGGTCCAGGTCAGCGACACGCTCGTGCTCGCCGGGCTCGGGCGGGAGCTGAGCGCCGACGAGTCGCGTGTGCTCGAGGCGTGCGCGATCCCGCTTGTGACGGGCGTCGCCAGGCGCCGCAGGGACGCCGCGGAGTCCGGCGCGGCCGATGAGGCGCGCCAGCGCTCCCGGTGGACGGTGCTCGCCGCGACAAGCCGTGACGCCCGCGACCAAGTCACGGTAGCGAGGCAGGCGCTGACCGCGATCGCGACGGGCCAGCGCGAGAACCTGGCGGATCAGCTCGCGACCGTATGGCGCGCGCTGTACCGCATCGACGGGCTGGCCGCCGACCTGGGCGCGCTCGGCCGGCTGCACGCGGGAGCGCTGGAAACGTACCTGCGGCCAGTCGAACTCGACGAAGTGCTCACCGCGGTTCTCGACGACCTTGGCCCCGGCGGGCACGACGTCATGGTCGGCCCGCTGGAGAACCTGCCCGACGTGATAACCGACGCCGCGCTGCTCACCCGGATCCTGACCAGCCTGCTCGCCGACGCTCTCGCCCGCGGTCGCGGCGATGTGCCGCCGTCGGTCACCGCTCAGAGCGAGGCGGGCGCGGTGCGGATCACCGTGACCCGGTGCGGGAGGTGCACAGACCCCGAGGCGCTGCCTATACGGCTGGCCAGGGACCTCACCGAATCGATGGGAGACACCCTCCGCTGGGAGCGGGCACCGGGCGGCGGCCTGACGGTCGTGATCACGCTGCGCGCCGCAAGTCTCGATCGTGTGCCGCGTTGACACTGACTCATACCCTTGGAAGAGAAATGTCGGCGTCTTGAGTCGGACGATGTTGGGAATGGTTCTGTCATGAGGTGGACCAGCCTTACGGGGATCGCTGCCATCGCCGCGATAGGACTTTCATTGACCGCTTGCACGGGGAGCGGGAGCACGCCGGCCAAGTCCGCGGGAAATAGCACAGCGGCAAACGGCTCGGCGTCCGGCGCCACGCCGAGTACCAAGCCCACCCCAGTCGGCCCGGCCGTGACGATCACGCCGGCCAACGGGGTGACCAACGCCGACCCGTCGAAGCCGATCTCGGTCACCGTGGCTGGAGGCACGCTGAGCAACGTCAGCGTGCACACCGCCGGTGACCCCGTGACGGGCGCGTACACCAGCGGCGGCCTGGCCTGGCACAGCACCACGCCGAACCTCGACGTGTCGCAGTCCTACACGGTGACCGCGACGGCGGCGTCGGCCAACGGGGTTAAGACCACGCTGACGAGCACGTTCCGCACGCTCACACCGGCGCAGACGTTCGCCACCGAGATCGTCAACGGGTACAACCAGACCTACGGCGTGGGCATGCCGATCATCTTGTACTTCAGCCGGCACATCACGAACGAGGCCGCGGTCGAACGGGCGTTGCAGATCACCACGTCCAAGCCGGTGACCGGCGCGTGGTACTGGGACCAGAACTGCGGCCTGGCCGTCACTTGCGCGTACTTCCGGCCCAGGAACTACTGGCCGAGCGGCACCACGGTCAGCTTCATCGGGCATCTCGACGGCGTCGAGGGCGCGCCCGGCGTCTACGGGTACCACACGCTGACCCAGACGTTCGAGATCGGCCAGTCGGTGATCGCCGTCGGCAACACGCGAACGCACCGCACCCAGATCTACGTGGACGGCAAGCTCAAGTACAACTGGCCGATCAGCTCCGGCCGGCCCGGCGACGACACGCCGAACGGCAGCTACCTGACGATCGAGAAGGAAAACCCCGTCCTGATGGTCGGCCCCGGGTACAGCCTGGAAGTGCCCTATTCGGTGCGCTTCACGTTCAGCGGCGACTACTACCACGACGCCTACTGGTCGGTCGGCGAGCAGGGCTTCGAGAACGTGAGCCACGGCTGCGTGAACCTGTCGCCCGAGGACGCGCAGATCTACTACAACATGGCCGTGCCCGGCGACCCGATCACGATCCAGGGCAGCCCGAAGGGCGGCACATGGGACAACGGCTACACCATGTGGTTCCTGAGCTGGAACCAGTACCTGAAGGGCAGCGCACTGCACGAGGCGGTGGTGGCGGGGCCGCACGGCAGCACGTTCGTGAACCCCGCGACGCTGCCCGCGAGCACGGCGAAGTCCCCGCTTGGGACCGCGCCGCTCGGGAACGCGAGCGCTACCGACTAGGCCGTGCCAATTGCGCATTCGGCCCGCTCTGGGGACGCGCCAAACACCAAGATCCAGTTAACGCTGGAGATTTGGCCGCCTACGACCGGCCAAATCTCCAGCGCTGATCCCCCCTGTGACGAGCGTGGCAGCTGGGACTCCGCTGGCTGCCGACGCGGCCTTCGCGGCCAGCTTGACGGGAACTCACCCTGCCGGTGCGGCGTGGGAAGGCGCGGCGTGCGGAGGCCGGGGTCGAGCTAGTTAGGCGGGCGCGGGCTACGCGGCTACGCGGCTACGCGGGCTACCCGGCTACGCCGTTGCGCGGACTGCGCCGTTGCGCGGACTGCGCCGTTGCGCGGACTGCGCCGTTGCGCGGACTGCGCCGTTGCGCGGGCTGGGCGGTGGCCGGTGGAGGGGGCGGCTAGTACGGTGGCCCGGGCGGTTAGGCCGTGGCGCTCGCGTTGCGCGCGCGGATCGCTGACAGGAACGTCGCGTAGCTCCAGGACAGGTTCCGCACGCTCTTCTCGAAGCCCGTTTCCGCGTCGAACTGCTCGCTGAGCTCGTAGTGGTCGCTGTGGAAGAGGATCGCCTGCATCATCTGGTCACCGGCGGCGCGCAGCGCTGCCGCGGCGGCCAGCGGCGAGGTGCTCTCGTTTACCTGGACCTGGGCGAAGAAGGGTGCCGAGAGGGAGTCGGCTGGGATCGTTCGGGATGATGAGATTTTTCCAGCGAGACGGTAGTAGAGCTCAGCGAAGCTCGCCGTGCACAGTGCCCATGGATGGTCGCCGGCCTGCGCGTCGGTGTCGCCGTCGTAGACGTCGCCCGGATAGCGGCCAAGGAGCGGGCCGATGCCGCGCTGCGCGTCGTCGCCGTTGATCGGGTAGTAGCACTTGGACGCCGGGTCGGCCCACTGGGCGCGCAGCTGGGCGGCGGTGGCCAGCAGCTTCGTGTCGGTGACCGACTCGGCGCCGTAGACGGCCGCGAGCACGATGTCGATGTTCGGGTCGTAGGGGGCACGGTAGTCGGCAGGGACCGGCAGCATGGACTGGTAGCACTCGCCGTTCCAGTGCTCGTCAAGCGCGCTGGTCAGCCAGGAGATGGCGGCGGGGAGCCAGTCGGGCACGGGGATGCCCGCCGTGTTCGCCGCGATGGCCTGGAAGCACTTGAGCTGCGCCGACCTGGCGAAGAAGGAGGCGCCATACTCTTCCTCCCACAGGTTGAACGTCTGCCCCTGGTAGGCCGTCTGGAGGAAGTTCAGGTTCGCGGCGATCAGCTGTTTCGCTGTGCTTTGGGTAGGCGCGTCGACCTGGCCGTAGACGGCGAGCAGGGCGAGCGTCTGCAGGGCCGGGCCATCGGTCTGGTCGGTCCACGGGCGCTGCGTCCCGTTGATGTAGAACGAGGCGCGGTCGAAGTCACCGGTTGAGTTCTGGCAGAGCTGGGAGAACTGGACGTAGTCGATAAGCGGCTGGTTGCCCGGCAGGGTCCCGGCCGCGTACGCGGCGGACAGTTCGCGGGCGACGACCGCGGCGTCGCGGGTCCAGTGGTAGACGTAATCCTGGGTGACCTGCGTCGCTGTGTTCTCCCATGACGGGGAGGCGAGCACGCAGCCGGGCGCGGAGATCACGCCCTGGTGGACTGGGTCGTCGAAGACCAGGCCGTCGGAGGCGACGTTGCGGAACATCAGCCAGAACATGTACGGCGCGACCGCTGACAAGTCCACCTGGCCAACCGACGGCCGCACCAACCCGTACTGGAACATGACCCACCGCCCATTCGCAGCCCCGAATGGTGCCGAGCCTATCGGGGGGCTGGTGCGCACCATCGGTCGGCATGGGCACCGGCGATCCCGCTCAGTTAACCGGCCTTGATCTCGATCTTCTTGGCCGACTCGTCCCTCTCGGCCTTCATGCCGATGGTGATGGTGAGGATGCCGTCGACGTAGGTGGCGGCCACGTCGTCCGGGTCCGCGTTGTCAGGCAGTGCCAGCGTGCGGGTGAACGAGCCGTACCGGAACTCTGACCGGTGCGCCCCTTCCACCATGTCGTGCCGCTCCGCGCGGATCGTCAGGAAACCCGCGCCGACGGTGACCTCGGCGTCCTTCATCGGGTCGATGCCCGCGAGTTCGGCCTTCACGACATAGTGGCCGTCCTCGGCGTACTCCTCGACCCGGATGGCCTGGGCCAGGTACGGGCGCAGCGTCACGAACGGCGCCTCGAACCAGTCAAGGAGGTCCGGAACGACCGTCTTCGGGTCCCTGCGCAGGATGCTGCTCATGGGTCCGTCCTTTCTCTCGCGTTCTCCCCTGTCCCCGTCCCACCGTCAAGCAAATGCCTGACGGTGGCGACGGGCCAGTGCCGGAGAGCACGAATGGACGTGCCCTAGGTCCTGCTCAGTGCCAAGCGGTTCCGTTCCAGCGCAGGACGAGAGCCGCTGAGGCGTTGTCCTCGGTGCCGACGGCCCAGACCGAGGATGACGACGCGGCGCTTACCGCGTTCAGTTCGGCGCCTCCAGCGCCGCCCGGGCTTGGGCTGGAGACCTGCGACCAGGACTTCCCGTTCCAGCGCAGGATCAGCGTCTTCCCGCTGCCGCTCGACCCGACGGCCCACGCGCTGGTGGCCGAGACGGCGGCGACACTGGTCAGGCCGGCGTGCCCGGACGGCGTCGGGCTCGCGACCCGGCGCCACGACGCGCCGTCCCAGTGCTCGATCAGCGTCTTGCCCGCGGACGTGTAGCCAACCGCCCACGCGTCGCTCGCCGACACCGCTGCCACGCCGCTCAGCCCGCCGCCACCCGCTGGTGTCGGAGTGGCGATCCGGTGCCACGCCAGGCCGTTCCAGCGCTCGGCCAGCGTGGCGGAGCCTCCGGGGTTACCGCCGACGGCCCACGCGTCCGTGTACGTGCGGGCGGCGACGGCGGTCAGCACGCCGCCGGTGGACGGCGTGGGGCTGGCGATCCGGTTCCAGGACTTGCCGTTCCAGTTCAGGGTGACGGTCCGGCCGGCCTGCGTCGTGCCGACCGCCCAGACATCGACTGTCGAGACGGCCGAGAGCGCGCTGACGCTGCCGGGAGACGCGAACTTCGTCCATGACGCGCCATTCCAGTGCGCGAGGTACTCCGCGCTCTTGGTCAGGCCGACGACCCAGACGTCGCGCGCGGACAGCGCCGCCACGCCGGACAGGCTGAGCAAGCCCTTCGGGCCTGGCACGCGCACCCAAGCCGAGCCGTTCCAGTGCAGCACGAGCGCGGTGAAGCTCGCCGTGCTGCCCACGGCCCACACGTCACTCGCCGAGACCGCGTCGACGGCCGCCAGGGATCCGCTCGCGGCCGCGGGCGCCGAGGCGGCGCCGGTTCCGTCGGTGTCTGGGCCAATGGTCACAGTCGGGACCGGGCGAATGCCAGCCACGGCGGGCAGGCCAAAAGCGGCGATCAGCGCCAGGCATCCCGCTACCAGCGAAATAGTCAGGGCCCGCGCCCGGGTCAGCCGAGGCTTGCGCACTGGGCTGCCCCCCTTTCCCACGAATCGGCTCGGCGCGCATTCGGCAGGCCGAGGGCGATGATCTTACAGTACTCGGCGCCAGCTAAAGGTTGCCGCGCTAGGCATTACAGCAGATTCCGCGCTGACTAAGAACTAGTTCAGGTTAACTGTGGCGCGGCCTTCGACCAGCGTGTCACGATGCGTCGTAGCGCGTCTGTTTATCCCTGTAAGTAAACGGGACGGGGACCATGCCAAGGCGTTCCAGTTTGATATCTGCCGCTTTCTGCGTTTTTTCCGCCGCTGCCTTGTGCTGGGCGCTGACGGCCACCGCAGGGGCGTCCGCGGCCCCGGCGTCCGCCAGACCCCAGGTGGCCGCGACACCACCGCCGCCTCCGCCTGCCGGACCCGTAAGCCCCGCGTGGGGCCACGCGGAGCAGGCGCCTGGCATCGACACGCTGGACGACGGCGGAGGCGGGGCGCTCGAGGCCGTCGCCTGCCCGGCCAAGGGCGCCTGCACCGCGGGCGGGTTCTACTACGACGGCGTGACGGCGAAGCAGCAGGGCTTCGTGATCGATGAGGCCGATGGCCTCTGGGGGGACGCGCAGGACGTGCCGACGCTTCCGGAGCTGAACACCGGCGGCACCGCCGACGTCTTGACGGTTGCCTGCCTGGCGGGCGCCCCGGGCGAATGCGGCGCGGGCGGGTTCTACAGGGACGCCACCGGACTCGAGGGCTTCATGGGCAGTGAGGTCGGCGGCACCTGGGACGGCTCGATCGAACTGCCCGGCTCGGGCGGCGGCGCGGAGGTCTCGGCCGAAGCCTGTCCCGCCTTCGCCCGGTGCGTCATCGGCGGGTACATCAGCGACAGCCATGGCGACCGGCAGCCGTTCGTCGACTCCGAGGGGGCAGCGGGCTGGCCTGCCGCGCAAGTGGTGCCCGGCAACCTGAACGCGGGCGGGTCTGTCGAGGTCACGTCGCTGGCCTGCACGTCCGTCGGGAACTGCGTCGCCGGCGGGACCTACACCGACGCCAAGGACATGCACCAGGCGTTCGTGGTCACCGAGAAGGGCGCCGTCTGGGGCTCGATGAAGGAGCTCGCCGGCTCGCTCAACAAGGGCGAGAACGCCGCGGTGAACCAGGTCTCCTGCGGCGTGTCGCCGACGCTGATCAGCGTCATCACCTGTGCCGCGGTCGGTTTCTACGCGCCCAGCGCGGGCCACGTGCAGGCGTTCACGGCGACCATGGCGAACGGCACGTGGGGTCCGGCCGTCGAGGTGCCCGGCTTGGCGGCGCTTAACAAAGGCGGGGAAGCCGAGGCGCAGGCCGTCTCGTGCCCGACTGCCGGCAACTGCAGCGTCGGCGGCGAATACTCCGCCTCGGCCAGCAGTCAGCAGGTCTTCGTCGTTACCGAGAAGAACGGCACATGGGGCAAGGCCATCGAGGTGCCCGGGACGGCTGCCATGAACACGGGCGGGGACGCCTTCGTCGTCGGGGTGTCCTGTGTGGCCCCTGGCAAGTGCGGCATCGCCGGCGACTACCACACCAAGAACCACTCGGAAGGCGTGTGGGTGGCGAGCCAGAAGGCCGGCACGTGGGGGAAGGCTGGCACGATTCCGGGCCTGTCGTATCTGTCCACCGGCGGGCAGGCCGAAGTGGAAGGCCTGTCGTGCGCGACCAACGGCAGCTGCGGGCTGGTGGGCGACTATTACACGATGAACGGCTCGCAGCAGCCGTTCGTGGCGAGCGGGTCGATCGACGCGCCGACCACGACCACGATGGCGCTGTCGGCGGCATCCGTCGTCTACGGTCACGAGCAGGCCGAGCGGGTGTCCGTCACGGTGGTGGCGAATACCGGCGCGCCGCCCACGGGCACGGTGACGATCAAGGCGGGGAACACGGTCGCCTGCGCGATCACGCTGCACGACCGCCAGGGCGCGTGCACCGTGCCAGCCGCCAAGTTCGGACCCGGGACGGTCACCGTGGCCGCCTATTACGGCGGCGCGATCGTCTTCCAGACGTCGCATTCGGTCGCGCAGACGTTCACGGTCGTGAAGGCGACCACGAAGACGGCGCTGGCGCTGTCGGCGTCCGCGATCACTTTCGGCCAGGAGCAGTCCGAGCGCCTGTCGGTGGCAGTCGCGCCGCAGTTCGGCGGGATCCCGGCAGGAACCGTGACGATCAAGGCGGGCTCGCGGACTCTGTGCGCGGTCACGCTCAAGTCGGGCAAGGGGTCATGCACGCTGACACCGAAGGAGCTCAAGCCGGGCACGTACCAGCTGACGGCGAGCTACCCCGGCGGCACGGACTTCACCGGCTCGGCCTCGGGGCCGAAGACGCTGACGGTCGGCAAGGCCACGTAGCTACCTAAGCGTCGCGCGGGCTTCCTCGGTTCTCGGCCTGCTCCGGTGGCTGGTCCGGTGGAAGATCGCGCCGCCGGGCGCGAACCAGGACGCCTTCTTCCGCACCGCGGGCGACGGGTCGGTGGCGGCGGCCGCGCGTAGCGCGTCGGCGGCCTCCTGACAGGTGTGCGCCCACACGCCGACGACCTCGCAGGAGATTGCTCGCACGAGCGGATCCGGGTCGGCGGCGAGGATGGCCATCGCCGGCGGGAGCACCTGCGCGGCGCTCGGGCGGCAGTCGCCTGCCTTGCAGCGGTCGCAGGCCAGAGCGTGCAGGGCCTCGCGCCTGACCTCGGGCGCCGGGTCCGCTAGCGCGCCGATGAGCGCGGCGACGCTGGCCGGATCCATGACGTGGTCGAGCACCCGGCAGCAGCGCGCCCGGACCTGGGCGTCCGGGTGCCGCAGGCCGGCGCAGGCGGGCTCGACGGCGTCCGGCCCGAGCGCGATGAGGCGGTCCAGCGCCTGTCCGCCTCGGTGCGGGTCGGCGAGGGCCGACACGAGCTGTCCGGCGCTAAGCCCCGCTGGCAGCTTGACGAAGGGCATGACTCCAGTCTCCGCTCGGCGCCGGGGGCGGCCAACTGGTTTACTGGTTGGCTGGTTTACTGGTTGGCTGGTTTACTGGTTGGCTGGTTTACGGGGCGTGGACCGGGTGTGCGAGCATGGGGGCGTGATCGACCAGCTCACCACGCGCGCCCAGCCCGGACTGCCGCTTCCCGCGGCTGCCGAAGGTCACCGCTGATGTCCGCCGACCTCGTCGAGGTGCACGATCGCTGCGGCCGGCGGTTCGCGGCGCTGGTCGCGGGCGTGGGCGCGGACCAGTGGCACAGCGGCACTCCCTGCTCAGCCTGGGATGTGCGGACCCTGGTGCATCACCTGCTCTACGAGCAGCGCTGGGTACCGCCGCTCTTCGAGGGCCTGACCATGGAAGAGGTCGGCGACCGGTTCGAGGGCGACCTCCTGGGCGGCGACGCGGCGGCCTGGCCGGATTTGCTGGCGTCCTCGATCGACGCGGCGCACGCGGCGGTGGCGCGCCCCGGTGCCCTCGACCAGATCGTGCACCTGTCTTTCGGCGATGTGTCCGGGCATGAATACGCCATCCAGCTAACCGCCGACCTAGCGATCCACGGCTGGGATCTCGCCAGGGCCACCGGGCAGGACGAGACGCTCGACCCTGAGGCCGTCGCCCTGCTGCTCGCCTGGAGCGAAGCCAACATCGACCTGATCGTGGAGTCGGGCATGTTCGGCTCGCGAATCGACGTCGCGGCCGCCGCTCCCGATGACGTGCGCTTGCTCGGGCTGCTCGGCCGCAGGGCCTGATAGCTGGCTGTACCTGGCTATGCCTGGCTATGCCTGGCTGTACCTGGCTCGCTAAGCGACCACATCGAGGCTGGCGATCACCCGGGTGGGCCTGAGGCGGACCACGAGCTCGCCTGGCACTCCGTTGCGGCGGCCGAACTCCGCGGCGCGCTCAGGGCCCATGTACCGTGCCCCGATCGCCGTCGCCGTCGCGAGCAGGTCGGCCGGGTCTTCGGAGAGCTCTGCTATCCCCTGGACTTGCACGAACGCGTACGGCGGCTGCTCTAGGTCGACGCAGATCGTGGTGCGCGGGTCGCGCGCGAGCGCGCGGCCCTTCACGGTGTCCTTGCCGGTGTTGAAAACGAGCCGGTCGTCCTCGAGGAGGAACCAGACTGGGGCCACAAGCGGGCGTCCGTCGGCGGCGCAGTAGCTGAGCTTGCCCGTCCGCGTGCCTTCCGTCAGGAAGGCCCGGACTCGCGGGTCAGCGAGCGAATACACGCCCGTCAGTGTAGGGCGCGATGCCGCACTCAAGACGGGCGGCTGAACCGGCCGCCGTGAGCTCGCGCACTGGCCGTTCCTGCCGCTGAATCGGTGCCGTGCGGGCAGCTTTGAAAGATCTTGGATAGAAAAAGTAGCCAGGGCTACACTTTCTATCCCGCTTATTTCTTATGGGGCTAGAGGCTGAAACTTCAGGTGCCGGCGGGGAAGGCGGCGCGGACGGGTTCCGCGGTGAGGCCGTAACGGTCGAGGCTGTAGTGGTGCGCGGCGCGATGGGGGCGGCGGGGGCTGGTGGTCACCTTTTCGCGGGCCGAGGGTTCCCCAGGGGCGCCGATGGCCCGCAGGACCTCGGCGAGCACGGACTCCGGGTCGGCGCAGAGCTGGGTGTAGGACACGTCGAGGAACGGGGTGGCCGCGGCGGCGCGGCTTTCGGCGCCCAGGGTCACTGCCCGCGCCCATAGCGCCACCCAGTCCTGGCCCAGCTGCCTCAGGTCTAGGCGCAGGTTGTGGAAGGTCATGGTGATTTCGGCGAGGCTGCACCACGAGGCGACCGCTACGGCGGGGTCGCGGTGCGTCCACACGATGGTGGCGTCTGGGAAGACGCGCAGCAGAGCGCCGAGGTTCCACAGGTGGAACGGTGACTTGAGGATCCAGCGGCACGGGGGCCGGCCCCACTGCAGGATCTGCAGTTGCTCGCGCAGGTAGTCGTAGTCGGGCGTGGCGTCGCGTCCGGCGTACCAGTCCAGGTAGCCGGGCATCCTCGCCCGGGCGTGATACACCATGCTGTGCGGCAGCGCGAACACGCATTCTTCCGGCGCCCGCGCGTCCAGCGGGTGGATCACGCGCAACTGGGGCGCGACCATGTGCGAGAACCGGGTGAGGAGTTCGGCGTTGCGGATACGGCGGCCAGGACGCGGCTGGCCGGGTTTGGCTGGCACGGCCGGGACGGGAGCGAGCAGCTCCCACATGAGCGCGGCCCTGTGCCCGGGCACGCTGGCCAGCCGGGAATGCAGCAGCGTCGTGCCGGTGCGCGGCAGGCCCACGACGAACACCGGCCGCAGCACCGGCGTCCGCGCCGCCTCCGGGTGGACGCGCAGGTACTCGCGCACACGCAGCCAGTTGCGCATATGACGAACCAGTTCGGTGCGGACGCTGACCAGGCCCATGAACGACAGTTCGGGTACCGCGAGGAACGAGTCGTGGAGGACGCGCAAGTCGGCCAGGAACCCCGGGTCCGCCGGCTGGGCCACTCCGGAGCGCTTCGCGGCCCGCTCCCGCAGCGCGTCGAAGGACCCCGCCGACCGGCGCCGTGCCCGCCGGGCCGCCGGGTCCAGCATCGCGTTCACGGCCGGCACCCACCGCGCGACCCGCTCCCCTGCCACGGCGCCTCCAGGCATGCTGGCGATCACGATGGTCACGAGGTGACCGTGATCGCAGCGGGGATTTCAGCCTACGTGACGGCGGCGCGCGGACCGCGTGCGAGGATCACCGTATGGATCTGGAACTGAGGGGGAAACGGGCCATCGTGGCGGGAGGCAGTCGCGGCATCGGGCTGGCCGTCGCGCGGGCCCTCGCGGCTGAAGGCGCCGACGTGGCGCTCGCGGCCCGTGACAAGGACGTGCTTGACGCCGCGCGCGACGCCCTGGCCGCGGAGTCCGGCCGCACCGTGCTCGCGGTGCGCACCGACACCGGCGATGAGCGGTCCGTGCAGGAGATGGTCCGCGCGGTCACCGACGGGCTCGGGGGCGTCGACATCCTGGTCAACTCCGCGGCGATGCCCAACACCGGCGCGGTGGTCGGAGTCGACGGGTTCGACGAGGCCGAGTTCTCCGGGCAAGTCAACGTCAAGGTGCTCGGCTACCTGCGGTGCATCCGCGCGGTCGTGCCGCTGATGCGCGCGAACGGCTGGGGCCGGATCGTCAACATCAGCGGGCTGGCAACGCGCAACACCGGGTCCATCACCGGAACGGTGCGCAACGTCGCGGTCGTGGCGATGACCAAGAACCTCGCGGACGAACTTGGCCGGGACGGGATCAACGTCAACGTCGTCCACCCGGGGATCACGGTGACGGAGAAGTGGCCGCAGATCCTGGCCGCCAGGGCCGAGCGCGCTGGGGTGTCAGAGGCGGAGATCGAACGGCAGGCGGGGGCTTCGGTGGGGATCGGGCGGCTGGTGACGGCCGAGGAGGTCGCGGCTGTCGTGACGTTCCTGTCGTCACCGAAGGCCGTGGCCATCAACGGGGACACCATCGTGGCGGGCGGCGGCGCGGTCGGGTCGATCCACTACTGACGGCGCGGTGGGTCGCGGGAGACAGGGTGGTGGAAGCGGCCGGTCGGGTGGCACGGTCGGGTGGCACGGTCGGGTGGTGGAAGCGCCTGGTGGTGGAAGCCGGTCGGGTTGCGGAAGCGGCCGGGGCGGTGCGAGGCGGCTGGGGTAGTGGGAGGCGAACGGGTTGCGGAAGACGCCCCGCTGGTGGAGGCGGCCGGGCGGGAGATGGTTTTATCGCGTTACGGCGACGGCGGCGGGGAAAGCGCCAACCGTTATCGGGGCGTAGACGTGGCCTGTGCGGGTGTTGATGAGGGACACCTGGCCGCCGTAGGAGTCCAGGACGATCGCCGTCTGGCCGGTCATCGTGATCGCGGTCGGGTACGAGTAGAGGCCGACCGAGAGCGGGCGGGCGGCGCGGCCGGTGCGGGTGTTCACCGGGGTGACGGTGCCGTCGATCGTGTTCACGACGTAGGCGGTGCTGCCGCCGACCGCGATCGCGTCCGGTGCGTAGCCGACGCGGATCGCCTCCGGGGCGCCCTCGCCAAGCCTGGTGAGGCGGTCGGAGTTGCCGTCGACGACGTAGACGCCGCCGCTCGTGGCGGCGAGCGCGTCGGGCGCGTAACCGGCCGGGACGGGGCGGCCGGGCTTTCCGGTGCTCACGCTGATCGGAGTCACGTCGTCGGCGCCGAA
>Ga0335073_10006189_pt1 | contig 16815 bp, 15 predicted proteins | sample Lox_Sample_22_FD_207093 | JGI IMG/M metagenome (GOLD analysis project Ga0335073, IMG submission 207093) | Soil microbial communities from Loxahatchee National Wildlife Refuge, Florida, United States - Lox_Sample_2.2 | ecosystem: Environmental > Terrestrial > Soil > Wetlands | place: USA... | reverse complement strand
CCGGCGACTTGCTCCGCATCGTCGATCTGCACGGCCAGCAGGCGGTGGATTTTCTCGCCTACGGGGCGGAACTGCCGGTCGATCGCTACAGCGCCGCCAACACGATGAAGATCAACGGCAACATCTACCTGGGCAAGGGCGCCAAACTTTATTCCGAACGTGCGGAGGTGTTGCTCTCGATCGTGGGCGATACGGTCGGCCGGCATGACACGATCGGCGGCTGTTGCAGCATGTGGAGCAATTTCGTGCGATATGGTGTGAAGGGCACGCACGCTTGCCATGCGAACTTTGTCGCCGAGCTGGCGTGCTGGTCGCTGTCGCCGGCGGACATCGTCGCCAACGTCAATTTCTTCATGAACGTGCCGGTGCGGCAGGATGGCGGCATGGCGATCGAGGCGGGCCTGTCCAAGCCCGGCGACCACGTGGAGCTGCGCGCGGAGAAGCCGGTGATTGCGGTGCTGTCGAACTGTCCGCAGCGTAGCAATCCGGCCGCGGGCTTCGGTCCGACGCCGATCGAGGTGATCGTGCGGCGGCCGTGAAATCGGGCGCAAGGAGGGAGACATGTCGCCAACCCAGCCGCCGCGGCGTTCGCCGCCGACGTTCCTGCATTCCGAACCGGTGAGGACGCTGGACGGGCTGACGGCGGATATCGCGTTCCTCGGCGTGCCATACGGCCAGGCCTACAGCTATGAGGACATCACCAACGACCAGAGCAATGGGCCGACCGCGCTGCGCGCGGCATCGTCACGCATCTGCCATGGATTGGACCGGTGGGATTTCGATCTCGGCGGCACGTTGTACGACGGACGCATGGTGCGCGCGGTGGATTGCGGCGACGTGCGCGCCGAGGTGGGCGATCCGTCGGCGCATGCGCGCTATACCGAGCAAGCGGTGCGCGCCATCGTGGCCGCGGGCGCGCTGCCGATCGTGCTGGGCGGCGATCACGGCGTGCCGATCCCGGTCCTGCGCGCGTTCGACGCGCACGGGCCGATCACGCTGATCCAGATCGACCAGCACATCGATTGGCGCGACGAGATCAACGGCGTGCGCGAGGGCCTGTCCAGCCCGATCCGCCGCGCGTCGGAGATGCCGCATGTCGGCGAGATCTTCCAGATCGGCCTGCGCGCCACCGGCAGCGCGCGGCCCGAGGAAGTGGCGGCCGCGCGTGCCTATGGCGCGCATCTGATCAGTGCCTGGGAGCTTCATGAGACCGGCATGGAGGCGGTGCTGGCACGGATTCCGGACGGCGGGCGCTATTACCTGACGGTGGATCTGGACGGGATGGATCCCTCGATCGCGCCGGCGGTGGCGTCGCCGTGTCCGGGCGGGGTGACGTTCCGGCAGGCGCGCGCGCTGATCCATGGGCTGGTGCGGAAGGGACGCGTGGTGGGGATGGACGTGGTGGAGATCACGCCGCGCGACGACGTGAACCAGATCACCTGCGTCACCGCGGGGCGGCTGATTGTGAATTTGATCGGGACGGCGGTGCGGGCGAGGTATTTCGAGAAGTAGTCTGGTGATGGTTATTCGCCGGGCTCAGCTTCGCTTGCGGCGCGCGCGTGGTTCAGGGCGAGCAAGCGACCGAGGATTTCGTCGTCCGACAGGTCGGCGGGCCAGCCATAGGCGGCGGCAACCGCGTCATCCAACACGCGATGCAGATTGTCGAGCCACGCGCCCTCGGGCGTGCCGCGCGTGTTGTAGAGGTTGGTCAGCGTGCGGGTCTTGAGGATCGCGGCGGCCTTGGCGTTGCGCGGCACGATGCGGTCGGGGAAGCCGGCCACGACTTCCGGCACATGCTCCACCAGGTCGGGCGGGTTGAGCCACCGGTCGCGCTTCTCCACCAGTTCACGCGCCGCGGCGGCGATGGCCTGGGCACGCGGATCGGCGGCGTAGGATGCCGTCGGCAGATTGGGAGTCAGGCCTTCGGGGAAGGGGAAGGTTTCGAAGGTGGTGGTGGGCGTGTAACGAGGATCGTTGCCAACGCCAAGCCAGGTTCCCAGACGCAGCGCCCAAAGTTCATGGCAGCGACTGTGCAAAATACCGAAGCTCGTGTCGTCACCCCGAGCGATAGCAATCAACTGGTGGTCAGGCAGCGTCGGATGCCGTATCCAGGCAAACAGCCGATGCTTGGCGACCGTCGGAGTCACGATGAAACGCGGCATCCCATCAAGTCGCGCCACCATGCCCGGCCGTGGTTCGACGTGACGCCACCACAAGCGACGGTAGGTATCGCGGCGGTTATTTGCTCGGACGGGCTTCACCGCAACCGACACATGAGCGAACGGCAGGGCGAAAAAAGCGGCATCCGCCTCGCTCATCGTCCAGCCGAAATCTATGATCCAGGTATCGGAAGGTCGCCGGGTCAGATCCATCCCATTGACCCAGGGGCGCAAGACCTCGCCATTACGCCGACCGTTCGTATTAACCGGCATTTCCAACCATTGCCGCGCCAAATCACCCGGAACATCGAATGCGCCGCCTTTCGTGTCACCCATGAACGCAATGCCGCGATTCTCCCGCAGCGTCTTCGCCTGTGTCAGATCGACGCCATTACGCCCGGTCAGATCGGAAAAGATTTCGCTGGTCGGATGACCATTCAGCAGGGCCGGCGGCGCTGTCGTTGGCGTGGCGAACGCGACGAGGGATACGCGCACGGCCGCGCCTTCCACTGTCCACGCCTCATCGCTCCACGCATCGTGGATCACCGCTGACTGTCGGATCCGATTCAACACCTCGCGGCTCGCCCCGCCTCGAATACTGTTCGTTGCGACCAGACCAGCATCTTTCGCTTTGCCGGCAGCAAGCTGTGCACGGGCGAGCTCGAACCAATAGGAAACGAGATCGGCTTCGCCTGGAACGCGATCCGCATAGGCCGAGAACATCGCGTCACAATATTCGTCACCCATAATCCGTCGCATCAACTTCCCGCCCAGGAACGGCGGATTTCCCACGATCACATCCGCCGCCGGCCACGCCGCCACCTTGCCGTCCGGCGTCAAAATCGCATCGCGACACTCGATGGTGTCCAGCGGCTGCAGCACCGGGTTGGACGGCGCGGCCCAGCCGTGCCGCCGCATCCACTGAATGTGTCCGATCCACACCGACACCCGCGCCAGTTCCGCGGCGTAGGGATTGATCTCGATCCCCAGCATCGTCTCCGGCCCTACCTGGGGAAATTCACGCGGCAGGCCCAGCGCCTCGGCCTCGATGCTCGCCTGATGTTCCAAATCCTTCAGCGCCTGCAAACCGAGATACAGGAAATTCCCCGACCCGCACGCCGGATCGAGCACGCGGAAATCCCGCAGCCGCGCCAGGAACCCGCGATATAGCGACTGCGGCGTCTCGCCGCCGTTGCGCCCGCGCCGGCCATTCGCCGGCTGCGCCAGCGCCGCCTCGATCCTGGCCCGCACCACCGCCCACTCGGCCTGCAACGGCCGGCGGATCACCGGATCGATCAGCATCTCGATCTTTTCGCGGTTGGTGTAATGCGCGCCCAACTGGCTGCGCTTGTCGGGGTCCAGACCCCGTTCGAACAAGGTGCCGAGGATCGACGGATCGATCTCCGCCCAATGAAGCTGCGCGACGCTGATCAGCAGGTCGATGTCCTCGCGTTCCAGCGGCAGCGACGAGTCATTGTCGAACAAGCCGCCGTTGAACCAGGCAATGTCGACGAAATCCAGTTCGCCGCCATTGCTCGACATCGCGGCAAACAACCGGCTGGTGTAGGTGGCGGAACGGTGCGGCCGGCGCCGGGCGATCGCCAGCATCTGGTCGAACATGCCGGGCGGCAGCAGCCCGACATCGTCGGCAAACATGCAGAACACCAGGCGGTTGACAAAATGCGCCACCACCTGGGGATCGTGTCCGCGCGCGCGCAGCCGGCGTGCCAGCTCGGCGAACTGCGCGGCGGCGTCCTCGGTCAGCGCCTGGCGCGTGCGGCTGGGGCGCAATTGCTCCGGATCGGAGAACACCCATTTCAGCAGCCGCAGCCTGCGCGGGTCGGTCAGCTCCGCCAGCGCGATCTCGTGCGTCTCGGTGACCGCGTTGGTGAAGTTGGTGCGGATCACGATGCGGGCGATGTCGGACACCACCAGCAGCGGCGGATTGCCGAGCGGCCCGGCATACAGCAGAAGCTGGCGATAGGCGGCGTCCAGGTCGCCGCGCGGCTTCTTGTATTCCCAGGCAAAGCAGCCGCGGCGCCAGACATCGGCCCAGCCGCCGGCGCCGGTGAATTTCGTGGCGCCCTTCTCGAACGCGTAGTCCTGACCGGTGGGGTCGGTGTTCGGCGTGGGTTCGTCGAGCAGGCGGCAGAGGTCGATGAAATGCTCCTGGCATGCCGCGCGCTCGTTGCGCGTGCTGGCCTGCCATTTCGCGATGAAGTCCGCCGGGGTCATGCGGGGGAAGCTACACGGCGGCGGGCGGTTCCTGGAATGGGGCGTTGGCCACCAGCGGGTTCGTTTGTTCGCCAACCTGACGACAAGACGTGGTAAGCTGACCGTAGTGGCCGCATGATCCGCCAAGCGCGGCGGACGCTGCGCATGGTGACGACCACCTCTGCCAGGCTCATACATAGATTCAACCGTTGCCGGGATCTGGTACTGAAGGAACCGCTGTCGGTGGCGTACCATGGCCATGAGAGCCTCGTCGGACTGTTGGCCGACGAGCTCCGGCGGCCGCAGACGCCTGACACCCGGCAAGCGCTTTATGCCCGGGGGCTGTCCGAGGTTCTCGTCGAGGCGCTGGATGACGCGAAGCCACCGACCTTCAGCGAGCAATTCAGTCACGAACCGGATGCGCAAACCGGGCGGCAAGCGTTCCCGAGCAGGGGCCCGACCTGGTCATTCGCTATGTCTGTCTCTGGCGGTTCGAGGAAGCGCGCGGGCGAGACTGTGGCACCCAGGATCGGCCCTGCGCGATCGTGGTTGCGACCCGGCGCGGACGTGACAAGCTCATCGTCGTTGTTGCCCCGATCGCACACGCGGCGCCTCGCGATGCCACTATTGCGATCGAGGTTCCTGCGCCGATCAAGGCACATCGAGCGGGACAAAGGACCACGCCCCATGACACAGATCCGCGTCTCCATCCGCATGCCGGTCGGCCGACCGCTCCCTGAACTCGCCACCTTCGCCGCGCGGGTCGAGCAAGCGGGCTTCGACGGAATTGGGATCCACGACCACCCCTCGAGCGGCCGCGATGCCTATCTCGCCCTGGCCCTCGCGGCGCAGGCTACGCGGCGCGTCCGCCTGTTCCCGGCGACCTCAAGCCCGACGGTACGCCATCCGCTGGTGCTGGCCTCACTCGCCCATAGCCTCGATGAGATCGCGCCAGGACGCAGCGTTCTCACCGTTGCCCCCGGTTTCATCTCCACCCGCACCATGGGCAAGCCGCGCGCGCCCATCACGGTTATGCGGGAGGCCGTCCGCGACCTGCGCCGCCTGCTTGCCGGCGAGGAGGTCGCCTTCGGACCCGCAAGCACCCGCCTGCGCAACCGCGGCGCCATACCGACGCCGGTGCACCTGCTCGCCGCCGGCCCGCGGATGATCGAGCTCGCCGGCGAGGTCGCCGACGGTGCCCTGCTCTTCGTCGGCCTGGATCCCGCCTCGATCCGCGCCGCGCTCTCCCACCTTGCGACCGGCGCGCGCCGCGCGGGCCGGTCGCTGGGCGGTTTCCCGGTGGCATTCGTGGTCACCCTCGGCCTGGGCCCGGATGCAGACGCCGGTCCGCGCTGGGTGCGAAGCTGGTTCGCACCCGGCCAGCCGTTCCTCGCCTATCCCAGCGCCGCCAATCTGCACTGGCTCAGCCACGCCGGCTTCGACCTGCCACCCGCGCAGGATCCTACCGCCATCCCCGAAGACCGTGCCCGCCAGATCGCCGACGCTTTCGGCTTGTTCGGCTCCCCCGAACGCTGCGCCGAGCGCCTGCTGCGCGCGCAACACGAAGCCGGCGTGAATGATGTGTTTCTGTTCCCGGCACACGACCTGCCGGGCGGCTACACCATGCCGGAACCGGAGGTCGCGGCGTTCGAACGCGTGATCGGTCCACGGCTCGCGCGATAACGCCACATGAATCCGACGACGATCCGAAACTCTGCCGTTATCGTCTGCGTTTTCTGCCTTCCGGATTCGCACCGGATATGACAGGATAGAACCAAATGTGATCCTGGGAAATGTTGGGATGGGAAACGTTCGGATGCGCTTGCTCGTCCTGCTTGCCGCAGGCACGCTTGCCGCGCCGCTTGCCTTCGCCGAGCCCTGCACCCGCCCCGCCGAGCGCGCGGCATTCGACGTAGCCAGCCTGAAAAGTCAACTCATGGTCACCGCGCTCGCTTGCGACCAGCGCGACAAATACAACGACTTTGTCATCCGCTTCCGTCGCGAATTGATGCAGCAGGAGCACGCGCTGCGGGCCTATTTCAGCCGCAGCTTTGGTAGCCGCGGCCAGCAGCAGCACGACGACTACATTACGCTCCTGGCAAACGCGCAATCTGAAGCCGGCGTGCACGACGGGACTCTGTTTTGTCAACGCAACGCTGCGCTGCTGGACGAGGTGCTTGCCCTGCCGGAGGGCGCGAGCCTCCCCGGGTACGCCGCCGCCAAGGCGTTGAGCCAGCCGATCGACCTGAACGACTGCCGCGGTGGACCGCCGACGCAGCTCGCGCATAACCGGTGAATCCGGACTGATTGCAGCGCTCTCCCACCCTATCGATCGGCCCCGGGGTCCGTGCCTTCATCGCCGAGACGAAACGCATCGGTGATGCGGCGCACGCGGCCGCTGGCGTCCACCACCAGCAAGTCGACGCGGACGCCCGCAGTACCCCACTCAGGATGCTCTGCCAGGATGAGCTCCGCGGCAGCGAGCAATCGTGCCCGCTGCCGTGACGAAACCGAGCCTGCCGCGTCGGCCAGGCTGGGCCGCGATTTCACCTCGACGATCGCCAGGATACCGTCGCGTTCGGCGAGCAAATCCACCTCGCCAGCGACAGTGCGCAGGCGATGGTGTCGCACGGTCCACCCGTCACGCTCCAGGGCCGTACTGGCGGCGGCTTCCGCCGATAACCCGCGTGCCTGCGCGCGTCGCCCGCGATGCTGGCGAGTCGTCATCGCCGCACTGTGCGAACGAAAAAGCTAACGGTCAGTGAACGGGCAGCGAATTGCCGCAGTGCGACATTGCCCCGGCATCGTGGCTGGCGCAGCTCGCCGGGTCGCTTATCCCATTAAATGCGCCATCCAGTGGAACAATCCGATATTGGTGAGGTCGTTCCAGGTGGCAAAGATGAACAGGCTGGCGAGCACGGCGAGGCCGGCGCGGAAGCCATACTCCAGCGCACGCGGTGGCAGAGGGCGGCCGCGCAGGGCCTCGGCGAAATAAAACAGAAGGTGACCGCCATCGAGGACAGGGATGGGGAACAAATTGATCAGCCCAAGGTTCACCGACAACACGGCGATGAACGAAACCAGGTTCGCGAGACCAAGCTCGGCCACTTGACCGGACAGTTGGGCGATGCGCAGCGGGCCGCCAAGATCCTCGGTGCCGCGTGTGCCGTCCACCATCTGCACGATGCCTTGCACGGTCTCGGCGGTCACCGTCCAAGTTTGCTCGAGGCCGGCGATCAATGCGGTCACCAGGGGCAGGTGCCGGTATTCGACCGCGCCGCCGCCGATGCCCAGCAGGCCGATGCGCCTGCCGTCCGATTCCTTGACCCCGGTATGCGCCTGCATTGCAAGGGTGACGCCCCCGCGGTCGATGGCGATCGGCAGGGTCTCGTCCGGATGGGCCTCGATGATGCGCTGGATGTCGGTGAAATCGTGGATCGGCTGCCCGGCTATGCTGTCGATACGGTCGTTGACCTCAAGCCCCGCCTTGGCGGCGGCGCTGCCGGGCAGCACGCCGCCCACCACAGGCAGCGTGACCGGCTTGCCCATGCTGACGAACAGTACGCCGAACAACACCATGGCGAGCAGGAAATTCGCGATCGGGCCGGCGGCGACCACGATGGCGCGCTGCCAAACCCGCTTCTCGTGAAAGGTGCGTCCGGCGATCCAGGAGGCGCGCACCTGTGGCGAGACTTCCTCCGGCCGCTCCTGGCCGTGCATCTTCACGTAGCCGCCGAGCGGCAGCCACGCGAGCTTCCATCGTGTGCCGCGCCGGTCGACCCAACTGGTGATGGCCTGGCCGAAGCCGATCGAGAATACCTCGACATGCACGCCGCACCAGCGGGCGGCGAGGTAGTGGCCGAACTCGTGCACGAACACCAGGATGCCGAGCACGACCGCGAACGCGATCCCGCTGCGAAGGATGTCAGGAACGACGTGGATCACTTGGCGGGTTCTTCGTCTCGAGGGGGCGGGCGGCGGGATGTCCGGGCATCAGGCAACGGCGATCACGTCAAGCGGCGCGGGCGGCGGTGAAACTGGTGGCCGCGCGGCGGGCGGATTGGTCGAGGCCGATCACCTCGTCCAGGGTGTCGGCCGGGGGCGATCCTAACATATCCAGCACCGTCGCGACCGTCCTGGCGATATCAAGAAAACCGATCTTTCGCTGCAAAAAGGCCTCAACAGCTATCTCATTTGCCGCGTTCAGTATAGCCGGAGCGCCTCCGCCCGCAAGAAGCGTCTCACGCGCGAGACGAAGTGATGGGAAACGATCCAAATCGGGCTCCGCGAAATCAAGCCTGGCCACTGCGGCCAAGTCCAATCGGGGAGATGGGGTGCCGATGCGTTCCGGCCAAGCGAGCGTGTGGGCGATCGGGATGCGCATGTCGGGTGAGCCAAGTTGCGCGAGGACAGAACCGTCATGGTAGCAGACCATGCCGTGGATGATCGATTGCGGGTGCACCAGCACTTCGATGGCCGCCGCGGGGAGCTTGAACAATCGGGCGGCCTCGATGACTTCCAGGCCCTTGTTCATCATAGTGGCGGAGTCGATCGAGATCTTGGCTCCCATCGACCAGACCGGGTGGCGCAGGGCGGCTTCCGGCGTGGCCTTGGCCATCTCGTCGAGGCTGGCAGTGCGGAACGGCCCGCCGGAGGCAGTCAGCACGATCTTCTCCACCGCGCCGTGGTTGCCGTCGGCCAAGGATTGGAAGATCGCGTTATGTTCGGAATCACACGGCAACAGGGTGGCGCCGGCTTCGCTCACGGCGCGCAGCATCACCTCGCCGGCGCAGACCAATGCCTCCTTGTTGGCGAGCGCGACGAATTTGCCGCGACGGACCGCCGCCAGGGTGGGCGCGAGCCCAGCGGCGCCGGTAATCGCCGCCATGGTCCAGTCGGCTCCCAGGCCGGCAGCGGCAACCACGGCATCGGGACCTGCCTCGGCGCGGGTGGTTGTGCCGGCGAGCGCGGCGCGCAGCGGGGCGAGCCCTGCGGGGTCGGCGACGACGGCATGTTCCGCGCGCAGGTTGCGCGCTTGCTCGGCCAGTCGTTCGACATTGCGGCCGCCGACCAGGGCGCGGACCTTGAACCGGTCGGGGGCCGCGGCCAGCAATTGCACCGTTTGGGTGCCGACGCTGCCGGTGCTGCCAAGGACAGTGACCGTGCGCTGCCCGGGTGCGTTCATTGCCACAGCACTTCTCCCCGTCCACTTATGAGCGCCAATATGGCCGCCGCCAGCGAAACCGCCAGCAGGGCGTCCACTCGGTCGAGCAAGCCGCCATGTCCCGGGATGAGCCGGCCGGAATCCTTCACCCCGAAACGGCGCTTGGCGTAGCTTTCCGCCAGATCGCCGGCTTGTGCAACCATGCCGAGCAACCCGGCAAGGGCTGCCGAGCGCAAAACACCGGGGGATGACGCCAGTGCGGCGATTACCCCTGCCAGCATGGCTGCCGCGAGTCCCCCGACAGCTCCGGAGATGGTTTTGCCGGGGGAGATGCGCGGCGCGAGGCGGGGACCGCCGATCGCACGGCCGGCGGCGTAAGCCCCGACATCGCTGGCCCAGACCAGCAGGAGTAGGAACAAGAGGTTGACACGGCCCACCAAAGGGTCGGCCCGAAGCCAGCCCAGGGCCGCGGCAGACAGAAGGATGTACAGCATGCCGGCGACCAGGGTCGTGGTTGAGCCACGCCCGGCGTGCACCATCTGGCTCCACTCGATGGCGCCGCCGAGGGTCGCGGCGAGCAATAGCGCGTCGAATGGCAGGCCGCCGAGCCAGATGCACAATAGCGAGAGGGGCGCCAGCACGAGTGCCGAGAGCACGCGCAGGCGGAGATCACCCCACCGGCCGGGCCTGGTTTCAGGCGGACGCGTCAAGCGCGACAAACCCGCATGGCGGCGAAGGGCCAGGGGTTGCCAGAGCAAAGCCCCCTATTCCCTTGCGGGAGGGGGTTGGAGGCAAGGGTGCGTTCAATCTCGGTCAGTGGTTGAACGCACCCCTCCCTCCAACCCCCTCCCGCGAGGGGAGGGGGCGCTTTCCGGTTCAAGGGCTCCCTCAGCAACCGCCTCCCATCTTACCCGGGGCGCGCGCCAAACCGTCTCTCCCTGCTGGCATAGGCGCCGAGCGCCGCGGCGAAATGCTCGGCCGCGAAATCCGGCCACAGCACGTCCAGGAACACCAGTTCGGCGTAGGCTCCCTGCCACAGCAGGAAATTTGACAGCCGCTGCTCGCCAGACGTGCGGATGATCAGGTCGGGGTCCGGCATTCCCGCCGTCGCCAGCCAGCCGCCGAACGTCATCTCGTTCAGCGCTGCCGGGTCGAGCCTGCCGTCGCGGACCGCCTCGGCCGCCGCCCGCGCCGCCGCCGCGATCTCCGCCCGCGACCCATAGGACAGCGCCACCGTCAGGTTCAGCCGCGTGTTGGTGGCAGTCGACTCCTCCGCCGCCGCCAGGTCGCGCTGGATGTCTGGATCGAAGCGGGTGCGCTCACCGATGATGCGTACCCGCACCCCGTTGGCGCGGAGCTCGTCGATCTCGGTTTTCAGATAGTGGCGGAGCAATCCGGTGAGATCCAACACCTCCCCTGGCGAGCGGCGCCAGTTCTCGCTGGAGAACGCATAAAGTGTCAGCCAGCCGACACCGGCACGGATCGCCGCTTCTATCGTGCGGCGCACCGCGCGGGCGCCCTCACGATGGCCGGCCACGCGCGGCAGATGGCGGGAGGCAGCCCAACGGCCGTTGCCATCCATGATGATGGCGACGTGAGTGGGCACCGGATCGGCGTCGGACACGGGCTGTATGACGGCAGACATCAACGCGTGCTCAGACCTGGCGGATGTCCTTCTCCTTCTCCGTCAGGGCCTCGTCCACCCTTTTGATATAGCTGTCGGTGAGCTTTTGCACCTCGCCGCTCCAGTCCTTGGCCACATCCTCGCCGATGTCGTGCTTTTTCTCGTAGGTCTTCACTTGCTCCATCCCGTCCCGGCGCACGCCGCGGACGGCGACTCGGGCACCTTCGGCATATTTGTGCGCGGTCTTGGCCAGTTCGGTGCGCCGCTCGGTGGTAAGCTGCGGGATCGGCACGCGCACCAACTGCCCATCCGACGCCGGATTCAGGCCGAGGCCGGAATCGCGGATCGCCTTCTCCACCGCCCCGACCAGGGCGCGGTCCCAGACCTGCACCGTCAGCATCCGCGCCTCGGGCGCGCCGACGCTGCCAACCTGGTTCAGCGGCATCTCGGTGCCATAGGCATGCACCTTTACCGGCTCGAGCAGCCCGGGATGGGCGCGGCCGGTCCGCAGGCCATTGAATTCGCGCTTGAGCGTGTCCAGCGCGCCGTCCATGCGGCGGGTCAGGTCGTGCCTCAGCTTTTCGAGATCGGGCGGTGCCGGCATGTCAAAGCCCCCCAAGCGTTACAGCGCGATACTATGACTGTTCGATGATGCGGGTGAAGCGTCCCTCGCCCCGCATCACCGCGGCGAAAGCACCCGGAGCGTGAATGTTGAACACCAGGATCGGCAGCGCATTCTCCCGCGCCAGACTGATCGCGGCGGCATCCATCACCGCCAGGTCGTTGGCCAGCACCTCCAGGTAGGTAAGTTGTTCGTATCGCCGAGCGTCCGGCACCTTGCGAGGGTCGGCCGAGTAGACGCCATCCACCTGGGTGCCCTTCAGCAACGCATCACAGCCCATCTCGGCGGCACGCAGCGCGGCGGCAGTGTCGGTGGTGAAGAACGGATTGCCGGTGCCGGCGGCGAACACCACGACGCGGCCCTTCTCCATGTGGCGCTCGGCGCGACGGCGGATATAGGGCTCGCAGACCTGCGACATGGGGATCGCCGACTGTACCCGCGTGGCGATGTCGCGTTGCTCCAACGCGGACTGCATGGCGAGCGCGTTCATGACGGTGGCGAGCATGCCGATGAAGTCGGCCTGGGCGCGTTCCATGCCTGAGGCGGCGCCGGAGACGCCACGGAAGATGTTGCCGCCGCCGATCACCACGCAGACCTGCACGCCCATGGCGACCACATCGCCGATGTCGGCGGCGATGGCGCGGACGGTGTCGTTGTCCAGCCCGTAGTCGCGCCGGCCCATCAGGGCCTCCCCGGAGAGCTTCAGCAGGACGCGCTTGTAGTATGGCTGGGATGGCATGCGGCGCGGCCTTTCCGGAGTCCGGGGCGCAACCTAGCCACCGGGGGCGGGGGGAACAAGGCAGCAGGAGAGCCGCTTCCCCGCCAATAATCCTGGGGCGATACCAAGGGTCCTTGCGAGTGAGCGGGACTGTGCCTGTTTCGCCGTGGACGACGCGTCGTGCCCGGTGCCGCAATTCGGACCCATAGCCGTACCGCACGTTCTCGAACTGCACTTCCCCTGCAGGACCAACCGGCGATTGAGCTTCCAGCGCAACGACGGGGGGCCGGGTAAGCGTTTGGTCGGCGCGGTGGCCCGGCGAGACAGTCGCCTCCCGCCGGCGCCGCCGGTGATCGGAGCAAAGCGCCTCCGCGAGTGCCGCGCACGCGATGAGGCGCGGCGCCGGCGATGACGCCGCTAACAGCGGCTGGGCGGGAAACGCCTCAGCGGGCGCGGTTGCAGGAGGCGCGCCGACCTCAATCGAGATCGACCCCGCGATAGACTTCGTCAAGTGTGAGGTCGATGCCGAATTCCGGCAGGCGAATTGGTCCGGCCGCGTCGGGAGGTTCCCGGCGCCATGCCTGATCACCAGGCTCACGCCAGAACACGCCGAATGATCTGCTCTCCGATTCAACGAGAACGTAGCGGAGTATCGAGGGGATCGACTCATACTCGTCGACCTTCTCCTCGTCCCGGCGCCGATTATCTCGCCCGGGTGAGACGACTTCGAATACAACGATCGGAGCCGGGACGGCGACTGCGGTCCGGTGCGGGCGGGAGCATGCGATGAATGCGTCCGGCTCTCGCAGAGCGCCGCCGACTGTTGCAATCACATCCTGCGGCCCGTAGGTGTCGCATGGCGTACCCGTCGGCAACCTGGGGCGTATGGCCTCGCGGATGTTTCGGCCGATCCGATTGTGGCCAACCGAGGCTGGGGCCATCGCGACCGGCCGGAAACCATCGAACTCGTATCGGCAGCCTTCCGGCTGGGTGTCAGCCCAGGCAAGGAATTGGCTCTGGCTCCATGTCTCCAAATCGATCTGCCGCGCGGCAACCGTCATGGCCGTGTCAGCTCATGCGGCGAGACGATTCTGGTACTAAAAGGGACATGCAATGCATGTGCGGTCATTGTTGACCTCCGGCCGGCAACTTAGTGCGGCGACCGTGGGCGGGCAATTGGCCGCTCCGCCACCGCACTCATCAATGCGCGCACGCGGAGTGTAGACCCCGCATGATTGCGCTTGGCCGGAGGCCGCTGCGACAAGCGGCGGTGGCGTGGCGCGATTTGAATCTTGGCTTTGGGTGCATGCCCCCGGATTTGCTCCCGCCGTCAGTCGACGTAAAACTCTTCCAGCGTGACAGTGATGCCAGGAGGGTCGAGAGTGATCGGCCCGGCTGTGAAGACCTCGGTCGCCACGTCCCCACCCGGCAGCCGCGAGTGCCGCACGATGCGCGGAACCTCGGGCCAAACGATGAGATAATGCTGCAGCGACGGCACCCGGAAGTAGTCGCGCAGCTTCACACTGCGGTCGATTCCGCTGGTGCCGGGGGACAGGACCTCGACGATGACCAGCGGATCGGGGACCGCGATACTGACGTCGGGCAGCCGGTCGCCACAGCGGAGGACGGGGTCAGGTTCATAGTCGCTGTCACCGACCTCGATCGTCATGCCATCGGGGAACACCTGGCACGGTAGCGGCCTCTGCCGCACTTCGCGGAGCAAGGCGTCGCGTGCCGCCGCCTTGCGCAGGGCGTGGCCAGCGCCTTCCGGCGCCATGGCGACCACCACGCCGCCGATGCGCTCAAACCGGCCGGACGGCTGTTGGGCGGCCCACGCGCGATAGGCCTCGCGGGTCATGCGCGCGTCCGGCTCATGGACCTGGGCACGTCCCATGCGGGCGCCTCCGCTGCGGTGCTCAGGGGTAGCAGTGCGCGGCGGCAGGTCAAGCGTGTCGGTAAAGGTCCGGCTTGCCGGGCAGCGCCGGCAATGACGGCACCGGCGGGGGCGCGGGCGGCGCCTCAGCGGGTGCGGTTGTAGGCGTAGTCCTCGCGTTCCCCGGTGCCTTGCCGCAGCCCCTCCGGCATCGGCGCGCGCGTGGCATTGACCTTGGCGTGCACGTCCAGCGCCGCCTGGTCCTGCCACAGTTCGAGCAAGGCGAGCTTGTCGGGGTTCAGTACGCTCTGGAACACCTCGAATTGCTGGCAGCCGGGTTCCTGCGCCACCTCGGCGCAGCGCTGGCGGAACGCCTGGGCGAGCGCGCCGCCCTTGCCGGGTGCGGCGGTGATCGAGACGACGAGGCGGACTGGCATGGGTTTCTCCCCGTTGGGTGGTGGTAGGGAGTAACGGGCCGGGGTGGCGGGCCGTCAAGCGTGTGCGACGGCAAACAGGGGCGCGATCTGAGTGACCGCCGCGAGTGAGAAGCGGACTGCGCGGCTGTGCGCTGGAACATGAACCCGGCACATGAAGCGACCATCCCGCCCACTCGCCTTGAACGATAGTTTCCGATGCGATCCGCTGACATCGTGGTGCCGTGTCGTGATCATCTCTCGCTTGACCCAGGTCAAGGCACCTCTTGCCGTCTCGTGCCAGTTCTAGGTGTGTCTGCAATTGTCATGTGAATTGTGCCTGGCTTTGCAGGAGAGTGGCAGAATGAGACGGGCGATGCTGGCGTTCATCGCGCTCGCGCTCTGTGCGTCCGCGGCACTGTATATCGTCGAGACCGGGCAACCGACCGGCAGTCGAGACGATCTCGCTCCGCGCTTGCAGGCAATCGTCTCCGGCGTCATTGCCAAAGACGGCACGGTCAGGAATTGCGTTCTGGCAGTGGCGAAGGGCGACGGTTCATTCCACTGGTCCGGCGCGGCCGGCGTCGCCCAGCAGAACGGCGGCAAGCCGATGACCGCGGACACGCCGATCTACATTGCCAGCGTCACGAAATTGTTTACCGCGACAGTCGTGATGCGGCTGTACGAGCAGCAGGCACTGAAGCTGGACGATCCGATGGCGCGTTACCTTCCAGCCTCGCTTATCCACGGCATCAACACATATGGGGGCGGGGATTACTCCAGTGCGATCACGATTGGCGATTTGCTCGCGCACCGTTCCGGTATTGCGGACTATTACGACGAGAAGGGAAGGGACGGGCGAAGCGTCGCCGACTCGCTGCGGACGGATCCTCGCGCGATTTGGTCGGTCGATCAGGAGATCGCGCGGGCCCGCGACGAGCTGCGACCCCAGAGCGCGCCTGGAACCGCGACCTATTATTCCGACACGAATTACCAATTGCTTGGAAAGATCATCGAGGCGGTGACCGGACAGCACCTCGGTGCCGTATACGAGAACCTATTGTTTCATCCACTCGGGCTGCGTCACACACGGCTGATCGGATACGGACCATCACCTGCCGCATCCACCCTGCCCGCGGAGGTATTTCATGCGGCCCAGAACATCACAGACGCTCGCTCGAGCACTGCTTACTGGGCCGATGGCGGCATTGTCTCCACGGTCGGTGACATGGTCGCGTTCCTGCAGGCCCTCAACCAGGGCCGAATCATTCACCCCGACACGCTGGAATTGATGCACCATTGGCACAAGCTGTGGCTGCCTATCCAATACGGTTACGGCACGATGTACATACGGACGCCAGGCTTCATTGTCAGGGACCTGCTTGGATTTGCGCCTATGTGGGGCCACTCGGGTTCCACCGGTTCATTCCTCTATTATGTCTCGGAGTTCGATTTGTACATGGCCGGGACCATAGACCAGACAGAATCGAACGTTGAACCATTCATCTTGATGTGGCGTGTTATGCACGCCTTCGGATCTTCGATACCGACACCTGCGCATGGGTTGTCGGCATTGGCGATCGGCACCGACCGCGCCATACTGGACTAACTCAGCGTGGCGAAGGCCTCTGGTGTAAAGTCGGCGATCTGGTCGACGCGACCTTGCCGGACCTTCTCAAGCCAGGCAGAGTCATGCAGCAACGCGCGTCCGACTGCTACCAGGTCGAACTCGCCTCGTGCCAGCCGCGCCAGCAGTTCGTCCAGCGGCGTGGCTTGGGCGATCTTGCCCGCAAAGGATTCGTAGACGTCACTGGACAGCCCGACGGAGCCGACGGTTATAGCGGTCGCGCCCGTGAGCTTCTTCGCCCAGCCAGCGAGGTTCAACTCTCGATCGAACTCAGGGAAGGCGGGCTGCCAGAATTGCGACTGCGAGAGATGGAAGGCGTCCGCGCCAGCTTCGACAAGTACGCCGAGCCACTGTTCCAGCGCCTTCGGCGTCTCGGCGAGCCGTGCATTGAAGTCCGTTGG
>Ga0335073_10006187_pt1 | contig 16818 bp, 15 predicted proteins | sample Lox_Sample_22_FD_207093 | JGI IMG/M metagenome (GOLD analysis project Ga0335073, IMG submission 207093) | Soil microbial communities from Loxahatchee National Wildlife Refuge, Florida, United States - Lox_Sample_2.2 | ecosystem: Environmental > Terrestrial > Soil > Wetlands | place: USA... | reverse complement strand
TCGGGGCACGGACTGGCCCGCTCCGATTGACCCGCCGGAGCGAGCCTCGCGGGTGGCCATGAACCAGATCACGCGAAGCGGGTCGGACGGCGGGACATCGCCGTCGCTGCCGGCCGCCACCCGGACGCCGGCTCCGACCAGGTCGCGCACCGGGGCGGCCCGGGCCGCGGCCCGCGCGCCCCAGCATTCCCGCACGTCGCCGGCGAACTCGTAGACGATGCCCGGGTGGGCCGACACGGCCACGCCGGACGCGGCCAGGCGGCGGATCGTCTCGGGAGCGCAGTCCAGCGCGTGCTCGACCACCAGGCGGCGCGGGTCGCGGGCCAGGCCGGCGGACAGCGCCCGCTCGTAGGCGCCGAGCACCATCGCGACCGCGCGGTCGCCCACCGCGTGGCAGCCGATCCCGGGCGAGCGCCGCAACGCCTGCGCGACGATCTGCCACAGCTCACCGGGGCTCAGTCGCAGCGCGCCCGGGCCGGCCCCGTCGACCGCGGCGTCGGCGATCCGCCCGTCGACGAACGCCTTCACCCCGGTCAGCCGCAGGAACGGGTCGCCGTCCGGGCCGGCGGGCGGCATGGCCGCGATCTGGTCGCGGGCCGCGGCCGCATCGCTGCCCTCGGCCACCCGCCACAGCACGTCGCACCGAAGCGGCAGCCGTCCCTGGTCGCGCAGGTCCCGGAACAGGGCGAACTCCCCGGCGTCGGCCCCGGCCTCGCGGATGGACGTCAGCCCGAGCCCGGCCAGCCGGCGCAGCACGGTGGCCAGGTCCTCGCGGCGCCGCAGGGCGGTTGGCGGCCCGGCCAGGCCGACGACCCGGCCGATCAGCGCGTCGTCGGTCAGCGGCGCGTCGCCGGCCGCGGCCTCCCCGAGGAGCGCCGCGGCCCGCGAGTTCAGCACCGCGAGGTGACTTCCGCGGCGCAGCAGCACCGGCCCGGGCGGGCCGAGCGCGTCAAGCTCGGCCCGGGTGGGCAGCCGGCCCTCGGACAGCTGCGACTCGTGCCAGTTGCGCGCGGTCACCGTCCACTCGCCCGGCGCGCGGCCGAGCCCGGCCGCCCGGACCGCCGCCAGCACGTCGCCGATCGTGCGGGCCTCGCGCAGGCCGGTCAGCCGCGCGTCGGCGGCGGCCTGAAGCGCGTGGATGTGCGTGTCGATGAAGCCCGGCCCCACGAAGGCGGAACCCAGGTCGACCCGCCGGGCCGGCGATCCGGCGGCGCGCGCGGCCTGCGCCGGCGTACGGGCCAGGGCAACGACCTTCCCGCCGGATATGACGATATGCCGGAACGGCCTTTGCCCCGGTCGGTAATCGGGCCTGACGGCCGCCGCCGTCAGGATCGTCGCGGCCGGGCGCTGCGTCACTAGCCGCCGGATAAGACCTGCTCGAGCGCTTGCACCGGGACGGACGCGACAGCCGCGAGCAGCTCGGTCCAGTAGAACGCCGCCATGAAGAACTGCAGCGTGTCGCCCTTCTCGAGCATCAGCTTGCGATACATGACCATCTTGCCGACGTCATAGCCGCCGAGCATCTCCTGCCAGTCGGCGTAGCAGCCGGACAGCAGGAACACCGCGCCGGGCTCGGCGTCGGCCCGGGCGAGCACCGACGCGGCGGTCACGGCCCCGCCTTCGAAGTCGAGCACCAGCGTGTCGCCGTCCGCGCCGGCGTCCGGCGGCAAGTCCCGCACGTTCAGCGCCAGCCGGCCGGTGACGAACGGCCGGATCATGTTGATCCAGTCCCAGAAGTCCTGCAGCTTGCTGGCCTTCCGCTCCTCGCCGGGCCAGGCGTTGAAGGCGTCCGCCACGTCCTGAGCCCACTGCGCGGTCATGAAGCGGGCCATCTCAGCCCCCCGCCAGCGTCGGCTTGGCCATCGACAGCATGTCCTCCATGTCCTGCGGGAGCGACACCCCGACCATGCCGAGCTTGCGGTGCAGCTGATTCATGAACAGTTCCGAGACCCGGTCCTCGGACCAGCCGAGCGGCTCGTACTGGATGTAGCTGGAGCGGGCGGCGCTCATCGTGAGCAGGGTCCGCAGCGTGTCGTGCAGGTCCTTGACGTAGGCCGGGTCCTGCGCCAGCAGGTCCCGCACGAACCGCATCCCTGCCTGCACGTGCCGGGCCTCGTCCCGGCAGGTGGCGGTGAACCCGGTGTAGAACGCGGGCAGGACGCGGAAGTCGCGCGCGTAGTTGAGCGTGATCTTCATGACCGACAGGGCCAGGACGCCCTCGATCCAGATCATGTACGTGGTCGCGTACTTCATCTGGAGGTGCTTGTTGTAGGGGTCAAGGCGCAGGTCGTCGGTGAGGTAGGCGAGCAGCCCGAACGGCCCAACGAAGGTCTCCTGGATGTACGGCCACGAGCCGTCGAGGACGTCCATGATGCCCTCGCCCTCCAGCCCGACGACGTCACGGTAGAACCGGTCGAAGAACACGGTGTGCCGGGCCTCGTCCTCGAGCTGGCTGGTGAGGAACACCTTGTAGTCCTCGCTGACGCCGAACAGCAGCGGCGCGAGCTCCACCTCGACCTGGCGCTCCCCGTGGTGAAACCCCGAGGCGATGGCCAGGAAGGAGTTGCGCGAGTCGTCGGTCATCCGGTCGGTCCAGTCGACCCGGTCCCGGGTGAAGTCAAGCTCGTTGACGTTCCAGCGCTGGCGCAGGTACCGGTCGTAGAGCTTGCGGTACCCGGACAGCCGTGCGGTCGGCACGTGCACGTACTCGATCACGTCGTCGATGTCGGCCCGGCCCATCCCGCGCAGGTCAGTGTCTTCGATGCTCTCCAGTTTCCCGTCCGCGACAGTCACGCGACTCTCCCTCCCGGCCGGGCCTGCGCTGGAGCCCGCAGCGACACCGGCGCGCCAAACCAGCTAGACCACTGATTTTGCAATGTTAACCCCCGTCCGCCCCGCTTCCCAGGCCCGATTGCCTCCCGGCCGGCCCGTTCGGTGAGGGTCGTCCCGGCCGGGGCGGGCCGGCGGCTTCGCCCTGGGCCGACGTGTCGAACGGCTCGCTGCCGTCGGCGCGGACAAGCCGCGGTGCGCCGGTGTAGGCGTCGCGGTTCTCGCCGCCTACCGGCATCAGATGGCTGATGGAGATCGCGTTGTAGACGTCGGTGATCCGGTCGATGCGGGGCAGCCCGGCCGGATCCAGGCGGCGAATCAGCGCCTCGACGCTGGGGCGCGTGCGCTTCGGCTTGGCGCCGAAGGCCCGGTACGCCTCGCGCCACGCCGCCAGGTGAGGCAACTCGTCCAGGGAGTGCCCGGCAATCAGTTGCCTGGCCGCCCGCTCGGCACCGGCCAGGATCTCCTCGCTGGCGGCATCGCTCGGCCCGCCGCGCAGGCCGTCGGCGGTCATCAGCATTGCCCGGTAGTCCGGGCGCAGGTCGTACACGGCGGCGTCGACCGTGGCCGCCGCGAGCCAGCGCCGCGGGCCGGCGGGCCCGGCCGGCCCGGTCATCGGCCTGTCCTGAGGCTGCGGCCGGCTGGTCAACGTGGGCCTCCCCTGACGTGTGACTGGAACACTGTAAGCGCATCGGGCATCCGGCGCGTCACCGCGGTTAACCGCGCCCCTGCCGCCGGCCATTTCAGAATCCGCTCAGATCATTTAAAGAACATTTGAATCGCGGCTTGGGCATCTTTTATGCGGGGCGGAAAGAACTAATGGCATGAGCGGACAGGGCGCCCGGAGGCCGGGCGGGCGGGCGCGCGGCGCGGGCGGGCGCCGGCTGCTGCGCGCGGTATGCCTCACCACGCCGCTGTCGCTGGTCCTGACGATCGCCGCGATCGCGTGGCTGACGGTGCCCGCCGCGCCGGCGATCGCGTCGCTGCCGGTGCTGGCCACGTCGGTCCCGTTCGGCGGCACCCCGGCGGTCGGCGCGCTGTTCACCGACCGCGATGGCCGGCTCGGCAGGCATTTCTGCACCGCGAGCGTGGTGCGCAGTCCCGCCGGGAACCTGGTGCTCACCGCCGCCCACTGCCTGAAGGGCTACCCGGGCACCGGGCCGCCCGGCATCGCGTTCGTGCCCGGGTACTACGACGGCGTGGCGCCTTCGGGCGTCTGGCCGGTCACGCGGATCTTCGTCGACGCGGCGTGGACGGCAACGGCCGATCCCGACGACGATTTCGCGTTCCTCACCGTGGCACAGCCCGGCCGCGACACCCCGGTCGAGAGCGTGACCGGCGCCGAGATCCTGGGATCCGGCCGGCCGTCCGCCGGTCTGGTGCGCGTGATCGGCTACCCGAATGACCAGAACGAGCCGATCATCTGCCAGAACCGGACCAGCAGGCCGAGCCCCGGCCGCACGCAGTTCGACTGCGACAGCTTCACCGTGGGCACCAGCGGCAGCCCGTTCCTGACCGGCAGCGGCGGCGTTGACACGGTGACCGGCGTCATCGGCGGGTATCAGCTCGGCGGCGACAAGGCCGACGTCTCCTACACCTCGGTCTTCGGTAACAACGTGCAGGCCCTCTACGACACCTCGATCAGCAGCGCGGCTGCCGCGATCCACAAGCCCTAGCGGCCAGGATCAGCGCGGGCAGGAACAGCACGACGATCAGCACCTGGGTGCGCGTGGTGAACGGGCCGGCATAGGCGGTGCCGCTGAACAGCCCGGGAGTGAAGGACGGGTTTCCCGGCTGCCCTGGGTAAAACCAATGGAAGCAAAACCACAGGCGCAAGACGACGTTCAGGCCGGCCGCGACTGCCACGTAGCCGACGACGAACGTCGCCGCCAGGGCCACGGCGACCCTGCGGCGCAGCGATGGCCTGAGGTAGCCGGCGAGCACCGGGCTTACGAGCCGAGCCGGTAGCCGGCGCCTGGAACGGTGCCGGTCAACGGCGGCTGGCCAAGCTTGCGGCGCAGCATCATCACCGCCACCCGGACCGCGTTCGTGAACGGGTCGGCGTTCTCGTCCCATGCCTTCTCCAGCAGTTCCGTCCGCCCGTGCCCCACGATGTGCGCTGCGAACGCGCCGGCCCGCGGACGCTCGCGGTCGTCCGGGCACAAACCACCCACGCGCGTCTGGGCGCCGACATCGTGCGCCTGCTCGGGCGTCCGGCCCGCCCCCGGCATCCAGCCCGGCCCGGGCGGGCCCGTGCCTCCGCCCCGGCTTTGCGGACATCCGCAATCCCCGACCACAGCATCCGGAACCCGGAGCCTCGTCCGAAACCCCTGCCCAACGCTCGCCCTAACTGGGCATAACACGTATAACGGGCGGCGGGCGGCCGACGTCTGGGCCGCCGCAATAGCGTGAATGGTCCATTCCTGTCCCTCTTTTAGCCGTAATGGGACTTTCCCGCCATTGGAAGGGGCACCCGGGGCCGGGAGCGGCCGAGCCCCGGGCCGGGGGCTGGCGCGCCCGGCCACCCGGCCCGGGCCGGGGCTACGCGTCGGGTATGCGCTCCCTCAGGCGGCGCAGCCGGTCCGGCCGGTCGGCGGCGAAGCGCTCGAGCGCGGCCAGGATGTGCGCCTCATCCAGGTGCGCCTCCTCGATCACCTCGGCCACCGAACCGCCGGTACGCCAGCGGTCGTCCCAGTCCGACGACAGCGAGTACTCCCTGACCTGGGGGTCGCCCGCCCAGTCCCGCATCAGCTTGAACGCGCCGTTGGTGATCACCATGGCGTCCAGCCGGTCCGCGGGCCCGGCCACCGACGACCGGTACGACTCCGGCTGCAGCGCGAACAACTGCGGGCTGATCGCGGCGACGATCTTGACGTTGATGCCGCGGGCGTCCAGTTCCGGCAGCACGCTGACCAGGTTGCGGGTGGGCATCGTGCCGCGTACGTAGACCGTCCCGCCGCGAGGCAGGCCGGGCCGGTAATCGCGCAGCACGTACGCGCCGCGCGCGGCGGCGAAGTGGGACGGGATGCCCAGCGCCTCCCGGTCGGGGATCTCCACCGGCGGGCGGGTCAGGTGCAGCGCCACGATCGGGGCGTCCAGCGCGAACGCCGTGCCCAGCAGCACCGGCACCTCGTTGTACTCCCACGGGTGCAGGTCGATGACGTGCCCGTCGGGGAACAGCTGGGTGACGCCGATCGAGAAGATCCCGAAGTGGGTGCGCGAGTCCTCGGCCGTCTCCGGCCCGGAGTGCCCGGCGATCCAGAGCACCTTGCCCACCTTGAGCTCGCTGTCCTGGGCCAGCTGGCTGAACAGCCGCATCTCGCCGTACTTCAGGTAGGAGAACGAACCGTAGGTCGAGCAGGCGCCCCAGTACCCGTCGAACGACGAGAACGGGTCCCTGGACAGGTTGACCGTGGCCAGCCCGGCCACCAGCCCGGAGTTGGAGAACTCGGTGATCTCGGTGGGCAGCAGCGCCCCGGCCGGGTTCTGCGCCCGCTCGTACCACCCGGTGCCGCGTGAGCCGTCGTAGTCCTGGCCGAAGCCCGCGATGTTGGTGGACTCGGCCAGGTCCGCCGAGGCCGCGATGAACAGCGGCCGGCCGTGCTCGCGCAGGGCCAGCGAGTTCACGTACGCGCCCCACGCGGCCAGCCCGGCCCGGTTGGGCGCCTTGTCGCCCGGCTTCTTCCACATGCTGGTGGGGTAGCTGGCCACGTCGAAGATCCGGCGGTCGGAGAACACGCCCGCCGACCGCTCGTCGAGCCGCAGGCCCTCGATCTGTTCGGGCACAGAACCCGCGATCGCGATCAGCCGGTCGGACAGCCAGTCCACCACGTCGTCGGAGCGTTGCAGGACGCTCATCGCGACGCGCAGGTTGGCCTCGGCCTGCGCCGCCACGGCCGCGGGGTCGGCGGGCGCCGGCTCATCCACGCCGACGTACCGCACCCCGCGGCGGGCCATGAACTCCTTGCGCACGGCCCAGAACTGCTCGGCGTTCATCGGCCAGGCCGTGCCGTGGCTGGCGGCGTCGACCTTGCCGTAGCCGCGGCCCTTCTGGGTCACGAACCAGGCCATGCTCGGCGCGTGGCCGGGGTTGGCGCCGCAGGCCGCGTCGAGCACGGTCCTGGTCACCGGTCCCCACTCCATGCCCTGCTCGGTGCCGAGGACCCGCCAGCCGTAGGGCTCGAACCAGTCCACCGGGGTGCCGGGCACCACGCTGGACGCGGGCCGCGGGTCGATGCCGAAGTCGTTCCAGTCGACCATGAAGATCAGGTTGTCCAGGCCCAGGCCCCAGGCCATGTTCTTGACCTCGTGCGCGGACCCGGGCGTGAGCCCGCCCTCCCCCTCGAACACGAATACCTTGACCTCGCCCGCGCCGGCGAGCTTGAGCGCGAGCGCCTCGCCGGCGGCGGGCGGCATCCCGTGCCCGGACGGCCCGGTGTTGAACTTCAGGAACAGCGTCCGGCCTTCCATCTCCGCGTGACCGGGCAGCCCGCCGCGCCGGCGCAGCTTGAGCAGCCACTCCCAGGTCAGTGCCCAGCGGCCGTCGTCGGGGAAGGCGAACTCGGGCTCCCCGGTCCGCTCGTGCCGCACCCGGACCGCCTCGTTGAGCACTGCGAGCGTGGCGTACACCAGCGGGACCGTGTGGCCGGCGGACAGCACGAACCGATCCCCGAAGCGGCGCCACGGCCGCAGCACGTCCCAGCGCATGGCGCCGGACAGCAGCAGCGCGAGCATCATGTGCACCTTGGACCGCGACCCGCCGGGGTGGCCGCTCTGCCGGTAGTTCAGCGACAGGTCAATGCACTCGTCGACCAGGTCCTTGACCAGCTCGTACCGGGCAAAATCCGGCTCGGCCGCCGCGAACAGCCGCGCGACGTCGGACTGACTGCCGGACCGCGCGATCGGCGTTGACCGCGCCCGCGCTCCGTCGGGAGCTTGGCCCATCCCGCACCTCCATGCCTCGGGGACTTCCAGGCTGGCGTAGCGCCGGGGCCTGGGGCAATAGCCGGCCCCAACCTGGTCACACCGTGGAACACCCGGCTCTTACCGGCCAAACTAGCGCGGCCGTATCATCAGGCCCATGACGACCTTCTCGCTGGCAGACCGCATGAGCCGACTCGGCACCGAATCCGCGTTCGAGGTACTCGCCCGGGCCAAGGCCATGGAGGCTGCCGGACGCAAGGTCATCCACCTGGAGATCGGCGAACCGGACTTTCCGACCGCTGACCATATCGTCGAGGCCGCCGTGGAAGCGCTGCGGGCCGGCCAGACCCACTATGTCCCGGCGCCCGGAGTCCCGCCGCTGCGCGAGGCCGTCGTCGAGTTCCTTGAACGCAACGGGCGCATGCGGGCCACGCCCGACAGGGTGATCGTGACTCCGGGTGCCAAGCCGATCATGTTCTTCACGATCATGGCGCTCTGTGGCGAGGGCGACGAGGTGCTCTACCCGGACCCGAGCTTCCCGATGTACGAGTCGATCACCGCGTTCGCGGGCGCGACCGGCGTGCCGATCCCGCTCCGGGAGGGTAACGAGTTCCGGATCGACACCGCCGAACTGGAGCGGCTGGTCACCGACCGCACCAAGCTGCTGATCATCAACTCGCCGCACAACCCGTGCGGCAGCGCGCTGACCCGCGAGGACTGCGAGGCGATCGCCGAGATCGCGCTGCGCCACGACCTGACCGTGCTCACCGACGAGGTGTACTGGGCCATCAGGTACGGCGACGGGCCGCACGCGAGCGTGCTCGACGTGGCGGGCATGGCCGACCGCACGATCCTGCTCGATGGCTGGTCCAAGACCTACGCGATGACCGGCTGGCGGCTCGGCTTCGGCGTGTTCCCGCAGGCCCTGGTCGAGCCGGTGACCCGGCTGGTGATCAACTCGGTGTCCTGCACCTCGGCGTTCAGCCAGTACGCGGCCGCGGCGGCGCTGCAGGGCCCGCAGGACGGGGTCGAGCGGATGGTCGAGGAGTTCCGGCGGCGCCGGGACGTGATCGTGGCAGGCCTGAACGACATACCCGGCATCACCTGCGTGGAACCGCAGGGCGCGTTCTACGCGTTCCCGAACATCTCCGGTACGGGTCTGACGTCCGGGGAGCTGGCCGGCCGGCTGCTGGCCGACGCCGGGGTAGCGGCGCTGGCCGGGACCGCGTTCGGCCGCTACGGCGAGGGGTTCCTGCGGTTCTCCTACGCGAACTCGGTCGAGAACATTCTGGCGGCGCTGGAGGCGGTGCGCGCCAACCTGGCCTCTGCTCCCGTGTGATCGGGCCGGAGCGCGCCGCCAGCGGGCCGGGCGCTACGGGACGACGACCACGGGCACCGGTGAGTGGCGGGCCAGGCCGACCGCGACCGAGCCGACCACGCGGTGCGCGACGTGGGTCGAGCTCCCGACCCCGATCACCACGGTGGCTTCGGGATGGGCGGCGGCGAGGTCTTTGGCCGCCCCGAGCAGCTCCTCGGCGATCAGCCCCTGGCGCCGCTCGAAGTCCCAGCGTTGCTCGCGGCCGCGCAGCCGCTCGCCGACCATGCCGCGAAGCTCCTGCTCGATGTCGTCGAAGTCGACCTCCATTTCGGCGACGGCACCGGGCGAGAGCGCATCCATGCTGGGCATGTGCGCCACGTACACGACGTGGATGCGGCCGGTCCGTCCCTGCAGCAGGTTGACGGCGGCGTCGAGCGCCCTGACGGACGGCGGGGATCCGTCGAAGCCGACGATCAGGCGCAGGTCAGTGGCGGGCGGGGTGGGCGGCGTTACGGCGGTCACCGGCGGAGCCTAGCGCCTTCGCGCGCCCGGGTCACGACCGGCGAGCAGCTGCACAGGGCCACGGGGATCGCCTCGAACGCCAGCTCCCGCACCGCGTCGAGGTGCACCGCGCTGAGGCGCACCGCGGCCGGCTGCGCGGCGGGATGCGCCGGCGCGGGGACAGCGGCGGCCGGGGCGGCGGCCTTCCTGAGCTCCTCGAGCCGGCGCTTGGACGGCAGCAGCACGATCGCGAGGATGAAGCCGAACCCGAGCAACACCGCCGAAATCGTGAAGGCAAGGGTGAAGCCGTGGGTGGCCGCGACCGCGGGCGCCAGCGGGCCGGTGTGGTGGGCGACCAGGTAGCTGGCCGTTGCGGTCAGCGCGGCCGTGCTGAGGGCGGAGGTCCCGATCGACCCGCCGACCTGCTGCATGGTGTTGACCAGGGCGGAGGCCACGCCGGAATCGGCCCGGCGGACTCCGGTGGTGGCGGTGTTGATCGCCGGGGCGAAGATCATGCCGAAGCCCAGGCCCATGATCAGCAGCGCGGGCAGCACGTCGGCGGCGTAGCTCGACGTCACGGTGACCTGGGTCAGGATCGCCATCCCGCCCCCGGCCAGCAGCATGCCGCCCGCGATCAGCACCCGCGGCCCGACCCGGGCCAGTCCCACGATGCTGGCCAGGTTCGAGGCGACCAGGATGCAGCCGATCATCGGCAGGAACAGCAACCCGGTGGTCAGCGGGCTGTATCCCCTGACCTCCTGCAGGTAGTAGGTGAGGAACAGGAACGTTCCGAAGATCGCGATCCCCGATATGCCGACGCAGACATAGGAGCCGCCCCGGGTCCGGTCGAGGATCACCCGCAGCGGCAGCAGCGGGTGGGCGGACCGCCGCTCGACGGGCACGAACGCGGCGAGCAGTACCGGGCCGAGGACCAGCGAGCCGACGGTCAGCGGGGAACCCCAGCCCGCGGTCTCGGCGTGGGAGAAACCGAACACGATCAGGAACAGGCCGGCGCAGGCCAGCACGGTTCCTGGCCAGTCCATGCGCGGCCGGTCCGCCGGGCGGGTGCCGGTGATGAAGGCCAGCGCGCCGGCCACGGCGATCGCGGCGAACAGCAGGTTGACATACAGGCAGTAGCGCCACGACAGGTACTGGGTCAGCAGCCCGCCAAGGATCAGGCCGATCCCGCCGCCGCCCGCGGCGACCGAGCCGAATACGCCGAACGCCCGGCCCCGCTCGCGCGGATCCTGGAAGGTGCTGACCAGGGTGCCCAGCGCCGATGGCGCGAGGACCGCGCCGAACGCGCCCTGCAGCGCCCTGGCCACGACCAGGGCGGTGAACGAGACGGCGGCGCCGCCGAGGGCCGAGGCGAGCGCGAATCCGATCAGGCCGGCGATGAAGACCCGCTTGCGGCTGAACATGTCGCCGAGCCGGCCGCCGACCAGCAGCAGGCTGCCGAAGGCCAGGGCGTAGGCCGTCACCACCCACTGCCGGTCTGCGTTCGGGAACCCCAGTGCCCGCTGGGCGGACGGCAGCGCGATGTTCACGATCGTGGCATCCAGGACCACCATCAGCTGGGCGATGGCCACGATGACCAGGACCAGCCAGCGCCGGTCGGCGGGCCCTGCCCCGCGCTCTTGAGCGGCAGAAGACGTTGTAGATGACATCGGCTCATACCCCCGCACGCCTGCGGCGACCCTGACAGTTAAAGGCTCGCACCCCGCGTGACGCAAGCGGTGCGGCACCCCCTGGTCAAGCCGGGCCGGCCGCGCCCGACGAGATCAGCCCGCTTCGGCCGGGCGCGCCACGCCGAGACGGCGAGCCCAACTGTCCAGTTCCTCTGCGGTCCGCGCAGGCAGGTCGAGCGGCGAGTCCTGGTCCACCTCGCCGGGCAGCAGCCGCCGCGATCCCGGCAGCCGACCGCCCGCCGTGGTGACGGAGGCCGCCAGGTCATCCAGGCGCCCCCAAGCCGAGCCGCCGTCATCGAAGCGGCCCGGGTCCAGCGTTATCAGCAGGTGTCCGAGGTGTTGCGGCACCGACGCCTGCGACTGCTCGAACATGTCGCTCACGCCGGCCGACAGGTGCGGGCCGGCCAGCCCGCCGGCCAGCGCCTCGACGAGCAGGGCCAGCGCAAAGCCCTTGGCGCCGCCCATCGGGGCGAGCAAGCCGCTCAGCGCCGCCCGAGGATCGGTCGTCGGCTGCCCGCCGGCGTCGAGCGCCCACCCAGCGGGAAGCGGCTCGCCCCGTTCGGCATAGCTCGCGATCTTGCCCCTGGCTACCGCGCTGGTCGCCAAGTCGATGATCGTCGGCCTGGGGCGGGTCGGGATGCCGGCGGCCAGCGGCGAGGTGGACAGCAGCGGTTTCGAGCCCCCCCATGGCGGCATCACGGCCGGGCCGTTGGAGAACGCCAGGGTGAGCAGGCGGGCCTCGACGCCCGGGATCGTATAGAGCCCCAGCGCGCCACAGTGACCGGAGTTGGCCACGCTGACGGCGGCGATGCCGAACTCCGCGGCCCGCAGCGTGGCCAGCTCTGCGGCCCGCCATAGCTGCCAGTGCCCGAGGCCGCCGCTGCCGTCGAGCGCCACCACCGGGCCGCTCTCACGGACCGTCCTGAGCCGGGCAGCCGCCGGGTAACCCCCGGCGGCGATGCGTTCCAGGTAATAGGGAAGCCGCAGCAGCCCGTGCGAGGCGATTCCCCAGACATCGGCCATGACCACGCACCGGGCGGTGGTCGTGGCGGCCGGCCCGTCCATCCCCGACGCGGCCAGCAGGTCGGCGGCCAGCTGCTGGGCGGAGCCCACCGTGAGCCTCATGTGCGGGCCTGCGCGCCCTGGCCGGTGGCGGGGCGAGCCTGCGCCCATCGCCCGACGCCGGAAGAGGCGTGGCCGCCGTTGAGCACCGCCTCGATGTCGTCGGCCAGGACGCGCAAGATGCGCTGCTGGCTCTCCGCGGTGATGCCGGCGATGTGCGGCGTGACGATGACGTTTCCGAGCGCCTCCAGCCGCCCCCGCACCGGCGGTTCCTGCGCCCGGACGTCCAGGGCGGCGCCGCCGAGCGCGCCCGATTCCAGCGCGTCGGCCAGCGCGTCCTCGTCGACGACCTCGCCCCGGCCCACGCTGACGAACAACGCTCCCGGGCGCATCCGGGCGATCAGCGCCCGGCCGACGAGGTTCCTGGTCTGCTGGGTCGCGGGCAGGTGGCAGGACAGGACGTCCGAGCCCGCGGCCACTTCGTCGAGCGAGGCAAGCGTGACGCCCGCGGCGGCCAGGCCGGGATGGCGCGGGTCGATATAGGGGTCGTAGGCCAGCACCCGCATGCCCAGAGCCGTCACCAGCTCGCCGCAGGCGCGCGCGGTGGCTCCTGCACCCAGCAGCCCCCACCGTCTGCCCCGCAGCTCCCTGCCGGGGTTGCGGTTCCAGTTCCCGGCGCGGCAGGCGGCGTCCAGGGTCACCGTCTCGCGACACAGCGCGAGCGCGAGCCCCACGGTGTGCTCGGCGACGCTGACGGCGTTGGCTCCGAGCGGCGCGGTCACGACGACCCCGGCCCGGTCGGCGGCCTCGACGTCGATGTTGTCGAGGCCGACGCCCGCCCGGGCGACGATGCACAGCCCCGGGCAGCGAGCCAGCAACGGCTCGTCGACGATGGTGCGGTTGCGGACCACCAGCGCCCGGACCCGTGCGGCGACCGCGAGCACCTCGTCACGGTCCTGCCAGGCTCCGGGCCGGTGAAGCACCGGACGCCGTCCGGCCAGCTCCTCGAGCGGCGGGCCCCAGACGTCCTCGGTGATCCCCACGTCGGCCTGCCCGGACAGCTCACCGGGCCGGCCCTCATCCGCGCGCGGCGCGCGACCGGGAGAGACGCTCATAGCCCGATGGCCAGGTAGCGGACTTCCTCGAATTCCTCGAGTCCGAGGGCCGCGCCCTCCCGGCCGATCCCTGACTGCTTGCTGCCGCCCATCGGGGCAAAGCAGACGCTGGGCAGCGGGTCGTTGATCCCCAGGATGCCAACGTCCAAGCGCTCGGCCACCCGCCAGACCCGTCCCTGGTCGCGGGTATAGAAGTACCCGGCCAGACCCATCTCCGTATCGTTCGCCCTGGCCAGTGCCTCGCTCTCCGTGCGGAACCGGAAGATCCCCGCCGCCGGCCCGAAGACCTCCTGGCGGGCCAGCGCCACGTGGCCTGGCACGCCGGTCAGCAGGGCGGGAGCGGCGAACGCGTTCCCCGGCAGCTGGAAATCCCGCGTGACCTGCTTCGCGCCTGCCGAGAGCGCCTCCTCGACCATGGCGGTGACAGCCCGCACCCGTTCGGGGTCGATGCACGGCGCGAGGTCGGGAACCGGGTCGGCCAGCCCGTCGCCCACGGTCATGACGTCGACGGCTGCGGCGAACCGCGCGACGAACTCGTCGAAGACGTCGTCCTGTACCAGGAACCGGTTCGCCGCGATGCAGGACTGCCCGGTATTGCGGAACTTTGCGAGCTTCGCTCCGGCCACCGCGGCGTCGAGGTCGGCGTCGTCGAAGACGACGAACGGGGCGTCGCCGCCGAGCTCGAGCAGCGGCCGCACCACGCGCTCGCCGGCCTTGGCCATGATCGACCGGCCGACGGCAGTGGAGCCCGTGAAGGAGACAACCCGGACCGCGGGGTGCTCGAGGTAGGCATTCGTGATCTCCGCGGCCGGGCCGTGTACCAGGTTCAGCACGCCCGGCGGGAGCCCGGCGTCGGTCAGGCAGCGGATCATCTCGGTCGCGGCCAGCGGCGCCTTCTCCGACACCCGCGCCACCACGGTGCACCCGGCAGCAAGCGCCGGGGCGAGCTTCCGGGCCTGGATCGAGCAGGGGAAGTTCCACGGCGTCAGGCTGGCGACGACCCCGGCCGGACGCCGGATCGTCAGGTGCCGACGGCCCGGGGCCTCGTGCGGGTACACGTCGCCCACCGGCCGCCGGGCCTGCTCGCCGAACCAGCGAAAGTACTCCGCAGCGAACAGCACCTCGCCGACCGCCTCAGGCCGGCGCTTGCCCGCCTCGGCCGCGAGCAGCGCACCGAGCTGCTCGGCCCGCTCACCGATCAGGTCGGCGGCGCGGCGCAGCACGTCGGCGCGCCGCCGCGGCGAGCTATCCGCCCAGGAGTCGAAGGCCGCCGCGGCGGCGTCGGCGGCCGCCCAAGCCTCGGCGCGCCCACCGACCGCGACGTGTCCCACGATGCGCTGGTCCGCCGGGCTGCGGACAGCGCGCGTCTCCTGCGCATCACGCCACTGCCCGCCGATGAGCATCATCGCTGGCCCCGCCATGCCTGGTCGTTCCTCCACGTGTTGGTGGCCCGGGTCACTGCGGCCGGGTCCCGCCGGCGCCCGCCGGGCGGTCACGCGCTCGGGAAGAGCCTGGTCAGCACGAACTCGCGATGCCCCATGACCTCGGCACAGGTCAGGCGCCCGTTGACGGTCCGGTCGGCCACGTCCATCAGGTTGCGGCCGGAAGCCTGCAGGTCATACTCGCGCTTTAGCAGACCCGAACAGTCCAGGTCGATGTGCTCGGACATGGTCTGAGCCGTGACCGGGTTTGCGGTCAGCTTGACGACTGGCTCAATCGGGTTGCCGATCACGTTGCCCTGCCCGGTCGGGAACAGGTGCAGTACCGCGCCGGCCGCGGCCATCAGCGTGATGCACTCCGCCGCCGCGGACGAGGTATCCATGAAGTACAGGCCGGGACCTGACCCCGGTGCCTCGGCCGCCTCGAGCGCGCCGACCACAGGCGCGGTGCCGGTCTTGGCGACGTTGCCCATCGCCTTCTCCTCGATGGTAGACAGCCCGCCGCGGATGTTCCCCTGGGTCGGCTGCGAGCCCAGCAGGTTGGCGTCGGCCCGGTCGATCATCGCCATGTAGTTGTCGAAGATCGACTGGAACTTGTTGCGGACGGCCTCGTTGACGCACCGCTGCGCGATGAGGTGCTCGCCGCCGGTGAGTTCGCTGGTCTCGCCGAACAGGACCGTGCCTCCAGCCTCCACCCAGCGATCCACGGCCTCGGCGGTGGTCGGACAGGAGCCCAGGCCGCTGGTGGTATCGGACTCACCGCACTTGATCGACAGCATGATCTCCCGCCGGTCCGCCGGCTCGCGCCGCCGCTCCGAGTCATCCTGCAGGAATCGGGCGGCAGTCCGCGCCGCGCTGGCGACCGTGTTCAGGTCCCCGTTGCGCTCGACGGAGAACCCCTCCACCTTCTTGCCGGTCTTGGCTATCCCCTCCACGACGCGGCCGGTCCAGGTCGGCTCGATGCCGATCACCACGACCGAAGCCACGTTCGGGTTGCATCCGGTGCCGATCAGCGTGCGGAAGGTCAGGGCCAGGTCCGCGCCGAACTGCAGCCGCCCGTAGGCGTGCGGGAGTGCGAGCGTTCCGGGAACCACGCGCGCGACGGCTTCGGCGGCGGCGTTGGACAGGTCATCCACCGGAAGGATGACCGTGTGGTTGCGGATTCCGACCGTGCCGTTCTCCCGGCGGTAGCCGGTCAGGCCAGGCTGTTCTGCCAACGCGCACTCCTCACGTTGTGAACGTGGACGTACCCGCCACGCGCGATGTCGCGCAGGGCGATCCCGACACGCTGGCCGTACTCGATGATGTCCTGTCCCTCCGTGATCTCGCTCAAGGCCAGCTTGTGTCCGAGGGGGATGGCCTCCAGCAGGTCGAGGCGCACCACTGCGTCGCCGCTCAGGTACGCTCCGCTCGCCGGGCCGGGAGCCAGGTCACGGACGGCGACGGCGACGGCATCACCCTCGTCGTGGATCAGGAAGTCAGGCTGCCCGGGCTGTTCCGCCATGCGTTCTCCATTGGATAGAGGTCTTACCTCCGTCGGTCGGAAAATGCTATCGCGAGAGGCGGTCGGGGGCAAGCGGCCTGCCTGTGAACCCCTCCGCGGGCGGTACGGCACCGCCCCTCCGCCGCCCTCCCCGGTGACGACGATGGCTGGATTTGCCGGAAGATGTGGGGGCTTGTCCGGCATAGGTCGGAGGTCTAACCTCTGATGTGCCAAGAGGCCCGCTTCGGCGCGGAAGCGCCTCCGGCCCTGCCTGTCCCACGCGGTTCTATCTCAGCCGGTCCCGCCCCCCACAGGAGGACACAGTGAACAAGCAGCAGCCCGCCCTGGCCGACCTGTCCCGCCGCCGCTTCATCACCGCGACCATGGGCGGCGGCGCTGGACTCGCCGCCTGGAGCCTTCTGGCGGCGCGTCCGGCATCCGCCGCCACCGGGGGCCCTGC
>Ga0335073_10006183_pt1 | contig 16823 bp, 14 predicted proteins | sample Lox_Sample_22_FD_207093 | JGI IMG/M metagenome (GOLD analysis project Ga0335073, IMG submission 207093) | Soil microbial communities from Loxahatchee National Wildlife Refuge, Florida, United States - Lox_Sample_2.2 | ecosystem: Environmental > Terrestrial > Soil > Wetlands | place: USA... | reverse complement strand
GCTAGACCTGGCTTGTCCGCCGATCCCGCCTTCGTCGACCACCAGGACGCGCAGCCCTTCCGCGCCGCCGTAGACGGCTGCCGACAGGCCCGCCGGGCCCGCGCCGACGCTGACAACGTCGTAGGTGCCCTCGCCGAAGTCGCCCGGGACACCGGCAGCCTCGGCGATTTCGGCATTGGAGGGGTCGCTCAAGACCCGGCCGCCGGGAAGGATCATGAGCGGGAGCTTCGCGTGGGGGCCTGCCTGGGCGAGGAACCCGCGCCCCTCCTCGGAGTCCGCCAGGCAGAAGGCATGCGGGGCCGCGCAGCGCGCGAAAACCTCCCTGAGCTCGTAGGCTCTGCCTGACCAGGCCTCGCCGACGATGTGGACGGTGTGCGGCACGATGCGCTGCTCGGTGGCCCACTCCAGGAGAAAGCCCGATACTGCCTCGTGGAAAACCTCATCGGGCGAGCCTGCCGGCCTGACCACGTAGTAGTCCACGCCCCCGAACGCGATCGCGGCGCGTACGGTGTCTGCGATCGGCTTGTCTGCCCAGACATCCGACGGAACCAGCAGCGCGCGCTTCGCGTGCGGGTGGAGCTCACGTACGCGCTCGAGCAACTCACCGGGGGCCCTCGCCGGGCGCGACATCCCCGCGAGCACCAGCGCGACATCTTCTCCGGCGTGCGCCAGTTCCGTCAGCTTCTGCAGCGCCACGCCCTGATCGCCCACACACATGACGCGATAGTCATGGGCGTACCGCTGGACCAGCTGAGCCTCGGCAACAGCGAGGCCATCCCGGTCCTCGTCGACGGCTAGCATGACAGGAAGAGGCATCCTCATCGAAATTCTCACCTATTACTTGCGTTGAACCGGAGCTACCGGGACCGTCCAGGCTGCCCGTGAGCTCCGGCCCCCGAACGCCAGCGCCGGGCTATTTCCTGCCCGCCGGCCCCACCGCCTGGGCCAGGCCGGATATGCCTGGCCCGGGCGATGCGTAGCCATGTCTACCGGCGATGCCTGAAATCGCAGTGCAGTCTGCGTGAAGGCCGCATGTAGAAAACTCACCGGCCGGCTGCGCGTCGTCCGCGCGACAATGCCGGCGGGGCGGGAACCCCGGACGACCCTGCGGGGGCAGGCTGCCGGGTAGCGCCGGGACTTGACCGGGCTGGCAACTGTGGCCGCCTGCCTCGCGTGGCTAGGCGTCATGGCGTGGACCCGTGCGGAGACCTCGGCCTAGCCCTTCGAGGCCGCGATCGCGGCAGTCGATGACGGGCCGGTCGTGCCGCCAGCCCGCGTCGACTTCGGGCGGGAAGGTCTGCTCAGGAACCCCAGAGATCGACCGCTTATGCACCCATGGGCCGGACGGATAGTGCGATGTAGCGGCCAAGGCGGTCACCTCGACGGCAGCCCGGCTCATTCGCTCATATTTACGAGTGGACCAGGGCAACAACGACCGATGCCTCGCCGCCAAAGACTGATCGAGGCGCTGCCGCCACACGCGGGTCACGCCGACGGAAAGAACGCGTCCCAGTCCTCAGCGATCAGGCCGCCGTCGAGTCGGCAGTGGTACGCGCCACGGCCGCTCACTGGCGACTGGTCGGCTCGGCGAACAGCGGACCACGCCAGGAACGCCGCCACCAGACGGCCGTCATCGATGACATGAACGACCTGGTACCGGCGGTCGGCAAACACCGAGTCCACATAGTCCATGCCGCCCCGGAACTGGGAGAAATCCCAGTCTCCCCAGGCGGTGTGATGCACATAGCCTGGCGTCAGCAGGCCGGCCATACGATCCAGGCCAGCCTGGTCAGACCAGCACTCCTCGATCACCGCCCGCACAAGTCGCCCGCGCGCGGCAGTCGCCTCGTCCGGCACCCTGCCTCCTCCCCCAAAACAGGCCTGGAAAGGCACCGTACACGTCCCGGATGTCCTGGGGGTAGCCACAGACGGTGGAGCTCTGCGGGCCGTGGCTGGCCAGGGCACGCACCATCTTCCCCGGCCGCGACGCCCTCATCCGGCTCGGCGACGCCGTGCTTGCCGAGCAGGACGACGAATGGACCGAAGCACGCCGCCAAATGGGATGAGATACCCGCCGCCTGCCGCAAAACCATACAGGCAGCTTTTTCGACACGACGGGCGACGCGGTGGGCCGATTGGGCGGCAGGCCCGTCCGCAATTCGACCATTCGGCGGGAAGCCTCGCGCTTTGCGCAGAACACACAGTTCTGGCTGGTGCCCGTGAAGATGACGATCCGCTGGCGGCGCGTGGCTGCTGCGGTGACCCGCCGATGATTGCCAGAGTCGGCGGTCACCTGGGCGGGTTTCCCGGCGGTGAAGCGGCGCCTGGCTTGCGTGCGACACCGGCGCAGGCCATGCGGGCTATCTGGGCCTGATCATCGCTGGCCGGCGAATCGGGACGCCAGTCGGGTACCGGCACCAGGCCGGGGTCGACGAATTCCAGCCCGTGGAAGAACCCGCGCACCTGATCAAGAGTCCGGAACTGAAAGCGGCCAAACGACCGGGCGATGAACTCCTGCAGCCTGGCCGACTTCAGGTCATCCATGATCAGGAGGTGCTGGATGAACACATAGCTTCCGCCGGGCAGCGCGTCGATCAGCGTGGCGGTGATTTCCGCCGGGCGTTCGTAGTCCAGGATCTCCGGCAAGACACCGCCAAGCAGCAAGCCGACCGGCCTGGTCCAGTCAAGGTGGCCGCGGACGAGCGGATGCGCGATGATCCCGGCGGGATCACGAAGATCCCCGCCGGCCACGACGGTTGCCGGGTTATCGGCGAGCAATGCCTTCGCGTGCGCCAAGACGACCGGATCGTTGTCCACATAGACCACCCGGATCGCCGGATCGGCCCGCTGGGCGATCTGGTGGACGTTTTCCCTGGTCGGCAGCCCCGCGCCAATGTCAAGGAACTGCCTGATTCCGGCATCCCGGACTAGGTAGCGGACCACCCGGCCGAGCACCTCGCGCGTCGCCCGGGCCCCTTCCGGGACTTCCGGCATCCCGGCGGCGACCAAATCCGCCACGACGCGGTCGACCCGGTAGTTATCCTTGCCTCCCAGGAAGTAGTCATAGACCCGCGCCGGGTTCGGCCGCGCGGGAACCTGGGTTGCGGTTTCCCCCCCCTTACCCATGGCCTGATGGTAATACCCGCAGCCGACGCAAGCGCGTCTAAGCGGCGCGATTCAGCCCTGAACCGAGCGTGCCCCACCAGCCGGCGAAGCGGAACCCAAGGCCCTGGCAGCACGCAGATCACCGTGATCGGTATCTCCCGCCCCCAGCTGGGCCCGGACCTGAAGTCGCGCATAGCGGTTCGCGGGTGCGGTTGCGGTGGCTGTCAGCGATCTCCTCAACTGCGGTCTCTGGCATAGATCTGGAACTGGCAGTGACTGCCCGCGCCGGGCCTGACGGGCCGCGATACTAGTGTGATCTTTGGCGGAAGGGACTCGCGTCGTGTGCAGGCTGCTTGGGCTGAACGCGGGACGGCATCCGGTGAGCGCGTCATTCTGGCTGATCGAAGCGCCGGACTCGCTGGAGGTGCAGAGCCACCGCAACGCGGACGGCAGCGGCATCGGCTTCTTCGGCTCCTCCGGGGCGCCGGTCGTTGACAAGCAGCCCGAGCCCGCGTTCGCCGACCAGGAGTTCGTCAGGGAAGCGAAGCAGGCCAGGTCGGTGACGTTCATCGCGCACGTGCGCTACGCGACCGCGGGGGAACGGAGCTGGGCCAACACTCATCCGTTCACGATGGGCGGCCGGATCATGGCGCACAACGGCGGGGTGGGTCAACTGGGCAGGCTAGAGGAACAACTGGGCCGCTACCGGGAACTGGTGCACGGCGACACCGACTCCGAGCGGTACTTCGCGCTGATCACCCAGCAGACCGACGCCCGCGGCGGCGACATTGGCGCGGGCATCGCGGCCGCGGCCAGGTGGATAGCCGGACGGCTGCCGCTGTCTTCGCTGAACACCATCGTGGCCACGGCCGGGGAACTGTGGGCGCTGCGCTACCCCGGGCAGCATGCGCTGCACATCATCGAGCGGCCCGCCGGGGCCAGCAGCCCGCCCGCCCCGGACACCCCGGCCGCGGCCGGCACCCGGGCCACCACCACAGGCAGCACGCCCGGCACCGCCGCCCCCGGCCTGCACGCGCGCAGCGCGACCTCGTCGGTGCACGCCCCGGAGCTGCACTCGCTGCCTTCGGTGGTCGTGGCGTCGGAGCAACTCGACGGAGAGCAGGGCTGGCGGATGCTGGCACCCGGCGAGCTGGTCCACGTGCGCCCCGACCTGACCGTGGAGTCCGCCATGGTGATCCCCGAGGCCCCGGCACACCTGGTCCCGCTGCCGTCCGGCAATCCCAACATCGACACCTGACCGGCCACCTGAGGGACAGACCCAGCCGCCGGCGAGGGCGCGCAGGGATAGACCGCCGCGCTCAGCGCGTTGCCCTGGCCGCGGACAACCGCCCTGACCCGGGCCGTTAGCTGCGCTCAGGAGTGCGGGTCGGCGCCGGGGTCACGGCCTGCCGCGCGGGCAGCGAGCCGCGGCAGGTACGTGTTCCAGGCGACGTCGTGCCCGTCCCGCAGCTCCTGGCTGGGCAGGTGCCGGCCACGCCGGCGCCCACCGAAGCCGCCGCGAACCCCGGGTTGCCGCGGTCCTTGAGCCGGACACCGAGCTCGAGCTGCCAGCTGGACCAGGCGGCGAACGTGGCCGCGGACGGCTCGTAGCCCGACGGCGGGCGGAACGTGAACAGGTAGGCGGACATCGCCGGTCTCCCTTCGGTCGTGGGTACGTCGGCGGTATAGACACCGGGCCGCCCGCCGGCTGGGCGCGGCGCGGACACCGGGTATGGAACCATACCTGCGTGACGGCGGAGCTGATCGACCTGGCCCGCGCGGGCGACGGAGAGGCGTTCCGCCAGCTCGTCGGCCCGTATGAGCGGGAACTGCGGGTGCACTGCTACCGGATGCTCGGTTCAGTCCAGGATGCCGAGGACGCGCTGCAGGACACGCTGCTGGCGGCCTGGCAGGGGCTGGGCAGCTTCGAGGGGCGCGCCTCGATCCGGACCTGGCTGTACCGGGTCGCTACCACGCGCTGCCTGAACGTGCGGCGGTCGGCCCGCCGCCGCCAGGGGACGCCCCCGCCGGGCCTGCACCCCCCGGAGCCGACCCGGCTAAGCGAGGTGACCTGGCTCGGGCCCTGCCCGGACTCGGTGATGGCGGGCCTGCCGGACGCCGGACCCGGGCCGGAGGCCCGGTATGAGGCGCGCGAGTCGATCTCGCTGGCCTTCATCGTCGCGGTGCAACGGCTGCCGCCGCGGCAGCGGGCCGTGCTGATCTTGCGCGACGTGCTCGGGTTCGCCGCCGGCGAGGCGGCCCTGATCCTGGGCTCCACCGAGGAGTCCGTGCACAGTGCGCTCAAGCGCGCCCGGGCGACACTGCGACGCGGCGACGCGGCCCGGGCCGAACCGCCCCCGGCCCCGGGGTCCGCCCGCGAGAAGCAGCTCGCTGAGCGGCTCACCCGCGCCTACCAGGCCGGTGACGTGGACGGCATCATCGCGCTGTTCGCCGACGACGCCTGGCTGACCATGCCGCCGGTACCGCTGGAGTACCAGGGCCGCGACCAGATCGCCCGCTTCCTGACCGCGATCGCGTTCCGTGACGGCCGCACCTACCGGCTCGTCCCCACCAGGGCCAACGGCCAGCTGGCCTTCGGCGCCTACCTGCGCGCGCCAGGACCAGGAGACCAGGACGCGAACGGGCTCCTGGTCCTCACGCTCAGCGGCGGCCACATCCAGGCGATGACCCGTTTCACCAGCGGCGTGCTGCCGAAGTTCGGCCTGCCGCCCACTTAGCCGCCCGGCCGGCGCCTAACTCCCCGACGCCACGACAGCCAGGGAGATCACCAGCACCTGCCGATCGCGGGCTGGCCAGGGACGCGGTTATCGCCCACCCAGGACCGGCGGAGGGACAAGAGTGACAGACGGCGAGGTCCTGGTCGACGCTCGCGGCGACGGCCTGCTGGATAACATTCTCGAATTCTTATCCCGAACGAGCGGTGGCGGCTCTCCCGGCATACGCTCACCGCGGCGCTGCTGCCCGGTGATACTGACCCGCGGGGGTCCCGGCGCCGTGGTCAGGGGGGTGATCAGGGTCAGCCCCGGGCAGACGCTGAGCATGAAGGTCGGCCAGTACGGGGGCAACGGCACCGGCAACACCACCCCGGGCCAGGGCGGCTGGGGCGCGACCGGTAACGGCGGGCGCGGCGGGAGCGGCGCCAACCGCGACGGCGGTGGCGGCGGCGGCTCCACCCAGCTCATGATCGCAAGCAGTACCGTCGCGGTAGCGGGCGGCGGCGGCGGAGCCGGCAACTCCTACTTCACCAGCCTGCTGCAGTCAGGCACCATCGGCCGCGCCGGGGGCGACGAGGCCGACGGCCGGGTCATCATCAGGTGGCAGGGAACACCGCAACCGCCGGTGTGCTTCGACCAGACGGTCGCCGTCCCGCCCAACAGCCCTGGCGTGCCGGTCACGCTGCGCTGCGGCAACCTCAGCCGACCCGAATACTTCCGGCTCGTCAACCTGCCCGATCACGGGTTCCTCGACAACCGGATTTTCCAGGCCGGCACCATGACCTACGTGCCGGACCACGGCTACGCCGGCACCGACTCACTGATATTCGTCACGTACAGCGGGGGCCTTTGGTCCGCGCCGGCCACGGTAACGTTCCGCGTCGGGTAACCGCGCCGGTCAGCCGGGCTTCCCAGCTGGCCACGGTCGACTGATCTTCAAAGGATGCCAGCCGTGGTCCCCTGCGAGGTGCGTCATCCACGAGTACCGCTCCGTCCGGAACGTGACGCGGGCCGGCGAGCCTGATGCGGGGCGTGCCGGCTTGCTCTGCCGGCGGCCGGGCGCCGGAGTGTTAGCCTGCGGTAATGCCAGAGGTTGGCACGAATGGCGCGACGGTTCGTCTGGCGGAACTGGTCGCGTTGCTGTCGCTGGGCACCGATCTTGGGCTCGGGCAGCCGATGGAGCACATGATCAGGGCGTGCCTGATCGCCCTTCGGCTGGCCGACAGCGCGGCGCTGGAGGATTCCGAGCGGGGGGTGGTGTACTACTCGGGCCTGCTCGCCTGGGTCGGCTGCCACACGGACGCCTATGAACAGGCTAAATGGCTCGGGGACGATCTGGCCGCCAAGCAGGATGCGCACTACGGCTATGACTTCGGCAAGGCAGGCCCGGCCACCGCGTTCATGGTGAAGCACCTCGGCGGTGCTGGCTCGCCGCTGTTGCAGCGGGCACGCACCGGCGCACGGTTCGCGGGCGACGGGCGCCGCGCGCTGGCCGCGATGGCGCTGAACCACTACCTCGCCACGGACGAGCTCGCGGCAAGCCTGGGGTTGAGCGCGCAAGTGCGGGCCAGCCTCGGGCAAAGTTACGAGCGCTGGGACGGTAAGGGTGCCAGCGGCCTTCGCGGTGACCAGATCGCGATTAGCTCGCGGCTGATCAACCTCGCCGATGTCGTCGAGGTCTTCCGCCGCACCGGCGGCATCGACGCGGCGATCGCCGTCGCCCGCGAGCGCAGCGGCACCCAGTTCGACCCGGACCTCGTCGAGCTCTTCTGCCGGCAGGCGCCGCTTATCTTCGAAGACCTCGACGCGGCGGACAGCTGGGACCTGGTGATCGATGCCGAGCCGTCGCTCGCGGCCATGATCAGCGGCGCCGAACTGGATGACGCGCTCGCGGCGATCGGTGAGTTCGCCGAGCTCAAGTCGCCGTGGCTGATGGGCCATGCGCGGGGCGTGGCCGAACTCGCCGCCGAGGCCGGGCAGTCGCTCGGCCTGCCGCACACCGAGGTGCGGGCGCTGCGCCGGGCCGCTTTCGTGCACGACGTCGGCCGCCTGGGGGTCTCGAACGCGATCTGGGACAAGCCCGCCGCGCTGACCAGGGCCGAGCTCGAGCGCGTCCGGCTGCACTCGTACCTGACCGAGCGGATGCTGTCGTTTTCGCCGGGCCTCGCGCCGCTCGGCTCCATTGCCGGGCAGCACCACGAGCGTCTTGACGGTTCCGGCTATCCGCGCGGCCTGTCCGGCGACGCCATCGGCACGGCCGGGCGGGTGCTGGCCGCGGCCGACAGCTACCACGCGCTCACGCATGCTCGCCCGCACCGCCCGCTGCTGCCCGCCGCGGACGCCGCCGCGGAACTGCGGGCCCAGGTGGCCGCGGGAAAGATGGACGGCGCCGCGGTGGACGCGGTGCTGCGAGCGGCCGGGCACCGGGTACGACGCCGACGCGAATGGCCGGCCGGCCTGACCGCGCGCGAGGTCGAGGTCGTGCGGCTGCTAGCCCTCGGCCTGACCGCCAAGGCTATCGCCGGGCAGCTGGTGATCTCGCCGAAGACGGCCAGCAACCATATCGAGCACATCTACGCGAAGACCGGCGTGTCGAACCGCGCCCAGCTCAGCCTGTTCGCGATGAGACATGCGCTGATGGCGGACCCGGACCCGTCGCACCTTGGCGAAAAGATCGGGTGAACGCCTCATGAGCCGCGGCACCCGCCGCCTTTAGGTTGGCGGTACGCACTCCCACCGCAGGCCAGGAGGCACACGATGACAGCGAGCAGCGGCGGCGGCTTCGTCCGCGCGAACGGCATCGACATCCACTACGTCCAGGCAGGCCAGGGCGCACCGGTCGTCCTCCTGCACGGAGGCGTGGTGTCAACCAGCCCGATCTGGGCCCACGTGCCGGTGTCCTACGCGGCGCACATGCGGGAGCTCGCGCGCCGGTACCGGATCATCGCGCCGGACACCCGCGGTTGCGGCAAGACCGTGCACGATGGCGGCGTCGTCACGTTCGACCAGCTCGCCGACGACGTCGTCGCCCTGGCCGACGCGCTCGAGCTGGACCAGCCGCTGATCGCCGGCTTCAGCGAGGGCGGGATAACCGCGACCATCGCCGCGATCCGCTACCCGGAACGGTTCACCGGGATCGTCAACGACGCCGGCTACGACGCGTTCAACGCGCAGGCGCCAGTGAGCGCGATGATGCGCCAGATGCTCGGCGGCAGCCCCGGCGCCACCCAGGCCGACCCCGCGGCGTTCGCGCGGATGATGACCCAGGACCCGCAGATGAGCGCGATGTTCGAGCTGTTCAAGGCCGACCAGGATGGCGGGCAGGGCCAAGGGCACTGGGAGCAGTACCTGCGTCTCGCGTTCCACCGCCTGACCCAGCACCCCGGCTACACCTTCCGGGACTTCGCGAAAATCACCGCGCCGGCACTCCTCCTGGTCGGCGACCGTGACGACTACTGCACACTTGAGGACGGGATCGCCGCCTACCGGCAGCTGCCCCGCGGCGAGATCGCCGTCGTCCCCGATACCGGGCACGTCATCACATCCGCCAAGATCGAGCTGACCCTCGCCTTCTTCGACCGGCACGTGCAGGCGGCCTGACCGCCATGACCACCGTCCGCGTCAGCGCGAACTGCGCGCTCCCGCCCGCCCGTGTCCTGCGCGCCGCCTACGATTTCAGCCCCCGGCGCACCCGGGTGTGGCCAGCGGTCCGCGCCGAGCATCTCACCGTCCACGAGCTCGACGACATGACCGCCGATGTGACCGAGGGCACCCCCACCGGCTTGGGCGTCAACTGGGAACGATGCCGCTACGACTGGTCCGGGCCCGGCCGGGTCACGGCGACTGTGACCGACTCCAACGTCTACGCCCATCCCGGGAGCGACTGGCAGCTCAGCGCGACGCCATCCGAGTGCGGCAGCCGGGTCGAGATGGTGTGGCAGCGCACCTTCCGCCGCAATCCGCGCGGGATCCTCTTCGGCACCCTGTTCCGGGTCGCCGGCCGCCCGGTCTTCGGCCGGTACGCACGGCAGGTCATCGCCAACCTCGAGGCGCTGGAACTCTGAGGTGAGCATTTTTCGCCGTTGAGGTTTCGGTCCGCGGCGTCCGGTCCGCGGTGCTGACGGCGGGGCCGGGCGGCCCCGCCGAGGTTCCCGGGAAGAGGAGCCACGGTCCGTTCGGACTCATGATTTTCATCCCGAACGGGCACTGCTTTCTCCCCTCCCGGCAGGTTCAGTGGGCTGCCGGGCCGCGTAGCTGACGGCCGGGGCCGCGGCGTCCGATACTGGTGACGTGCGGCAGGTGCTATGTCCGGTGCTGGTAGGACGGGATGAGGAGGCCCGTCACATCGAGGCTGCCCTCGCCGCGGCCGGTGCGGGGAACGGCGGCACGGTGCTGGTCACGGGGGAGGCTGGCGTCGGCAAGTCGCGGCTCGTCCGGGAGGCGGCGCGAGTTGCCCGCGACCGCGGGCTCGCGGTTCTGACCGGGCGCGCGGTAGGCAGCGATGTGCCGACGCCGTTCCGGCCGTTCACCGAGGCGCTGGCGGCGGCGGGGCGGGCAGGCCGGCTGCCGGACAGCGAGGAGCTTGGCCCCTTCCGGCCCGCGCTGAGCCGGCTGATTCCCGAGTGGCGGCAGCTCGGCCAGGCGGCGGGCGAAGATTCACTGGTGTTCTTGGGCGAGGCGGTGCTGCGGCTGCTGCGCGCCCTGTCTCCGGACGCCGGCTGCCTGCTGATCCTGGAGGACCTGCACTGGGCCGACCGGGAGACGCTCGCGCTGGCGGAGTACCTGGCCGACAACGTGGCATCTGAGCGAGTGCTGTGCATGGGCACCCTGCGCGATGAGGACTGGGCCGGGGCGGCTGAGCTCGCGGCGACGCTTGAGGCGCGCGGTTCTGCCACGGTCTTGCCGCTTGGCCGGCTGAGCAAGGCGGACAGCGCCCGCATGGCGCACGAGTGCGTCGGCGCCGCTGACTTGCCGGACGCGGTCCAGTCGCTGGTCGCGCAGCGGGCCGAAGGGCTGCCCTTCCTGGTCGAGGAGGTTCTGGCCAGCCTGATCGGTGACGGGTCGTTGATCGAGCGGGACGGCCACTGGGACGCGGGTGACCTCACCGCGACGCCGGTGCCAGCCACCTTCGCCGACGCGGTGCGCCGTCGGCTGGGCGGAATTGACACGGATTCCCGCCGGGTCGTCAGCGCCGCGGCGGTCCTCGGCCGCCAGTTCGACTGGTCGCTGCTCGGCCTGGTCACGGCCCTGCCAGGCGACACGGTGCTGGCCGCGCTGCGGCAGGGGGTGGGCTTGCAGCTCTTCGCCGCCGATGGCGCCGGCTTCCGGTTCCGCCACGCGCTCACCCATGAGGCTGTGCTCGCCGGGCTGCTGCCGCCGGAGCGGGCACTGCTCGCCGGCCGGGCGCTGGATGCGATAGAGGCGGCACACCCAGGCCTGCCGGGGACCTGGTGCACGCTCGCCGCCGAGCTGGCCGATGGCGCGGGCAAGACGGCGCGGGCGGCGGCGCTGCTGCTTGAGGCCGGCCGGCGCGACCTGGCCGTGGGAGCGCTGACCAGCGCGGAGCACACGCTGACCCGCGCTCGCGACTTGGCCGGCCCGGACGACCCGGCGCTGCGCCTCCCGGTCGACGAGGCGCTGACTGAGGTCTTCGCCCTGTCCGGGCAGGTGGACCGCGCTATCGAGATGGGCCGGGCACTGCTGTCCCGGCTGGGCGGCCCGACTGACCCGTCCCGAGCGGGCCAGCTGCACTTGCGGATCGCCCGCGCGGCAGTCGCCGGGGCTCGCTGGGCGGACGCCGCCGCCAGCATCGAGATCGCCCGCGGGGCGGCCGGAGTCGAGACAGCCCAGGCGGACGCCTGCGCGGCGCAGGTCGCGGTCGGGCGCGGCCACCTGGCCGACGCGGACAGGCTGGCGCGATCCGCGCTGTCCGCAGCCCAGGACAGCGGGCTCGCGGAGGCGGCCTGCGAGGCATTGGAGGTCATGGGCCGGGTCGCGCGGCAACGTGACCTGGACGCGGCCGAGCGGGTGTTCGCCCAGGCCCTGACGGTGGCCACGGCGCACGGGCTGCGACTGTGGCAGGCGCGGGCGCTGCATGAGCTTGGCACGATCGACCAGCTCCGTACCGAGAGCGTGGACCGGCTGGAGCAGGCGCGTGACCTGGCGAGGGCCCAGGGTGCGCTGGCCCTGACCGCGACCCTGGACCTGCAGATCGCGGCCGGGCTTAACAAGCAGTTCCGTGCCGGCGAGGCGCTGGAGGCGGGCCGCCGGTGCGAGCGGGCGTCCCGCAGGTTCCGGCTGGCCACGCTGCCGATGGCACTGGTCTTCCAGGCCACCGCCCACGCCATCCGCGGCGAGAAGGACGCCATGGAAGCCAGGATCGCCGAGGCAATCTCCCTGGCTCCCGATGACCTGGATGTGCTGGGCTGCTCCTGGGGACACTGCCGGGCCACGTTCTCGCTGCTGGCCGAGAACATGGAAGAGGCGCACGCGCAGATGACGACGGGGGCCGGGTTCTTGCTGAGTTCCCCGGCCACGATCGCGCCGCCGTTCCTCGGGGTGTGGCCCCTGCTTGGCGCGCTGCTGGACCGGGAGGCCGAATCCGCCGCGGCCCGGGTCCGCGCCGCCCAGGGCACCCGGCACCTGGTGGTCGGCTCGCTGCTCGGGTACGCCGACGCGATCCGGGCGGGCCGCCGGGGCAGCCGCGCCGATGCCTGCGCCCTGTTCGCCGCTGCGGACGCGCAAATGGGGCCGCTCGTGGCCTGGTACCGGCACTACGCTCGCCGGATTTGCGCGCAGGCCGCGCTGGCCGACGGGTGGGGTGAACCAGTCACCTGGCTGCGGGAGGCCACGGATTACTTCGCCGCCCGTGGCGATGACCGGGTGGCAGCGGCTTGCCGCGGCCTGCTTCGCGGAGCCGGGGCGCCGGTGCCGCGGCGGCGGGCCGGGGGACAAGTGCCCGGCCGGCTGCTCGCCCTGGGGGTGACGGACCGGGAGACCGAGGTGCTCCGGCTGGCCGTCAAGGGCCTGGGCAACCGGCAGATCGCCGAGCGCATGTTCCTGTCACCGCGCACCGTCGAGAAGCACGTGGAGCGGCTGCTCGCGAAGACCGGCCTGCGCCGGGATCAGCTGGGTACGTATTCGGCGGACCTGGATACGTGACCGGTGCCGCGCGGATTACGTGTGGCGTACCGATGTGCCGGCCGGCGGCCGCGAGCCACGATGCGGACACGCGGGTCGCAAGGCACCCGCCGGCACCGCAGGAGGATTCCCTCATGGCCGTCCCGTTCGACCGCGAGTACGAGGCGTGTCGCTGGTGACCACGCCGACGCTATCCGGCCCGGGAACCCCGGCAGCGGCCGCGGCGACCAAAGTGCTTGGCGTGCCCGGGGCCCGGCTGGCTTACGAGGTGACTGGCGACGGGCCCGCTGTGGTGCTGGTACACGGCTTCGGGCTGGACATGCGCATGTGGGACCACCAGGCGGAGCACCTGGCCGCGCGGTACCAGGTGATCAGGTACGACTGCCGGGGCTTCGGCAGCTCGGGCCCGTTCGATCCCGCTGTCGCCTATACCCATGCCGGTGACCTGCTCGCGCTGCTCGATCACCTAGGCGTCGGGCAGGCTGTGCTGGCCGGGCTTTCGCTCGGCGGCCGCGTGGTCCTGCAGGCCGCGCTGGCATCCCCGGAACGGGTCCGTGGCCTGGCGCTGCTTGGCGCGGTCCTGGACGGCGTCCCATGGGATCCCGAATCACAGGCCGCGATCGACCTGGCCGGGCACATGGCCCAGACCCGCGGGCTGCTGGCCGGCCGTGCGGCCTGGCTGGCGCATCCCCTGTTCGCCGCGGCCAGGAGCAAGCCCGAGGTGAGCGGCCGGCTGGCAGCCATGGTGGCCGCTTACCCGGGCCAGCACTGGATCGGCCACGACCCGCACGAGCAGGCCGGGCGGCGGCCGATCGACGTGCTAGAGGAACTGGCCATGCCGGTGCTTGTGATGGTGGGCGAGCACGAGGTGCCCGGATTCCTGGAGATGTCAGCGGCGCTGGCCCGCCGCGTTCCCGGCGCCCGGTACCACGTCGTGAAGGACGCCGGCCACGTGGTCAACATGGAGCAGCCGACGGCCGTCAACGACGTGCTGATCCGGTTCCTTGACGAACTCCCGCCGCCCGCGGCGGATCAGCACGGCCCTGTGGAGGCGAAATGGAACGGGTGAAGGTGGCGGCCGTGCAAGCCGCCCCGGTGCTGGCGGACCGCGACGCCACGATCGGCAAGGTGATCGCCCTGGCTGAGACGGCCGCGGCCGAGGGCGCCCGGCTGGTGGCGTTCCCCGAGGCGTTCGTGCCCGGCTATCCGGACTGGGTGTGGCGTACCCGCCCGTGGGACGCCACCGCGAGCACGTTGTACGCCCGGCTTCTCGACCAGGCAGTTGTCGTCGGCTCCCCGGCCACCGACCGTCTGTCCGACGCCGCCCGGAGGCTCGGAATCTGGCTGTGCGCGGGGGCGGACGAACGAGACGAGAACGGCTCCACCTTGTACAACACCCTGCTGTGCTTCGCCCCGGACGGCACACTGGCAGCCCGGCATCGCAAGCTCATGCCAACCGGCGCCGAGCGGCTGGTCTGGGGAACAGGCGACGGCTCCACCCTGACCGTCACCGAGACCGGGTTCGGCCGCCTCGGCGGGCTGATCTGCTGGGAGAACTACATGCCGCTGGCCCGGGCCGCGCTTTATGCCCGCGGCATCGACGTCTACCTGGCGCCCACCTGGGACAACTCCGATGTCTGGGTGCCGACCCTGCGGCACATCGCCAAGGAAGGCCGCTGCTACGTGATCGGCGTCACCGCGTGCATCCGCGCCACCGACCTCCCCGACGACCTGCCGGGACGGGCTGGCCTCTACGGCGGGCCGCAGGACTGGCTGTCCCGCGGCAATAGCACGATCGTCGGCCCGGACGGGGAGATCCTCGCGGGCCCGCTGACCGGCGAAGACGGCATCGTCTACGCCGAGATCGACGTCAGCGCCGCCCGGACAGCCCGCCAGCAGTTCGACGCGGCCGGCCACTACAGCCGCAGCGACATCTTGCGGCTGACGGTCGACACCACGCCGCATGCCGCCGTGGCGTTCCGCGGCGTTGACACCGGGGAGCCGGCCCCCGGGCCGGCCGAGGCGAGGTGACGGTGATGAGCGTGCTGCGAGTGGCCGCCGTCCAGGCCGGCTATGTGCTGATGGACCGCGACGCGACCATCGACCGGGTCGCAGAGCTGACCGCGGCAGCGGCGCGCGACGGCGCCGAACTTGTGGTGTTCCCCGAGGTGTACGTGCCAGGCACACCGATCTGGATGGACACCCGCCCGATCTGGGACGGCGACGAGGAGTGGTTCGCGCTCCTCGCCGACAACGCCCTGGTGATCCCGAGCCCGGCATCCGACCGCCTCGCCGCGATCGCTGCCGAGCACCAGGTGTGGCTGGTCGTGGGCGCGCAGGAGCGCGAGCCGCACGGCAGCACGATTTACAACACGGTGCTGTACTTCTCACCCGGCGGCGAACTGGCTGGCCGGCACCGCAAGCTCGTGCCGACCGGGTCCGAGCGCACCGTGTGGGGCATGGGCGACGGGTCGACGCTGCCCGTCATCGACACCGGGCTGGCCAGGATCGGCGGGCTGACCTGCTGGGAGAACTACATGCCGCTGGCCAGGTTCTACCTGTACACCCGCGGCATCGACGTATGGCTCGCCCCCACCCTGGCCGCCGGCGACGGCTGGATCGCCACCATGCGGCACCTCGCCAGGGAGAACCGCATGTACGTGATCGGAATCAACCCGGTACTGCACGCCGGGCAGATCCCGGCCCTGTTCCCGGGACGTGACCGCCTGCTCCCGGCCGCGTACCTGGAGGCCAACGGCCCGTGGCTGGAAGAAGGCAACACCGTCATCGTCGGCCCGGATGGCACCGTGCTCGCCGGGCCGGTCCGCCAGCGCGAGGAAACCCTGATCGCCGACCTTGACCTGCGGCAGGTCGCTAGCGGCCGCCGTCACCTGGACCCGGCCGGCCACTACAACCGGCCGGACATTTTCCGGCTGCATGTGGACACGTCGCCGCGCCCGGCTGTAACCGAGACAGCGATCGCAGGCACCGATGACCAGCGCGCCTGAGACGAACTCGCCAACGCCAAGCCGAGACAGTGCCCGGACGCGGGAACGTCCGCGCCCGGGACGGGCAATGGGCCGAACGGGCCGCATGCCCGGTACCCGGTGGCCGCCGCCTGACGCAAGAGGCGGAGGCCGCCATCACCGTGAGAAATGGAGGAAGTGACATGGCAGGACTCATGCGCAAGAGCCTCGACTCGCCCGAGGAAGTCCGCAAGTTCGAGGCGGACAGCGGCCAGCTGGAACTGGTGAACCTGGACGCGGGCCCCGTCGGCCGCGCCACCTTCCAGCCCGGATGGCGCTGGTCCCAGCACGTCAAGCCGATCGCCAAGACCGAAAGCTGCCAGGCCGCCCACACGGGCTACTTCGTCTCGGGCCGGATGAAGGTGGTCATGGACGACGGCGAGGAGATGGAGTACGGCCCGGGCGACTTCGCCATCATGCCACCTGGCCACGACGCCTGGATCGTCGGCGACGAGCCCTGCGTGGTCATCGACTGGCAGGGCTTCGCCGACTACGCCAAGCCATAGACCAGACCGCCTGGCGCCGTCAGTCAACGCGGCCATCCGCGACCGTGCCGGACACTGCCTGCCCGCCCCGCAGGCGGTCGGCGATCATGATCATGGGTCGTTGGGGTACGAAAACGACTCCCTACGACCCATGATCATGAAAGGGGCGATCTGCGCTCATGGCCGACCGGGTGGCTGGTGGTCAATTCGCGCCGCTTGTCGTCGACGATCACGGCGCCCGCCCCGGCAAGCAGCCAACTTCCAAGATCATGGGATATTCCGGGTAGCCCTGGCTACGTTTACCATCCCCGATCTTGTGATCTTGCTCATGC
>Ga0335073_10006181_pt1 | contig 16827 bp, 13 predicted proteins | sample Lox_Sample_22_FD_207093 | JGI IMG/M metagenome (GOLD analysis project Ga0335073, IMG submission 207093) | Soil microbial communities from Loxahatchee National Wildlife Refuge, Florida, United States - Lox_Sample_2.2 | ecosystem: Environmental > Terrestrial > Soil > Wetlands | place: USA... | reverse complement strand
TTCCGCAGCATCGTGCAAGGCCGGATCAAGGCGCCGTCGCTGATGCTTCTGCAGGCGCCCATCTTCCACGGGCACGCCTTTTCGCTGTACATTGAGTTCGACAACACGGCGCAAAACGAGGAACTGGTCGCCGCAATCTCCGGCGAGCACGTCGACGTCTTGCAGGGCCCAGAAGAATCGCCCAGCAACGTGAACGCCGCCGGGCAGGAGCAGGTGCAGGTGTTCGTGCGGAGTGACGCGCAAAACCCCAACGGCTTCTGGATCTGGGCGGCTTCAGACAATCTGCGCATCGCCGCCTTAAGCGCAGTGGAGTGTGCGGAAAGCATGATCGCTTCGCGACCGCGAGGAACCGTACAGTGACGGCCCGGCAATCGCACCAGGATCTCCACCGAACCGGCTTGGCCGGCGCACGCATTCTGGCGATGCTTACCTTCGTCTTGCTGGTGTTGATGTGTGGCTGTGGTTATCACACTACGGAAACGGCGGTGCGGCTGCCCTCCGATCTGCACACAATCTACGTGCCGGGTATCGTCAATCGTTCGCAGACTTACCGCGTTGGCCAAACCCTGACCGAGGCGGTGGTCCGCGAGCTGCGCGCCCGGACCAACTATCGCATCGTCACCGTCAATGACGGCTCGGCCGACGCTACCTTGTCGGGGACCGTCACCAACGTCTTCACTGCGCCCCTGACCTACGATTCGGTAACCGGGCGTATCTCTTCGTCGCTGGTCGCGGTTATGTTGAATGCCAGCCTGGTCGCCAAGGATGGCAAGGTGCTGTGGAGCAATCCCAACTTCGTCTATCGCGAGCAGTACCAGGAATCGATCGACACTCGCACCTTCTTCGAGGAAGCCGGGCCGGCCATGCAACGCATCGCCAATAGCTTCGCCAAGACGCTCGTGGCCGACATTCTGGAGGCGTTCTAGATGCGCAGCTTCGCCGCCTCCGACCGCTTCGTGGCCGCGGTCAAGGAGCGTAAGCTCGCTCCCGGTTATGTCTTTGTCGGCGACGAAGCTTTTTTCCGCAAGCGCTGCCGCGATGCCATCCTTCAGCATCTGGTGCCCGCCGAAGTGCGCGAGCTGAGCCTCTATGACATGGACCTGAGCGAGGTCGAGTTGCGCCAGGTGCTCGACCACGCACGCACGCCGTCGCTGATGTCCCCCTTTCAGGTGTTCTTCGTTCGTGGCGTCAAAAACCTCTACGGACGCGGCAAACACGATGAAGAGTTCGCCGCCATCGAGGAGTACTTCAAAGACCCCAATCCCGCCGCGCTGCTCATCTTTATCGCCGACCACATCAGCATTCCGGCCGATGCCCGCCGCATGGATCTCACCGACAAGGAACGCTACGAGCGCATCCGCGAAACGCTAGGGGAGTTCATTCCCGTGCTGGAGTTCGCTCGTGTGGAAGAGAGCGATGCTGTGAAGTGGGCCATCGACACCGCCGCAGCCGAGGGAGTGAAGCTCGACAACGATGCAGCGCACGAGCTGGTGGACTCGCTCGGCGGCGACATGATGATGGTCGCCAACGAACTGGAGAAACTGGTGCTGTTCGTCGGCGAGAAGAAGCGCATCACGCTGGGCGATGTCGAGACGCTGGTGCTCGCAGCCAAGCAGCGCTCGTTTTATGAACTGACCGACGCCATCTCGGCGCGCGATCGCGCCCGCGCGCTGGCGGTGCTGGACGCGATTCTGCTTTCGGGCGATGGCGAGGAAGCGGCCATTGGCCATCTCTACATGCTCTCGCGCACCTTCCGCCAGATGCTGGTGATCCTGGAGCGCAATGTGCGCGATTCGCGCGCGCTTTGGCAGGCGTTGTGGCAGGGCTTTCGCATTCCGCCGTTTGCTGCAGAAGATGTCATCCGCCAGGCCCGCCGCTACAAATCGCGGCGCGAGCTCACCAGTGCGATCCGCCGGGTCGCGCGCGCCGACCTCGCGCTGCGCTCGAATCCGCCCAGCAAGCGGCTGATTCTCGAAAACCTGGTTCTTGATTTGACCGCCGAACCGAAGCTGCAAGAGACCGGCTGGCTGCAGGATGAATTGCCGGTGTGAAGGTAGCGACCAGCTTCGAGCCACGAGCTTCGAGCCGGAAGTACTCCATGCTTAGTAGTAATCGGATCGCGCTGCGCTAGCTGCAGAAGCTATCCCTGGCTACTAATTGCTAGTTGCTGTCTGCTACCTGCTCGCTGCCACGCGCGATCGGCAGGCGAACCGTGAACTGCGTTCCCTTGCCTACTTCGCTGCGGACGCTGATGGTTCCGCCATGCGACTCCACGATGCGACGCGCCAGCGATAGTCCCAGCCCGGTCCCGTGCCCTTTGGTGGTGAAGAATGGGCGGAAGATGTTGGGCAGCGTCTCCGGCGCGATTCCCTTGCCTTCGTCGGCAACGGTGATGAGAGCGGCGTCATGGTCGCGCCCCAGCGAAACCCGGATCGCGCCCGGCTTGTCCATCGCTTGGATGGCATTCAACAGGAGATTGAGCAGCACCTGGTTGATCTGGTGGGCATCGTGATCGAGCGGCGGGATTTCCTCGCTGTTGTCCAGTTCGATGCGAATGTTTTTCGTGACCGCCTGCTGGCGCGCGAACATCACCGCGTGCTCGGCAGTGCCACCCAGGTCTTTGCGTTGGAATTGCGGCGGTTTGGGGCGCGCGGTTTCCAGCAAGTCGGTGAGAATGCGGTTGATCTGCACCGCCTCTTCTTTTGCGTCTTTGATAACGGAGCGGGCTGCGCTGTCCGGCGGCAGGTCGCGGCTGACGATCTCGATCACGCCTGCAATGCCGGCCAGCGGATTACGGATCTCGTGCGCCAGCCCGGCCGCCAGCTCACCCAGGGTGGCGAAATGTTCGGCGCGCGACATTTGCGTCTGATGCAGGCGCTGGATCTCTTCGCGGTTGGCCTTCAGTTGCGCCACCATGTCGTTGAAGTCGCGGCCCAGGTCGCCGATTTCGTCGTTGCGGTTGGCGAAGCTGACCGAGACGTTCAAATCGCCGAGACTGAGCAACGCGATCTTGTCTTGCAGCTCCAGCATGGGGCGGCGCACCGAGACCGCGAAGACCACGATGACCGCGGCGCAAATCACGATTGCTCCCGCGGTGGCGACAGTAATGATAATGTGGCGCTCGTCCGCCTCCAGCGAAAGCGAAACCAGGATGAACAGTAGCAGGCCGTTCAGCAGTACGGCGGCAATCGGCAGGATGGCCTTGAGCGCCCAGTTGATGTGCCGCTTGCGCGCGACCCGCGCTTCGTGGGCGGCGACGATGGCCGCAGCGGGGTTGATGTTTTGTAGTTCGACGGTGGTGGACGCGGTCATAAAATCAGATCGCTATTCGCTTTGCTTGTTGCCGACTGCTAACTGCTGATTGCTGACTGCTTAGTCCAGGGCCGAGGGAAACGAAGCTGATTCTTTGGGGCCATCTTTCCTCAGATCCGCGCCGTTCAGCCCTGGATTCCCTCATGCGTACGCGTGTAAGCCGGGAAGCAGATACGTGACGCCGAGGAAGGTGAAGATCACGACGCCAAACCCCAGGATGGCGAAGTACGCGGCCCTACGCCCGCGCCATCCGCGCGTGATCCGCATGTGCAAGTAGCCCGCATAGACCAGCCATGTGATTGCCGCCCAGGTCTCCTTCGGGTCCCAGCTCCAGTACGAGCCCCAGGTGCGGTTGGCCCAGTAGGCGCCGGTAGCGATCATGCCGGTCAGCAGCGGAAACGCGATACAGATCGCCTTGTAGGTGACGCGGTCGAGTGTGTCGGCCGAGGGCAGCAGCCCCTCCAGGTCGGCACGCCGCCACAGCAGCATCAGGTACAAGAGCGAAGCGAAAATCCCCGTCACCATGCCTCCGAGCAGAAACGGGCTTGCGGCCAGGCTGGTCGGGAAGAGTCCATCCTGGTCGGGTGACGGGTAGCTGGCATTGCGCACACGAAGCACGAACGCTGCCAGCACAACAAACTGCAACAAGATGCCGATAAATACGGCCTTGTTGGCGATTCCGAAGAACGATTCGTCTTTCTTCCAGCGGCCAATCGCGAACAGCGCGAGCGGCACCAGCGCGCCCAGCGCCGCAATCACGAATAGCCAGCCGAGGTCGGGAATGGTGACGAAGAGGCGCATCCCCCTACCAAGGAACATGTCTGACTTTGTGGTAGTATCCCACGCTGTGACAGACAGCCCGCCGTTATCGAAGCGGGTGAAGACGATGGCGAGATAGATTGCACTCACCGTTGCCGTGGTGCAGGCAAGAAAGTTTTCCGTCTTGAAGCCGTCCTGAATGAGGAACATCATGGCCAGGGCGAAGCTCACGGCACAGGCGGCATAGGCCAGCATGGCCAGCGTGACGTGCACGTGCAGCCAGGTGGATTGCAGCGCCGGAACCAGCGGCCGAACTTCCGACGGCAGCAACTGCATGAGAATGACGCAAACCACCGCCAGCGGCATGGTGATGCTGCCGATGATCTTGACGCCGAACTTCTTCTCGGCGACCAGGGTGAGCAGCGCGACGGTCCACACGAAGCTCAGCAGCATCTCGTAGATGCTGGCGAACGGTGGCCGGCCCGAAAGATACCAGCGATGGGCGATCGCCGCGGTGTTAGCAGCGAGACCGATCGCAGTCGCCACAGAGGCGAACTTCACATAGCGCGCCGTTCCGGTAACGCCGAAGCCCATATAGAGCGTCGCTGCGCCGGCGTAGAAGATCAATGCGACATACAGAAGATTACTTTCGCTGTACAGGCTGCCGCCGGCCTTGGCCGCGCCCAGCAACGCTACAATCAGCAGAAACGTTACCGCGAGTCCTACCAGAACGAGCAGCGCATTGCCGCCGGTGGCGGCGGGCTGCTCCATGCGTACGACTCGTGCTCGGGTTGCCATAATCTCCTCCCACTTGCTTCGGAAAGGGTCGCCTTTCAGGTCCGAAAGGGATGGCCTTCAGGCTTTCCGTCATACCTCGACTCTTCGAAGGGGATGGCCTTCAGGCCATCCGTTTTGACCACAAATTTCATCGCGGCTTTAGCCGCTGCGGGACCTCGCTTTCGATCGTCGTCCCCTGCCCCCGGGCTGAAGCCCGGCTCCTCAAAAGAACCTTCGGTTTCTACGGTGCTAAAGCGCCGCCCCTTCCCGGACGTATGCCTACTTCATTGCGGCCAGCGTCAGTTCCGGCTTTTGTCGTCTCACGGAAAACGGTACGACCTTCGCGTCTTCCAGTTCCGTGCGAATGTTGTCGACCAGCTCATTAAACTTCTGCTCAAAACGATCGCGGTTCTTGTTCGACTGTCCCCCGATCCACAGCACCAGGCCAGCGCCGCGCGGGCCGGGCACGGCGGCAATCCAAATCCGCATGTGCACCAGATAAAACGCCACAAACAGCCCGCAGCCCATCAGCAGGCAACCGGCCCACACCAGCCACTGCCCAGGCTCGTGCGAAACTTCCAGACCGGTGAAGTAGCCCATCTGCATATCGCGATAATCGAACTTGTAGTTGGTGTACTGGCCCTGGGCCGCGCTGTTATAGGCGGGAAAGATCCAGAGCTTCGCCTCGTCGCCGATCCTGCTGTCTTTCACCTGCAGACGAAAGGCCGGATTCACCGGGTCGTCGGAGCGCTTGAAGATCTGGTTGTCGCGAATAAAGAAGTCGGGGATGTACTCGGCGAGTGTGACCGCGGCGTTGGGATCGAGTTGTACCGGCTGATTCATCTCCAGCGTCATCTCGCGCGAGCCGCCTTTGGCCGCGGTGACCACTAGCTTCAGTTCCTCAAGCTTGCCCGTGCTCCCGAAGCTCGCCTGATAGAAGCGCAGCCCGTTGTGAATCAGCGGGTCGTTGACGACGATCTCCTTGGCAGCAACCTCCTGGCCGCTCTGGATAACCGCCAGCTTCGACCACCAGCGCTTGGGCGATCCATCGGGGTAGTTTTCCTGGCCGGCGCCGTCGCACTTCACCGCGAAGGGAAGCTGCTTCGTTCCGCCCGTCCGCAGCTCGATGAGGTTGCTGCTTTGGCCTTTTTCCAGCGCCATGAAACCGCTGTAGCCGAAGATGCCGTCGATGATGCCACCGGCGAAGATGAGCAGCAGGCTGGCGTGAACGATGTATACCGCCATGACCGAGCAACGATGACGTTCGGAATACAAGGAGGGTTCGTCTTCTCCATCGCGGGAACCCGGTGTCTCGGCGATGCGTTCGACCGGCCAGCCTGATTTCTGCAACGCCCGCTCGGCCGCATTCAGAGAGACTTCGGCGTTGGTAATGGGCAACTCAATCCGATTGGGTAGGGCGGCGCGAAAATGCGGGTCCGTCTTGCGATAGGGGCGCGCATAGAAGCGCCACGCGTTGGGAAAACGGTCGATGGAAACCAGAATGATGCTCAGGCTGACCAGACCGAGCAGAGTAAGGAACCACCAGGTATGAAAGACGTCGGTCAGCCCGAGACGATCGAGCCACATCAGTGTGGCGGGTGAATAAGCGCGCGCCAGCTTTTCGGGATCGGTCGCCGGCCGCTGCAGGATGAAAGTTCCCAGCGCCGCGGCAAGGCCAACGAGAATTAAAAGCACGACCCCGGTGCGCAGATTGGAAAAGGTCTTATGAATGCGGGTTGGAATCGATCGAACGCTGAAGCCCATCGCTGCTCCTTCCCGTGAGCAACTGACAGGTGCACGCCGGCAGCCAGAATTCGATGCGCTTGTAACTTATTGCTGATTGGGAGATTACGGGAACTGCCGCGGAATAGTTCGACGGCGCTGGTGAGCCTTATCACCCATTGCGGTGATGAAAGCGCGCACGCTGTTCGTCGCTGCCTAGCCTGAAGGTGGCGCGGCATTTTGTGGCTACATTCCGTTTGGACGGCGCGTTTTGTAATCACTCAAGGCGTTATCGATCAGTAGCTTAGCGCCATCCAAGTAGGGTGAATTCTGCCTTTTCACACCCGCTATAATAAGAAGTTTCGGCACGCTGTTCCGGACGAGTCTGTGGGCTCGCGCGGCTGCCGAATACCGGCCATGTCGAACGAAAGCATCATCGTACGCGGAGCGCGCGTCCACAATCTGAAGAACATCGATTTCGAAATTCCGCACAACCAGCTCACGGTTGTCACCGGTGTTTCGGGTTCGGGGAAGTCGTCGCTCGCCTTCGATACGGTGTACGCCGAAGGCCAGCGGCGCTACGTGGAGTCGCTCTCGGCCTACGCGCGGCAATTCCTGGAGCGCATCGAGAAGCCCGACGTCGACCTCATCGACGGCATCGCTCCCGCTGTCGCCATCCGGCAGAAAAACACCACGCGCAATCCGCGCTCCACCGTCGCCACGGCGACGGAGATTTACGATTACCTGCGCCTGCTCTACGCGCGCGTCGGCCGCACCTATTGCCTGAACTGCGGCAACGAGGTGAAGAAAGACACGGTGGACGATGTCGCCAGCCGCATCCTGGGACTACACGAAGGCACACGCGTGCAGGCATTCTTCCCACTGCAGTCTCCGCCCAAACCGTCGGAGCCGGAGAAGCCGAAGGGCCGTCGAGTCGCAAAGAAGAAAACTGCCAAGCCCGCGGCCGATGACGCCTATCTCAAAGAGCGCCTCTTCGAACTGCGCAAGCGCGGCTACAACCGGCTCTATCAGAACGGCCAGATCTTCGAGTTCTCCACGCCCGAATCGCTGCTCGACCTGAATTTTGCTGAGCCGGTATTGGTGCTGATCGATCGCATCTCGGTCAGCCCGGACGCACGGCTGCGCATCGTCGATGCGGTCGAGCAAGGTTATCGCGAGGCCGGCGAGGTCATCTTTGAGACGGCACCAAGGGAAGGCGAGGCTGCGCAGAGCTTCCGCTTTTCGCAGCGCTTCGAGTGCAAACAGTGCAACATCCGGTACGAGGAGCCGGAGCCGCGCCTGTTCTCCTTCAACAATCCGTTCGGCGCCTGCCCCCGCTGCCAGGGCTTCGGCAACACCATCGATTTCGATCTCAACCTGGTCATCCCGAACAAGACTTTGACGCTCGCAGAGGGCGCAATCGAGCCGTGGACGAAGCCGAAATATCGCCCGTTCGCCACCGACATGCGTCGCTACGCGCGCGCCGCCGGCGTTCCCCTCGATGTTCCCTGGCAGGACCTCACTTCCGATCAGCAGAACTTCATCATTCAGGGCGATGGGAAGTTTTGGGGCGTGCGTGGCTTCTTCGACTATCTGGAACGCAAGAAGTACAAGCTACACGTGCGCGTCTTCCTCAGCCGCTATCGCGGTTATTCGCTGTGCCCGGATTGCAGCGGCCTGCGCCTGCGTCGCGAGGCCCGGCAGGTGAAGATCGGCGGCAAGGACATCTGCCAGGTTTCGGCGATGACGGTGGAAGAAGCTATTCGCTTCTTCGCCGGGGTTGAGTTGTCGCGCCAGGAGGCTGACATCGCCGGCAAGCTGCTGGAGGAAATCAACGACCGGCTGCGCTATCTCAACGATGTCGGGCTGGAGTATCTGACGCTCGACCGCCTGGCCTCGACACTCTCGGGCGGCGAGGCGCAGCGCATTCAGCTCGCAACTTCGCTGGGATCGAGGCTGGTGGGAACTCTCTACGTCCTCGATGAACCCTCGATTGGACTGCACAGCCGCGACACCGAGCGGCTGATCAAGATCCTGCATGACCTGCGCGATCTGGGAAACACAATCCTCGTTGTCGAGCACGACGCCGAGATCATGCGCGCAGCCGACCGCATCGTCGATTTGGGGCCGGGCGCAGGCGAGAACGGCGGCCGCATGATCGCCAGTGGCACCTACGATGAAATCCCGCGCAATCCCGCGTCGCTCACCGGCCGCTACCTGAACGGCGAATTGCGCATCCAGTTGCCTGCCGCACGACGCAGCGGCGCCGGACGAAAGATCAAGCTGACCGGCGCGCGCGCGCATAATCTCAAGAAGATCAATGTCGCCATTCCCCTCGGGGTGCTGGTATGCATCACCGGCGTCTCCGGCTCAGGTAAATCGACGCTCGTCCACGATGTGCTGTACAACGCGCTGGCCGCGGAAAAGGGCCAGGTCACGGGAGGGCCACACGCCGAAGTCGAGCGCGTTGAAGGGGGCGAGTGGATTGACGAAGTCGTGCTGGTCGATCAGTCGCCCATCGGGCGAACGCCGCGCTCCAATCCCGTGACGTACATCAAGGCCTTCGACACAATTCGCGAGCTCTTCGCCTCGCAGGCCGAAAGCGAAAAGCGTGGCTACACCGCCGGCCATTTCTCCTTCAACATTCCAGGCGGCCGCTGCGAGGCCTGCCAGGGCGATGGCACGGTCACCGTGGAGATGCAGTTTCTTGCCGACGTCGAGCTGATCTGCGAAGAGTGCAAAGGCACGCGCTACAAGCCGGAGATTCTGGAAATTCGCTATCACGGCAAGAACATCCACGAGGTGCTCGACCTTACGGTGAAGGAAGCCCTGCATTTCTTTTCCGGCGTGCCCAAGATCGTCGACAAGCTGCGGGTGCTGGAAGAAGTCGGGTTGGGATATTTGCGGCTGGGGCAATCGGCGACCACGCTCTCCGGTGGAGAAGCGCAGCGCATGAAGCTGGCAGCCCACCTGCAACCCAGGCTGCGCGATATCGGCAAGCCGCGCGCCGAACAGAACAAGCGCCAGCCTCGCATGCTCTACATCTTCGACGAGCCGACCACCGGCTTGCATTTTGACGATGTCAGTAAGCTGCTGGCCGCTTTCCGCCGTCTAATTGAGGCAGGTGGATCGATTATCGTGATCGAGCATAACCTGGATGTGATCAAGATGGCGGACTGGGTCATCGATCTTGGCCCCGAGGGCGGCGTGCGCGGAGGCGAAGTTGTGGCCGAAGGACCGCCGGAAGCGATCGCCGACGCGCCCAATTCGTACACCGGACAGTGGCTGGCGCGTGTTCTGCCGCGGCCGGTCGCGGCGCGGGCCGACCAGCCGGTATGAGCATTTCCCGCTTTGCAGGGGCGCGGCTTCAGCCGTGCCGTAAGGAGCTGGTTTTGGCATGGCTTCAGCCACTGAGGGACTTCGCCATTGCAACGGATTGCGAGTTCCCTCCGCGGCTAAAGCCGAACCTTGGCGGGAAGGTAACGGCGCGGCTGAAGCCCCGCTCCCTCAGAATGGCAATCACAAATTGCTTACTGGCAACCTCATTCGCTTTTGTGCCGATTACCGCCCACGCTCAGCAGAGCCCGCCCACCATCCGTCACCACCGGGTGGAGGAACCGGCGGAGCCAACCAGCCCTACCGAAGTTGACCAGGCCGAGACAGCGATGCAGCACGACGATTTCGCTGCCGCCGAAGCGTTGCTGCAAAAGGCGGTCGCGGTCAAGCCCGATGACTATCGCGCCTGGTTCGACCTCGGATACGTCTACAACGCACTCGAGCGTCCAGCAGACTCCGTTGCCGCTTATCGCAAGTCCGTCGCAGCCAAGCCCGACATCTTCGAGTCCAATCTCGATCTCGGCCTGCTGCTGGCGAAACAAGGGGACAGCGCCGAAGCCGCCAAATATCTGAAGGCCGCAACCCAGCTCAAGCCGACGGCGCATCCCGACGAATCGCTGGCGCACGCTTGGCAAGCGTTGGGACGCGTTGAAGAGCAGAGCGATCCGCAGTCGGCATTGCTCGCCTTCGCGGAAGCCGCCAAGCTGACGCCCAAGAGTCCAGATCCGCATCTGGCGGCAGCGGCCTTGCTGCAGAACCAAGGCAACTTCGAAGCGGCGGGGCACGAATATCAAGCGGTGGCCGCACTCGACCCCAACTCGAAGGACGCTCTCACCGGGCTGGCGGAGGTCTATATCGCGCAGAAGAAATATGCCGATGCCGAAGTCCCGCTGCGGAAGCTATTGGCAACCGATCCGCAAAATGCAACGGCTGCGGCTCAACTGGCGCGGGCATTGTCGGCGGAAGGCAGGAACGACGAGGCCGCCGCCGAATTGAAGAGGGCGTTGCAAGCCGGTCCCGGCGATCCGCACGCTGCGCTGGAGTTGGGTGCCCTGTACGTCAAAGCCGGCAAGAACGCTGAAGCGGAGCAGCAATTCCGCAGCGCGCTACAAAAGCTCCCTCAGGATGCCGAAGCCCACTTCGCTCTCGGGTCGCTGCTGATGCACGAAAAGAAGTATCCCGAGGCGCAGCAGGAATTGATTGCAGCCATTCGACTGAACCCCAACTTGGCTGACGCCTACGGCAATCTGGCGGTGGTTGCGGCAGCCAACAGGCAATACGTGCTCGCGTTGCGCGCCTTGGATGACCGCGCCAAGCTCGTTCCCGAGACCCCGGCAACCTATTTCCTGCGCGCCACCACCTACGACAACTTGCACGCCATATCCCGGGCGGTGGAATATTATCAGCGGTTCCTGGCGACGGACGATGGCAAATTCCCCGACCAAGAGTGGCAGGCGCGCCATCGTTTGATCGCGCTCGATCCCAAACACGCGGACAAATATCAGGTGAAGAAATAGTCATGCTTGCCTTTGTCTTGCGCGCTGCGTCGTTGATGCTGTTACTGAGCGGCATCCTGCTGTCGGCAGCGGAGACGCCGGCCGCATTGAAGGCGCGGGCCGACGCCGCCCACGGAGGCGAGCAGGCCAAGCTGTGTCTGGAATATGCCCGGCTGGAGCTGGAAAGCTCGAATGCGCTGTTCACCAGCGGCGATGTGGACAAGGCGCAGGCCGGGATCGCGGAAGTGGTGGCCTACGCGAAAAAGGGCGCGAATGCGGCTTCGGTATCGGGCAAGCAGTTGACGCAAACGGAGATCAAGCTGCGCAAGCTGGCCGAGCGCATGCACGACATCGCCGAGACGCTGGCCTTCGAGGACCGTGCACCCGTACGCCAGGCCGTCGACCAGATCCAGCAGATCCGCTCCGACCTGATGGTCAGGATGTGGGGACCGCAGGCGGAGCCGAAGGGGAAGTCATGAAATCGCATCGGATGGGCTGTGCATCGTTGCTCACGGCCTTGCTGTTGGTCTTCGCGTTGCATGTGGCTGCGCAAAAACGCGACCCGCTCACTGAGAAAGAGGTCGACGAGATGCGGGAATCGGCGCAGTTGCCGGACAAGCGGCTGGAGCTGATGGTGAATTTCAGCCGGGCCCGCATCAGCAAAATCGAGCAGCTCGAGGACAACGGCAAGACCGCCAAAGACCGGCCCATGCAGATTCACGATCTGCTGGAGGACTTTACTTCCCTGCTCGACGAGATCGATGACAACATCGACATGTATTCGTCGCACAAAGCCGATATGCGCAAGGGGCTGACGCTGCTGGTAGAGGCCAACAGCGAATGGCAGCTTCAGTTGCGCCGCTTGAAAGAGCAGGCGCCGCCGGAGGAACTCGACCAGTATTCTTTCGTGCTCGCCAACGCCAGGGACGCAGTCAACGACATGGCTGACGACGCGCGCCAGGAATTGCAGGAGCAGAACGAACTCGCCAAGAAAAATCAGCTGACGAAGGATTACTCCGAGCGGCGCGACTGAACCTGCGGGGAATGACGCCCGCCGCTCCTCCGCTTGCCGGAAGCGCGGCAAATAGAAAAGGCCGCCAGATTCCTTCCCCCTGTGGCGGCCTCATCAGTTGTGGCACAGCAAAACCACATTCAGCAACTTAGCAGAACGATGGTGCCCAATTCAATAGCTCAAAAACCTTAGTACCTGGTTTGTAAAGCTTTGGAAAGCGGCGCCAAATCAATGTGCGATGCGCGCGTGTTACGTTAATAGTGCTTGCGCGAGAAATTGCACCAGGTCTTCCAGACCACCTATCGCCAGCTGCGTCCGCGAGCTCCCATGCCGGAGTTCCGCATCGAGTTCTATGCCTTCGCCAACGTGAACAGCACCATCCGCCTGCGCGAAGGCGTGATGCACGTCCGCGTCTCCGACCTGCTGGAGGGTGCGCCCGAAAGCGTCATCGAAGCCATCGCCCATATCCTGCTGGCAAAGATGTACCGCAAGCCTATCCAGCCGATGCACGCCACGCGGTACCGGCGATACGTTTCCAGCCACGACATGACGGCCAAGGCACATCTGGTGCGCCAGGTGCGCGGCCGTAAGCGCATCGCATCGGCGCGCGGGCAGGTGTACGACCTCGACGAAATCTTCGAGCAGTTGAACCGGCAGTTCTTCTACGGCCTGCTGGCGCGTCCGCAGATGACCTGGAGCCGCGCGCACGCGCGCAACAGCCTCGGGCATTACGATCCCGCACACAATGCCATCGTTGTCAGCCGCGTCTTCGATAACGCGCGAGTGCCGCGCTATGCCGTCGAGTACATCGTCTACCACGAGATGCTGCACCTGAAGTATCCCGTGAAGCTGCGCGGCAGCCGGCGCTGCGTGCATGGCCCCGAGTTCCAGGCGGAAGAGAAATTGTTCCCGCAGTTGGAAGAAGCGAAGGCCTTCCTGAAAACTTTGTAGCCTTCCACGCGCTCACGCCACTTTGGAAATTCTCCGCGCCGCGATTTCGGCCAGCTCCCGCGCGCTGACCTCGACCTTGTACAGCCGACGCGCCGAATTCGCCAATCGCATTTTGTACGGATAATCCCCGGTCATGTAATCGCAACTCAACTTCTGCGCCAACGAACGCGCGGTCACTTCGTACAACAGCGTCATTCCTGGCGAATAGTGGGCCCATTCGGGATGAAAATAAATCGTGTAACACCGGCGAACGTCGCCATCGCGAAAGCTCACCAGGCCGGCCACCAATGCCCCGTCTCCTTTCTCCATCGTGAACACGTCGCAACAACTTTCTTCGAGCGCAGCCGCGGCCACCATGAAATCGCAGCGCCGCTGGTCGAGAAAGAGATTGTCACGCGCCGCGAAGTGGCGGCGCTTGCATTCGTAGAGCCGGCGAACGACGGCGGAATTTTCGCCCGCGTAACTGCGGAACGAAATGCCCAGCCGATTCAGCCGCCGCATCTGTCGTCCCAGCCGCGGATGCGCCTGGCGGAAGGTGTTTTCGTCGACCCGGGCACGATCGACATATGGCGCCCGGGCGAACACGCTCATGGGAAAATCCTTCCATCGCTCGCGCGCCGCCGGGTCCTCTACCAAAACGACTCGCAACCCTCTACCCGAGGCCGCCATTTGTTGCCAGACGAGATGCAGGACTTCGCCATCGCCGGCGTGCAGGACGTCGCGATAGTCGAACAGCGCCTCGCCCAGCAGTTCGATCTCGCCGCTCGCGCGGTTGATGGCCGCCGGAATGATGGCTGCTCCCGATTTGCTCTCCATCCAAACTACGTGCGGCGTCACGTGATCGCGGAAGGTCTCGGCCGCCAGGCGGTTCCAGGAGAAGCGCTGGAATATGGTGTGCGCCTGCCGCTGCAACAATTCATTCCACAACGGCGCGATACGGTCCATTTCGGAGGAGGAGCGCGCTATGTTTATGCGCAAAGAGAGCATCAGGGGCCGACCACGAAATCCGTAAAACAAGTTAGACGCTGCGAGATGACAGCCGAGTTGTGAGCTGCCTCTTGCCGGCCTGCTCCTGCTGGCTCCTCACAACCCTGGCGAAGGGCGAAAAGCGAACGGCGAATAGCGCCTGTACAATGATGTTTTTCCGCCAAAGGAGAGCACTTGATCGCCCGCTACACCCGCCCCGAGATGGGCCGCATCTGGAGTGAACAGAACAAATTTCAGACCTGGCTGGAGGTCGAGATCGCCGCTACCGAGACCCTGGCCGAGGCCGGCATCGTGCCGCAAGAGGCCGCCAAGGCCATCCACGAGAAAGGCGGCTTCGACCTCGCGCGCATCAACCAGATCGAAGCCGAGGTGAAGCACGACGTCATCGCCTTCACCACCGCGGTCGCGGAAAAAGTCGGTCCCGAATCGCGCTGGCTGCACTACGGCCTTACCTCGAACGACGTGGTGGACACCGCGCAGGCGCTGCTGGTAAAGCAGGCCTCGGCGATCCTCTGCGACGATCTCGCCAAGCTGCGCGATGTGCTCGAGCGGCGCGCCTGGGAGTTTAAGGACGTGCCCATGATCGGACGCACGCACGGCATCCATGCCGAGCCGATCACCTTTGGGTTGAAGCTGGCGAACTGGTATTCCGAGATCGAGCGCAGTATCGAGCGCTTCGAGATGGCGGCCGAGCAGATGCGCGTCGGTAAGCTCTCCGGCGCGGTGGGCAACGCGGCGCACCTGGAGCCGGAATACGAAGAGGCGATCTGCAAGCGCTTGGGTTTGAATGTTGCCGCGGTGTCTTCGCAGGTGATCCAGCGCGACCGGCACGCGTTCTATGTCGCAACTTTGGCAGTGATCGCTTCGACGCTCGACAAGATCGCGACCGAAATTCGCCACCTTCAGCGCACCGAGGTCCGCGAAGCCGAAGAGTACTTCAGCGAAAAACAGAAGGGTTCGTCGGCGATGCCGCACAAGCGCAATCCGGTGACGTGCGAGCAGATCAGCGGGCTGGCGCGCGTGATGCGGGCCAACGTGCAGGCGGCATTCGAGAACGTTCCACTGTGGCATGAGCGCGATATCTCGCATTCCTCCGTCGAGCGCATCATCCTGCCGGATTCCACCATCCTTGCCGATTACCTGCTCAGCAAGACGGCCAATCTGATCGACACGATGTTTGTCTATCCCAAGCGCATGTTGAAGAACCTGGAATCGACCGGCGGGCTGGTATTCAGCGGGCAACTATTGCTCGACCTGGTTGAGGCCGGCATGCTCCGTGAGGACGCGTACCGCATAGTCCAGTCAAACGCCATGCGCGCGTGGAAAGACGACCTGAACTTCCGCGAGCTGATCCTGAATGATCCCGAGATCACGTCGAAGGTAAAGCCCGAGACACTGGAGCACGCATTCGACTTGCAGCGGCCGCTGCGGAATGTGGACAAGATTTTTCGGAGAGTATTCGGACGATCAGAGCGGAACTGAATTGCCCTCTGGAGCTTGTGGAGCGAATCCGATACTCTGGTTGGCGACGACAGTAACCGCCCCACGAAAGGAGATAAGGACCCCATGTCATTACTGGTACGGCGAAATACTCTTATGCAGATTGCAGTCTTGCTCGCGGTCTCAATTGGAGCCTGGAACACCGCTCTGGCGGTAGAACCGGTCCACGCCACCACCGGGGTGGTGCAGAAGGTTGATACGGCTGCCAAAACCATCGCGGTCAAAACGGCAGATGGAACGGTGAAAGTTTTCAAATATACCGAGCGGACAACGGTCGAGGGAGTGGAGGACGTTGGTAAGGGCACCAAGAAGGGGAGCGTGGACACCTATCACGGCACTCTGGAAGGCAGCCATGCCGTGGTCCACTACACCGAAAAAGGCGGGGAAGACACTGCGGTCGGCGTGAAGGACGTGGGCAAGGGCACGGTGAAAGTTTCCGACGGGACCGTCGACCACGTCGACAAAAGCGCACATACCCTGACGGTGAAGACCAAAGACGGCAGCAAGGAAACCTATGCTCTTTCTAAGGACGCCACCATCGACACCTCCCACGGTGTGGTAGATTCCGCCAAGTGGACCTACAAGGAAGGCGACAAAGTCACCGTGCACTACACCGAAGAAGCCGGAAAGAAGGTTGCGTATTTCGTGCACCACCTGTAGCGCGGTGCGGCGAAAGGGCGCGGCTTCAGCCGTGCTGTGATACGAAGCCCGAACAGCGAATGCAGCTCGGATGCCCCATTCTAGCCCTGGCTTTGGGCTAGGGCGGGGCAATTCTGTCGCCGGCTGAAACTGTTCCTACGTAAGTCGTGGGACAGTTACCCGGCCCTCACTCCACTTCGTGCTTCGCCGTGTAGCCGTCGCGCGCCACGATGGTGTACTTGATGTCGTGGTTCTTCTGGTCTTTGATGATCAGCGGCTTGTCGCCCGGGCCCACCAGCTCCACCTTCACCTTGCGGTAGGTACCGTCCTGCTTCG
>Ga0335073_10006180_pt1 | contig 16827 bp, 18 predicted proteins | sample Lox_Sample_22_FD_207093 | JGI IMG/M metagenome (GOLD analysis project Ga0335073, IMG submission 207093) | Soil microbial communities from Loxahatchee National Wildlife Refuge, Florida, United States - Lox_Sample_2.2 | ecosystem: Environmental > Terrestrial > Soil > Wetlands | place: USA... | reverse complement strand
CTGATCACGACGGCGCTGCACGAACTGGAACGCCGGGACGCCAGCACCGCGCTGATCTCGATGTGCGCGGGCGGCGCGATGGCTACCGCGACAATCATCGAGCGGATCTAGCAGCCGTCACTCTCAGTGAGATTCCCAGCACCTTCAGGGCTGTGATGCAGGTCACACTCGGACGAGTAACGCCGGCCGTGCCGCTATCGCTTTAGGCGGTGTTGTCAGCGGCCTCACTCCGTCGAAGGCCCAACCTGAAGGAGAACAATGCGTCTTCCAAAGTCTCTCGCGGTCCGCGTTGGCGCGGTTGCCGCCGCGGCAGCAATCGCGGCGACCGGCGCAACCGTAGCTGCCAGCGCCGCTAACGCCGCGACCGCCGCCCCGGCGAAGGTCACCACAGCGCTGTCTATCGCGAACACCACGCCCAAGGCCCACCGGCACCAGACAACGGCGATCGTCTACGGTCAGCTGACCGCTGTCAGCACGACGACTTCGCCGGTTCGCTTCAAGCGGGTGTTCCTGGAGCGCCAGGGTCCCAAGGGCCACTGGTTCGTCGTTCAGATCCGCCGGACTGGCCGCGCCGGCTGGGTCCGCTTCCGCGTGCACGTGCGCAAGGTCGCCGCCAGTTTCCGGCTGGTGTTCCGCGGCACGCCGAATTTCGCTAAGGCCGTGAGCGCGTCCGACACGATCGCACCGGCGAGCGCGTCCTAGCTCCAGGAGGAGCACGGCACCGGCGGGCGTTGCGATTTGGCAGAGATGTCCCGCGACTGCCCGCCGGTGTGCGACCCTTACTGCCGCAATGGCGAGTCAGATCAATGTGCTCGACGATGCTCTGGCCAGGGCGAGCAACGGTGATGAAGCCGGGTTTCTGGAACTGTGGCGAGCCCTCCAGCCCCGGCTGTTGCGGTTTCTCCGGGTCGTCGGCTGCGATGACCCCGACGACGTGGCGAGCGAGACCTGGCTCCAGGTCGTCAGGGACCTGAACAGGTTCTCCGGCGGTGAGGAAGACTTCCGGCGCTGGCTGTTCACCATCGGCCGGCACCGGGCCATCGATGCCGCACGGGCCAGGGCCAGGCGTCCGGTCGACCCCTCCGCCGCCGGCCTCGACATCCTGGCCGACAGCCAGCTTGTCGAGGACCAGGTGCTGGACGGCATGTCGATCCAGCAGGCGGTCGCCCTCCTTGCCGGGCTGTCCAGGGACCAGGCGGAGGCCGTCGCATTGCGGGTGATCGCCGGCCTGGACACCCCGGACGTCGCGAAAATCCTGGGGAAATCGGCCGGCGCGATCCGGGTGGCCTTGCATCGCGGCCTCAAGACGCTCGCCGCTGACCCGTCCGTGCGGGCGCTGGCCGGCCGGGCGGGACCTGATCAGGCCCGCTGGACGCTGGAGGAGGTGGACTGATGAGCTCCGATCTGACCGGCGGCGCTGACTCCGCCGATCCCGGCATCGATCAGCTGTTCCGTATCCTGACGGGCGGGCCGGCCGAGGGCGAGCTGGCGGGCGAGCAGGATGCCCTCGCCATGTTCCGGGCGAACGTCAGTCCGCTCGCCAGCCAAGGTCTTGTTAACGGCGCGACCGTGCCGTTCAGGCCGATCCAGGACGGGTCGATCCCGGCGGGCCGGCCGGCTAGCGAGCCGAAGCGGTCGGTCCGGCATCCGTTCCGGGCGCCTGCGCGCTGGGGGCTCAGGCTGGGTGTGGCCGGCGTCATCGCGATCGCCGGCGGTACGGCCGCAGCCGCCTATGCGGCAGTCCTCCCTGCGCCCGTCCAGAATCTCGCGCATCAGCTCCTCGGGGGCATCGGAGTGCCGGACGCGCACCATCGCCAGCACACCGGGTCATCGCGAGGCCACGGCCATCAGATAGGGGCGTCCGGGAGTCATTCCAGCACGGCTCCGGGCCGGTCAGCGCGTCCGAGCCAGGGAGTGAAGCCCAGCCCGTCTGTGCACGCGTCAGTCAAACCGAGTACCTCGCCGAGAGTTTCTCCGTCTCCGTCTCCCTCGACGACGACCGGGTCAGCGGTCCTGACCGCATCTGCTCCCAGCACGAACATCCCGGCCGGCACCGCGCCGGTCATCAACGGTCAGCTGACCAGGTCCGGAACCGGCATTCCGGGCGTCACCGTCACGCTGATCGAGCGGCTTACCGGCCAGCTACTGTGGCACGTTGCCGGGACAGGCCAGACAGATCCGGCCGGGAACGTGACTGTTACCGGCCCGCCGCTCACCCAGAACGCGGTGTTCCGGCTGCGGTTCCCCGGCGGCGTGCACAGCACCGGTGTGCTGGTCACGGTCACACCGCAGGTCGACGTGGTGCTCACGCCGGGTGCGTCAGCGCTGCGGGACCTGCTCACGGTGACTACGCAGTACGCCCGCGCCGGCAATGTGGTCTGGCTCGAGGTCCAGTCCGCCAACGGTACCTGGGTTAAGCTGCGGAAGAAGCGGCTGAACGCCGACGGGAAGACCTGGTTCATCCTCAGCGGCAAGCGGTTGAAGAATAAGACGGTCGAGGTACTGCTGGTCGCAACCATCAGGCACGCATCGGCAGTAAGCAACACAGCGATCGTGCCCCCGCCGACCTGACGGCCTCAGAGGTCAGCGGTGACCAGGCGGTACCCCAGGTCAAGCTCCTCACGGGCCAGCAAGTCAGCGTGTTCGTCATGCCAGCGGCCGGAAGCCAGGTCCGCTTCGAGGCGGGCCAGGCCCGGCTGGAGCAGGGCCGGGTCGGCCTTGGCAAACAGGGACATGCCAGCTTGCACGGCGGCATCCAGGTAGGCCTCGGGCCGCCGCCAGAACGCGGCGCCGAAGCCGTCGGTGCAGTCGTACGGCACCGGCACCGGCTCGACGAGCGGCTCATCAAGAAGCCTGGTCAGCTGCGTGATCGGCACGGCCAGCGCGGCATCGACCGCCCGAGCCTCGGGCAGGTACTCGGCAAGCAGCCAGAACGCTGAGCCGATCACATCGGCGTCCCACGTCAGGAAGACCAGGCGCCGCCTGGCCACGCGGCGCATCTCGGCGAGGCCGGCCGCCAGGTCAGTCCAGTGATGAATGGTCAGCACCGCGAGCGCGGCATCTGCGCAGTCGTCCCGGAGCGGAACGTGCTCGGCGACAGCCTGGATGGCGGGCGCGGAACCGGGCGGGCGCTGGGCGATCATGACCGGGCTAGGCTCGATCGCCGCGATGGTCTCGACTGGCTCGTAAGAGCCCGTTCCCGCCCCGATGTTGATCACCGTCGCATTGCCGGCGAGCGCAGCCCAGATGGTCGCAGCGATGCGCGGGTCTGCCTGCCGGGTCGCACTGTAAGTGCGGCCGAGTTCGTCGTAGAGCACCCTGGCGATCATCGCATGCCGACGGGCAGCTCGGTTGAGTCGATATAGCGGACCTGGCCATACCGGGTCTTAACCACTCCGGTAACCGAGCGGATGACCATCTCGTGGCAGACCGCGATGAGCGATCCCTGACCGGCCACGCTGTCTGCCGCCCGGCGGAGCGTGGCAGCGGCACGGCGACGCACCGATGACAGCGGCTCCCACACGCGGCGCTCGCCGGGCGGCCACTCGCCGCCGCAACTGTCGAAGTCAGCGACGAGCGCTCGCACGTCGGCAACGTCGTGCCAGCTGAAGGTGTCGTCCGGGAGCCACTCATGCAAGTCAAGCTCGACGTCGATGGCTAGGCCGACCCGGCACGACACAGCGCTCGCGGTCTGCATGGTGCGAGTGAACGGCGACGAGAGCAGCTTGGCCGCGCCGACGCCTGCAAGCTGTTCCCCGGCAGCGTTGGCCTGCTCAAAGCCGAGAGGGGTAAGCGGCGCCAGGTCGGCCAGTTTCCCCGGCCAGCGCCGCCGCTGGATCGCGTCATAGTCGGCCTCGCCGTGCCGGACCAGGTAAATCCCTGTCATGCCGGTCGCTGTAGCTCCGATCATCAGGTGCCGTGAAGTGCGCGCGCCCGCGCGGTGGCGGCCGCGATGCAGGCGGTGAGAACCGGTAGTACGCCGAGAGCCACCGTCAGCGAGGTCGCCGACGCGAGCTGTCCGATGATCGGCGGCCCGAAGACGAAGCCTGCCCAGCCCCACGCCGAAACCATAGCGATCGCGGTTCCAGGGCTGATCCCCGGTAGTCGCCCGGCCGCGCTGTTGACGGTCGGGATGACCAGCGCGAGCCCGATCCCGAGACAGCCGAACCCGGCGATGACCGCGGCGCTGCGGTCGGCGACGAGCCCGGCTGTGAAACCCGCCGTGGCCACCACAGCCAGCGCCGGGAGTAGGCGCTCGCGCCGGAACTTGCCGAGCAACCGGTTGCCGGACAGCCGGACGACGACCATTGCCAGCGCGAATCCGGTGTAGCCAAGACCCGCGGCTGCAGCGCCGATATGGAGCGATCCGCGAAGGTAGACCGACGCCCAGTCTGCACTCGCGCCTTCACACAACATCGACGCGAACGCGATAGCGCCGAGTATCAGCACCGGCCGGGACAGGCGGATCGCGAAACCGCTGGCCGGGTTACTGCGGCCGGCCATTCCGGTCTGCCGGGACGGGTGTGGAGGAGCCTGCTGGTCCTGTCTCGCCGGGGCGGGGTCGGCCAGCATTCGTCTGGTGAGCCAGCCGGTGATAGCCAGCACCGGCACCGCTAGCAATAGCAGTTGCCGGGTTAGCGAGAGTCCGGCTGCAACGCCGAGCGCGCCAACGCCGGCGCCGGCAAAGGCGCCGATGCTCCAGCAGGCATGGAAACCAGACATCAGCGGCCGTCCGGCGGCGCGCTCCACGGTCACCGCCTGCGTGTTCATCGACACGTCGAGCGTGCCCTGGAAAGCTCCCCAGGCAAACAGCGCCGCGAACAACGCTGGTAGCGAACCGGCCAGTCCGACCAGTGGTCCGGCGAGGCAATAGCCGAGCAGGCTGATCTGCACCATGCGCTTGCTGCCCGCCTTGGGCAGGACGCGGGCCACGATCAGCATCGCGGCTACCGAACCGACCGGAGCTCCGAGCAGCGCCAGGCCGAGCGATCCGTCGGTCAGCCCTATGTGGTCTTTGACCTGCGGGATATGCGCGGTCCAGGAGGCGAACAGCAGCCCGTGGCTGACGAACGCCGCCACTGTTGCCGCGCGCTGCGTGCGGGAAGTGGCGTTGCCGGCGCCAGGCAGCGGCCGCGCTACAACCGGGCTAGGCACACTCGACCTGCAGGCCAGCGGCCCGGAGCGAGCCCACGACGCCGGGCGGTGCATCAGTATCGGTGATGATCACGTCAACGTCGGTGGCTGCGCACACTACGGCCAGGGCTGTCTGCCGGAACTTCGAGCTGTCTGCTGCGACGATCACCCTCGCGGCGGACCGCACCATGGCCTGCTTCACCTCGGCGTCGCCCAGGTTGTGCGTGGTTACCTGCCCGTCGGCGAGGCCGCAGCAGGTCAGCACCGCGGTGTCGAATCGCAACGCGCTGATAGAGGCGAGCGCGAGCGGTCCGACCATGGCCAGCTCGCCGGCCCGCGTCTCGCCGCCTGGCATCAGCAGCCGCACCGACTCGCTCGCCGACAGCGCGGAGGCCGCGTGCAGCGACATCGGCATCACGGTCAGCCGCCGTCCCGCGAGGGCGCGGCCGACCAGGACCGCCGTAGTGCCGCTGTCGAGCAGGATGGCTTCGCCATCGCGAAGCCGGTCGGCTACCGCGGCGGCGATGCGCCCCTTAGCGCCGGCCCGCTCCAGCACCCGAAGCGCGAACGGCAACTCCTCGCCGCGCATGAGCAGGCTGATCGCGCCGCCGCGGACCCGTCGCGCCATGCCCATGGCCGCGATCCGGTCGAGGTCGCGGCGGATCGTCATCTCGGCGGTCCCGAACTCGGCAGCCATCTCCGCAATGTCAAGGCGCCCATCGCGCTGCAGGATCTGAACGAGTGCCGTCAGCCGCGCGGTCCCGTCCATGCAACTAACAGTACATAAGTAGTGTGCTTTCGCACACAACCAATGTGCGTTGTGGCTCTGACCTGCGATCTCATTCAGCGCTGCGGGACACCTGAAACATGACGCTTACGTCAAGGTTAGAGTTGGGGCTAGCACTCGAAGCAGCGCGGCGGGATGAGGAGTACGCATGGCGGTCGAGGAACAGACCCTCGAGGTAATCCCCGCCCCGGACAGCCGGGGCAAGCACTACAAGTGGATCGCGTTGTCGAATACGACTCTCGGCATCCTGATGGTGACCATCAACCAGTCGATCCTGCTGATCTCGCTGCCAGCATTGTTCCGGGGGATCGACCTGAACCCGCTGGAGTCGTCGAACACCTCCTATTTCCTCTGGGTGTTCATGGGCTTCATGCTGGTCACGGCTGTGCTGGTCGTCAGCCTCGGCCGAGTCGGCGACATCTACGGCCGGGTCAAGATGTACAACCTCGGCTTCGCGGTCTTCACGCTCTTCTCGATCCTGCTGTCGGTGACGTTCCTGACCGGCGTGAGCGGCGCGATGTGGATCATCATCATGCGTGTCTTCCAGGGCGTCGGAGGCGCTCTGCTGTTCGCGAACTCCACCGCGATCCTCACCGACGCGTTCCCGCCGGACGAGCGCGGCAAGGCGATGGGGATCAACGGCGTCGCGGCCGTCGGCGGCTCGTTCCTCGGACTGATGCTCGGCGGCGTCCTCGCCCCGATCGAGTGGCGCCTGGTTTTCCTGGTGTCGGTTCCGTTCGGCCTGTTCGGGACCGTATGGGCGTACCTGAAGCTCAAGGACAACGGGATCCGCATCCCGGCGAAGATCGACTGGATCGGCAACACGCTGTTCGCGGTCGGCCTGATCTCGATTCTGACCGGCATCGTCTACTCGCTGCTGCCGTACGGCGGGCATCCGACCGGCTGGACCAACCCGTACGTGCTTGCCGCGATCTTCGGCGGTATCGCGGTCCTGGTGCTGTTCGCCTGGGTCGAGACCAAGGTCCCGGCTCCGATGTTCCGGCTGAGCTTGTTCCGGATCAGGGCGTTCACTGCCGGAAACATCGCGGGCCTGCTCGGCGCGCTGGGCCGGGGCGGCATCCAGTTCATGCTGATCATCTGGCTCCAGGGCATCTGGCTGCCACAGCATGGCTACAGCTTCAGCCAGACTCCACTGTGGGCGGGCATCTCGATGATTCCGCTGACGGTTGGCTTCCTGATCGTCGGCCCGCTGGCCGGCTGGCTATCGGACCGCCACGGCGCAAGACTGTTTGCGACCAGCGGGCTGATCGTCTCTGGCGTCAGCTTCCTGCTGCTCGAAACGCTGCCGATCGACTTCAGCTACATCTGGTTCGCGTTGCTGATCTTCCTGTTCGCGGTCGGAATGGGGCTCTTCTTCTCGCCGAACCAGGCCAGCGTCATGAACAGCCTGCCGCCCGACCAGCGCGGCGCTGGCGCGGGCATGCTCAACACATTCCAGAACTCGGCCACGGTGCTGTCGATGGGCTTGTTCTTCACGATCGTCACGCTCGGACTGGCCTCGCGGCTCCCTTCGCACCTGTACAAGGGCCTGGTCAGCCAGGGCGTGAATCCGGCGGCCGCGCACCTGGTAGCAAGCGAGCCGCCGATCGGCAGCCTGTTCTCGGCGTTCCTCGGCTACAACCCGATCAAGGAACTGCTCGGGCCGACCGGCGCGCTGAAGCAGCTTCCGGCCAAGCAAGCCGCTTACATCACCGGGCGGTCGTTCTTCCCGCACCTGATCGAGGAACCGTTCGCGGGCGGGCTGCACCTGGCGTTCACGTTCGCCGCGATCGCCACGCTTATCGCGATCATCGCCTCCGCCTTGCGCGGGAAGCGCTACGTCCACGGCGGTAGTGTCGTGGTAGACGCGGAAGCGCCGGTCGACGCGGTCGCTGGGGAGATGATTGCCTACCCAGTGGACGCGGAGCTGGCCGGGGAGCCGGGAGCTGTCGGCGAGAGCCGTTAATCATGACTGGAAGCGCACGTCGGGCCGCGATGACAGATTCGCCTGCCGTCCCAGCGGGCGATAGCCGGGACGAGCACCTGCTGGGCATCGGCGCGGCTGCGCAGAAGGCAGGCGTGTCGCAACGTGCGCTGCGCTATTACCAGCAGCTCGGCCTGATCACGCCATGCGCCAGTACGCCGGGCGGATTGCGGCGCTATTCCGAGGATGATCTCGCCCGGGTAGCCCGCATCCGCCAGCTCCAGCAGTTGCTCGGCCTCAACCTCGACGAGATCGCCGTGGTCCTCGGGGGCGAGGACCGGATGGCCGAGATCAGGCTCGCGTACCAGGACGAGGGAACTAGCCGTGATAAGCGACAGGCCCTGCTTCGTGAGAGCCTAGACGTGCAGCGAGTCCTGCGTGCCACCGTCGAGGCCAAGCGGCAGGGGATCGAGGGGTTCCTGGCCGACCTGGACGCCCGCATCAGCAAGACGCAGGCGTACCTGGACCAGATGGAAGCCCCCGCCGCGGCGCGAGAATCAGACGCTGTCGGCGGCGCCCGCAGGCGTTAATCCTGAAGTTTGCCATGCAGACCCGTGCCCGGGCTCAGGCTGACAAGGAGCGTCCCATGTTCATGCATGTGCGTAATATCCCGACCCGAGCAGCGACCGGCGCCTACGTGCTTCATTCCGGCATCAGCAAGTGGAGCGGGAGTGAGGAACAGGCGAAAGGCGTGCACGCCATGGCGTCCGGCGCGTTCCCGTTCCTGGCCAAGGTGCCGCCAGCCACGTTCCTGAAGGCGCTGTCGGTGGCGGAGATCGCCACCGGAACTGCGCTGCTCACCCCGGTAGTTCACAACAAGGTCGCGGGTGCCGCCCTCACCGCGTTCGCCGGCGGCTTGCTCACCATGTACCTGCGCACGCCTGCACTGCACGAGCCGGGCAGCGTCTGGCCATCCCATGCGGGTATCGCGGTCAGCAAGGACGTCTGGATGCTCGGCATCGGCCTCGGCCTGCTCACCGAAAGCCCGTGACCGGCGGGGTTACGCCCGGGCCAGCACCACCGCGTACACGCCACCTTGCCGGACGTCGGCAATCCGCCAGCCGGCCGGCTGGGCAAGCCCGGCGAGCTCGTCCGGCGACATCGCCAGCCAGTCGAACCAGCTGCTCGCTAGCTGCTGGTAACGGACCCGCAGGGTGAGCTGGCCGGCCATCCGGCCGCGCTGGCGGTTCCGCTGGTGGTAGCGCAGGTGGACCGGATTGTCAGTCTCATACACGTCAAGGCAGGTGCCGACGATCACGCCGCCCGGCCGCAGCAGGTCGCCCAGTGCGGCCAGGTAGGTTCCGGCCGCGTCAGCCGAGCCCAGCAGCCCTAGGTTGTTTCCGAGCATGAGCGCGGTATCGAAGGTCGTGGCCAGCCCGTCGGCCGCGGCCTGTTCGACAGTGCCGGTGTAGACATTCCGTACGCCGCGGCGACGACATGTCTCCGCGGCTCCTGGCGACACGTCGAGCGCGACCACGTCACGGCCGTGTTCCTGGAGTACGAGCGATGCCCTGCCCGCCCCCGCGCCCACATCGAGGACCCGTCCGTGCGAGCGGTCCAGTGCCCACATGTCAATCTCGCCGAGCCCGGCCAGGTAGTCGAGCCCGTCGAGCGAGACGTAACCGTCGTCGCGTTCGATGACGACCGGACTGGGGTTGTCCGTTAGCCGGTCTAGCAGCGCTCGCCCGAATGCGTCGCCCGGTTCTGGCTGGCCCGCAATCTCCTCCATGCGGCTAAGTTAAATCCAGTCGGCGTATCGGGGCCAGGCGAGCAGGGTGTCGACGACTTCGGGTGCCGTGTCAGCGTCCGGCGTCGCGGAGAGCGTGAACCGGCCCCGGTAGAACAGCACTGGATCGCCCGGCGCGGTGTCTCCGAATTCGGTAACCCGCGCAGTGACGATGAAGTGATCACCGGCTTCGTGCACCGTCTCGACCACGCACGAGGCCCAGGCCAGCACTCCGTCCAGGATTGGTGCGCCGTTACCGGCCGGCGCCCAGCTCACCCCGTCGAACTTGTCGGCTGCCGTCACTCCGAACTTGCGGGCCAGGTCGCGCTGCTCCGCAGCCAGTATGTTCACGCCGAGCTGGCCGATCCGCGCGATGCGCGGCCATGTCCCCGACGTCTTGCTCGGACAGAACAGCACCAGCGGCGGGTCGAGCGAGAGCGCGGTGAAGGCCTGGCAGGCGAATCCGGCCGGCTCCCCTTCGTGCATGCCGGTGATGACGGTCACGCCGGTGGCGAAATGACCGAGTACCTGGCGGAAACGCTGCGGGTCTGGCTCGAACGACGGCAGGTCCATGCACCTAGTGTCCCGTCCGGCCGCCGCGGCCACGCGTGCCGGGCTCAGTGAGCGGGACCAGAACTGAACACGTGCCCCCACAGGCTGACCGCGGTGCTCTCCCGGCTGACCCAGGTGCTGTCGTCCACCACGCGTCCGCCAGTCCCGTACTCGATGTCGAACCCGCCTGGTGTCCGCAGGTAAAACGAGACCATCAGGTCGTTGGCGTGACGACCCAGCGTTGAGCTGATCGTCGCCTTGCGGCGGATGGACCGGTCCAGCGCCCGGCCCACGTCGTCCAGGGTGGCGACCTCGACCATGAGGTGCACTATCCCGGCAGCCGGATTCATCGGAGCCAGCGCGAGCGAATGATGCCGCGGGCAGCAGCCGAGGAAGCGCATCCATACTTGCTGGCCGGGTTTGCCGAAGAACTCGCCCGGCATTCGCATGGAGTCCCTGAGCCGGAAGCCAAGCAGTCCGGTATAGAACGCCAGCGTCTCCTCGCCAGCGGCGGCGGGCAGGACGACGTGCCCGAGCCCCTGATCGCCGGTGACGAACTCGTTCCCGTACGGGCTGATGGCGGGCCGGTTATCGAGCGCGGCGCCGCAGAAGATCTCCAGAGCGTTGCCGGACGGATCCTCAGCATGCAGCAACTGGCCGACCCGCCGGTCCGCGAGTTCAGCCGCGTCGCCGTGCTTCACCGGAACGCCAGCAGAAGCCAGACTGTCCGCCACCACGGCCAGTGCGCGCTCGTCAGCGACTTCCCAGCCGGTCGCGATCAGCCGGTCTTGCTCACCAGGCACGATGACGAGCCGGGCCGGGAAGTCATCCATCCGCAGGTAGACCGCGTCCGGATCGGGCCCGCGGCCCTCGGTCATGCCCAGCACCCTGGTGCCGAACTCGCGCCAAGCCCCCGTGTCGGCCGAGCTAACCCGCAGGTAGCCAAGCGAGCTAATCGGGCCGGTCATGCCGCACCGCCAGCCAGGAACCGCAGCGACAGGTCGTTGAATTCGTCGAACTTCTCGAGCTGGGCCCAGTGCCCGCAGCCGCCGAAGACGTGCAGCTGAGCGCGCTTCAGCTGCTTGAGCGCGATCAGCGCCCCGTCGAGCGGGTTGACCCGGTCCTCGCGACCCCAGATCAGCAGCGCCTCGTGCTTGACCCGGTGCGCCTCCCGCCAGAGCATGCCGTCCTCCGCGTGCTCGCCGAAGAACGAGGCGCCCATCGCGGCCATTCCGGCCAGCGCTTCAGGGCGGCTGGCGACTGCGAACCGCTCGTCGATCAGCTCGTCGGTGACAAGCCGCTGGTCGTGCACCATGATTCTGAGGAACGCCGCCATCTTTTCCCTGCTCGGGCCTGGCGGGGCGGCGAACTCCATCAGCCGCCGGACGCCTTCGGTCGGATCCGGCGCGAGGACGTTCAGCGTCAGCCCGCCTGGTCCCATCAGGACTAGCCGGCCTACCCGGTCCGGGTAGTCCAGCGCGAACCGCAGCGCTGTGCCGCCGCCGAGCGAGTTGCCGACGACGTGGGTCCTGGCCACGCCGAGTTCGTCCAGCAGGCCAGCCAGCGCGCCCGCGGCCACCGTGAAGAAGTGGCCGGTAGCCGGGCGAGCGGCCGACCCGCCGTAGCCCGGCAGGTCCATCATCACCGCGCGGAACCGCTTGGCGAACACGGGCATGTTCCTGCCGAAGTTGCTCCACGACGAGGCGCCCGGCCCGCCGCCATGCAGCAGGACGACAGTGTCGGCGTCGCCCCGCCCGGTCCCGGCGTCGCCAGCGGAAGCCGGGCCGGAGTCGTAATACCGGACGGGGAGCCCGTCAATCACCGCGGCGTGGCCAGTCGATAGAACGTCAGCGTCGGACACCGCTGCCTCCGAAGTGTCGCTCAGAGCATCGCATCTGCCGGGACCGGCAGGCCGAACTCGCCGCCGCCGAACATCGTGAGCGCCCGCTCCGGGTCGTTGATCGCGTGTACCCGGCCGGCGTGCGCGTCCCGCCAGAACCGCTGAATCGGCGTGCCGGTTTTCAGCGCCCGGCCGCCGGAGTTCTCGAACAGCTGGTCCACCGCCTTGATCGCCAGCCCGGTACCGCGGACCTGGTCGCGCCGCACGCGCAGACGCAGGTCGGTCGGGATCGGACGGCCCGCTCGCGCATGACCCATCAGCTCGGTCATGTTCCGCTCCAGCGCGCCCCACGCGTCGTCGATCTCGGCGGCCGCCTCGGCGACCCGCACCTGCGCGAACGGATCCTGGGCCGCCTTCTGGCCGATGTACGCGACCCGGACACGTTCCCTGGTGTAGGCAACATGCGCCTGGTACGCGCCGGTCGCCATTCCGATGATCGGAGTGGTGATCGAGTACGGGAAGACCGAGCCATACGGCAGCTTGTACAGCGGCGCGTGATTGAGTTCCTGGCCCGGTACGACGAGCTTGGACACATCGATGAAGCTGAGCGACCGGTGGGCCGGCACGAAAACACTGTCGACCACGATGTCGTTGCTGCCGGTGCCGCGCAGCCCGACTGTGTCCCAGACGTCCTCGATGGTGTAATCCGAGTGCGGGAGCAAGAACGTGCGGAAGTCGACTGGCCGGCTCTCCTCGTCGGTGACGATCTGGCCCAGCAGGACCCAGGTGGCGTGATCGCAGCCGGAGGAGAAGCTCCACCGGCCGCTGACCTGGTGCCCGCCGTCGACGATGACCGCCTTCCCGGTCGGCGCGTACGACGACGAGATCCTGGTGGCCTGGTCGGTGCCCCACACCTCCTGCTGCGCCTGCGGAGGGAAGAGGCCGACATGCCACGGGTGCACGCCGACCACTGACGACACCCAGCCGGTGGACCCGCACGCACTGGCGACGAGGCGGACCGCGGTATAGAAGGTGATCGGATCGGCCTCCATGCCGCCGAAGCTGGCAGGCTGGAGAAGGCGGAAAAACCCCGTTTCCGCCAAAGATTTGATGGACTCCGCAGGCACTACGCGGCCGTCCTCGGCTTCTTGCGCACGGTCGCGGAGCACCGGAAGGAGTTCGCGGACGGCCTCGATGACCTGATGTCCCACGTTCTCAGTCAATCCGGCTCCCAAGGCTACTGATGGCCGCACCGACAATACCCCTAGACTAGAACATGTTCTAGTCTTCTGGTAGCGGCCACGGTCTAGCTGCCGGTCAGGCGCGCGAGGGACGGCTGGGCTGGAGGAGTCATGAGCGACCGGAACGGAGTGCGGAGCATCGACGCGGGCGCGCCGCCGACCAGATTCGCCCGTGGCTGGCACTGCCTCGGCCTGGCCGCGCCGTTCCGGGACGGGAACCCGCACCCGGTCGAAGCGTTCGGTACCAAGCTCGTGGTCTTCGCCGGCGAGTCTGGCGAGTTGCGTGTCCTGGACGGGTACTGCCGGCACATGGGCGGTGACCTGAGCCGCGGGACGATCAAGGGCGACGCGATCGCGTGCCCGTTTCACGACTGGCGCTGGGGCGGCGACGGCAAGTGCGTGAAGATCCCGTATTCGCGCCGGGTGCCGGTGACCGCGCGCACCAGGTCCTGGCTGACCCTCGAGCAGAACCAGCAGTTGTTCGTCTGGAACGACCCGGAGGGCAACCCGCCGCCGCCGGACATCACGATCCCGCGGATCGAAGGCGCCTACTCCGGCGAGTGGTCGAACTGGACCTGGGACTCGCTGACCGTCGACGCGAACTGCCGCGAAGTCGTCGACAACGTCGTGGACATGGCGCACTTCTTCTACATCCACTTCGCGTTCCCGACCTACTTCCGGAACGTGTTCGAGGGCCACGTCGCTTCGCAGTACCTCAAGACCAGGTCGCGGCCTGACTACGAACCGGACGCGCGTCAGCCGAACGGGGCCACGACGGAGATAGGACTGGTGTCTGAGGCCGCCTACTACGGGCCGTCTTACATGATCGACTACCTGAACTACGACTACCACGGTGTGCCGATGGACGCCGTGCTGATCAACTGTCATTACCCGGTGACGCCGGAGCAGTTCGTGCTGCAGTGGGGCGTCATCGTGAAGAAGCTGCCCGGCCTGTCGCCGGAGCAGGCGGACAAGGTGGCCGGCAAGTTCGCCAAGTTCGTGGGGCTCGGGTTCCAGCAGGACGTCGACATCTGGACGCACAAGAGCCGGATCGACAACCCGCTGCTGTGCGCCGACGATGGCCCGGTATACCAGCTGCGCCGCTGGTACGAGCAGTTCTACCTGGACGTTGCCGAGGTCCCGGCTGACATGGTCGCGCGGCATGAGTTCGAGGTCGACACCACGCGGGCCGTGGAGGCGTGGGAGGCCGAGGTAGCCGCGAATCTGGCGGCCCGTCAGCCGGCCACGGCCGATCCTGACCCGGTGTGACGCCCACATGACGATGGTGCGGGCATGACCGATAGCGTCCGGACTGCCGGTGACTGGCAGGCGCTCCCCGGCGGGGCGGCGCGGCCGGACGAGCGGCTGTCCCGGTACTGCCCGGTGGAGTGTGCCCAGTGCGGCGCCGTCGTCCTCGCAGCCAAGTTCTCTAGTCAGCACACGAGCGTGCAGTGGGACGCTGCGGCAGTGCGCCAGTGCGCCGAGTTCACCCGGCGGAGAAAGGCTGGCGAGGAGACGCCCTTGATCGAGCGCTGCGACGCAATGCGCGGCAGCATCGAGCTCGCGGCGCTCGATGGCCGGCTGCCAGTGGCGCCACCTTGACAGCACCACCGCGGGCCTTCCATCAGCTCCGGGTGCAGGCCGTGATTCCGGAGACAGCGGAGGCTTGCTCGCTGGTTTTCGAGGTGCCGCCTGAGCTTGCTGCGACGTTCGCCTACCAGCCCGGACAGTTCCTGACGCTGCGGATTCCCAGCGATCGCGATGGCTCGGTGGCGCGGTGCTACTCGCTGTGCAGCTCGCCCCTGACTGGAGATCCGCTGACCGTCACGGTGAAGCAGACGGCGGGCGGCTATGCCTCGAACTGGATAGCTGCGAATGTCAACCCCGGCACGGTGCTGGACGTGCTGCCGCCGGCCGGCATGTTCGTGCCCTCGTCGCTCGACGACGACTACCTGCTGCTCGCGGCCGGAAGCGGCATCACGCCGGTGATGTCGATCTTGAAGTCGGTACTCGCCGGGGGGTCCGGCCGGATAGTGCTCGTGTACGCGAACCGGGATGAGCGGTCCGTCATCTTCGGCGCGGCACTGAAAGAGCTGGCTGCAAGTTCCGGGCCGCGGCTGCTGGTCGTGCACTGGCTCGATGTGCTGCAGGGGCTGCCCTCCGGCCCGGGACTGGTACCGCTGGTCCGGCCATTCCGGGCCTGCCAGATCTACGCGAGCGGTCCCGACCCGTTCCTCGCTGCCGTACGGGACGCTGCCAGCGCTGTCGGCGTGCCACCGCGCGGCGTCCGGGTCGAGCGGTTCCTGTCCCTGCAGCACAACCCGTTCGACGTGGCTGAGCCGGTCGCCGCCGGGGTGGCGGCCACACTCGAGGTGACCCTGGACGGCGAGACGACGTCGCTGGCGTGGCCGGCCGGCACGCGGATGCTCGACGTGCTGATCGGCGCGCAGCTAGATCCGCCGTTCTCCTGCCGGGAGGGCATCTGCGGAGCGTGCGCGTGCCAGCTGACCGGCGGCAAGGTGGAAATGGCCAGCAACGAGGTGCTCGACGACGCCGACATCGCCGACGGTTACATCCTGGCCTGCCAGTCGGTGGCTCTGACGCCCGAGGTCAGCGTCAGCTACGAGTAGATCTGCGCGCCGAGCATGATCACGAAGCATTTCCGTCGCCGCCGGGCGACGGTTTCGCTACGCCCTCATGAGCGAGGTCAGCCCTCACGCGGCCGGCCGAGGCGCGCGCCGTCCCCGCTCGAAGGCTTTCCTGATCGCGGTGTTGACGTAACCGGGGCTCTCGTTGATGTGCTGCCAGCCGAAGTGGACTACTTCGTATCCGGCGTCGCGTAGCAGCCTGTCCCGGTCAAGCTGCTGCACGGCACGGTTCGGGTCGCCGTACTTCATCCGGCCGTCGACTTCCGCCACAGTCCAGAATTGCCGCCACAGGAAGTCCACCCGGCCGACGACCTCGGCTTCGCCGACCCAGACCTGCAACTCAGGAGGCGGCAGGCCGCAATCCTTGAAGACGACACGCGCCAAGGACTCGAGCACGGATTCGGCCAGGCGATCAGCGAACGCGACTACGTCCGCGGCCGTCTTGATGCCCGACCACCGCGCGCACTCGGTCAGCACCCTTTCCATGTCGGCCTTGGTCACGAGGCGCTGGCGCAGAGCCGAGTCGGCGGCAACCACTCCGGCGCGGAACTCCAGGCTGCGGGCTAGGTCAACGATGGTCCTCGCAGCGGTGGTGACAGGTATGCCGTGTTCGACTGTCACGTGGCGGGCTGGCAGTTGCGCTGAATGGACCCGCACGCCCGCCCGGCCGGACCGGTTGTGCGCCGGTGGTCTGGTCAGGGTCACTTTGCTGGTCGCCGGGTCTCGATCGGGAGAGCTAAGCAGCTCGATCCCGTGGATCCAGGCGGCGGTTTCGTGACTGGCCACCGCGCCGGGTCCCACGGAGAGCAGTTCCGCTGCTGCTGCCAGTAACTGGGCGCCGTCGGTGCGCCTCAGTACTTGCTCGGCCATGGCGCCGCGCGCGTATACCCCGCGACGGACCCGTACGAGCGTGCCT
>Ga0335073_10006179_pt1 | contig 16827 bp, 13 predicted proteins | sample Lox_Sample_22_FD_207093 | JGI IMG/M metagenome (GOLD analysis project Ga0335073, IMG submission 207093) | Soil microbial communities from Loxahatchee National Wildlife Refuge, Florida, United States - Lox_Sample_2.2 | ecosystem: Environmental > Terrestrial > Soil > Wetlands | place: USA... | reverse complement strand
CGCGAGCGCCCATCAGCACCATGTCCGCAGGGTCGATCACCGGCATCGTGCCCATCTGCGCCAGCAGGTCCGGCCAGCCCCGGCCGAGCAGCGCCGCCACCGGCATGTCGGCGGCCTCGCCGGTCGGTGAGGTGCGGTTGTCGTACACGTCGACGTGCCCGTCGACGTAGGCCAGGCCGACCCGGCCGGCCACGTCACGTGCGGCCGGGGCCGCTCCCATCAGGATCGTGCAGCAGCCGCCGAGCAGCAGCGGCCGGCGGCCATCCGTCAGCAGGCCGGTCACCGCGGCCCGGGTCGCGGCCACGACCGAGCCGACGCTCGGCCAGCCGACGATGCCGCTGGCTGCGTCGCGGTCCGGCCCGGTGATCCGCACGTCCAGGTCACCGGCGTCGGTTCCCGCCAGCCGGCCAACCAGCCCGAGGTCCCGCAGGACCGCCGGGCTCAGCTCGGTGCCGAACGGCGGGCCCCCGGCAGGAGCCGCGACGCTGTCGACCGGAACGCCGAGCACCGTCCAGCCTCGTGAACCGCTCATGCTTGAGCACCCTACTTGGCGTTCTGCTCGATCTCGGCGCGCGAGGGCTGCCCATCACCAATCAGAGCGCCATTTGCGCTCTTCACATGCGGGCGCACAGGATCTGCGCGCGGATGTACGAGGCGCGGCGCTCCGCGCGAAAGATGATGGAACCCTGAAAATGCCGTTACCCCCCCGACCGGAGGAAGAACCGATGAGCGACAACCTTGAGACTGCGCTGGTGCAGCCGAGCGGCTTCAGGTTCGGCGAGGTGTCGAGCTTCACCGCGCTGCAGGATGCCGTTGCGCCGGTCCCCAGTCTCGGCCCACTCGCGGCCTTCACCGGCGCGTTCCATGGCAACGGCTTCAACACGATCTTCCGGCCTGACCTTGGGTCACCCACCAAGCTGCCGGTTTCGCCCGGCCCGAGCGACAACCTCCTCGAGCTGAACCTCACCCAGGAGACGCTGTCGTTCTCGCCCAGTCTCGGCTCGGTCCCCAACCGGGGCGAGGTGATGCCGGACATCTTCCTCAACGGCGTGCCGTACCTGCAGGTCATCAACGACGTCACGGTTCCTGCCCAGCCCGTCGGCATCCACTTCGAGCCCGGACTGTGGATGGCCGTCCCGGCGACCACCGATCCGCACGAAGGCCCAACCGTGGTGCGCATGGCGTCGATCCCGCACGGCACGACGATCCACGCCCCGGGAACCTCGTCCACCGTCGCCGGCAAGCCCAACATCGGGGCCACGGACATCATCCCGTTCACGATCGGCCATCCGAACAGCAAAGTCCCGTTCCCCAGCATGACCGCGGCCACCAAAGGCACGGCGCGCATCCCGCAGGACCTGACGTCTTTCATCGCGGCCGGCACCATCACCCAGGCCATGCTCGACGACCCCAACACGTTCCTGCGCAACCACATCGCCTCGCAGACCATCACGTCCACCACCATCATCGCCATCACGACCGATACCGCTGCCCCGCTGTTCGGCGGCGGGACCGACAACATCCCCTTCCTGCTCGGCAACGCGTCAGCCAGCGCGCCGAACGCCGACGCGGTGAAGATGCACGCTGAGTTCTTCATCGAGACCGTCGAGTTCGCCATCGAGGTGCCCGTCTTCGAGCCGGGCCAGCCGCCGCTGACCATCGCGGCGGAACCCGGCGCGGCCAGGCAGCCTGTCCCCACGTTCCTGGTGAACCCGCCGGTCGCGATCTCTGCACCACGCTCGATCAAGGCCCCGGCGACGCAGATTCAGTACACACAGCGGGTGGTGCTGAACTTCAACGGGCTCAGCTGGCCGCACGTCTCGGTGGCCACGCTCGTCCCCGCCAGCCCGGTCCCGGTTCCGGCTTCGGCCTTCGCCTGAGATCGGCGGAACTAATCTCGCGCTGCTGTCGATCCAGCGTGTCCCCGTTCGAAGCACAGGTGAAAGCACCCCACCCGGGGAACGAGGCACCACCTGAAGGGGACATGCGAGATGACCAGAGCACTCAGCGTAACAGCGAAGCCGGCCCTAGGGCCGGCGCAGGCCTCTGGGCGCCCCGGCGGCCAGCCACCACCTGCCGTCACCCGCACCACCACGCTGCTGGCCCGCTGCGGCATCGTGGCCGGGCCGTTGTTCATCGTGGCGGCCTGGGCCCAGGTCCCGGCCCGCCCCGGCTTTGACCCGGCCCGCGATGCCATCAGCCTGCTGAGCATCGGCCACCTGGGCTGGATCCAGGTCGTCAACTTCCTGGTCACCGGGGCTCTGTACATTGCGTGCGCGGCCGGCATGCGGAGCCTCGTGAGCACCGGGCCGGGCCGGCGGTGGATCCCGGCGCTGCTGTACGTGTGCGGAGCCGGAGTCGCGGGCGGCGGGTTGTTTCACCCGGACCCCGGTGACGGCTTCCCGCCCGGCACGCCGGCCGGCGCGAGCGTCGTCAGCAGCTGGCACGGTGTGCTGCACCAGGTCTGCGGGATGTCCGCGTTCCTCGCGCTGATCGCGCTGTGCTTCGTCTTTGGCCGCCGGTTCGCCAGGACCGGGCAGCGCCGACTGGCGATCGGCTCGCGGATAGCCGGTGCGCTGTTCGCCGTGGCTTTGCCCGCCTCCGGCGCACCCGGGGGCGCGCTCACGCTGTGCGCCGGCGTGGCGATCGCCATGTTCTGGACGGCGTTCGCCTCGGCCAGGATCCTCTCTGAGGCCGGCCGCCACCAGCGCGCGTTCCCAGCGCAGAACTGACCGGAAGGGCGGCGAGCGTTATGTCGTACCAGGCGTATCTCGATGGCCATGTACGGGGCCATCAAGCCCGCAGCCGTGCCGCGGCAGAGCACCGACGAGGCCGTGGCGGCCCATTTCACCGGGCGGCGCGCCGCCTGGCGGGAGACCTGCGACCGGCTGATCACTGGCATCGCGGACTTCGGCTCGGACGCCGGCGCCCAGCCCGCCAAGTCCTACATCAGCCTGGTCCGGGGCGGGACGAAGTTCGCGATCGTCCAGGTGACCTCGCAGCGTTTCGACGTCGGCATCAAGCTGAAGGGCACCGCACCGGCCGGCCGGCTGACCACGGCGGGCAGCTGGAATGCGATGGTCACGCACCGGGTGGCGGTCAAGAACCCGGGCGACGTCGATCCGGAGCTGCTCCGATGGATGCGCAGCGCGTACGACGGCGCGGTAGCCGGACCGTGCTGTCTTGGTTCGCTGGGCCGAACCGGGGCCGCCAGATCAGCGCGATCCACCGAAGACCCGGCCGGTTTTCGCCCATAGGCTCGGCTGCCATGGCAACATCGCGCGAAATCCCAGCCAGCACCCCGTTCAAGAGCTGGATCGAGCGGGCCGAAGCCCTCGGCGGCCGGGGCCGATTCGAGATCGGCGTCCCGATGCGCGACGGCGTCGAGCTGGCCGCCGACGTCTACCTGCCGGAGGGCGCGGAGGCCGAGCCGGTGCCGGCCATCGTGACGCTGACGCCATACGGCAAGGACAGCGAGACGCTGGTCAGCGACGAGGCCACGCTCTACCAGTCGAACGGCTACGCGTTCGTGGCCGCCGACGTGCGCGGGCGGGGCAAGTCGGAGGGTGAGTGGCTCGCGTTCGTCAACGACGCGCCGGACACCCACGACGTGATCGAGTGGGCCGCCGAGCAGCCGTGGTGCAACGCCGTGGTCGGCACGACCGGGCTCAGCTACATGGGCTGGGTGCAGTGGGCCGGGGCCTCGCAGCGCCCGCCGCACCTGCGCGCGATGGTCTCCACGTCGGCGGCCGGGCGCTGGCAGCAGGAGATCCCGTACACGAACGGCGTCTTCCAGCTCTACTTCGCCTGGTGGGCGTACTCCACCCGGCGGCGCATCCTTGATTTCTACGGGCTCGAGCATTCCGACTGGGACCAGATCCTGCGCACGCTCCCGTTCGAGGCCATCGGCGAGGTCATCAACGCGACGGGCCCGAACTGGGAAGACCTGTGCAGCCATGACACGCTGGACGACTACTACCGGGCGCTGCGGTATGACGACCGCTACAGCGAGATCGACGTGCCGTGCCTGCACGTGACCGGGTGGTACGACCTGGAGGACCTGCTCGGCGCGTTCCATCACTACGAGCACATGAGCGCGGAGTCACCCGCGCGCGACGCGCAGTACCTGCTCGTGGGGCCGTGGAGCCACGTCAAGTCCCGGCAGCCCGACTCCGACTGCGGCGGCGTCGAGTTCGGGGCGGACGCCGCGCACGACATGGACGCCGAGCACCTGCGCTGGTTCGACCACTGGCTCAAGGGCCGCGACAACGGCCTCGCCGATGTCGCCCGGGTCCGGGTCTTCGAACCGGGCCGGAACGCGTGGCGTGGCGCGTCCGGCTGGCCACTCAGCGACTCGGAGTCGGTGCTTTACCTCGGACAGGGCGCGGCGCTGACCGCCGAGCGCCCTGAGGCCGAGTCGGCGGACGAGTACCGCTACGACCCGGTCGACCCGGTGCTCACCGGCCTCGACGTGCGCAAGTACCCGTTCGAGGACGTGCCGCTCGACCAGACGGGCAACGAGGCCCGCGACGACGTCCTGTGCTACACCAGCGAGCCGGTGACCGAGGCCGTCACCGTGTCCGGCTGGGCGTCGCTCGAGCTGCACGCCAGCTCCGACGGAGACGACACCGACTGGCACGTCAAGATCACCGACGTCACGCCGGACGGCCGGTCGCTGCGCGTCACCCAGGGCTGCCTGCGGGCGGCCTGCCGCGACTCCCTGGAGAAGCCGGAACCCCTGGTCCCCGGGGACGTCTACCAGTTTGATGTGGAACTCTGGCCCACGCATCACGTGTTCCTGCCCGGTCACCGCATCCGGGTGACGGTGACCAGCAGCGACTTCCCGTGGTTCGCGCGGAGCCTGAACCAGTTCGGCCCGGTGCGCTCCCAGGGTCAGCCGCGGACCGCGGTGAACACGGTGCGCCACGGCGGCGCGCACGCCTCACGGCTGGTGCTGCCCGTGGATTCCGGCGCGCCAGCGCACGAGGGCTGAGCTCGCGCTCAATCGTAGGAGTATGGGGCGGTCGCGATCCCCGCGGCCAGCGTCAGCAGCGCCCGCAGCAGGCGGTAGAGCTCGGGATAGTCGGGCGAGGTGTACTCGGTCTCGCGCGGCGCGACCCGCTTGATGCCCGGCAGGTCGGCGACCTGCGCGGCGATGCTGGTCGAGTTCCAGGCCACACGGAGGGTCGTCGGCGCGTCCACGCGGTACGGCGAGTACTTTCCCTCGCCAGCGGCGACGCTGGCGATCGCGTTCCTGGCGGCCTCACGGACCAGCCCCTGGGCGACCTCGGGATGCGGCGACAGCGCGGTGTACTTGTCGATGGCCTCCTTGACCTGGACGGCTTCGACGGTGCCGAGAGTCTCGCGGCCCTCGGCGCACAGCACGTCGTCCCCGGCGATCAGCACCACGGGAACACCGAGCCAGCCGGCCATCGCGGCGTTCAGGCGCAGTTCCCCGGCGGGCTCGTCGTTGAGGAAGACGCCCTGGACATCCCGGCCGCGCATGGTGTGGTTGAGGACGCCCTCAGGATTCCCGGTGCGGGCGTGATAGCCGACGAACAGCGTGGCCGCGGTGTCGGGGCTGATCCCCTCCACCATCCCGTACGACTTGCTGCGGCCGCGGATGACCTTGGCCCGCCGGTCGAGCTGCCCTTGAATCAGGTTGTGCATGCCGCCGTGAGAGTCGTTGACGATAACCTCGGTGGCCCCGCCCTCATAGCAGCCCTCGATGGCCGCGTTGCACTCCGCGGTCATGAGCGTGCGGCAGTACTCGTAGTGCGGCGCCCCGGGCGTGGTGTCCGCGCCCGATGCCACTCCGGCGATGCCTTCCATGTCGACCGAGATGTGTACCTTCACTGCTGCTGTTTCTCCTACCTGCTCTTGAGCCGGACCTCGAGGGAATTTCGGATGGCGTCGCCGATCAGGTTGAAGGCGACGACCGTGATCACGATGCACACCCCGGCCGGGTAGATCAGCCACCAGTAGCCGTCGAACACATAGTTCAGGCCGTCGTTGAGCATCCCTCCCCAGTTGGCCGCCGGCGGGGGCGGCCCCAGGCCGAGGAAGCTCAGCGCGGCGAACAGCAGGATCGCGTTGGCCACCTCGAAGGTGGCCTGGACCACGACGGTCCCGATCACGTTGCGGACCAGGTGCCGGGCCACGATCTGCCAGGACCGCGACCCCAGCTGATGCGCCGCCTGCACGTACTCCAGCCGTTTGAGCACCAGCACCTGGCCCCGCACCAGGCGCGCCGTGATCAGCCAGGAGATCAGCCCGAGCACGAAGATCACCATGACGACGCTGGGGGTGACGAGCGTGGTCAGCAGCAAAACAAGCAGCAGCGCCGGGATGGCCAGCAGCGCGTCGACGATGCGCATCATGACGGAGTCCACCCAGCCGCCGGCGTACCCGGCCACCGCGCCCCACAGGGTGCCCACGATCGTGGCGATCGCCGCGGCGGCCAGGCCGACCTCCAGGGTGGACTGGCCGGCCACCATCAGCCGCCCCAGCACGTTGTAGCCGACCGCGTCGGTGCCGAGCGGGTACTGGGCACTCGGGTGACGGGTGATCGCCAGCAGGTTCGGGTGGGTCTGGTTGGTCGGGTACAGCAGCGGGCCGACGAAGCTGAACAGGAGCATCGCCACGATCGCGGCCAGACCGGTGATGCCCATGCGGTTGTGGCCGAAGTCGCGGATGATCCCGCGCAGCCCGCGCCCGCCGACAACGAGCTCCCCGATGGCGGGCTCACCGAGGGCTGGCTCACCGAGTGCCATCGGATTGGTGGGCTGAAGTTCGGTCATGACGGCTGGTACCGGACGCGGGGGTCAGCCACGGCGTAGGCGATGTCGGCCAGCAGGTTACCGATCACGGTCGCGGCCGCGACCACGATCGTGAATCCCATCAGCACCGGATAGTCGTGCGCGGTGGTGGCCGTCCAGAACAGCCACCCCATTCCCGGGTAGTTGAACAGCGCCTCCACGATGATCGCGCCCGAGAGCACGCCGGGCAGGCTGAGCCCGACCAGCGTGATGATCGGCAGCACGCTGTTGCGCAGCAGGTGCCTGGTCACGATCTGCCAGTCCGCCAGGCCCTTGGCCCGCGCGGTGCGGATGTAGTCCTGCAGCAGGTTCTCCACGGCTGACGCGCGCATGAACCGGCTGAACTGCGCGACCGTCACGATCGTGAGCGTCGCGACCGGCAGCACCAGCGCGCCGGGGTCGCTGAGCGACGCGGTCACCGACGCCCCCTGGGGACCCTCCGACGGAAAGATATGAAGGTCGGACGAGAACCAGACGACGAGCAGGATGCCCAGCCAGAACGTCGGCATCGCGTAGCCCACGAACGAGAACGTGGTCAGCGTGTGGTCCAGCAGCTTCTCGCGCCGCAGCGCCTGCACGATGCCCATCGGGATCGCGATCAGCAGCGAGATGACGTAGGACGCGCCGACCAGCAGCGCGCTCTTGGGCAGGTCGAGCACGAGCAGCGAGCCAACTGACTGGTCGAAGTGGTAGGAGAAGCCCAGGTTCCCGTGTATCAGCCGGTTGACGTACAGCAGGTACTGCACCGGCAGCGCGCGGTTGTACCCGTTGGCGACGTTGAACGCCTGGATCGCGGCCGGGGTCGCCCGGATCCCGAGGATAGCGCGGGCCGGGCTGCCGGGCAGGAAGTGCAGGATCGCGAACACGACGACGCTGACGATGAACAGCACGGCCACCGACTGCGACACGCGCCGCACAAGGTACCTTGTCATCCGGGCTGCTACTCCTCCTCAGAACTTCGCCGGACCAGGCCAGCCCCTCCCTAGGACTTCAGGTACCAGGTCGACGGGTAGATGTGGGCCGTCGAGTCCTGCGCTACCACCCCGCCGAGCTTCGGGGATATCGCCGAGATCTGGTACGCGGCGTTGGGGAACCACAGATCCGGAAGCTGGTCGGCCACCAGGATCTGGTAGTTGTCGAAGGCCGTCTGCGAGGCCGACCCGTTGGCGGTGAGCATCGTCTTGATCTCCGCCTCCACCTGGCTGTTGCAGTAGTTGCCGCCGTTGGTCGCGCCGCCGCAGCCGAACAGGCTGTCGCCGTCCGGGAAGTAGATCGGCACGTAGGTGTAGACGGGCGAGGCGATGATGCTCAGCGCCGTGGAACTGGCCGGGCACTGGCTGAGCGACTTGCCGATGCACTCATATCCCACCGACAGCACGGTGTTTTCCGGCGCCTGGCTCAGCTTCAGCTGGATGCCACCCGACGCGAAGGCCGCCTGCATGGCCTCGACCTCATCCTGCAGCGAGGGAACGCCGCTGGTGTACAGCAGCGGGATCGAGAGCTTGGACCCGCTGGCGATGCCGGCGCCGCAGTCGGTGCTGCCGGTACCGGCCCGGGTGCAGGTGGCGATGCCGCCCTTCGGGACCGTCCAGCCGTGCGCGGTGAGCAGCGCGTCCGCGGCGGAGGTGCTGTACGGGTACGGGTTGGTTTTCTCGGCCGGGTCGAGGAAGCTGCTGGCCGGGAACGTCGGCACCGGGCCGTAGGTCGGCGTCCCGTAGTTGAGCAGGATGTCCTTGATGTACGCGGGCTGGTTGATCAGGTGCTGCATCGCCTGCCGGATGTAGAGCTGGTTCTCCAGCGGCGCGTACTTGGGGTTGCTGAAGTTGATCCCGACGAACGTCAGTCCCCACTCGTACCAAGGCTTGATGGAGTAGCCCTGTGACTTGAGGTTGCCCAGGTCGCCGATCTCGGTGTTGGGGACGTAGCCGTAGTCGACGCTGCCCGACTGCAGGGCGGTGAACTCCGCGGTCGAGCTGGTGAACGGGAGCTCCTCGAACTCGCTGGCCTTCGGCTTGTCCGGGCCGGAGTACGACTTGTTCGGAAGCATGATGGTCTGGCCGGTGACCTGGAAGCCGGTGTTCGGCTTGAGGTGCCATGGCCCGTCGACCACCTGCCAGAGCGGGTTGGTGTCCCAGGTCGACAGCGACATCGACTCCTTGTTCATGAAGTTGTAGACCGCTTCCGCACCGGACTTGGTCTCGTCGTAGTTCCCGACGGCGCCGGTGGCCGACGTCTTGTCCCACACGGCCTGCGGGATCGGCTGCAGGATCGAGAGCCCGTTGTAGAGCAGGTACGTCTGGTTGTACGTGACGTTGAACTTCAGCACGAACGTGTCCGGCGAGGGCGCGGACATGCCCGCCACGTGGTCCATCCAGCCGCCGGGCACGTAGGCCGCGCTGTTGTTCTTCTCGGCCAGCAGCAGGTTCATCCAGAACTCGAGGTCACGCGAGGTGACCGGCTTGCCGTTGGACCACATGTAGTGCTTGAGCTTCATCGTGACGGTGCGGCCGCCATCGGAGAAGACCGGCGGATAGGCCATGCTCTGCGCGTAGTTGATCGTGGCCTGGGAGTTGTTGCTGTGGCCGAACCAGTACAGCGGCAGCCACATGAGCGGCTGCAGGTACGTGATGTTGTCGTTGCCCGAGTTGGCCCCGTCGTAGAGCGGGAAGATGTACGTCGGCGGTGACCCCGGCTGCTCCGCGAACGTGATGATGCCCCCGGACTGGGCTTTGCCTCCGGAGCTCGAGTTCGAGCCCGAGCTTCCGCTGCAGGCAGCCAGCAGGAGCGCGGTCACGCCAACCGCGGCGGCAAGTATCTGACGGCGACGCCTCATCATGACTCCCGTTTCCATCCGCGGGATCTCCCCGCCGGCTGGCACCACTGTGGATCCGTGCCGGATCGGTGGCGCCGCGCGCGGGAGAGCAACCGGTCCGCTGCGGCGCGGACGGACAGCAGATGCTGCCCGTTTGGGTATGCTTTGGAGGTCAGTATGACGTTGGCGAGGTTGGTGCAGCCATGTGGTGAAGGCCGAAGCTGACCCGGGCGGTTCGTCGGATTCGACGATGGATCATCGGCCCGCCGATGGTTGCCGGCCCGCGGCCCCGGATGGTCGCCAGCGTGGCTTGCGGATGGCCGACAGCTGCACCAAGGCGGCCAGCCGTGCCCGGGAGTCTTCGAGATCCAGGCCGCTGACCTCGCTGATGCGGCGCAGCCGGTAGCGGAACGTGTTGGGGTGAACGTGCACATCCGCCGCGGCCCGGCCAACGTCGCCGAAGGCTTCCAGGTAGGCGCGCAGTGATTCGGTCAGCTCGGTGCTGTTCTCGCCGTCATACCTGATCAGCCGGGCGATGGGCCCGTAGGAGCGGTCCTCATCGGCGGAGAGAACCTCCCCGAGCCGGTCCAGCACGGTCTCCAGGTACACGTCGTCCAGACGGGCGGCGCGGCCGCACGGGCTGGTATCGCGCAGCACCCGGACCGTGCGCTCCGCCTCGGCCCGCGCCCTGGCCAGTCCGGGCAGGGACATCGCGGGCCCGCCGACGCCGATGACGACCGGATCGCGGTGCCCGATCCTGGCCACGAAGCTGGAGGCCTCGGCGTAGATGCGGCTGGCCGCCTCGGCCGGTTCGCAGTGCCCCGCCGGGACCACCGCGTAGACGAGGCGGCCGATCCGGGCGATGGCGGCATCGGCGTGAATCGCCCCTAGGTGCAGGGTGAGGGCATCGGCCAGCCGCTGGCTGGCCGACTCGAGCCCGGCGCCCTCCGGGGCGAGCGGCTGGCAGGCCAGCACGCACAGCGGGCCCGCGGGCAGGCCGAGACGGATCGCCGCGTGCTGCGCCGAGCTGCCGCCGGACAGCACGGATTCCAGAAGGTCCGCGCTGAGCTGCCGGGCCAGGTCGGTCGAGTTGCGCTGATGCAGCATGTGCAGCGCGGCCAGCCCCGCTACCTCGGTCAGGGCCTGCATGCGCTCGTCGGACAGCGGCCCCTTGACCGCGACCCACAGCGATCCCAGGACCTCCTGGCCGGCGTAGACCGCAACCGCGACCCGCGGCAGCTGGTCCGGGCTGAGGCTCGGCATGTAGACCGGGCGCCTGCTCCGGTACAGCTCGCGGAAGATCCCGCGTTCCTCCAGCATGTGCCGGAGCCGCTGCGGCACCTGGCGGCCGAGTATGGTCTCGATCCTGCTGGTGTCGGCCTCTTCCTGGCCGCCCGAGAACGCGAGCACCCGCGACGACCGGTCTTCGACCGTCACCGGGGCGTCGACCAGCGCACTGATCGCGTTGGCGAACGCGAACAGGTCACCGGCCGGGCTGCCGGCCAGGTCATCGGCGCTGGTCGCGGTCCAGCGGTCGAGCAGCGTGCGCAACAGCGCAGCGACCTGGAACCATGACGCGGCCCTGGTCAGGCCCAGCAACGGGACGCCGTGGGCGCGCACGGCTTCGCGCAGCCCGGTACTGACCTCGTCGGGCGCCTTCACCACCAGGGCTGCGCCGTGCAGCTTGCCGAGCCGCCGGATCAGGTCGCTCATCTCGGCCTGGGTGGCCACGCCCACGCCGAGCAGCAGTTCGCCCGGCGAGATCAGCAGATCGTCGTGGGCGTCGAAGATCGTGGCGCCGGTCACCTCGGCGTCAAGCGGCCCGTCTGCCTCAATGACCTCGAGCAGCGTCGTGCCAAGATCCTCCACGAGGCGCTGCAATCGGACCCCAGGCACCGTCATACCCGAGTTTCCCATCTTGCCCAAGATACGGAGGTCTGAACCGATCGGTCCAGGTCAGACCGGTTTCGTGGCCCCTATGTGACCAGCATGTGTCCGAACCCCGCGGCCTGTCCTGGTGGGGAATTCCAATCGGCACGCCATCGCTTGGTGCGGCGCTACCTAGCCACGGCCGGGCGGGATCACCGAGCCTGAGCGCATGAGCCAGCGACTTGTCATCCGCGGCGGCACGGTCGCGGACGGCAGCGGCGGCCCCCTGCGAGCAGGGGAAGTAGTCATCGAGGGCGATCGCGTCACGGGCATCGTCTCGCCAGGAACGGCGATCGACGGCGACGAGATCGATGCCACCGGCATGGTGGTGGCGCCCGGGTTCATCAACGTTCTGAGCCACGCCTACTACAGCCTCCAGCTCGATCCGCGTGGCCTGTCCGACCTGCGCCAGGGTGTCACCACGCTGGTGTTCGGTGAGGGCTGGTCGCTCGGGCCGTGCTCGGAGGAGATGATGCGCAAGGCCGAGCGCGAGGCTCCCGATGGCGTCCAGGCCGCCTGGCCGCGGCTGGCGCAGGCGCTGGGTGCGCTCGAGACCGGCGGGCTCTGCGTCAACGTCGCCAGCTTCGTGGGCGCGCACAATCTGCGCGAGCTCTCGGCCGCGGACGACGGCCGCCCGCTGACCTCGGCCGAGAAGGACAGGGCCTGCGGCATCCTGGCCGAGGAACTTGCCGACGGCGCGCTGGGCGTTGGGTCGGCCCTGATCTACCCGCCCGGCTGCTTCGCCGATACCCGGGAGCTTGCGTGCTGGTGCGAGGTGGTCGCGCAGGAGGACGGCCTCTATATTTCGCACATGCGCAGCGAGGGCTGCCGGCTGCTGGAGGCGCTCGACGAGCTGACCGGGCTGGCCGCGACGACCGGGGTGCGCGCGGAGGTGTACCACCTCAAGGCGGCGGGCCGGGACAACTGGCACAAGATGCGGGCCGCCCTGGACCGGATCGAGCAGGCCAGGGCCCGGGGCCTGCAGGTGACGGCCGATATCTACCCGTACACGGCCGGGATGACCTCGCTGAGTGCGTGCATCCCGCCGCGCTACCACGACGGAGGGGTGGCCGCGCTCCTTGACCGGCTGTCCGATCCCGCGGTACGGGCCGACATCGCGCGCGACATCGTCGTGGACTCCGGAGCCTGGGAGAACCTGTACCTCGCCGCTGGCGGCGCGAGCGGCATCCTGCTGCTGGGCGGACTCGAGGCCGCGGACGCGCCGCACCTGGGCGTCACGCTGGCGCAGGCGGCGGACGAGGAGAGCCTGGACCCGGTGGACCTGCTGCTGAACCTGGTGGCTGGCGCACCGCAGATGCTGGCTGCCTACTTCATCCTCGATGAGGACAACCTGCGGACGGCGCTGACCCGGCCCTGGGTTGCGATCTGCTCGGACTCCGAGGCTCCATCCAGCGAGGGCAGATTTCTGGCCACGCCCACACACCCCCGCGCCTACGGCAGCTTCGCCCGCGTGCTCGGCCGCTACGCTCGCGACGAGCGCCTGCTGCCGCTGCCGGAGGCGGTGCGGCGCATGACCGCGCTGCCGGCCGAGACGCTGCGCCTGCGTGGCCGGGGCCGGATCGCCCCCGGGTTCTGCGCCGACATCGCGGTCTTCGATCCCGAGACGGTCGCCGACCATGCCACCTACGACTCGCCGCACCGCTACGCCGGCGGCGTGGCGCACGTCATCGTGAACGGAGTCCCCGAAGTCCGCGACGGGGCCGTCAACGCCGTGGCCGCCGGGCGCGCCCTGCGGCGGGGAGCTGCCTGATGCAATCACCGATCGCCCAGCCCGGCCTCGTCGCCGAGTTCACGGCCAGGCTGCCCGCCATGCTCGACGAGCTGGGTGAGCTCGTACGGCGCGAATCACCGTCGGGTGATTTTACGGCGCTGGAGCGCAGCGCCGAGGCCGTCGCCGCCCTCGGCCAGCGGCTGACCGGATGCGCGCCGGAGGTCATCGCCGACGCCGGTCCCACCCACCTGCGCTGGACGTTCGGCACCGGCCCGCGCCGCGTGCTGCTGGTCGGTCACCACGACACGGTGTGGCCACTCGGCTCGCTGGAGCATCATCCGTGGTCGGTAGCCGACGGGGTGGCGCGCGGGCCCGGGTGCCTCGACATGAAGGCCGGGCTGGTGCAGATGTTTCACGCCCTGAGCGCGCTGGAGGACACCGACGGCGTGACCGTCCTGGTGAACGGGGACGAGGAGGTCGGGTCCCGGACGTCGAGCGGCCTGATCGAGGACGCGGCCCGCCAGTCACCGGCCGCGCTCGTGCTGGAGATGGCGACGGACGACGGCGCGCTGAAGACGGCCCGCAAGGGCGTGTCCATGTACGAGATGGTGGTCAAGGGGCGCGCTGCCCACGCCGGGCTGGAGCCCGAGCGCGGGATCAACGCGAGCATCGAGGCCGCGCATCTGGTCCTGGCCATCGCCGAGCTGGGCGACCCGGGGCTGGGCACGACCGTCACACCGACCGTGCTGCGCTCCGGCACCGCGGCGAACGTGGTCCCGGCCAGGGCAGCGCTGGCCGTTGACGTCCGTGCGTCCAGCGCCGCCGAGCAGCAGCGGGTGGACGCGGCCCTGCGGCAGGTCACCCCGGTGCTGCCCGGTGCCGAGGTCGTCGCGGAGCCCGGTCCCGTCTGCCGTCCGATGGAGCCCGCCGCATCCGCAGGCCTGTTCGCGGCCGCCCAGCGCCTAGCCGGCCAGCTCGGGCTGAAGCCGCTGCGCGGCGCCGCGGTCGGCGGCGCGTCGGACGGCAACCGCACCGCCGGGGTTGGCACGCCCACCCTGGACGGCCTCGGCGCCGTGGGCGGCGGCCCGCACGCCGACCACGAGCACGTCGACACCGCGGTCATGCCCCAGCGCACCGCCCTGCTCGCCGCACTCGTGGCCGAGCTCCTTCGAGCCGGCGGCGGCAGTGAGTGAGCTGGCGGCCCCGCCGCAGAGCCTGCCGGTCCTCGACGCGGCGATCCAGGCGGCCGAGGCCGCGGCCCGGGCAAGCGGCGTGCGCGTCAGGGAGCTGGCCGAGGTGGACGACCTGCAGCGGCTGTGCGCCCTGGTTGACGAGATCTGGCACCCCGAGCCGACCAACCCGCCGGTGACCGCCGAGTTCCTGCGCGCGCTCGCGCACGCGGGCAACTACGTGGCCGCCGCGTTCGCCGGCGATGAGCTGGTGGGAGCGTGCGCCGCCTTCTTCGCCCCACCCGCCACACGTGCTATGCATTCCCACATAGCGGGTGTGTCACCGCGGCTGCCCGGCCGGCACGTGGGGTTCGCGCTCAAGCTGCATCAGCGCGCGTGGGCCCTGGCCCGCGACGTCTCTACGATCAGCTGGACGTTCGACCCGCTGGTGTGCCGCAACGCTTACTTCAACGTCGTGAAGCTCGCGGCCACGCCCGCCGAGTACCTGCCCGACTTCTACGGCGCGATGGATGACCTCATCAACGCGGGCGATGACAGCGACCGGCTGCTGGTGCACTGGGCGCTCACCGCGGATCCGGTCGCCCGCGCCAGCCAGGGAGCAGGTTCCGGCGCCGACGCGTCCCGGCTGCGCGCGGCGGGTGCCGCGGTGGCCCTGGACATCGACGCCGATGGGCTGCCAGCGATCCGCGACACCGACCCCCAGGCAACCACGGTGCTGGTGCGGGTGCCGCTCGACATCGAGACCGTCCGCCGTCGGCACGAGACGGTCGCGCGCCGCTGGCGGCACGCCGTGCGGCAGGTCCTCGGCGGCTTGATGAGCGATGGAGCCATGGTGACCGGATTCGACCGTTCAGGCTGGTATGCCGTGCACAGGAAGGCAGCAGAATGAAGATCACCGGGGTCGAGCTTCGCCGGATCGCGATGCCGCTGGTCGCGCCGTTCCGGACGTCCTTCGGCACGGAATCGGCCCGGGACATCCTGCTCGTCCGCGTGGTCACCCCGGACGGCGAGGGCTGGGGCGAATGCGTGGCAATGAGCGACCCGCTCTACAGCTCGGAGTACGTCGACGGCGCCACCGAGGTGCTGACCCGGTTCTTCATCCCCGCGCTCGCGAGCCTCGGCAACGCGAACGCGACCGCGGTTGGCGCGTTGCTCAGCCGGTTCCGCGGGCATCTGATGGCCAAGGCCGCGCTCGAAACCGCCGTGCTGGATGCGGAGCTTCGGGCGGCAGGCGTTCCGCTTGCCCGGTACCTGGGTGCCACCCAGGACCGGGTCGCCTGCGGGGTGTCCGTGGGCATCATGGAATCGGTGCCGCAGCTGCTCGACGCCGTGGCCGGCTACCTGGACGAGGGATACCAGCGGATCAAGCTGAAGATCGAGCAGGGGTGGGACGTCGAGCCGGTTCGCGCGGTCCGGGAGCGATTCCCCGGCATCCTGCTGCAGGTGGACGCGAACGCGGCGTACACCCTGGCCGAGGCGCGGCAGCTGGCCAAGCTCGATCCGTTCGACCTGCTGCTCATCGAGCAGCCACTGGCGGAGGAGGACGTCCGCGGCCACGCCGAGCTCGCCCGCATGCTGCGCACGCCGATATGCCTGGACGAGTCGATCACGTCGGCCCGGGCCGCGGCCGACGCCATCGCGCTGGGCGCCTGCCGGATCGTGAACATCAAGCCCGGCCGGGTCGGCGGCTACCTGGAAGCCCGCCGGGTGCACGACGTCTGCGCCGCGCACGACGTGCCGGTCTGGTGCGGCGGCATGCTGGAGACCGGCATCGGCCGGGCGGCCAACCTGGCGCTGGCTGCGCTGCCAGGGTTCGTCCTGCCCGGCGACACCTCCGGGTCGTCGCGGTACTACCACCAGGACGTCACCCCGCCGTTCGTCCTCGACAACGGCTGCCTGCCGGTTCCCACCGGGCCCGGCATCGGCACCGAGCCCATTGCGGAGATACTCGACTCGGTCACCACGAGCAAGCAGTGGCTGCCGAATTCCGGCGGGTGACGCACTCCGCCCGGAGGTGACCGTTCAAGGGCGCAGGCCGTCGAGCGCGGCCTGCAGGATCGGCTCCACGTAGCGGGCGTCGCCGTCGATCGTCGCGATGGCGTGGAACATATCGAGGACCTGATCGAACGTCAGGTCGTCGCGAACCTCGCCGGCCTCCTGCGCGGCGGCGAGCAGCGGCTGGCCGGCGGCGACGACCCGGGCGCGGTTGCTGTCGAACACCGGGTCCGCGCTGTCGGTGTGCTTGAGCAGTTCGGAGGCGATGTGCCGCTTCGCCGCGAAGAAGGCGCAGAGCTGGCGCAGCCAGGAGGCGAGGGCGGCACCAGGCGTCGGGCCGCCTGCCGTCCC
>Ga0335073_10006178_pt1 | contig 16829 bp, 18 predicted proteins | sample Lox_Sample_22_FD_207093 | JGI IMG/M metagenome (GOLD analysis project Ga0335073, IMG submission 207093) | Soil microbial communities from Loxahatchee National Wildlife Refuge, Florida, United States - Lox_Sample_2.2 | ecosystem: Environmental > Terrestrial > Soil > Wetlands | place: USA... | reverse complement strand
AATCTGCGGCCAAGCCGCTTCAGCAAGCAGCGCTCGCGACAGGCGGAGGCCAGCACGAGAATATGCTTCGCGCGAGTGCCGCGGACGGATTGACGCTTCATCCAAACAACTTGCTCGCCGTGGAGACGGGCGCCAGCCCCGCAACGACGAGTGCAGCTCCGGCCCAGCCTAGTTCCGTACCCGAAGCGCAGATGGGAGCTATCTTCGGCAGCGTAACCGATGTGAACGGTGACGCCGTTCCCGTCGCCACTGTTGTTCTGGAGGGCGCTTCCCTTAACGATCACCGCTCGGTCGTGACGAACGAAACTGGATTCTTCCAACTCAAGAATCTCGATCCCGGGACGCCGTATCATGTCGCCGTCACAGCCAGCGGATTCACAGAGTGGACCTCGCGCGAGATCATCCTCGATCCAGGCCAATTTCTGGACCTGACGGACATTCACCTCCAGATCGAAACTCTGGTGACGACGGTGGTTGCGGTCAGACCCGACCAGGCCGCCGTGGAGCAGGTCAACGTGGAGGTGCAGCAGCGAGTTCTCGGCGTCATCCCCGCCTTCTACGTCGTCTATAGTCACGAGGCCGTGGTGCCGCTCACGACAAAGCTGAAATTCAAGCTCGCTCTCAGGACGTCTGTCGACCCTTTTACTTTCTTCGGCTCCGCGTTTCTTGCCGGCATCAATCAGGCGGCCGACGCCCCCAAATATGGTCAGGGTGCGGAGGGATATGGCGAACGAGTAGGCGCCGTTTATGCCGACGGTTTTACAAACATTCTGATCGGCGGCGCCATCCTGCCCTCGCTGCTGCATCAGGACCCGCGCTACTTCTACCAAGGTACGGGCACAACGAAGTCCCGCATACTGCACGCACTCTCGAGCGCATTCATTTGCAAGGGAGACAACGGACACTGGCAGCCAAACTATTCGAGCATAGGCGGCGACCTGGCATCGGGTGCTATTGCGAATGCCTACTATCCGGCAGCGAATCGTGGCGCAGGGCTGGTGTTTCAGAGTACTCTTATCTCTATCGGGGGCCGCATGGCAGACACTCTGATGAAGGAGTTCATCCTTGGCAAGTTCGCAACCAAGACCACATTTTGAAGCAGAGCCCTCAGGATATCTGCTATGCCAACAGATGGCCTGTCCGATGCATCCAAAGAATGTCAAAGGGGCTTCAAATGGAGACCATCACGGTAACTGAGAGGACGGGAAAGAAAATAAGAATACCGCGCGAGGCTATCTGGCGGCTGGAAGGAAACTCTGTATTTGTTCCAGGACCGCGTGAACCCCACCACACAAATATCACTTTCCACCGCTTTCCACGCCTTCGCCGGGGCTTTTTTGTGCGATATAAGGCTTTTCTGGAAGAGGTCCGGCGGATAACGTTCGACCTGGATAAGCGGCTCAGTTGCTCGATTGACGTACAAGAGAGCTACCAGGAATTGTGCGACTTGATCAGCAATCAAAGCGAGCCCAACTAGAACCGCATCTCTCGCCTCCCGTTGCCTGATTTCTCGCAATTCCATAGGCGATTCCACGCCGCGAAGAATGCAATTGGGCGATTAGGCTTGATAAATCGCGAATCCGGAAACTTGCTTTCGGGTGGGATGCAACTTTCCGATAACTGCTGCCGAATCCACCCGGCCTTTGGGCATGTGCCGGCGAATGAGCCCGTGCCTAGGCAAGCAGCCGGCTCCTCTATTCCTTCCGCTGGCGATTGGCAAAATCTCCGAGCCTACAGCCCTGCGGGTGAGGGCATGTTCGTTGTGTCAAAGGCAAGAAGCCCTTATGATACGCGAGCCTGAGGCTGGAATCGGAATTCCGAAAACATCCTCAAATTAAATTTTCATATTCAGAGCCTGCTGCGGTGGCATTGCGCCATCTTCGCGACAAGGGTAATTCCGCCGTCGCTCTGACGATAGAGGCCATTCATGAGAACTGCCTTGCCGTTGCTTCTGCTATTTGTTTGCGTCGCGCTTTCCGCGCGCGCGCAGCAGCCGAAGTCTCTTTTTTACATGACACGCGACCCCAATTCCGTGCGTTCCTTCCTCGCGCATGCCGACAAGATCGATACGCTCGTCCCGGCGTGGTACTCGGTCGATTCGACCGGCCTTGTTTCCGGCGGGCCGAATCCGCTGGTGATGCAGACGGCGCAGCAAGCGCACGTGCCGGTGATGCCCATCGTTGCGAACGACGCGTTCGTGCAGGACGAATTTCACAAGCTGCTCGCCAATCCCGCCGCGTACCGGCAAATGTTCGAACAGCTCGTCCGCGCGTGCAAGGAAAACGGCTACGTTGGATTTCAGTTCGACTTCGAGAACGTCAACTGGACGGATCGCGATGCTTTCTCCGCGATGGTCGCCGAAGCCGCGTCCACCTTCCACGCGCAGGGACTGAAGCTCACCATCGCCACCGTGCCCAATGCTCCCGGCGCCGCGGGAGAAACCGGCTTCTCGGCGTGGATTTACGAAAACTGGCGCGGAGCTTATGACCTGGCAGCGCTGTCAAAGTCCGTGGACCTCATCTGCCTGATGACTTACGACCAGCACACGCGATGGACTCCGCCGGGCCCCGTGGCCGGCTGGGAATGGACCGTAAGCAATCTCGACTACGCGCTGAAATTTGTGCCGCGCGAGAAACTGTCGCTTGGAATTCCCCTCTATGGATATCACTGGTTCGCTGGAACACCGGTGAAACCTGCCGAAAAGCCCAATCCTTCGGCTGAATACATCGCCACCGAGGATGCGCTCGATCTGGCGCGAGCCTACGGCGGCAAAGTCGAATGGGACGACGTGGATCGCACGCCGTGGGTTTATTTCTATCGAGACGGCGAGCGCGAGTGGATTTTCTTCACCGATGCGCGCGCCTTCAAGGAACGCTACGACCTCGCCAAGCAGCGCGGCCTCGAGGGATTCTGCTCCTGGGTCCTCGGCACCGAAGACCCCGGCATCTGGGATGTATTGCCTTCGCATCGCTGAGCCCAGCGTTGTGTGACAGGTTCGACTGTCTCAGCGACAAGAATCGTCGCAGTCGCACCTTCACGGCGTTCGTTGCGAAATCCAACACATGAACCGGTCGTACCATTTACCAGGTACGACTTCTCCATTCCAATTTGAGTTGGGCAGTTCGCGCGTCCCAGCGCCGAGTCACACTTTCTCCGCACTTTCGCTCTCCAGGGAGGCAACGGATGCGAACGGGCGAGGCCGTAGGGATAGTCGTCGTTCTATGTCCCGTCGCTTACATTTGGTGGCGACTCTGGGTATGGCAATCGCGGCTCAGCTGGTGCCGCACGCTTATTCCACCTTCCAACCAACTCTCGTGGAAGATTTCGCCTTCCGATCAGAAATCTGCGGATCGGCACTCCTATGAAACTTCTTCATCAGGCCGCTCAGGCGACGCGTCCGGCGGAAAAAACAAATCGGGCAAGCTCAAACGGCGTTTGGCGTCCGCTCGGCCTAAAATACCCGCCAAGGCAGCCGCTGCAGCGTTTGATACCGCGGCCGCTGCATCTCGGTCGGCCGCCGCTTTGGCAAAGTTCGACCCGGAGGCCCTGCGCACAATTCAAGCCTCCATTTCCGACGAACTCCGCAGCATAAATTCGATCAACGACTACGTCGAGGCCAGCTTCCACGACGTCTCCGCGACCAGCGCGCAAGCGTGGATGCAGCGCCTGGAAGACTACGTTGCGGAGCAACAAGCCGCCATCGCACTGGAGAAAGCGGGCCGCATGCTTCAGCTTCGTGCTGACAAAGCCGGATGGCGATGGCTGGCGGACGGTCACCCGATCGTGGTTCGAGAAGGCGTTGCGTCCGTCGCCGGAGCGAAGAAAACCATCGTGGATCTTCGAACTGCCGCGGAGAAGAAACGAGGGATGACTCGTGGCTCTCGTGACTTTGACCACGACGCCATTGCCACTGCATCAAAGGACGCGCTGAGCGTCATCCACGAGGGATTTGACCTCGGGCTCCATATCCCGCTTGGCACGCTGCTGCGTTCTTCCTGGCGAGAATTAGAACTGCTTTTTGACAAGAAGACTCCCATTGAGCGGGCCGTGAAGCACGTTGCAATGGATGTGGCCAGCGTCGGCACGGGAGCATACTTGGGCGCAAAGATTGGAGGAGGCATCGGCGTGTTCGCGGGACCCTTGGGAGTTGGGGCCGGAGTGATGGTTGGAGCCATGGCCGGCGCCATCGCTGGACGAGGTCTTGCGCACAAATCTCGAATGGCTCCCTTTAGCAGCGCGTTTGAGAGATATCAGATGAGTCTTTCGAATGCCCGCACTTCTGTGGATTCTGCCCTGGCGGAATCGAAAGACGAATTGAAGGATATGCAATCTCACTACCAGGAAAAATTTGAGGCGGCCCGGAGCGAAATCGAATTGGCGGCGCGCCAAAAGATTGACGAAATCGAGAAAACTCAAATCAGAAACCTGGATCACTTCCTTCGGCGGCTCCCCGACCACCTGGGGGCACTAGAGGCGCAGCTGCTGCAAGATGAGGCAGCCGTCCTCAAACAGATGTCCGCGACCCATTGGTGGAATTGGATATTCCCGCGGCGTCAAGAGTTCGAGAAATCCGTGACGCGGAAATGGTTCAAGCACGCGAAGAAAATTGCGATGAAGGAGCGCCGGCGTTTCATGGGCCTCAAGGGCATCCCGACGGCGGCCCTTCTTTCCAAAGTGCATCGTTTCCTGAACATCTATACTTTCAGCCTGAGAAGTTTCGATGAGGCTCTCGACACGTTGATAAAGGAGTTTGCCGAATCGGTCAAGAGCGCCGAGACACTGAAGCAAGCGGCTCTCCGTGAAGCTGAGAACGTGCGAAACCAAATGCTTGCCGATTTTCGCGATCAAATTTCCAAGATGTATTTCGCGTTGTGTCAGACGATTGCGGGCTGGAAGGACAAAGTGCAGGCCAGCCTGGATGAATTGCGCAGGCAAGCCGACCCACTGGGAATTGAATTGCCGGAGTAGCTTGATCACGAAGCCGATGTACAAATACCTCGCCGACGAATCCTTAAGTCGCGCATAGGCGCTGCAGCCTGACTCCTTGTTGGACGCGAGTCGCCTGCGCCACCAGCTCATCCTCCAATCCACCAACACGCGGGAAGCGTACAATAAATAGGAGCTGTGAGGAGCCTTCTTATGCCATCACGCTATCTTTTGAGTCTGGGACTCGCAGTGGCAATGTTCGCTTGCGTCGCAATTGCCGCGCCGGGACAGCCAATCCCTGCCGCAAAGGTTGACGTTCCGCTCGCGGCAGCCGCTGCTGGAAAACAGACCGCAGTTTTTGCCGGCGGCTGTTTCTGGGGCACGCAGGCGGTATTCGAGAGGGTAAAAGGCGTCGTCAAGACTACGGTGGGTTATTCCGGAGGATCGGCATCGACCGCGACGTACGATCAGGTGATCACCGAAACCACAGGGCACGCCGAATCGGTGGAAGTTGTCTACGATCCTTCCCGGATCACCTACGGCCAGTTGCTTCGCATCTTCTTCTCCGTCGCTCACGATCCCACGGAACTCAACCGGCAGGGCCTGGACGTTGGCACTTCCTATCGCTCGGCGATTTTTTACACCAATAGCGAGCAGAAGCGCGTCGCCACGGCCTATATCGCGCAGCTCGACGCTGAGAAAGTGTTTCCGAAGCCGATTGTGACCGAGGTGACGCCATTGAAGGGTTTCTATCCCGCCGAGTCTTATCACCAGGATTTTGCTCTGAAAAATCCCGACAATCCGTACATTCAGATTTGCGACCTGCCAAAGATTCACGCGCTGAAGCAGCAGTTTCCGGAGCTGTTCGTCGATTACAAGGGTGAATAGCACGCAGCGCGGCGGCGCGCCGTTTTTCTGCAGAAGGCAAGCAATCCCGCCCCCAGCCCACCTGTACGAGCGGACAGGGTAACGACGAAGTGGCACCTGTCCGCCCCGCTCGAGAAAAGCGCTGCAACTGCCGATAGAATTCCCGTATGGCAGTGTCTCCGCCCAATAATTCCGGCGCAGCAGGCAACGGCGCAAATCCGGGCGAGCGGAGCGCGCCCGTGGCCGTGCAAAAGCCACAGGCCGCCGCAGCCAATCCGCTCGATCCCGGAGGCTCGCTGCCGCGGCCGACGATCAAATGCCCCAAATGCGGCGCTGATGCGCGCGAGGTGGCACGCTTTTGCCCGCGCTGCCACATGACGCTCCGCTACACCTGCCCCTCCTGCGGCAACGAGCAGCGGCATGGCGGGACGTGTGACAAATGCGGCGTCGACTTCATCAAATATCTAGGCGCCGTCGTCTCTGGGAAAAAAGCGCAATCCGACGCGATTCACGACCGGCTGCAGAGCCGTTCGAACCTCGTTGTCAACCTGCTGCTGATTCCCATCACCGGCGGCGCACATTTGTTCAAATACCTCTTCCCTGGATTGCGCAAGGGGAGGAGCTGAGGCCACTATGGCGACCTGCTCGAAATGCGAACGCGAAAATTCGGACAACGCGCAATTTTGCGGGTCGTGCCGCAACCTACTCCTGCGCCAATGCCCGAAATGCTGGCACCAACAGCGCCGGCGCGGCCGCTGCGAAAAATGCGGTGGGAACATGTCGTTGGGTTGGCGGGTCCACGCGGCGGCAGCCCTGGCCGCCACGGTGAAAGAGGAAATGGTCAACCGTGAAGCGTCTCGTCGGCGAACGGCGCGCAATTTGCAAATGGCCGAACTGGCCATGAATGCTCGCGCGGCGCTCTTGGCCCTCATCGGTTCGCGATTCGCCTCGCAGTGGCTCTCTCGCCTTCGGTCGGAAGAATAAGCCCTCTCCCCCTGAGATCTTGATCTTTCTCCGTAGGGGCACGGCATGCTGCGCCCGCTGCGAGCGCTCGGCTATACGAAGTGCGTGGCCCTCGCAAGGCGTTCTCAAGCCACGAAGTTTGCCAAGGCTATCGCGTCTTGCCAAACGTTTTAGCTACTTCCCTTGCAGTGGCGCGCTACCGTTGCGTCGCTGCAGGAAATACACCGAGGGCGGAAACAATCCCGTGCGGGCATACTCGCGGCCAAGCGCGCGCTTCACTTCACTCATCCAATAATCGAACGTCCCTTCAGCGACACCGACGATCGAAATCGCCCGTCGGTACTCGATGCTGTGCAGAAAATAAATCTCAAACAGCTTCAGCCGTCCTTTCCATTCCGGCCGCCGCAGCGCGCGCCGACCGATGCGCTCGAAGTCCGCGACGTACTCCGATGCTCGCACGCGGTCCGGCCGCCACTGATAGCCATCCGAAGGCGTTCCTAAATCGAGCGCGCGAATCTGGCCCGTCGTCTCATCCAGCCATTCCCTCAAGCCGCGATATCGCCCGTGGCAAACCTCGAACATTTCCTTTGCCCTCATCGCCCGCCTCTCTTTCGCATTTTGAGTGAACGAAGCGCCTCCACGACGTGCGTGCCTTCAAGTCGCGGATCAATTCGGCGGCTCGGACTTTTGCGTCGACGGCAGGAGCATCTCGCCGGCCTCCCAGGCGGCTGACGAAACGATTTCCTCCGCGACGACGCCCAGGCATGTGTCGAAGCATTCGTCCCAGCCCTGCATGTAGCCGCGTGCGAAGTCTTCGGCCATTTCCTCGCGACGGCGATTCACGCGCTGCATCTCGAACACTTCGGCGCGTTCGATCGATGGCGCCCGAAGGGCAACCTGCATGCGATGGACCAGTTCACGCAGAACCCGCCACGCCCAATGAAGTGGCGGAGGGCAGTACACGCCTACACGCCGCCGCGGCTCGTACCACGCCATGCGCCATCCGCGCGGGATCCTTCCGCCGTGGCCGACTTCCCTGCAAAACATCCGAGCAATGCTGCTTGTCGAGCGATTCATCGGCGTGTCACCTCCGGCCCCGCTCCAACGGCCAACTCGCGGCACACGGTTTCGTCGCGCTCCGCGCGCAAGAGCTTCCATTGGCGGCGCCCTTCGAATTCTTCCTGCGAAACGACTGGACTGACGCAAGGTTGTGCGTTGCGGTTGTCGTGAATTTGATTTTGCAGTTGCTTTTGCATTCGGTTTTCCACAGAAGGAGAAATGCGGGGGTTTATGAATTGATCTTCTACCGATGAACTACCTATCCCCGCGCTATCTGCTTGAGAAAAAATGCGATTGTCGCGATTTGCTCCGCGAATCTGCGGCCCGCCCCCCGCGGAATTGCGGGCACCCTCCGCAAATGTGCGGCCGGGCTGTGCAAATTTCTTGGCCTTGGCGATGCGGATCACCACGCCGCCCTGTGCCGCGTCCGTCTCGATGTAGCCGTGGCGGCGCAGCGTCTGCATCCAGCGCTCGAGCGTGCGCGCATTGAAGCCGGTCTCCTCTTCGATTTCATGGTAGCTCACCGGCTTTCCCCCGAGCACCCAGCCGGTCGAGCCGGTCTGGTGCGTCTGCCGCAGCACTAGCCATCCGAAAAGCCATATCGCCGAGCCCATCCGCTCGTAATGGCGCGCCTCGAAAAGGACGCCGCGCAGCCCCGCGTTGAAGTTTTTCTCGCGCATCGCTCCCTGGATTTCCGCTGACTCTCGTTGTTTTCCTACCTCAGCAGTGTCCGCAATAAGGAACGCGCACGGCACGGAAGCCGCTTGCGTTCCGCTTGGTCATACGAAGCCGCGTGACCTCACAAACGGCAGGCAATCGCCCGCAGAAACCGCAGACCCTGTTTCCGCGTTTCTGCGGCGGCTGGTCGTCCTCTTTATGGAAGCGTCCATGCTTGCCACGCGAGGGTAGCTTGCGCGGTGTTCGCGTCTTGGGAGCTTCGATCTTCGCTTGCGAGCGCCATTCGCGCATGTATTCGCGGTTGTACTCCCGTCGTATAACCCGCTGCCGCGCCTCCGCGCTTGCTGGACTGTCCGGTGCGGCTACGCGCTCGCCGATCGGAACCGACTTCCGTACCAGTTCCTGAGAATCTCCAGCACCGCTGCATGCAAGGCTCCGATCTTGTCCCTCCCGCGCTTGCGTCATTCCCCACCTCCTCTTGGTAGAAAATCGCTCATCAGCGCCAGTCGCTGCTTGCGTTTCCGAGCACAAAATTGTTTTGCTCGCCGTCTCGCACCCTTCGCCCGATACTCGCGTGCTTTTCGGGGGCGCAGTTCCCCGCGCGAGTACTACGACGTATTCGTACTGCGACTGCAGTACTATGAAAGTACGTATACATACTGTTAACATGGCCCGCTTTCTCCCTCCTCTGCTGGGGGCAAACACACAAGGAGGCTTTCTCATGCGTACGCAGCGTACGACTGTCGAATATTTGCAGCAGACGTCCGACGCTGGGCTCGAATCGTTCCAACTGGCGCGTCTCGACCGCACCGCAAATCTGCGCAAGGAGCTGACGCAGATGGTCACGGAAATGGTCGACTCCGAGGTGGAAGCGCGTCTTGCGCGCTGGCTGCTCGATCGGCGGCGTTTGCAAGCAGGCGGCGCACCGCGGGTGGATGTCTCGATCGAACTTCCTACGGGCGATTGGCCGCGCGAATGCTTGCTGCTTGAAGGCAGCCCGCAAAACGGAGGAGTGTGCGCAGTTGCCCCCGCCGAGACTTCAGACATATCTGGACAAGTTGCGCCTTCGCCCGGCGAGACAGAGATCCCAGCGCTCTGCGCTGCATCCTCGTGTGGTTCTGCGGAGAAGTCACCTGCGCTCTTCGAACAGATCGCGCTTTTTTCATCCGCGTCGCCCGCTTTCCCCCCGGAGGCGTCGGTATCGTCTGCTGGCTCAGGTGATGGCGTTCTGCTCGCTTCGCCTCCAGGAACGTCGCTGCACGTGTCGCACCATTTCTTGACCACTTCGTACGCCGAGAACGACCACGGAATCAACGCCTCCGGTCCGCCAGAGACTTCAGCGGCTGTTGCCGGAAAACATTCGCGGATTTCCGGCGTCCAGCTCGTCCGCGCCCAGCGTTTGGCTCGCTTCACTCGCGTCACACCGCTCGCTCGGTTAAGCACGTCTCGTTCGTCGAACATCCTTACCTTCCCTCGGGCACACGCTTCGCAAGTCTCTACTCCGTGTCCAGCGCAGGAGACCGCCGTTCCGTCATGTGACCTATGCGCATGCCCACTGCCTCAGCAATCGCGTAATTTGCCAGCCACTGTCTTGCACCTTCTCACCGCTCGTGCCGCCAGTCAGTCAAGCCGATGATTGCTTGCCACTTCCCTTGCGCTTACCGGCAATCACGCACACGGCCCGTTCCTTCTTCACTTTCGCCGCGATTCCGGCGTCCCGCTCGAATTGCTTTCGCCAAGAGCATCTCTCTTTCTTCTGCCAATGGTTCACATACGGACTTTGCGCGTCGGTCTACAGCTCCTTCGGCACGCACTTCTTTTCGTTCGCCAAGAAGACTTTCCACCCGTGGTTTGCCCCGGTTTCTCTTACTCGCTAAGAGCCGCATCCTCCGCTCGCCGAACTTCCGTGAGGCCCGTATCTTGCGGGTCTCTCCCTCCTTCGTTTCGAGACATGACAAGCCTCCTCCTCTCGTCGCTCACCATCTCACTCAGCCGCGTGGCGACTGGCATCCGCCTGAATTGTTCCTTCTCGTTTGGTGGCTCCCCAACCCAGCTCTGCTCTGCATTTGCTGCCGCGCTTCACGATTTCTCACTTCGGTGCTTCTCATTTGGGACCGTCGCGCGCCCTTTCCCAAACTTCGCTTTTAACTCATTTCTGGCCGTCGTTTTTCGCTCCCACGCACGTTTGGTCCCCCCTTCGCGCCTACCCGCTCACAGGCTCCCGATTGAGCGCATTGGCTCACCACCTTTTGAGGATGCGTTTAATCTCGCAGTGCATCTCGTGCCTCATTCCACGGTTCGTTTCGCGCCGTATCTCACCCTTCAGTTCGCTCTGTGCATTGCCTTGCGTTCCCCGCTGCACGTTGACTTTCACGGCATCACGAACATCACTCCTCCTATCTCAACGCGTGCGGCACCTACATCGCGCCGCTTACCGCTTTGCGCCTCGTTAGACACTTCGCACCACATCCTGCTCGGCACATCGCGCCGCACGTCACCCCACACCTCGCTCTTCCCAGTCCATTGCATCGCGCTCCACGCATCAGATGGGCCGGTTCCCGGCAAATCACACCGGTCCTCTCTCTGCACCTCGCCGCACACCTCGCTTGGCGTTTCGCACCACACACTCCAGAGCTCGCTTCGGTGTCTATTCGTCTATCCGCAATACACTTGCCCTTGCCAACGCTCCTGCCTTTGCCTTTGCCTTTGCCTTTGCCTTTGCCTTTGTCCGTGGCTCTGCTTGCGCTCTCGCTCTTGCCTTCGCTCTTGCTCTTACCTTCCGCCAACTTTCGCCTTATTCACCGTTCTCGCCCTACGCCTCGAACCGAGTATTCATATGCAGGTGTGTGATGAACATTGGGAAATCGGGCGGAGGAGAAGACGGAGGGGCAATGCGGGAAATGCGGCGGCTGGGGTCTCGTAATTACGCGGCGGATAAGGGACGAAATGCGGTAGATCAAGTCCATTGGGAATGCCTTGACGCGAGATGGCACTTCCGGCCCTGACGAGCACTTTACACACGCTTACAGCAAGCAGATTACTGGTTATGTGCCGCCAAGGTTTCTAGATGGAACGCTGGAATGCTGAAACATCACAACAAGAACGCTAGTCGAGTTAATTAATTGAGGGAGGAAGTCCGCGTCAATATAAACGTGAGCAGCAGCTTCCGCTTCCGCTTCGGTTTCGTCTTCAGCCTTAGCCTTAGTTTCGATTCGGATTGCTTAGCGAGAGCGGCATTGTGCGGCGCGGCGAAGATTGGCTCCCGACTCAGACTACGGACGATTGCTGTTGAGGCGTACCGGACGACCACCCGCCCAGCTACGGTTTAGGATGTTGGTGCTCAATTGTCTGTGTCGCCGCTAGAGAAGGACAATCAGGCGGTCTATGCAGGGGTTCAAGTGCTTCGGTGAGTAAAAGCTAGCGTCGTGGAGATATGAATGCGCCTTTGAGGAGGCGGACGACGGGGCGGGCGGATGGGCGGGCTTCGATGGCTACGATATCGAAGCGCGTGGATGTCATGGCGCGATCGATACGATAGACACGCATGAACGCGCCGGCCATACGCGCGAGGTGCTTGCGCTTGCGCCAGTCAACGGCCTCTTCCGGGCGCGACGAATCGGCGGCAGAGGTATCGCGCGTCTTGACTTCGATGAAGGCTAGCGTGCTGCCATCGTATCCGACCAAATCGATTTCGCCTTTTAGATACGGCACCCTAAAATTGCACGCGACCATCGTATAGCCTCTTCGCCGAAGGTACCAGTAGGCGTACGTTTCGCCTCGCACACCAGTGCGGCGCGCGCGCTCCTTCTTTGATTCTTCGTCGAGAGGAATAATCAGGCCGTGTCGCGCCCGGAAGTCAATGGCAGCGAAAATAAGACGTGCAAGGATGAGTCTGACCTCCACTCTCTTTCGCCTGACCGGAAATATAGCGTAACGTCTCGACTTGTGTCGAGCCAGTGCAGATAAGCCCGCGGGACTCCCTGCAATCGAAGGTTATATTTCGCTCATGCGCAGGAGAGCGTGAATTGGAATCGCCTTTGAGCGAGCACGAAGGACGAAGAAGTCTGCCCGCAGACAGAGCAAGAGATCAAACAAAAAGTATCGAATGCTATTTGGGATGATCTGCGAGCTCGTACTTGATGAAATCTTCGAGCAGCGTTTTGTCTCCGCCCACGTCGGGGCGGCCGTTCACGTAGACGGTGGGAGTGCTGGTAATGCCGAGAGAGATGCCTTCATCACGATTGGCCTCGACGGCTTTCTTGGCAGCATCGGAAGCGAGACATGCTTTGAAGGCGCCGGTGTCGAGACCGGCATTCGATGCAAATCCCACGAGTTTGTCCCAGACATTTTCCGGCGAGATTAAGTCCTGGTTTTCGAAAATAGCATCGTGGACTTTCCAAAACGCATCAGGGGACTGCATATATGCGCAGCGCGCCCCGATCGCAGCCGTTTCGGCCCAGGGATGAATCTGCGTCAGCGGGAAATCTTTGAAGACAAAACGAACCTGCGGATAGGCGGGCTGGATCGTCTTGAAGGTTTCGTAGAGTTCGCGGCAGTGCGGACACTCAAAATCGCCATACTCAACGACAACGACTTTGGCGTCCATTGGACCTTTGGACGGATTGCCCTGGAGATGAATCTTTGCGCGCTCGTCTGCAAAAGGATCTACGGAGGTGTCGAACATATCTCCTCGGAAAACAGTCTTTCCGTCTTTGCTAACGTACACGCTGCCGGCGTCCGTCTGGCCGTTGATGGTAACGCGGACAGGCACTGAATAGAAATTCGGTGAGGGCGAGGCTTGAAGGGGTCCAAGGTCCACCTTTGCGTCGGCACCCCATGCGAACAAATCACGCAAAAACGATTCGGTGCTCTTGAGAAGAGCGGCCTGCTCAGGACTCGATGCGGGGGACGCGGTGACGGACGCCGGAGCGGACTGCGCAGGCGTAGAGAATGCACTCGCGAGCAGCGCGATGCACGAAACGAGGAGCGTAAAGCGTCGCATGTTGCCTCCGAATCGAATAAGAGCAAAACAGTGTACAAATCACAGATGCAAGTGCGAAGAGTAGAGTTGGCAAGGCGTGCCCAGAGATATCAGCAAAACAAGGCAATGTCCGCTATCCATCACGCGTGGGAGAAGCGGAGAGCATGGCGTTGCACCCGATGCACGGATGTAGTCGACAAAATTCAAAGCCTCCGATGCCCGTGCCTATACGGCAAATTTCTGCGCCAATGGAAAACGGCGGCCGACGGAGAAAGCCTTTGACGTCACTTTGAGCCCCGGCGGGGCTTGTTTGCGCTTGTACTCGTTCTGATCGACGCGACGGACAACAGCACGGACGAGATCGAGCGATAATTCGTAATGGAGCGCAATCTCCTCGGGGCTTTGCAAGTCCTCCACGTATCCCTTCAGAATCCGATCGAGCACGTCGTAAGGAGGAAGGGTGTCTTGATCCGTCTGGTTGGGTCGCAGCTCGGCGGAAGGAGGCTTGGTAAAGGACTCGCGCGGAATGCGGTGACGGATCTGATTTGCAAGCCGGGCGAGCTCGTAAACCATCGTTTTGGGGATATCGGAAATCACCGCGAGCCCGCCGGCCATATCGCCATACAGGGTGCAATACCCCGCAGCCATCTCGGACTTGTTTCCCGTACTCAACACCATGGAGCCAAATTTGTTGGAGAGAGCCATCAACAGATTTCCACGGATGCGTGCCTGAATATTCTCCTCCGTAGCATCCTCGGGGAGGCCCAAGAAAAGATGTTTCAATGTTTCGCGGTAGGTCTCAAATGTAGGAGCGATAGGAAGAGTCAGAAACTCGATCGTGAGATTTTGCGCAAGGCAACGGGCGTCGCGAATGCTGCCTTCGGAGGAATACGGCCCAGGCATCGCGACTCCGGTGACGTTTTCCGGTCCCAGAGCGTCAACGGCTATCGTGGCGACGAGCGCGGAATCGATGCCGCCGCTGAGCCCCACCACCACCTTGTAAAAACCGCACTTGCGGACATAGTCGCGAGTCCCCACGACGAGCGCGCGATAGACGGCTTCCAGCTCGTCGCGAGGCTGCGGGCGGATATCGCCTTCGCCCGACGCCGTATCGAACAACACAAGGTCTTCGTCGAAGGCTTTGGCGAGCGCACCGATCCGGCCGGACGAGGTGAACGCAACGCTCGAACCGTCGAATATGAGACTGTCGTTCCCGCCAACCTGGTTGACGTAAACGACTGGAACGCGCTGCTGGCGGGCAATCGTGCCGAGCATATCGAGGCGGAGGCTCCGCTTGTCGAGCGTGAAAGGAGAGGCGGAAATATTGATGACGACCGAACTTCCCTGCCCCATCAGCTCGACGACAGGGTCTCGTGCGTAGAGGCGTTGGGTCCAAAAGTTCTTATCGTTCCAGCAGTCTTCGCAGATCGTAATGCCTAGATTCTCAGTCCCTAGGCGAAATATGTGTTGCGATTCTCCCGGCTGGAAATAACGCGATTCGTCGAAGACGTCGTAGGTGGGTAGAAGCATCTTCCTCTGCTCGAATTGAATCCTTCCATCCGCGACGAGCGCGGCGCAGTTCGAAACAGGCTTGCCTGTAGCGTTCTCCGCCTCACCGATATACCCGATAATCGAAGGAAGAGAAATTGCCTTGGCGACGCGCGCCAACTGTTTCAGATTGAGTTCCGCAAAGTCAGGACGTTCGGCCAGATCCTGCGGCGGATAGCCGCACAGGCAAAGCTCGGAAAAAACAGCGAGGTCGGCGCCGAGATTTTTTGCGTTTTGCGCCAGATCGAGGATGCGGGCAGAATTGCCTTCAAAATCGCCAACGGTGGGGTTGAACTGGGCCAGGGCGATCTTCATTTGATATGCCTCTAGGATACGGGGAGCGGGGCGGGAATAGCAATCTGGTGCAGGAGGGTGAGACCAAAGGTCTGCGCGAACCGCAAGTGTGGAGGATCAAGAGCCGCCAAGGGTCTGGGCCCAACTCCGCATGCGAGGCCTGCGCGCTGAAGCGGAGACACCTGACGCAAGAGAGCCCCACCCTTTGCAGAAACCGCAAAGGATGGGGCGCCCGACGAACGGAGAGAATGAGCGAAGTTGCAAAGAGTGTCTTATATGCTGCCTTCGTCGGCGGACGGACCGTAGATCGAAGGAACGGAAATGTTGTTGAGGCGTAGATACACCGTAAACTTCCCGCGAAGGTGAATCAGGTGATTGAAGACCCAAGTGCGGACGGCGGCGATTCGAGGCATGGCAAATAGTTCCTGCCCGTTGTTGAGAAAGCGCCAGGTCTTGAAGAAGTCGGCGTCAGAAGCCCCTGCAATCGCGGCACGGGCCGGCGCAAGCGACTTGTCAAACGTTTCGAGAAGCTCCTTGCCATTCTTGGGATCCGCCGGCGGTTGCATTTGAACGCCGTTCGGGGCCATATCGAAATAATTGAGCTTGAAAGTATCGGTAAGCCAGGCGGGAACCCCGGCAACATGGCCAGCAAGCCAAGCCATGGATCCGGACTTGGGATGTGGCTTCCAAGAAAATTTGTCGTCAGGGATGCGCTCAAGAGTCTTGCGAGTTAGCGGCATCTCCTGGTCGAATTCGGTCAGAAAAAGATCCGAAAGGGGCATAGCGTCCTCCAAGAGGTGAAGTTTGGGTAGGGGCAACGAGCAGGATAATAGGCGAATAAAAAGGGAAACTCCAGCAGAAAATAGAGCTCCCGGTCAATTAGGCCGGGAGTTTCAGAAGCCGAGCCGGCATTCGCACGAGCAGGGCGGATGGCGATGAAAGCCTACTCTGGGGGTGAGAGAGCTATTCCCGCACCGGCAATACCTTGGCAGCGTTATACGCTGAAGGAAGAGCCACAGCCGCAGGTGGACTTGACGTTAGGATTATTGAACTTAAAACCGGAACCTTCGATGGTCTCGATGTAGTCAATGGAAACGCCATCGAGATACATTTCGCTCATCTGGTCCACCAACACTTTCAGGCCGTCGAATTCGTACACGTTGTCGGACGACTCGTTCACTTGATTTTCGAACGCCATGTGGTAGCTGAAACCCGAGCAGCCGCCGCCAACCACGGCCACGCGCAGACCCGCCGGAGACGGGGTCTGCTGCGTGAGAATCTCCTTCACCTTCGTTATAGCCACCGGAGTTAATTGAACCATGTCTCGATGCCTCCCAGAATTACAGGCGCCCTGAGCGCCTTCCCTCTAGCAAGACATTATATCAGATGCATGCAAGTGGGGGGTTGATTCGAGGGGATGCTGGCTAGGCGGGGGTTGGGCATATCCCGGCGAAGGGCGAGGCAAAAGGGTTCTCAACACAGAAGAAACTATGAGGAATGGCCGATTGTGACA
>Ga0335073_10006176_pt1 | contig 16829 bp, 14 predicted proteins | sample Lox_Sample_22_FD_207093 | JGI IMG/M metagenome (GOLD analysis project Ga0335073, IMG submission 207093) | Soil microbial communities from Loxahatchee National Wildlife Refuge, Florida, United States - Lox_Sample_2.2 | ecosystem: Environmental > Terrestrial > Soil > Wetlands | place: USA... | reverse complement strand
CGACGAATTGATCGTCGTGTGGCACTCGGTCATGCGGCAGTACGTCGCGCCCGAGGAATGGGCGGCGATCGAGCGAGCGCTCGACGAGCACCCGGAGACCGTGAGGCTGAGCATGGAGCCCGCCCGGAACCGGGAGGCGCGGATGCAGCTGACCGTTCACGACCCGGTCGGCGCGCCGGAGATCAGGCTTGCTGCGTGCGACGACCACGGGCTCCCGATTCGCTGGGCAACGTAGAGTCCGCCGGCGTGAATCTGATGGATATGGATCGGGCAGGGCTCGTGTTCGCGCGCACGCGCGGCCACACTCCTGGACTCGACCGCGTCGCCGTGACGTACTCCCGTGCCGGCGAGCACGCTGCCGGGTGGCTCGCGCTCGGGCTCGCGGGCGCCGTCGTGTCGCGCGACGCCGACCGGCGCCGCGCCTGGATACGCGGGGTCGGGATCGTCGCCGCTTCCTACGGCATCAACCAGGCCATCAAGTTCGCCGTGCGCCGGCACCGCCCGAACCTCGACGGCCTGCCGCCCCTGTCGCCGGTCGTCACCCAGCTTTCGTTCCCGAGCGCGCACGCCACGACCTCGTTCGCCGCCGCGCGGGCGTACCGGCATCTCGCGCCGGCGTGGGCGCTGTACCTCGCCGCCGGCGCGCTCGCGGTCAGTCGGCCGTTCCTCGGCGTGCACTACCCGAGCGATGTGCTTGCCGGCGCCGCGCTTGGAACCGCGGTGGCGGACCTATGGCCATGAAGGTCGGGATCGTGGGCATGCCCAACGCGGGCAAGTCGTCGCTGTTCAGCGCGCTCACCGGCGTCGCGGCCGAGGCCGCGAACTACCCGTTCACGACGATCGAGCCCAACATCGCGGTGGTTCCGGTCAACGACGAACGACTCGACGCGGTGGCCGAGACCGTGAAGGCCTCGAAGATCGTCCCCGACACGATCGCGTTCCACGACATCGCCGGGCTGGTCGCCGGCGCCCACCGCGGCGAGGGCCTCGGCAACCAATTCCTGGCCAACATCCGCGAGACCGACGCGATCGTTCACGTCGTCCGCGTCCACAATGACCCGAACGTGGTCCACCCCGAGGGACAGGTCGACCCGATCAAAGACATTGAGACGATCGAGACCGAGTTGATCTACGCCGATCTCGAGCAGGCCGAGCGCCGGCTCGAGCGTGTCGCGAAGACGGCCAAGAGCGGCGACCGGCACGCCATCGCGGAGGCCGAATGGCTGCGGCGGGTGATCGAGGCGTTGCAATCGGGACGGCCCGCGCGGACCGTGCCGCCACCCGCCGACGCCCCCGACGCCATGAAGCTGCTCTCGCCGCTGACCGCCAAGCCGGTGCTGTTCGTCGCCAACGTCGATGAAGGCTCGAGCGAGGTTCCGCCTGCGATCCTCGAGCACGCCCGCGAACACGGCGCGGAGGCGGTCGCGATCTCGGCGCGCTTGGACGCCGAGCTCGCCGAGCTCGACCCTGAGGAGGCGGCGGCGATGCGCGAGGAGCTGGGCGTCGCGCACTCGGGGCTCGAGACGGTGATCCGGGGCGCGTTCTCGCTGCTCCACCTGATCGCGTTCTTCACCGCCGGCGAGGACAAGCCTGCGCAGTCCTGGCACCTTCGAAAGGGGCTGTCGGTGTGGCATGCGGCGGGCATGATCCACTCGGACATCCAGCGCGGGTTCGTGCGCGCCGAGGTCGTGAGCTGGGACGAGCTCGTCGGCGCCGGCGGGTACGCCGGCGCACGCGACCGGGGGACGCTCCGTCTCGAGGGCCGCGACTACGAGGTGCAGGACGGCGATGTGATCACGGTCCGCTTTACTCCGTAATGTGGTCATGAGCGGCGCGTCGGAGTCCGAAGCCCGAGAGTTCGCGGCGGTATTTCGGTCGTTCCTCGAGTGGGTGCATTCGGACGAGGCGTTCGGGCGCGACCGCAACGAGGTCGTCGCGCTGGTCGGGGACTATCTCGGCGAGGATCGAAGCGCGAAATCGGTCGTGAGCCGCTCGCTCGCGGGGTTCGAGCACGTGAATCTGCAGACCGCGCTGAACGCCTGGTCGGACGAACCGGGACGTGACGTGTCGGTTCACGGCTTCACGATCCCGCCGCATCACCCGCCCGTGACGCTGCAGCAGATCCTCACTGGGCAGGGGATGCCGTGGCTCACGCTGTCTGCGCCGAGCTTCGCGGACCTGGCGAACGGACCGGGGTCGACCCTCGCCTGTCTGGAGCGCGCGGTGCTCCTGGTCAGCGACACCGACGGCCGGTACGTGGTCATGGTCAGCGCCACGGCCGACCACGGGCCGCCGTCGATCGAGGTGGAGATCGCCGGCCTGCCCGTCGAGACCGCGCAGGCGGTGCACGCTCGCCTCGCCGAGCTCCGCCACCAGCTCAACGTGTATCGCGGGCACGTGATTGAGGTCGGCCTCAACCCGATGGGCGGGGTTTCGCTCGACTTCGGCGAGGTTCCACAGCTCGCGCGCGACGACGTCGTGCTGCCGGAGGCGGTAATCGGCCGGGTCGAGCGGCACGCGCTCGGCATCGCCGCGCACCGCGACGCGCTGCTCGGCGCGGGCCAGCACCTGAAGCGCGGGCTGCTGCTCTACGGGCCACCCGGTACCGGCAAGACCCACACCACTCGCTATCTGATCGGGCAGATGACCGGCTACACGCGGTTCGTCCTCACCGGACGCGCTCTGCAGGCGATTGGAGGGGTGACCGAGTTCGCGCGCGCCCTCCAACCCGCCGTGATGGTGCTGGAGGATGTCGATCTCGTCGCCGAACATCGCGGCTTCGGCCCGGGAGCGAGTCCGGTCCTGTTCGACCTGCTCGACGCGATGGACGGCGCCGCCCCCGACGCCGACCTGCTGTTCGTCCTCACCACCAATCGCGCCGACCTGCTCGAGCCGGCGCTGGCGGCCCGCCCAGGCCGGGTTGACGTCGCGATCGAGATCGACCTGCCTGATGAGAATGGACGCCGGCGGCTGCTCGCGCTCTATGGCCGCTCGCTGCCGCTCCGCCTGTCCGAGAGTGAGACCGGCGAGGTCGTCGAACGCACCGACGGTGTCACCGCGTCGTTCATCAAAGAGTTGCTCCGGCGGGCGATGCTCGAGTCGCTCCACGACAACGCCTCTGAGCCGGTCGTGACCGCCGCCCACACCGCGCGCGCCCTCGACGATCTGCTCGACGCCCACCAGAAGCTGACCCGCAGCCTGCTCGGCGTCGGCACCGATCCCGAGACGCTGGCGGCAGGCGGGGGCGCGGGTTCGCTGCCGCCGCCCCACCCGAGACGGGGCGGGATGCGCTACGGCCGGTTCATGCGCTAGGCGGCTGCGGCTACAGATCGGCGACGCTGCCGGCGGCCTCCAGCCGCTCGGCCAGCCGCCGGAGCCCCAATCCCCCCGCCGCCGAGGCGCCGCCCTCGAGGTCAGTCTCGCGATCGGCCGGCCGGTCCACCGAAACCGTCTGCAACGTGGCGATGTCCCGGAACGCCCGCAACTCTGAAGCCGATTCGGTGAGCGCCGCCGCCAGCTTCGGCCGCTCCGAGTCGGCGCCGGCGATCACCCCATCGAGCGACCCGTACTTCGTGAGCAGTGTCGCCGCAGTCTTCGGGCCGATCCCCGGGGCGCCTGGGAGCCCGTCCGACGGATCGCCTCGTAGCGCGATGAAGTCGGGCACGAGCGCGGGCGACACGCCGTAGCGCCGCTCAACCTCGGCCGGGTCGACCTCGTCGAAGCCGCTGATCCCGGACTTGAGGAACAGGACCGACACCTCGCCTGAGACGCACTGGTACATGTCGCGGTCGCCGGTCACGATCAGCGCCCGCCCGCCCGCGTCAACCTCGACTGACGCGAGCGAGCCGAGCAGATCGTCGGCCTCGTAATCCTTCGAGGACTCGACGTGCCAGCCGAACGACGAGAACAGCTCGGGCGCATGCGAGAACTGCCACGCAAGTGCGTCGGGCACGGGCGGCCGATCCGCGTGGTAGGAAGGGAACAGGTCGACCCGATACGAAGCGGCCTCGGCGCCGAAGCACATCACGATCGCCCGCGGCCGGTAGTCGGCCGCCGCGCGCAGCAGCAGGTTGACCGCGCCGAGCAGCGCATTGACCGGTTTGCTGTCGAGCCCCAGGATCGAGTCCGGAAGCGCGAAGAACGAGCGGTAAAGCACGTACGGCGCGTCGACGGCGATCAGCGGACCGGGCATCTGGCGCCCGAGCCTAGTGCACTCCTAGGGAACGGTGACCGACAGGCTGTCGAGGCCGCGGTAGACCACGCGGTAGGTCCCCGCCTGGGTCACCCGCGCCGCGTAGGTCCCGCCCGACCCCACCCGGGCGGCACCGGCGCGCCGCCAGTGCTTGCCACTGCGTAACTCGATCGTCACCCGCGTGCCCTTGCCCGCAGGGAGGATCGTCCCGTGGAGCGTCTGCGACGCGTTGGCCATCTGCCCGAACGCTCGCTTCATCTGGGCGATGACGGCCAGGTCGCCGCTCGCGTCGCCCGCCGCCGCCGTCGGCGTCGGGTGCGCGGAGGCGGAGATCGTCGTGAACTGCGCCCAGGTGCTGAGCAGCCCGAACGCGCCCTCGAGCTCTGAGCCCGTGACGGTCGTCGTGCCCTTGGTCCCGATCACGTTGGCGGAAATGATCCGCGGCGAGGCGCCGTGCTGGGTGACCTTGATCCCGATCAGCTTGCCCTTGACGAGTCGCCCGAGCTGCTTGGTCGCCGAGGTCAGGCTCAGCTGGCGCGTCCAGTGGTGGTACGGGTCCCCGCCGGCGCCGTCGTAGGGATCGGGCACACCCCGCAACCACGGATCAGCGGTCGCGCCCGGCCATGCGTCCTCGACGTTTTCGGTGTATCCGCCCGAGCTTGCGAAGAAGTAGGTCACCGCAGGCGCGCCGTCATACGTGACGATCTGACCCGACGTCGCAGCCACGGCCGCATCGGTGGCCGGCGTCTCGGCGGCAAGCCCGCGATACATCTGCGAGCGGGTGTCGGGATACAGGTTGTAGAAGCCGCCGGCGACGTCGGTGGTGATCGCGTACGTCCTCGCCGCGACCGCCTGGGCCTTGAGCGCCTCGGCAGACCAGGTTGACGGCATTTCGGCCGCGATCACGCCCTGGACATAGTCGTCGAGCGAAATGACATTGACCGTGTAGACGCCGCCCGAGCCGTTCGGCCGGAACTCGAGCGATCCGCGATAGCCACCGAGGCCCGCGAGGCTAAGCGGGCCCAGGCCGGTCGCGGTCAGGGGCGCCGGGAACGTCCCGACGGGCTTTCCGGTCGACTGGTTCACGATCTTCAAGGATCCGTTGGCCAGCGGGACCACGTCGTACGTCAGGCTTGGGTTGAGCGTCTTGTTGGCGACATTCGTAGCGCCCGCAAACGCCGCCGATCCGCTCCCCAGCAACACGCGAACGGCCTGGGCGGGGTTGGTCTGGCCGATCGTGGTGCCGGTGTAGTAATGGCCCAGGATCTGCTTGTAGGTCCAGCCGTGGAGCGCGTAGCCGTACGCGCCGTACTGGCTCATCCCGATCCCGTGGCCGTCGCCGCCACCGGTGACGTAGAGGGTGGTTGCAGCCGACGCCGTTCCCGCAAGGGCCAGCGTCGCCGCCATCGACAGGCCCACTGCGAGCGCGCGCATCTTCTGGAGAGGACACATAACACGGCGCCGCGTTGCGGCGTGTGTCCATGTTGATTTCGTTTTGTAGGGTGTCGATATGGCCGAGCGCAAAGCTTCTGAAGTTTTCGTCGAGTGCCTGGAGGCAGAGGGGGTTCGCTATGTCTTCGGGATCCCGGGCGAGGAAACGCTTGACCTCAACGAGTCGCTGGCCGACTCGACAGTCGAGTTCATTCCCGTCCGCCACGAGCAGGGTGGGGCGTATATGGCCGACGCCTACGGCCGGCTAACCGGCCGAGCGGGCGTCTGTCTGGGGACCCTCGGCCCAGGAGCGACGAACCTGGTCACACCCGTGGCCGACGCTTTCCTGGATCGCGCTCCTCTCGTCGCTCTGACCGGACAGTCCGACATCGAGCGCATGCACAAGGAATCGCACCAGTACATAGATCTCATCGGCATCATGCGCCCGATCGTTAAATGGAACGCGCGCGTTGCAAGCCCGGAGATCATTCCTGAGGTCGTACGCAAGGCATTCGCGGTGGCTGAATCCGAGAAGCCCGGATCGACCCACCTCGAGCTACCCGAGGACGTCATGCAGCGCCCGCTCGACGCCTCACCGCTCCCCCGCCACACACCCGTCCAGCCCGAGCCGGGAACCAAGGAGCTCCAGCGCGCGGCCGACCTGATCGACGCCGCCGCGAACCCGCTCGCGCTCGCCGGCAACGGCGCGATCCGCGGCCACGCCGGGCGCGCCCTGCGGGCGTTCATCCACAACACCGGGATCCCCGTGGCCGAGACGTTCATGGCCAAGGGCCTCGTCGACTACGAGGACCCGAAGGCGCTCGGGACGGTCGGCCTCCAGGCGCGCGACTACGAGATGGCCGGCTTCGAAGACGCCGACCTGGTGATCGCGATCGGCTACGACCTGGTCGAGCACTCCCCCAAGCACTGGAACCCGCGCCGCGACAAGAAGATCATCGTGATCGACTCGATCGCCGCCGAGGTCGACCAGTACTTCGTCCCCGATGTCGAACTCGTCGGGGACATCGCGCACGTGCTCGCGCGCCTCGCAGCGGGCTGCTCGCGGAGCCAGACCACCGCCGGGACCAGCCGCCTTCACGAGGTCGTGATGGGCGCGCTCCGCGACGCTCGCGACGATGACCACTTCCCGGTGCGCCCGCCGAGGGCGCTGTGGGACATCCGCGAGGCTCTTGGCCGCAACGACATCCTGGTCTCGGACGTCGGGCTCCACAAGCTGTGGATCGGGCGGATGTTCCCCGCGCACGAGCCAGGCACGGTCCTGATCGCCAACGGCCTGGCCGGGATGGGCTTCGCGCTGCCCACCGCGATCGGGGCCAAGCTCGTGCACCCCGACCGCAAGGTGGTCGCGGTCAGCGGCGACGGCGGCTTCCTGATGAATTGCCAGGAGCTCGAGACGGCCCGCCGCCTCGGCACCGCGGTCGTGAACGTAATCTGGGAGAACGCCCAGTTCGGCTCGATCGTGTGGAAGCAGGATAAGAAGTTCGGCCGGCACTTCGGGGTCGACTTCGGCAATCCGGACTTCGTCAAGCTGGCCGAGGCGTTCGGGCTGCCCGCGTGGCGCTGCTCGAGCGCCGACGAGTTCCCCCGGCGGTTGAACGACGCTCTCGCGCTCGACGGCCCGTCGCTGATCGTCGTCCCGATCGACTACTCGATCGACGTCGCGATCTCCGAGACGCTGGGCGCCGAGACGGTCGCCACCTGACCGCACCCCTGCAATCCGCCGCCCAGGTGTCGCCGGTCTCGCCCGAACTGTGTTAGGGTCCCCTAATAAGGGTGCCCTTACGCCATGAGTGACGACCCGACAGCCACTTCCCCCCGGGCGAGCGAGCGTACTCGCCGGGCCCGGGAACGCGTCAGCTTCTACGTCTGGACCGCCGTAGTGCTCGTGGCGGCCGTGGTGCTGGTCGTGATCAGCTGGCACGCCCAAGGCGGCACCGCCGACCCGACCGACGCCGCCGGCGGACACCGGCTCGGCAGCACGACCGTCGTGATCGACAGCGCGATCCTCGTGTTCCGTGAGGGTCTCGAGACGATCCTCGTGCTCGCCGCGGTGATGGCCAGCTTCCTCGGCGGCAACCGAATCTACCGCCGGCCCGTGGCCGGCGGCGGCGCCGCCGCGATCGGCGCCGGCGTGCTCACCTGGTTCGGCATCATCTGGCTGATCGGGCGCTTCCACGGCTCGGAGCTCTCGATCCAGGCCGCCACCGGGATCCCCGCCCTGATCGTGCTGCTGATCGTGATGAATTGGTTCTTCCACAAGGTCTACTGGACCGGGTGGATCGCCCACCACCACAAGCGCCGGCGCGGCCTGCTGTCCGCCGACGCCGAGACGAACAAGCGGCGGATGCTGCTGGGCCTCGCCCTGCTCGGCTTCACCTCGGTGTACCGCGAGTGCTTCGAGGTCGTGATCTTCCTCCAGAACCTGCGCGAGCTGTACGGCGCCGGCGTCGTCCTCGAGGGCGTGACGATCGGGTTGCTGTTCACCGCCGCGGTCGGCGTGCTCACGTTCGGGCTACATCAGCGCCTGCCCTACCGCCGCCTGCTGATCATCACCGGCGTCCTGCTCCTGTTCGTCCTGCTCGTGCAGGTCGGGGAGGAGGTCAACGAGATGCAGCTCGCCGGCTGGATCGGCACCACGTCGGTTCCCGGCCTGAGCATCCCGGGGTGGATGGGAACCTGGTTCTCGCTGTTCCCGAACTGGGAGACGTTCGCCGCACAGTTCCTGGCGCTGGCGATCGTGGTCGGCTCCTACGTGCTCGCGCAGTACCTGCGTGTCTGGCGCCCGCGGCGCCAGGGGCGCCAGCCGGCGCGCTTCGCGGAGCGAATCCCGGATCGGCCGGCCGACGTCGCGGTTGGCCGGGCGCCGCTCACCAATGGGTTCACGGCTGCATGACGCGCGCCGATAAACCGGCGAGCGATGTCCCGCCGCCTGACGTACGCGATCCTCGCCGTGGTTCTGGCATCCGCAGTGACCGGCTGTGGCACGTCCCAGACGGCCACATCTCAGACGGTCGCATCCGCATCTAGCTCGGCCGAGGCTTCGCTCCCGCAGGCCCACCCGCACGCGATCGAGCCCGCGGCCGGCTCACAGGCGGGCGTGTCGTCACCCGATACCGCCACCGTGATCACCGGGGACACGAGTGCCCATGCTCCCCCGCTCGCGCAGGTCAAGCGCGAGCTCCACGAGCTGAATCTGTGCGGTGGCGCCACCAGCGCGGCGGAGGCCCAGCTGGTCGTGGCGTCCTCGGGCGCGGGATTCGTCGCCGACCCGGGGACGATCCAGGACGTCGGGCAGCTGCCCGAGCTCACCGCTCAGCTGAATGCCCTCGCCCAGGCGCTCCACGTGACGATCTACGGGATCAGCGGGTATCGCACCCCGGCGCACAGCGTCGCGGTCGGCGGCTACGCCAACGACCCGCACACCAAAGGTGAAGCCGAGGACATCGGGGTGAACAACCTCCTCCGCTCGAGCGCGGCCCAGATCAGCGAGGCCGAACTGGCCAAGTTCGGCCTCTACCGGCCGTTCGACCCCTCGGACAACCCGGGCAATACCGAGGTCAACCACATCCAGCTGATCCCGTCGGGTGGTCCGCTGCCGCTCACCGTGGCGGACGTCACCTTCGCGCCCGACCCGACCTGCAGTTGACCATTGAGCGATGAGTTTCCGGGCCCCGGGGTGTCTCGATTCCCGATGCCCAGTGACACGATCTCCCCATGACGACGAGCGTGCTGACCCGGGCCCGTGCCGGCGACGAGCAGGCCTTCCGCGACCTGACCGCGTCCTACCGGCGGGAGCTGCAGGTGCACTGCTACAGGATTTTGGGCTCCGTCCAGGACGCCGAGGACGCGCTCCAGGAGACCCTCTTGTCGGCGTGGCGCGGGCTTGCCGGCTATGAGGAGAGGGCGTCGATGCGGGCATGGCTGTACAAGATCGCAACCAACCGGTGCCTGAACGTGCTGCGTGACTCCGCGCGCCGTCCGGAGGAGCGGCGACCGCTGACTTTCGAGCCTCCCACGCCCACCCGCCATGGCGAGTTCCTGTGGCTCGAGCCGTACCCTGACGCGCTGCTCGAGGGCGTGGCCGACGCCGCCCCGGGACCCGAGGCCCGCTACGAGACGCACGAGACGATCGCGCTCGCGTTCGTGACCGCGCTTCAGCGGCTGCCTCCCCGGCAGCGTGCTGCGCTCGTGCTGCGGGATGTGCTCGGCTTTCGCGCGGCCGAGGTCGCGACGATGCTCGACACGACCGAGACCTCGGTTAACAGCGCGCTCCAGCGGGCGCGGGCGACGCTCGATGCGACCACGCCGCCTCGCCGCGACCGCGCACCGCTACCGAGCTCGCCGTCTGAGCGCGAGCTCGTCGGGCGGTTTGCCGACGCGTTCGAGAGCGGCAGCGTCGAGCAGATCGTCGCGCTGCTCACCGACGACGCGTGGGTGACCATGCCGCCCGAGCCATTCGAGTACCAGGGCCCCGCGGCGATCGACGAGTTCTTCACCCAAGCGTTCGCGGCTCGCGGCGTTCGCACCGACCGGCTCGTGCCCACGCGCGCGAACGGGCAGCCCGCGTTCGGGCACTACATCGGCGACGTGCACGCGCCCGTCGTCCGCGGCGTGGGCGTGATCGTGCTGACGCTCGAGGGCGACCGGATCGCGCAGCTCACCCGCTTCGGGGGCGCAGCACTGCTGGCCCGCTTCGGGCTGCCACGAACGCTCCCTCGGTGAGTTGGCGCGCTCCGGGCGCTACAGGTTCCCCTGCGCCATCTTGCGCAGGTCCATCGCCTTGTCGTAGGTCTCCTCGTCGACGCCCTTCTCGAGCGCGACCTCGCGGAGGGCTCGGCCCGACTCCGCGGCTTCCTTGACGATCTCGGCGCCCTTGTCGTAGCCGATATAGGGGTTGAGCGCGGTGGCGGCCGCGAGCGTCATCTCCGCTGAGGCGCGCAGACCGTCCTCGTTGGGCCGAATGCCGTCGACGCACTTCTCGGCGAAGATCCGGCCGCCGCTCGTGAGCAGCCTGACCTGGTCGAGGAGGTTGCGGGCGATCAGCGGGACGCGCACGTTGAGCTCGAAGTTGCCCTGGGAGCCCGCCACCGTGATCGAGGTGTCATTGCCGATCACCTGGGCCGAGATCTGCAGGATGACCTCCGGGATGACCGGGTTGACCTTGCCGGGCATGATCGAGGAGCCCTTCTGGAGCTCGGGCAGGAAGATCTCGCCGATTCCGGCGCGCGGCCCCGATCCGAGCCACGCCAGGTCGTTGGCGATCTTGGTCAGCGACACCGCCAGTACCTTGAGCGCGCCCGAGAGCTCCACGAGCGCGTCGCGGTTGCCCTGGGCCTCGAACGGGTCTTCGGGCGGGCGGATCTCGAGGCCGGTCGCCTCGGTCAGCCGCGCCCGGACGCGGGCGGCGAACTCCTTGTGGGTGTTCAGGCCGGTCCCGGTCGCGGTCCCGCCGAGCGGGATCTGCGCGACGTGCGGAAGGGCGTTCGCGATTCGCGCGCGGCCGAGCCGGATCTGCGCGGCGTAGCCCGCGAACTCCTGCCCGAGCGTCACCGGGACCGCGTCCATCAGGTGGGTGCGGCCGGACTTGACGAGATCCTTGAACTCGCCGGCCTTGGCCTGGAGCGAGGCCTCGAGCTGCTCGAGCACCGGCAGCAGGCCGTTGGTGACGGTGTCGAGCGCGGCCAGGTGGACCGCCGACGGGAACACATCGTTCGACGACTGACCCATGTTGACGTCGTCGTTGGGGTGCACGCCCTCGCCCGCCAGGTTGGCGATCACCTCGTTGGCATTCATGTTCGACGAGGTCCCACTTCCGGTCTGGAACACGTCGATCGGGAACTGGTTGTCGAACTCGCCCTCGGCAACGCGGTCCGCCGCTGCGGCGATCCGGTTTGCCTTGTCGCCATCCAGCAAGCCGAGCTCTGCGTTGACGCGCGCGGCCGCGCCCTTGATCCGGCCCAGCCAATGAATGACCGGGACGGGAATCCGCTCACCCGAGACCGGGAAGTTCGCCACCGCCTTCGTGGTCTCGCCGCCCCACAGCTGCTCCTGTTCCTGCACGCCCATGTCAGTCCTTTCCCAGTTTCAAGGTCGTGGACTGAGGCTACCGCGGAGGTCGCGAGGCCAGCAGCTCGCGGGCAGCCTCGACGTCGAGGCCGAACCGGCGGTCCTCCGACCCGGCGGGCAGGACCTCGGCCGCGGCCTCGAACAGCGTCCGCACGCCCGCGCCGGCGGGCTCGCGGTCGGCACCCCGGAGCGCACGGACCGTCACCACGAGCTCGGTGGCGACGAGCACGTCCATTGCATGGAGCAGCTCCGCGGTGCGCGTCGCGGAGGTCGCCGCGAGGCTCGCGTGCGACTCCACCCCGAGCGAGGCCCACACGCTCTGGGCCGCCATCGGCGCCGCCAGCGAGCGGGCCTCGGCCGCCGCGGCATGGGCGGTGTACTCGAGCATCATGTGGCCCGAATCGGGACCCGGGTGGGCCGCGAGGAACGGCTCGAGCCCGCTCATCCGCGGATCGAGGATCGCGCTCACGCGTCCCGCGATCAGCGACGCCGAGTGCGCGAACGCCGCCCGTAGTGCGTCGAGCGCGGCCCCGAGCTCAGCGGCGTGGAAGTTGCCGGTCGGAAACGCCCGCCCGTCGTCGATCAGCGCGTTCTCGGGGCGGGCGTTGAGCTCGCGCCTGAGCACTTCGTTCAGCGTATGCAGCGCGTCGTTGGCCACGCCGTCGACTTGCGGCAGCACGCGAAACGCATACGGGTCCTGGACGAGTCGGTCAGGTGCGCGGGGATCGAACGGGGCGCCGGCGAGCAGCTCGCGCATCCGCTCGGCCACCGCCGCCTGCCCGCGTGCGCCGCGAGCGGCCTGCACGCGCGGGTCGAGCACAACAGGGTCGGCGTTGAGGGCCTCGAACGACAGCGCCGCGACCTCGAGCCAGCACTCGTGGACCGCCGCGGCGTCGACGCTCAGAAGGGCGGCGTGGCCGGCGGTCATGGCGTTCGAGCTCATGAACCCGAGCGCGTCGCGGAGACCGAGCGTGACCCGTTGAGGGGGCGGGGGCGCCGCGGCGAGGACGCCTTCTCGCCACACCTTCCCCTCGCCGAGCAGCGCGAGCGCGATCTCGGACAGCCCGGGAAGATCGCCCGTGCCCAGCGACCCGAACTCGCGCGTCAGCGGGGTGACGCCGGCGTTGAGGGCGGTTGTCAAGCCGTCGAGCAGCGCAGGGCTCACACCCGCCCCGCCCGCTCCGAGTTGGTTGGCGCGCACGACCATGCCGGCCCTGACGTGCTCAACGCCGAGCGGACGGCCGGCGCTGACGGCATGGCTGCGGAGCAGATTCCACTGGAAACGCTCGCGATCGGAGTCGCCGATGGTGCGATCGCGGAGCGCCCCGACGCCGGTGGTGGCCCCGTACAGCGCCTGGCCCCGGTCGAGCATCGACGCGATCGCTTGGCGCGCCGAATCGTTGCGAGCGCGGGCAGCGGGAGCGAGTTCGACGGCCTGGCCGTGCCGCGCCACTGCGGCCACCGCGGCCGGCGTGAGCGTCGCGCCATCGAGCACGATCGCCGGCACGGTTAGCATCGGCCTCCGTGGCGGCCACCGACACAACCACGATGCCCTCGCAGCCGGGTCTGCTCACGCGGGCGCCGTCGCCGGCACTGGTGCTCGGCGCGATCGCGTCGGTTCAGTTCGGATCGGCGATCGCGACCACGCTGTTCACGCGGATCGGGCCGGGGGGGGCGGTGTGGCTGCGTCTCCTGTTCGGGACGGCGATCCTGCTCGTGCTGTGGCGGCCACGGCTCCGGCTGCGCCAGTACACGCGCCACCAGTTGCTCCTGGCGTGCCTGTTCGGCCTCGTGCTCGGGTTCATGAACCTCAGCTTCTACAGCGCGCTCCACCGGATCCCGCTGGGGATCGCGGTCACGCTCGAGTTCGTCGGGCCGCTGACGGTCGCGGTCGCCGGTTCGCGGCGCCGGATCGATCTCCTGTGGGTCGCGATCGCCGCGGGCGGGATCATCGCGCTGACCCAGGGCGACACCAGCCACCTGAATCCGGTCGGGGTCGGCCTCGCGCTCCTCGCCGGCGCGCTCTGGGGCACGTACATCATCGTCAACGCCCGGGTCGGACAGGCGTTCTCGGGCGGGACCGGCCTCGCGCTCGCGATGTGCGTGGCGTCGATCGCGATCCTCCCGTTCGGGATCGCCCAGGGCGGCTCGCAGCTGCTCGAGCCGCGGTCGCTCGCGCTCGGCGCGGCGATCGGACTGCTGTCCTCCGCGATTCCGTACTCGTTCGAGGTCGAGGCGCTGAGGCGCATCCGGCCCTCGGTGTTCGGGGTGCTGATGAGCATCGAGCCGGCGATGGCGGCGTTTGCCGGCTTCATCGTGCTCGGTCAGGGATTGAGCGCCCGGACACTGCTGGGGATGGCGCTGGTGGTGGTCGCGTCGGTGGGTGCGGCGCGTCGGACCTCCGAGGCGCCGATTGCCGTCTAGTGACAAGGTGTTTCATTCTACGGTAGAGTCCAAGTCGATGCCGGAAACCGGGACCCGCACCGTCGAGCGGGCGTTGACGTTGCTGGCGGCGGTCGCCGAGGAGGGCGGCACGCTGAGCGAGCTCGCGCGGGCGGCCGCGCTCTCGCCGAGCACGGCCTCGCGTCTGCTGGCAACGCTCGCCGGCCAGGAGCTCGTTCGCCGCGACGAGCACGGGCGCTACCGCCCGGGCACGCGGCTGCGGCAGCTGTCAGCGGTGACTCTGCGGTCCGATCCGGTCTATGAACTTGCCGGACCGCACTTGGTGGCGCTGGCACGGGAGACCGGCGAGACCGCCAACCTCGCCGTCGCCGCCGATGGCCAGCGCGTGGTGTACCTGCGCCAGGTCGCCAGCCCGAAGCTAGTCCAGACGGCAAGCTGGGCCGGTCGCACGATCCCGCGGCGCGGAACCGCCCTCGGCGCGGCGCTGCGGGGCGCGATCGATTCCCGGGGCTTCGTGGCGCGCGCCGGCGCGGTCGAGCCGGACGTGACCTCGATCGCGGCGCCCGTCTACGGGGCGGACGGCAAGATCGCGGCGGCGCTCAGCGTGCTGGCGCCGAACTACCGGACCTCGCCGGGGCGGATCGATTTCTGTGGACAGACGGTCGCTCGTCACGCGTTTGAGCTGTCGCGCAGCCTTGGCGCCCCCGAGGCGGTGGCGGCGTGATGATGTCGGGCCCAACCACCCTTCGCTGCAAGGGCTGGCAGCAAGAAGCGGCGCTGCGGATGCTTGAGAACAACCTCCACCCCGACGTCGCCGAGAACCCGGCCGAGCTCGTCGTCTACGGCGGGATCGGCAAGGCGGCGCGGAACTGGCCGAGCTACCACGCGATCGTGCGCGAGCTTCAGCGGCTCGGGGACGACGAGACGCTGCTCGTTCAGTCGGGCAAGCCGGTGGCCGTATTCCAGACGTTTGAACAGGCCCCGCGCGTGCTCCTTGCCAACTCGAACCTGGTCCCGGACTGGGCCAACTGGGACGAATTCCGAAAGCTCGATGCCGCCGGTCTGATCATGTACGGCCAGATGACCGCGGGCTCCTGGATCTACATCGGGAGCCAGGGAATCCTCCAGGGCACGTACGAGACGTTCGCGGCGGCGGCGCGGAAGCGTTTCGACGGAACGCTGGCCGGGCGGCTCGTCGTGACCGCTGGGCTTGGCGGCATGGGGGGCGCCCAGCCACTCGCGATCACCATGCTCGGCGGCACGGCGTTGTGCGTCGAGGTGGATCTGCAGCGCATCGAGCGGCGCATCCGGAACGGCTACCTGGACGAGCGCGCCGCGGATCTGGACGACGCGCTGGCGCGGTTGGACGCGGCGCGGCGCGAGCGGCGAGCGCTGTCGATCGGCCTCGCCGGCAACGCGGCCGAGGTTCTGCCCGAGTTGGTGCGCCGCGGCGTTTCCGTGGACGTCGTCACCGACCAGACCTCCGCCCACGACCCCTTGAACGGCTACATCCCCGCCGGCCTCACCCTGGAGCAAGCCGAGGCGTTACGCGGCAGCGACCCCGACGAGTACCTGCGTCGCGCCGGCGAGAGCGCGGTGGCGCACGTCGGCGCGATCCGGGCGCTGGGCGCCGCGGGCGCGGAGGCGTTCGACTATGGGAATGCCCTGCGCGGCCTGGCGTACGAGCATGGGGACGCTGAAGCGTTTTCGTATCCCGGATTCGTGCCGGCATACGTGCGGCCGCTGTTCTGCGAGGGCAAGGGACCGTTCCGGTGGGTAGCGCTGTCGGGCGATCCGGCCGACATCCACGCCACCGATGCCGCGATCCTCGACCTGTTCGGCGACCAGGAACACATCGCCCGGTGGATCAAGCTCGCTTCCGAGCGTGTGCAGTTCCAGGGCCTGCCGGCGCGCATCTGCTGGCTCGGATACGGCGAGCGGCACCTGGCCGGGCTGCGCTTCAACGAGATGGTCGCCTCGGGCGAGGTCAAGGCCCCGATCGTCATCGGGCGCGATCACCTCGACGCCGGCTCGGTTGCCTCGCCTCAGCGCGAGACCGAGGCGATGGCCGACGGCTCGGACGCGATCGCCGACTGGCCGCTCTTGAATGCGCTGATCAATACCGCGTGCGGGGCGAGCTGGGTCTCGATCCACCACGGCGGTGGCGTCGGCATGGGCAAGTCGATCCACGCCGGCCAGGTGTGCGTCGCCGACGGCACCGAGCTCGCCGCCGCACGGATCGAGCGGGTCCTGAAGGCCGATCCAGGCCTCGGGATCGTCCGTCACGTCGACGCCGGCTACGACGTGGCGGTGTCGGCGGCGCGCGATCACGGCCTGAAGATCCCGATGCTCGAGTCGGAGTAACGCGCCGGCGCCCGTCGCCCCGCCCATGAACAACGCAGCAAACCTCCCCGCCCGGCATCCCCTTCGCCCACATAAGCATGCACCCAATGCTTATGTGGCAGATGGGGCGGGCACCGGAGGGACCTTGCTGCGAAATACAGGGCCGCGCCGGTGACGACCTCGTTCGACAACGCGGCCCAGGTGCTCACGCTCCCAGAGGCCGGCCTGACCTACCTCAGAAGCAACCGCGCTAACGAACTCAGGCTCGAGCCCGGCGGCATCACGGTCGAACACGGCCGGATCTCCGCGCTGGAACCCACGAGCGACGCCGACATCCATATCGACGCCACCGGATGCGCGCTCCTCCCCGGCT
>Ga0335073_10006175_pt1 | contig 16830 bp, 11 predicted proteins | sample Lox_Sample_22_FD_207093 | JGI IMG/M metagenome (GOLD analysis project Ga0335073, IMG submission 207093) | Soil microbial communities from Loxahatchee National Wildlife Refuge, Florida, United States - Lox_Sample_2.2 | ecosystem: Environmental > Terrestrial > Soil > Wetlands | place: USA... | reverse complement strand
GATGACAGCTGGCAGGCGACGACCGAGCCGGTCCGGGTGCTGTATGAGACGCTCGCGGCGGACGGGTCCACGCTGCACGTCAACGTCGACCACACTGCCGTCGCGCTGCTTCTCATCGCGACCAACCGGTCGCTGGAAGACGAACACGAAGCGGTCATCGCGGTCATGCAGGCCCAGGCGGACAGCGGCCGCCTGGACGCGGCGATCGACTCGGCCGACGACGCGCTCACCCTCTCCCGCGCCTACGCGGCGAACGTCCGCCGGATGATCGCAGAAGCCGAGCGTGATGTTACCCGCGTGGACTATGTGAGCATGCTCCGTCCGGAACTGGCCGCCGCGGCGGCGCACCTTGACCGGCGAATCCGCGTGGACGGAACGCTGCTGCGCCACCTGGAGAACCTGCGCGCAGACGCTTCCGAAGAACAGGACCCGGTCGCGGTCCGGCAGCTCACCCGGGCGGCGTCCCGGCTCACTGACGCGGTCGAGACTCTTGCCGGGCTGCAGGCTGACGTAATCAGCGCCACGCCCCGCTGGCGCGACGCCCAGGCCGCGCAGGCGTTTACCGCCGTACCGGCCACCGAGATCGACCCCACGGCAGATGTGCTGTCGGCTTTGCTCGCCGGCCGCGAGCTGCCGCGTGCTCACGACATTTCACCTGCCGCGCCCGGGGTGGTGATGAGCTTTACCTCGCTTACCGACCGTCTGACCGCGCCGTCCAGGCAGGTCCCGGACCTCGACGGCCGTCCAGTGGATACCGAGCCGCTGGAAGACACCGATGGCGTGTATGAGCAGTTCCCCGAACAGTTCCACGATCTGGCGGATGCCCTGCGGACTCGGCGGATCGCGCCGGGCGGCAAGGCCCGGCTGGCTGACCTGCTCGCCGATGCCGATGAGCTGTTCAGCCACGACGACATCCCGGTCGTCGCCGCTCTGGCGGCGCTGGCCGGGACCCTCGAAACTGCGCAGCGGCGGCTGCGGCTGCTGCTGTGCCTGGACGCGATGATGCTGTGGCAGCCTGACGGCGCACCCAGCGGCGACAGCCCCTGGTGGGCAGCCGATGACGGTTCCCGGGCCATGCTGCCCGACCTGGACATCCCAGACCTCCTTATCCACCGGAAGGGCACTGAAGATGACCGTCCGTGACGACTCCCGCGATGCGGGCCTCCTGCTACGCTACGGGCTCGACCACAGCCTGTCCCCGGCCCGTCACGACACCTACAGCCGTCTCCTGGACCGGTATCAGGCTGACTCAGGCCTGCGTTCCTGCTTCGACGAGACGGCCGCCGCGCTGGGCGTGCGGGTAATCGCAGCGGACCGCATAGCCGGGCTGGTGCTGACTGCTGAGCCGGACTCGCCGCTGGCCGTGACCGACACCCAGCGGTGGCTGCGGATCGGCGGCACCGCCGACCGGATGATCTACGGGCTTGCGCTTGGCGGCGTGGCCGCCTGGTGCTACCCGAACCCGCGGGCTGTGCGCGAACCCGGCACCCGCCGGGTCACCGCCCTCGACGCCGACCGGCTCATCCGCGAGCATGCGGCGTCCATCGCCACTGAAGACACCGGATCCGGCGATGGCCTCGGGCAGGCCTGGCGTGAGTACGCCCAGCGCAAGCAGGCGGAAGAAACACCGGTCGGCAACCTTAAGCGGCACTGCACGGTGAGGATGTGCGAGGACGCGCTGGTGATGCTGGCCGATTTCGGTCTTGTCGTGACGGACAAGACGGTGCCGCCGCCGCGGGCGGAGCTGAAGGTGTGGCGATCGACCGACCGGTTCCGCGCGCACGTCGCCGCGGGCGGCGGGCCTTTGGTGTGGCAGACCCTCACAGGATCGACGTCACGCGCCCACCGGAGCGGCGGCATGGAAGACGAGGAGCAGGCCTGATGCAGACCGGGTGGCGGCTGGAACGCACCTACCTGGCCGGGGCCGGGTATCCCGAGTCCCGCCTGGAAGGGCTGGACATCCACTGGTCCGACCCGTCCGAGGCTACCGGGCACGCCGCGCTGTGGGCCGACAACGGCACCGGCAAGACCACGATTACCGCGCTGCGGTTCGCTTTGTACCTGCCCCACCTCCGCGACTTCGTTCGCGGCGACTCCGATCGCTCACTGGCCCGCCTGGTCAGCTCGGGGAACGTCTGCCACATCGTGGAACAGGCCACCCGACAGGTGAACGGAGAGCTTCAGCGCCTGGTGATCGGCATGGCCGCCGACTGGCCCGACGGCGGCACCCAGGACCTGGACAACCCATCCAGGCTTCACCGTGACTTCTACGGCTGGGTGACCGGCCCGCAGGGTCCCACCATCAGCGACCTGCCGTTCCGCACCCAGATCGGCCGCTGGGCTACCCGCGTCCAGTTCACTGACGCGGTGCGTGCCGTAGCGCCAGACGGCGGAGCGCTGCCCCCGCATCTGCCTTCGGACCACCACACGCACTGGCAGCAGTGGCTGACAGCGGCCGGCGTCGACCTGGAACAGGTCCGGTTCCAGGCGGCCATGAACGCCTCCGAAGGAGGCGTCGACAACGTTATGCGGTTCATTGACTCCGATGACTTCGTCCGGTGGCTGATCGGCGCCATTACCCAGACATCCACGGCTGAACAGATTACGCACAACATTGATGCCCTGCGCGCCAACGCCAAGGCCCGGCCGCGCTGGTCCGACGAGCTAACCCTTTGGGAGCGTGTCACCGATCCATTGCTGCAGCTGGCCATCGCCCACGAGCAGGTCACGGCGAACCGCCGAGCCGCTGCGACTGCCCAGGTCCGGGCTGCCGCTGCTGTCGCCGACGCGGACGTTACCAGCGCCGCGCTATCCCTGGAGAAAGACACTGCGGAGGACAGGAACACCGAACACGACCACCGTCGCCGCGAAGCTGCGGCCATGCTGCGGCGTGCACAGGCGCACCGGCTGCGGATGCAGGTCCGGGCAGCGAAACTCCGCGCCGAGGCCGCCGAAGCCACCGCCGCCGGACTGGAGAAAGCCCGCGATGAGGCGGTCGGCAACCTGGCCGCCTGGCGCCTGGTCCCGGACGTTATCGCTGCGGCCAGGGCCAGGAGCGAGGTCATCCAGCTCGCCGGTCTGCTGGAGGCGGGCGAGAAGGAGACCACCGAACTACGCCGGGAGGAAACCCGGCACCGTCGTGACCTCTCGCGTCTCCTCACCGACCGGCGGGACCGCGCCGCACGCGACCTCATCGCCGCAGGCGAGAAACTCCACGGCATAAACGAAGACCTGGAACGCCTTGAGGCGGATCTGCAGGACGCGGTGGTCGGCCACGCGACCTCCGCGGAGCAACTGCGCAAGGCCCGGGAAGAGGTCGCGAACTCAGAGCAGGCGGTCGCCGATGCGGTAACGACCGGGCTGCTTCCTGAAGGCATCGACCCCGGCGCGCATGACACGGGGCTGGCTGAGAAGGCGGAGGCGGCAAGCCAGGTGCACCAGGCAGCCGTGAGTGCACTGACGCTGGTCAGCGCCCGGATCAGCGCTGAGCAGGAATCCCTGGCTTCGGCGAACCGGCGCGCTGAAGATGCCGTCCGCGACGTATCCGACACGCAACGGCACCTGCGTGAAGCGACTCGCCGCGTCAATGCTCTCGTCCGCGACGAGCGGCTCCTTACCGTGGCGGGCGACCAGGGCGACGACCCGTGGGCGGTACGGACGGGAATCACCGACGCCCTTCGCAGCAGCGCCGAGACCTGCGATACCGAGGCCACCCGGGCGCGCGACGAAGCCGCAGCCGCGCAGCGCACCGTCGATGCCGTGGGCAGCGACGGCCTGCTTCCCGCCGCTCAGGTAGTGGAAGACGCTGCCGGTCGATGCCAGGACGCTGAGGTGCCAGCCTGGCCCGGATGGCGGTGGCTCGCCGACACGATGACTCCAGGCCAGGCCGCCGCCTTCGCGATAGCACGCCCCGAGATCGCCTCAGGTCTCGTCGTCAACGACGCCAAGATGCTGGACCGGGCAGTCGGCGCGGTCAGCGCTGCCCAGCTCGACACGGCCATCTGGGTCGGTGCCGTGACCGACACCCGGGCCGCGCTGAGCGCCGCCCCGGACAGCGCGGTTGACCCGGACAGCGCGGTTGATCTGGGCGGCACGCGGGCAAGGGTGCTCCTGCCGCATGCAGGCACCTTCGACCGGCAGGCCGCGGCCGCGATGGTCACCGCCGCCGCCGAGGCGGCAGAGGAAGCCCGTCGGCGCCAGCGGGCCGCAGGCCAGCGGGCCGTCGACGCCCGCGACATGCTGGCCGCGCTGAACCAGCTGTGGACCGACCATCCCAGCGATCCGCGCCCTGACCTGGAGGGCAAGATTCATGCCGCGCGGACCAGGAAATCTGAGGCCGAAGCCGAGATCCAGGCGGCTGAGCGCACGCTCACCGGCCTGGAGCAACAGCAGCACGGACACGTCCGCGACCGCGACAGCGCCCAGCAGACCCTCAGCCGGGTAGCCGAAACCCGCCGCCTGCTGGCTCCAGCCGTCGCGGCGGCAGCCGTGCTCGCCTCCACCCGGGAACGGCTCCCGGGCCTGCGCCAGGCGGTGGCAGACGCCAAGCAGCGCACAGGCGAACTCGGCAAGCGCAAGCCAGCGCTCGTGGCGGACGCCGAGACCGCCGCCGGCCTTGTCCGCGACCACCAGCGCCGCCGCGATGACGCAGCCGAGGCCCTGCGCGCCGCCGGGCTCTCACCCGTAACCGACGGGCCAGTACCGCACGACGAGACCGCCATCCGCGCCCAGCTCGCCAGTACCGAAAAAGCCCTGCACGACGCCGCAGTCGACCCCCAGTTGCACGAGCAGCTCAACGATGCCCGCGCGAAGCTGGCCGATCTAAATGCCAGCCTCGGCACCGACCCGGCGCGGCGGGAGCTCGCAGAGCAGCTCGCGGACAGCGACGGAGCCCGCCACCCTGTCGCGTTGAGCCAGTCGCAGCGCCAAGCCGCAGACCGGGAAGCAGAGGCCCGTGAACGCTACGCGAAAGCGCAGGCGGCGGCAGAAACCGCTAACGACGAATACCAGCGCCGCGCCGAAGACCGCTCCGCTGACCGCTCCTCTCCTGATATCGAGGGCTTCCCCGCTGACCAGGACGTCACCGAGCCCGCGGAAGCTGAGCGGATCGCCGAGCAACTCGACGAGCGGGCCACCCGGCTGCTGGAAACCCAGCGCGCCGAAGAACGAGCCGCCTCCCAGGCGTCAGCAGCCGCCGAGCGAGCGGCGCAGACCATCAAACTGCTCGAAGCCGCGTCCAAGCCCCTGCGCTACCTCGCCGACCCGGCCCTGACCGGCCGCCGAGCCGATGACGTCGAGGCGCTGATCACCCAGCTGAACGGGGCACAAGACGACGTCCGTGCATCCGGCCAGGTCCTGACAGACAGCGAACGGGCGCAGGAGGCCGCTGCCGGCACGGTCCGCGCCCACGCCAACGGCCCGCACGCCCGCAAGGTGGAAGAAGGCGGCGACGTCCGTGTCATCGACCTCATCATGCGGCTGCGAGCCGGCACTGACCTGCCTGCCGAAGCCGAGCGCCTGGCCGGGCAGCTGGAGCAGCGCGCCACCTCCTTGCGGGACGACCTGGAACGCCACGACCGGGACGTCCGCACCACCGCCATGATGCTGCACGTGCAGGCCACCACCGCGATCCAGCGGCTGCGGGCCTACCAGAACCAGTCTCAGCTTCCCGAAGGGCTCGGGAACTGGTCCCAGCGCCGGTTCGTCGCCATCGAGCATGAACCAGTCCCAGACGACGAATCCGTGGCAGTGGACCGGGTCGCCCGCGTCGTCCATTCGCTGCTCGCGCCCGGTGCCTCGCGTTCGGACGCCCCCACCCTGCTGTTTGCCGCGGCGCGGGCGCTCGTGGACGCCCCATTCCGGGTCCGGCTGCTCAAACCGCACACCGACCTGTCCCTGGACCGCGTCGACGTCGCGGAGCTGAAGAACTTCTCCTGCGGGCAGCGGGTCACCGCCGGAGTGCTCCTGTACGCGACCATGACCAGAGTCCGTGCCGCTGCAGACGCCACCTCGACCGGCTGGCTATGGCTAGACAACCCCTTCGGCCAAGCCTCGGCCGACCAGTTTGTCCGTACCATGCGCCGCGCCGCGGACCAGCTGGGCCTGCAACTGCTATTTACGGCCGCGCCCAAGGACAAGGGCGCGCTGTCCATGTTCGACCGCACCATCGCCCTCGCCCGCAAGACCAGGCCATCCTCCAAAGAAAAAGTAGTGGTGATCGACGACCACACCCGCGAGATCAACGGCCTGCTGCTGATCCAGAAAGACGTCGCCGCGGTGCTCGGCTGATGATGACCATCGACCTCGACGCGCTCATCTTTGCCCTGGATCCAGAAGGTCGCGGCAGACGCCGCCACGCCGACGAAGTCGCGGTAGCGATCCGCGCCCAGGCCCCTCACCTGCCCGCCGCTGAAATCCCCACACTCGTAGCAGAGACCATCCGGCGCGGCGAAGCCGAAGGCCGCTGGATCGCCGCCCGGACCACCACAGTGCTTCGCGGCCGGACTGCGCTCCCGAAAACGGTGACAATCCCGGCCGCCAGGCCGCCGGCCGCCAGGCTCGCGCCCGCCGGAGTCCCGCTGCGAGACGAACTTGCCGCATGGGCCGCCACCTTGCGGCTCTCATCCGGACAACGAGAGCTGCTGCTAGCGGTGAATGACTGGCTGCGCCGCACCAACGGGGGAGATGTCCCCGTCGCCGCCGTCGCCGAGCGCGCCTATGAGATCATCGGCGACGAGAAAGCCTTCGACTCTAGACCCCCGCGCGGCGGAGCGCAACTGTGGGGTCCCGGTCGGCTGACGTTCCAGCTCCTGCGCTGTGAACGGGTCCCCACCCCGCTGACCTGGGAAGCGGTCACTCCGGCCGTGCGGCTGCCAGGACCTATCGTCTGCGTGGAGAACCACGCCACCTTCCGCACCATGCTGCGGTTCCTGCGTGACCGCCCTCGCCCGCGCTGGGCGGCAGTCGCATGGGTCCAAGGGCGCAACACCGCACCCCTTGAGTCTCTCCCCAGCCTGCCGTTCCCTGTTTCCCGCCTGGACTACCTCGGAGACTTCGACGCTGCAGGGCTGGAGATCGCTATGGCAGCATGCGCGACCTCCGAGCGCACCGGAATATCAGCCGGACCGGCCGCACCACTGTGGACACTTCTCCTTAACCAGCCCTCACGCCCAGGCCCCCCGGTCCCTGACACCCACGCCCGGCAGCTCACCGACTGGCTCCCCGAACAGCTTAGAGCACGTGCAACCGAACTCCTCCGCACCGGAAAGGAGATCCCGCAAGAAGCCCTTCGATACGACGTACTCACCGACGCGCTTTGACAGCTAGTGCCAGCACTCCATCACTCATGCGCGCAACGAGGCGCGGATAATCTCGGCGACAGAACCACCGGTCAAACGGAACTACGGAAGGCCAGCATGGGTGAGAAACATGAGTTCCATGGTAACTTCTGGCTCCCTGGCCAGGAGGGTGACGGACAACCCGGCGTACTGCGGACCGGTCCCATCCTGGCTCCGACAATCGCCACGGTCGAGCCGCTGCTGTCGCCCTGGAACGAAGTAAGCCGGACTCCCCAGCCCGATGGCCGGACCATGGTAACCCAAGACTTTGCTGAAGAGGAGCTCACTACTCCGGTGACCGTCCACGGCCTGGATAATCGCGGACGGCCATTGACCCTGACCGATGCCACGACTATTCATTGGGGCGGGCCCGACTCCGCTGGCTATAAACACAAGCTTCGCGGTATCCAAGCCATCGTCGGCGGCCATATAGGCGGCCGTGATCACCTGTTTACTGGTTTTCGCATCTGCCTTTGCAATATGGAAGCCTGGCAACCGCAGTTCCGGCTGGCCCAGACGGAGAGGGCATACCTCGCCGAAGGTGTCAGCCTCGCCTTCCAGGATCTCCCGATCCCCGGGCGAGGCAGCGACTCCGCGCTGTGGCTGACCGGCCAGGCGCTATCGCCCGCTACGCTGCGAGGCATTGGCACCTATTTTGTCCGGCCCTTGATCAGCTTCTTTACACTTGCCACCGGTCGCGCGTGCCCCCCGCTTTCTCTTCAGGTGCAAGAAGACTCGCCAAGCGGCCCATGGTGGGATGTCTATAGCGCCGCGCTACAGGTTGACGGCGGCAATGCTGATCTGCATCGAGATTTGCCGCTGTGGCTGCTCCGTCCTGGGGATGTGGGATTGCGCCAGATAGGTACTTGGCTCGACAAGGTCCGCCTGCTGGGGCCACTGCCTGCTGTTGTTGCCGACCTCACGGCAGCCCGTACCCTATCGCTGGACACTCAGGCACTGCTTCTGGCTACCGTTGCCGAAGGATTGCATAGGCAGCTCTACCCGGATGACCTCCGATTTCATGAGGACGCTGAGCTAAATGCGAGCGTAGCGAAACGTGTGCAGACTACTGCAGCAGAAGCGGTGGATCCCATTCATAAGGACGCGAAACAAGCTGTGAGTGGCCTTCTTGGTCACGTAGGCGATCCCGGCTATGCCAAGCGCCTGGAGCGCCTCGCAAGCGTCGCCGAAGCTGCTGCACCTGGAGTCACAGGGCGAACATCACGATGGAAGACTCTTGTATCCGACGTGCGAAACGAGTACGCGCACCGGATCAAAGCTAGTTTTCTTGAAGACGGAGACATCGATAAACGCCTGACTGTCGCCTTCTCCCTTCGATGGCTATTGACGACCGTACTGCTCCTCGAAGGTGGCATCGACGCCGCCCTCCTGCAGACACGGCTGACCGCTCACGAGCAATATCAGCGCTTCCTGGCTGATGCTCAAGAGTGGTGCCCGAAAATCTATCCTTCCACTTAGAAATCCTGCGACAGGGTCAGGGCTCCGGCGTGTTCCGTGAATGTCCGTATCTGTCCTAGTCGAGGCCGTGGAGGTGGAGAGCTTCGGCGGCGGTGGTATGGTCGCGGCGGCCTTCAGGAATGTGCAGGTAACCGGCGTCTTTGATGGCGCGGTGATAGCGGCGCGGATGGTGGCCAGGTTGGCGGGCCCGCTGCCGGTGCGGCTGGCCGAGGCATCTTCGCCGAAGGTCACGTCGCGCACATGGTGGTGCGCCTCGATGGACCACTGCTCGCGGACCAGGCGGGCCAGGTCACCGGCGGTGGCGTCAGCGCTGGTCAAGCTGGTGACGGCGTAAACGGTCTGGCGGGTGATCCTGCCGGCCGGGGTGTCCTGCCGCCAGCGGGTGATCTTGATGGCCTGGCGGGCATGCGGGAAGTCCAGGCCGCTGACGTGCGCGGCCTTCAGGGTACGGGTCTCGGCGCGGCCGTGTCCCCTGTCGCGGGTGAGGTTGCCAGCGGGGACCTGCTGCCAGGGCAGGGCCCTGATCTGGGCGTGCAGCAGCGGCTGGTGGCGCTTGACGATCGCGATGTACTGGGCTTTCTTCTCGGTGACCAGCCAGTCCAGGTTCGCCCGCACGGTATGGAGGGCGTCGGCGGTCACCACCGCGCCGGCCAGGTCCAGGGGTTGCAGGAGCGCGGTGAGGTGGCTGGTCTCGTTGTGCTTGACATCGACCTCGAGATGATCCAGCAGGCGGCCGCCGTGCTCGGCGACGCCGAGCAGGTGCACCCGGGTGCCGTCGGCACGGCGGGCCCCGCGGGACGTCTTGCCGTCCACGGCCACGGCCCTTAACCGGCCGCGGGCCAGCGTCTTTGCCTGCTGCGCCATACGCCGGGCACGGTAGCCGCGGCCGCTGGCCGCCGACGGCCCGCCGCGGCTGTCCGGGCGGCCGCCGAGCAGCGCCCGGGCCAGGGCCCGCGGGTCAAGCCGGTCCAGCACGACCCGGATCGTCTTCTCATCCGGCGTCCGGTACCGGCCGGCGAGCGGGTCCCACGGGGCATGCAGCCGGGCCAGGTCCTGCTGGCTGGCCCGCCTGACCCTTTGCCCGACCGCGGTGAACCGGTCGTTCCCGGCCGCGGTGAACGCGCAGACCGCGATCGCGATCAGGCAGGCCAGCGGGTAGATCCGCCCCTGCGGCGAGCGCGGGTCAGGCAGCGCTTCCAGCCGCTGCCACGCCCCCGCAGGCAGGTCCTCGCCGCCGGGACCGGATTCGACCACGCGCGCCCCCACGCGCGACAATGCCACTGCGGGCATGCCACACCTCGCTCATGCAGACTTCAGAGACCTACATGATCGGGTGGCATGCCCGCGCCCATCAACAGCGCGATTCCGCCCTGCCGGTCACATGTCACACAAAACGGGGCAACTCCGGAACGCGCCGGAGCCCTGGCGACAGGGTAGCGGATGCCTGCGCGCGGGGCGGTGGCCAGTGGCTAGGTGCCAGTGGTGGCGTTGGGGTTGCCGAGGCCGAACATGGCGAGGCATGGCGCGAGCCCGGTGATGACGCATGCTGTGCTGTCGCGGTTTTCCTGCCAGGTCTGGCGCTCCAGGCGGAGCCGGTATTCGGTGGTGCGCCCGGTGTCGTCCCGGTAGATCAGCTGCTGTCCGTTGTCGGCGTAGCCGAGCTTGCGGGAGACCTTTTCCGAAGCGTGGTTGCCGTTCAGGTACTCGGTGCAGGCTTCCTCGGCACCCAGGTGGCCGAAGGCCAGTTCCAGCACCGCGGCGCGGGCCTCGGTGCCGTATCCGCGGCCCTGCTGGCTGCGGGTGATCCAGGATCCGGGTGCCGGCGAGCGGGTGCGGGCGAAATCGCTGGCCCAGATGTCCTGGATGCCGACCGGCTTCGCGTCGAGGTAGATGGCCAGCGGCAGGTGCCAGCTTCCTGGTTTCCAGTGCGCCAGGGCACGCCAGTACCGCTGGAGGAACTGCCGTTCCATGTCCGGCGACGGCCGGTACATCCAGGGAAGATGAAGCTGCGGCTCGCCTGGAGCGGCGATGACCCGCGCAGCCCGGGTCAGCTCGCACAGATCGTCCTGGCGGGGGAGCCGCAGCTGCAGCCGGGGCGTCTGGATGAGCAGGCCGAACACCGGCCACACATCAGCTAGCCAGTCCAATCCCGACTCCTCCTTCCCCCTGGGCTCTGGCGACGGGCGTAACCAGCGGCACGCCCGGGCCCGAGACGGCCTGACGGGCCCGGCAGCGCGGATCCCGCCCGCACCCCAGCGCAGCCGGACGACCTGGCGCCAGTTCCTGCGCGCAGGCCGCCACGATGCTGGCCTGCTGATGGATCTGGGAGAGCGGGCTGCATGCCCAGCCTGCGCATGCCCTTGAGATTGTGGGAGAAATTGCCCGGGCAAGCCAGCTGTGGATCACGAATGTCCGTCTAAGGCGCACGGCTGATGGTCGTTCCACCATTTCAGGTCCGGGTCGCCGCGTGGGGCCTGGAAACTCGCACGGGTGCTGATCCGCTGGAGCAGGTCCGAGACGTGGGCGTGATCAAGCGCCTGAGCCTCGCAGTAGCGCCTGATGAGGGCGACGGTTCCGATGGGTAGGGCCAGGCCGCGCTCGGCACATAGGCGTCGAGCCTTACGGTCGTCAGTTGCGAGAGGTATGCCGCGCTTGATTGCGACGGCGATTGTTGATGCTTCTCCGTCGTCGACGAGGCTGGCCAGTTCGACGAAGAGGGGAATTTCGTCGGATGCAAGGCCGATGATCTCAAAGTAGTCCGCCTGGACGTGATCGGCGAGGTCAACTGGAGTAACCCGGGTCTCGCCATCGGCCGTGTCCCTGAGATGGCCAACCTCGTTCGCTGCCTGCCTAGTGATCAGACATCTGAAGCCGACGCTGCGAGCGATCTGGTGGACGGGGTCGGCTGCCACGAGGTTGATCGTGATGCATGCGTCGAGGAGCAGTGGGGGATTGAGCACGGTTCACCCAGCCGCCTCGGACAGGTCGAAGATCTCCGGTGAACCGTCACTGGCTACATCGGCAGTCTCGGTCAGCTCCGCGTAGGCCCGGCGGGCGCCGACGATATCGGTGTGGAGATAATGGGCGAACTGAGTCTCGGTAATCTCGCCGTCAGCGTAAAGCTGCGCGGCCAGCAGGCGGTAGTGCAAGGGCAGCGCGTCGCTGGCCTGACCCGGCTGTTCTAGACCCAGCATTCGCGCCGCCAGCCGTGACTGGAAATTCCGCTCCTTAAGGCGTTCCCAGGTTCCGGCGGGTATCAGGCCCAGATCTTCAAGGCGACCTGACAAGGCCTGCAGGGATACGCCGTAGGTGTGCGCGAGCTGGACCAGCATGGACGGGGTCACCCGGTCTGAGCTTGTGCGCTTGAGCTCATGGAACCTGCGGGAGAGCCCGCTTCGGGGCATCAGGAAATTCGCCGCGAATGCGTCCGCGAAATACTCCGACTCGGGCTGGCGAAGGTAAGACAACCGGGTGACTTCGGCGCGGTCCCGGTTGGCTAGGTAGTGGGCATACTCATGCGCCAGAGTCCACCGCTGCCGTTCGTTCGGATGATGCGAGTTAACGGCCACGCAGCCGCCCAATGCGTCTGCGGTCACGAATAGGCCAGCAATCCGTGACGGCAGGGGCAACACGAATACCCGCAGCCCGACTTCGATTTCAAGCACTTCGCGTAGCTGCCGGACCGGTCCATCGCCAAGTCCCAGCCGGTTACGTTCCTCTGTCGCGAGATCTTCGGCCCGGCGCGCATCCAGTGCTGCGAAGGCGCGGACCGGCTCAGGGCGCCCCGGCGGTTCGGTGCCCGAGATGCGGAGCAAGTCCAGGTAGTCATCAGCGCGGTGCTGCAGTTCATCCACCGCCGAGGAGAGGTCACCGGCATCTCGCTGGTCCGCAGACATCACCGCGCGGAAGCGCGCGCCGATCGCCGCCGGCGGGGCAGAAGGGCGCAGCAGTTCGCTGAGGCTCGTCTGGTAAACCTCAGCCAGCCGCGCGAGTTCGTGTGGGCTAGCTTCTCGCGTTCCCTTCTCTATCGCGATCAGCAGCGGGCGGCTCACGCCCAACTCCACGGCTGCCTGAGCCTGCGTGAGGCCACTGGCCTCCCTCGCTGCCCGCAACCGCAGTGCGAGCGACGCCGACTGCCGGGCCGGGCCTTGGGTGTCATCAGGCATTACGCGACCGTCCTGCTATCGCGCCGCGCCAGACCACGTGAACGCACGGCATCCTCATTCGAGCTCCATTCCTGTACGTAGGCGCGGTAGAGCCTAACCACCTCCTGTTGCGTCAGGCTGGTCACATGGATGAGATCCGGGAACTCAGACACCATGCGCTGCCATGGCTCCGGGCTCTCAAGGCACGCCCGCATCCGGGTGGCCTGCCAGATCATGGCGTTGAGGTTGAACTCCCGGTCGTGCCCCTTCCGCTCATGGATGTCCATCGGAAGCAGTCCGGTGAGCCCGGCAGCGGTGAGCGACTGGAGCCGCAGCAGGCATGAGGTGCATGCGCCGCATGCCCTGTGCTCGGGGACCCGGGCCGCGAACCCGACATCACATGAGACCGTCAGGCCGAGCGCTTTGCCAGCCGCCGACGGCGCACAGCGGAGCAATTCAGCCTTGGTCAGGGCCATGGCCGGCGCGTCGATGACGAAGGAGCGCCCGCTGACTGCGCTCGCCAGGTCCTGGACCATGCGCAAGGTCAGCGGATGGACGGATTTGGTTGCCTGCGCGCCCTGCTGGGACCGGAGAAATGGCAGGTTGACCGCCCCGATACCATTCTCGAACACCCGGAGATGATCCTGGTGCATTGCCCAGGCGGTCGCGACTCCCGCCGCCAGGAACAACAGCCCGCGGGAACGCTGGCTGGCTTCCGTGCTATTGCGTACGCTGATCCGGTACCGAAGCGGCACGCATTGATGGTGTGAAGCCTCATTCAGGGCGGCTAGCACACGCCGCTGGACCCCGTCCATCCATCCGTTGGTGTGCATACTGATGCCGACCGCGTCACCGTGAAGGAGTTCCGAGGCCAGTCCCGCGGCGGAATCGAGACCGCCTGAGAACAGGACAGGCACGGCACCGTCGGGCACGGTTTCGAATAGGAACTGCTGTGGCGTATCGAGCATGCCGGCTCCTGGCTGGAGCGGGCTGAACTCTACAGACCAGTCGTCGTCGGTCAGCCAGTGCAGCAGCTGGCTGAGCAGGGGGATCTGCTGTCGCCACCGGTCCGGGTCGCGGACAGGAATATCCGCCCGCAATGACCGCGTCCACACCACCCCGGTCGGCCGCTGGCGCTCAGTCAGCCGGGGGACCAGCCGGTCGATCGCATGAATGCTGGCCGCGATCTCGAGCAGGTCAGCTGCCAGCCCAGGCAGCGCCCGTGACAGCCGGTCGACGACGGCGTGGCCCGACAACGTCATGTCGGCTCCGAACCTCAGCGGAACGGGAGCTGATCCGTTCGAAGCGAACCGCGTGGAGGGCGATGACAAGCCGGAGATGGCCGGATTCACAGCATCTCCTCGATGTCGACATCCATGAGGTCAGCGGTAGCAAGCTTCAGCCGCCGCCGACCTGGCGCGCGGAGCCCGGTGCCGTCCGGGTGCGCGAGCAGCCGTTTCGCCAGTTCGCCCAGTGGATTGCTCTGGGCGATGCTCTCGAACCGGTGGTGAAGTTCTGCAGGGTCGAAGCCATACCCCATGAGGACAGGAGCCATCCGGTCCAGCCCGAACGCATAGACGACCTCGGCGACCACGCGGCGGGCGAGCAGCAGCGCTGCGGTATCCGGTGAGGTGAGAGCCAGGCGTTCTTTCATCACCGCCGACATGGCATCTACGGCCTGCCGGGCCAGCCGAGTGGGAATGTGGGTCGGCATCGCCCGGCGACTGCTGCTATCGGCGCCGTAGCCGGTCGCGGCATCCAGGTACATCTGCGTACCGAGTGCAGGCAGGTCGGGAATCCCGTGAGTACGGCGGAGTGTGTCCGCAGCTGCCTTCGCGACGTGGTGCTCGATCGCCTCTTGCGACTCTCCAGCCCGAAAGGCGTTCAGCACCCGCCGCCAACGAGCGCTCAGAGGCCGCGGCAGCTTGTCATCGTCCGGCATCCCTGTCTCCGAAGTGATCTAGCCTGGAACTATGTAAACGGGTTAAGCGTAGCTCGAATCTTAAGAATGTCAAAATGTCAAATTCCTGGCTGGTCGGCTAAGGGCAGGGCCTAGGTGGGATCAAGCCAGGCAACGAGAAGCCGGAACGCCTCCAGTCCGGGTAGGCGCATCGTGGGTCCTGGCGACATTCTCCGAAGTGATGGAGGTACGGCGATGAGTTCGTCCGGAACTGTGTACAGCTGGTGCGGCTGCCGTGAATCAGCCAGCAGTCGGCGTGTGGGTGCGCGGTGTCCGCTACGCGGCGAAGAAGGTCACGGAAGCTGGTACTTGTCGCTGGAGCTGCCGGCAGCACCAGACGGGCGCCGTCGTCGCATCCGCCGCGGCGGTTTCCCCAGCCGGGACAGCGCAGAGACGGCGCTCGCGCGGCTGCAGATGCCATCACCAGGCGACCCCGGCAGCCCGCCGCTGACGGTAGGACAGTGGCTGGAACGCTGGCTGGTGAGACGGGCCGCGCCCAGGAACTCCACGCTGCGGGGTTATGCCGCGCACGTGCGCCTGTACCTGGCGCCTTGCCTTGGGCAGATCCTGCTGGCTGATCTGTCACCGGCGCATGTACAGGCGATGTTCACCGCGATCACCCGCCAGCATGAAGCCATGGGTAGGCCCGTGACCACCGCGACGCTAGTCCGCGTGAAGGCGACACTGCGAACGGCGCTGAACGGCGCCATCAGGGCCGGGCATATCACCACCAATGCCGCCTCCCGCGCCGAGTTGCCCCCAGCGCGGCGGCCCAAAGCCGTGGTGTGGACCGCGGAGCGGATCAGCGAATGGCAGCGCACCGGGATCCGCCCGTCCGTCGCGGTGTGGACACCAGCGCAGACCGCCGCGTTCCTGAATGCCATTCAGGGCCACCGGCTGTACGCCGCCTACCATCTGATCGCGCTGCGCGGCCTGCGGCGCGGCGAAGCCGCCGGGCTCCGGTGGTGCGACATCGATCTCGACACCGGCACCGCGTTCATCTCTTGGCAGCTCCAGCAATACGACGGTCACGTCGCTCTGTGCCCGCCCAAGACAGCTCATAGCGAACGGATCATCGCCCTGGACCGCACCACCGTCGCTGCCCTGCATGCCCACCGCGCACGCCAACTGGCCGAGCGTGCCGCGGCGGACGAGGATTACCTCGATAGCGGCTACGTATTCACGCGACTCAACGGCGACCCCATGGCGCCTGACTGGCTCTCGCGCTACTTCCGTCGGCTCAACGACGCCAGCGGCCTGCCGCCCATCCGCCTGCACGACCTCCGCCACGGCGCCGCCAGCCTCGCCTTGGCCGCCGGAGCCGACCTGAAAGTCGTCCAGGACATGCTCGGGCACTCCAGCATCGTGCTCACCGCCGACACATACACCTCGGTCCTCCCCGAAGTCGCCCATAAGGTAGCCGAAGACATCGCTTCACTGATCATCGCTGCAGGTTGCCTTATTCCTGGCAGCCAAGAACGCCGCCGCCCGGCCTGGCGGACGCTAGGTCAGCGCGCCCACACCCTGCTCACCGCAGGACTCAGCCACGCTCATCCTGCCAGGCAGATCTCCCGCCCCCATCGCCAGTTGCCAGCCTCGCTGACGCAAAGAGGAACTCAGACAGTCCTACCCAGCGTCACGGAAAACGGGCCGACGGCACGGGCGGCCATACCCTGGCCAACCTCTGCCCATACCGCCAGCGCTTCTAGCGCATAAACGATGATAAAACCCCAGGCCATACGGGTGTGGTCTTCACGTTTAGGGTTGACCTGGGCAAACGGGGTCTGGCTGGCGGGCCGCCCACAGGTTAAGCGGGTTTAGCCCACGCCTTGCGGAGAACGTGGCTCCGGTTCGGCGGGTTACCGCTCTTGGGTGCTGTCCGCCTGGACGATCTCGAGGGTGAGGTCCT
>Ga0335073_10006174_pt1 | contig 16833 bp, 13 predicted proteins | sample Lox_Sample_22_FD_207093 | JGI IMG/M metagenome (GOLD analysis project Ga0335073, IMG submission 207093) | Soil microbial communities from Loxahatchee National Wildlife Refuge, Florida, United States - Lox_Sample_2.2 | ecosystem: Environmental > Terrestrial > Soil > Wetlands | place: USA... | reverse complement strand
CGTTGGAGGCAAACTTCTCGTAAGTCTCAATCAGGGAACCCACATCGCGCCCCGCCGCCAGCTCGTAATGCGCGCGCTCGCCGGTCAGCAAAGGCCACGCCCGACCCTGGCCAAAACCCTGAAAAGGGCCACCATCATGCCGTTGGCCGTACCCATCGTGGTTGTACCGCCTCCAGCATGGCCCCTGCGGCGCATTGATCTTTAACACATGATCGATCACCTTCACGGTATCCACGATCAGGGGATCATCCGCCCGCCGAACACCGTAACGGACAAGCTCGAGAAATCCGCCGTCGACAACTTCCCTCGCCTCGAACTCCGCCTTCTCGCCCGGACCGCGGTTCGCAATGCGTATCATCTCCTTCCCGCATCCCTCGCGCGCGTAGGGCTCGCCGCACTCCGGTGGCCGGATTCGCATGTAATATCTCTTTACTTCGGGATGCAGAACGCCGTCGTTTGTGACTGTCCAGTCTTCCAGGTGACCCTCAATCCAGTCCGCCTGCTCGCAAAGGAACTGCGCCAGCTCCGGAGAGCCATGCGCCTCGGCCAGCTCCGCCGCGCACACCAAGCCTGAAATCACCGCTGCCAGCGTCGACGGCGAATATCCCGCGCACTCCTCCCAGCGCTCCTGCTGCGTTACCGGTGCATAGCGCACCAGAAACCCAGCCGCACGCTCGACAAAGGGAAAGACGTCCCAATCCCCCAGGCCATCCAGCTTCCACAGCCGCCACGCCAAAATGATGGGAAACGCCACTTCATCCAGCTGGATCCCCGTCCAGTACGGCGTCCCGTCGATCCAGAAGTTCTGCGCAAAGCCCCCATCGGGCCGCTGCGTACAAGCCAGATAGGTCAGCGCGCGCCGCGCCGTATCCACCCGGCCGGAGGCCAGCAAAGCCGTCGCGCTCTGCACCATGTCCCGCGTCCACACCAGGTGATATCCGCCCAGGTCATCGTCGCCCTTCGCATATCCCCAGGGAATCGAGGCGGAAGCAATAAACGCCCCGCCAAAGGTCTTGTCTTCATGAGCCAGCACCACGTTGTGGCTCACCTGCAGCAGTCTGCCGCCATCCTTCGCGTTGACCGCCCACTCCCTTGGACTGGCCGCGCGATGCCACTGCTCGATAAATCGCTTCAGATGCTTCTCAAAAGGATTCGCCAGCGCGCCCGCCGTGGCTGCCAGCGCCGCGTGATGCCCTTCGCCGAAGCCGATCGCCACTGTGAACTCACGCATCCGGCGCGGATCGATCTGACCCATCACCGAGATGTTGCCGTCGAGTGCCGACCCGAACTGCCAGTCCATGGTCAGGTTGTGCTTCAGATCCTGCCATCCGTCGCTCTTGCCCACGTAGCCGCAGCTCGCCCGGCTGAACCCGCCAGTGGTCGCCAGCACTAGTGAGGTGTGATTTTTCCACGCCACCACCGACAGTTCGCCGGCAGCGATGAGCGATCGTGCCGAATTCCCGGCTCCTCCGCCCTCGATGTGCGGAGACAACAGAGCGTATACCTGCAGCCGTGACACGAAATCCTTGTCGCCCTCGAGCTTCACGCGAATCAGAACCACTGGGTAATGCGGGTCGTTGATGATCTCCTTCGTCAGCGCGTAGCGACCGTCACAGTCGCGCGACGTGATCCGGACTCCCAGTGCATCGGAGTCGATATAAGCAAACTCATGCTTGAGATCGCGTTTCTCTTCGTGGAAGAAGGTCTCGCCATCGGTGATCAGAAACTCCATGTCGCGAATCTGCGGCCGGTCGATCGTCGGGTAATAAATCTCATTGAGAATTCCGTGGGAAATCGTGAACCACGCCCGGCTCGACGCCGCGTAGGCTGTTCCGACGGCATCTTTCGCCGCCGACGTCCACCGCGGCTCCATGCCTGGTGCGCCAAATGCAAGCCCTTGACCCTCGACCCACGTGTACTGCGGTACCAGCTCCGTCATCCACTAACTCCGTACAATTACAGCTTTCCCGTAAAAAACCTCAGGGTCAGAACTCTACTGCACATAGATGAATCTTCCAAGAATGGGTTACAGATATCGACCGCTCTGCTCACAGGATCTGCGTATTTGCATCCGGATCAGGATGGAACTGTACCTCGTTCATGGCGTGCACAATCTCGCGGTTCTTCATGAAGTACTGCCAGGCGAAGCCGCTCCGCAGATTCTCCGCCATCAACACGCTGATGCCCTGGTCAATTCCCAGAATATCCCCGGCAAACCAGTTCGTCTTGGGATTGGCATTGAACGCATCTACGAATCCGTACTTGGTCCAGACCCTGTCTCCCATCTTCTCCCGCATGCTCAGGAGCACATGCGAGCACTCGGCTGGAAGAAACGGCAAAGACCCGGCCGCCGCACACGGAACCAGCGTGCCGTCCAAGGGGCCCATCGCCGGAGGCCCGCCCCACACGCGATATCCCGCCCGTGAATCCGACGCCGTAATACCCCACATATCCTGATCGATCCAGGGATAGCTCCGGCCCAACGTCAGGCACCACAACTGATGCGTCCGGGTTGCCGCAATTGAATTCGTAAAGTAGTTCGCGTGCAGGTCCCGGATGTCGCGATAGTCGCACCATGCATGCGCGTACTGGTGGATAAACAGTGGCGCCACACCACTGATGTAGTTAATGCCTCCGAAGTCGATGACTGGTCGCTGCAGCGCGTTCCAGGTGTCAGGTGAAATCGGATGGGTCGGCGACCCGATCGCCATCAGGTACATCGTCATCAGCTCCGAATAGATATCCCAGCGATGGCTCAGGAATCCCTGATCCGGTAGCCAGCCCATCGATAGCGTCGTGCCCCCGTTGAGCATCCACTGCCAGTCGATGCGCCGGTAAAACGTTGTCGCCAGAGCAGCGATCCGCGTATTGCCAGCAAAATATTCCCGGCACAGCAACACGCCGCAAAGTAGCAACGCCGTATCGATCGACGAGAGTTCGCTGCCGAACATCCGCTGCCCGCTCTCCAGGTCGATAAAGTGATAAAGAAATCCGTGCTCGTGCGGACACTCTTCCAGTAGAAACGCGAGCGTCTTCTCTACCCGGGCTTCGCAGTCACTCGGGCGCAGATAGTTCCGCTTGGCCGCGATACACAGCGCGCTCAGGCCAAACCCCGTCGCTGCAATGCTGGCCACCCGGCTCAACGAGCGCCCCGCCGCCGGCGCGCGATCCCGAACCAGGCCGCTTTTCGGACTCACTTCGTTGTAAAAGAAATCGCAGCCCCGGGCCTCAAGGTCATCGAGCAGCGCATCGGCCGCCTTCGAAACCTGCGTCAGCGGCCGGTTAATGAACTCGCCCAGTTGCTGAGGATACTTCTGGGCCGCCTGTGTTTCTGGTTGCGGCTCCTGGCTGGGCTTGACTTTGGGAGGCTGCGGCTGGTTCTGAAAGCCTTCAGCCACCGAAACCGCGGGCGCGCCAAGTGCGAGCATGCCCGAAGCACCTGCCGTCCGAAGCAGTTGCCGCCGAGTTATCTTTGAACGGGCCAAGGCGACGTCAATTTCTTAATGGATGTCGATACGGTCAGAACAGCAGCCCCACCTCGCAGTGTAAACAAACCACACCGCACCTCTCCACTCCGCGCCCCTCTAAAGTAGGAGATGCAGCGGCTACCTGATCCGGACCTGATCACCCGGCGATTATCCCCCCGCCGACTAAGAATCCTGTCAAGAGGCGAGCGCTGCAACCCCGCTTAAGCGGCTCATTCTATGAGGCAGAAGCGCCAAATCAGTTGGCGGGAAATTTCTCGGCGCGACCTATAATGGAATTAGAGACAAAAGGGCTCGGCTGCGATGCGGCTGGCCCTTTTCGTTTTTGGAAAGGGCAAATAAATCACTCAAGCTCCAGGAGTGTTATCCAATCGCTCCGCGCTTTAGAAAATGCTTGTCGCTCGCGTCCTTCGCGGTGCCTAATGGAACCCTTTAGCAATCGGTGCCGCCTTCCCTAGCTGAAGTGCGCAATCACGCTCGGCCCCCAGACGTTTTGATTTGCTTGCCGATCCACCGCACTTCGATTCCTTGCGTGAGGTAAGATAATGAACTTCATCGGACAAACCGTGGCGCTCAGCTCCGCCGCAGTGAACGCCGCAGCAGCCGCACTCAACGTGCAGCTCCCGCACATCTGGGCTGTCCTGCATGTCGAAACCACAGGCTGTGGATTCCTTCCTGACCGGCGCCCTGTAATCCGCTTCGAACGGCAAAAGTTCCACCTGCACACCGGCGGCGCATACGACCGGACTCACCCCGACATCAGCGGTCCCTCAGCGGGGAACGCCGCAGCCGACGGGGCACCGCAGTACGCGCTTCTAGAAGCGGCGATGGCTCTTGATTCACAGGCGGCATTGGCCAGCACCTCCTGGGGACTCGCTCAAATTCTCGGCGAAAACTACGCTCTGGCCGGCTTCGCCGACGTCGAGACCATGGTCGCAGCGATGGTTGATTCCGAGGACACGCAACTGGCTGCCTTCCGTTCTTTCCTCCAGTCTGCTCACCTCGCCGGCCACTTGCAGGCGCAGAACTGGGCCGCTTTCGCTCGCGGATATAACGGAGCCGACTACCAGAGAAACCATTACGACACACAACTGGCCGCTGCCTTCCAACTCTTCAGCTCTGGCCCGGTGCCCGACGCCGATGTCCGCGCCGCACAGTTCTATCTCACCCTCAAGGGCTTCTCACCCGGCGGCATCGATGGAAAGCTGGGTCTCCGCACCACGGATGCTCTCCGCGCCTTTCAGGCCAGTGCCGGTCTGCCTCAGACCGGCCAGCCGGACCCCCAGACCATGGCCGCACTCACACCGGCCGCGAGCCAGCCATCGGCTTCTAATCGCTAATCCCTGTTCCCTGAGCCCTGTGCCCCGTTCCCTGCCTTTGAGAACCCTCCGTCACTTTGCCGCATCCAGTATGATCGAGGACGCGCTTATCGGTCCTTCCGGACCCGCGCAAGGATTCAGCACAAGCATCTAAACAAGTGAAGGAGAAACGCTTTGGCTTACGAAGTTCCACCTCTTCCCTATGACTATGCCGCGCTCGAGCCTCACATTGACGAGCAGACCATGCATCTCCACCACGACAAGCATCATCAGGCCTACGTCACCAACCTCAACGGAGCCATCGAAAAGCATCCTGAGCTCGGGAAACACACCCCCGAGGATCTCCTCCGCAATATCAACAGCATCCCCGAAGACATCCGCACCGTTGTGCGCAACAATGGCGGCGGCCACGTCAACCACTCCATGTTCTGGGCAATCATGAAGCCCGGCGGTGGCGGTGAACCCACCGGCAAGATCGCCGAGCAGATCCGCAAGGACTTCGGCGACTTCGAATCCTTCAAAAAACAGTTCAACGAAACCACCGCCAAGCAGTTCGGCTCCGGCTGGGGCTGGGTTTTGTGGGATGGCGGCAAATTGACCATCGCCACCTCTCCCAACCAGGACAGCCCGCTGATGCAGGGCAAATACCCCATCCTCGGCAACGATGTTTGGGAACACGCCTACTACCTCAAGTACCAGAACCGCCGGCCGGAATATCTTGCCGCCTGGTGGAACACCGTCAACTGGGACGAAATCAACAAGCGCCTCGAACAGGCCCAGAAGTAACGCAAACAGGGAGCAGGGTGTAGCGAAGAGGGTGTAGAAGGCTCCGGGGGACAAGGGCGTGGAGCTTTTTGAGTTAGAAAGCGAATTGCTACACCCTAAGCCCTACTCCCCACACCCTGCTTTTCCGCACCTTCTTTCGCAGAGTTGTGTTCTATCAACCAGAGGTACGGATTGGAATGCGCTCGTCTTCCGCTTCCCGGTTTCTCGGTACTTTGCTGTCCTTGTTGCTGCCCGTCGCGGCACACACCCAGAATCTTGCCGCTGGCTCCGCTAACTATGCCGTTTATCAGGGAGACAAAGTCGTCGGCTCGGCAGACTACAACATTCAGCCAGCGTCCAACGGCTACACCGTCACTTCCCACGGCAAGCTCAATCTGACAAAGTTCAGCTACAGCTTCACGAACGCGCAGCATCTTGACCACGAGCGCAATCTGGTCAGCGATCAGCTCACTGGCACCGTCAATGGCAGCGCCGTTACCTTTAACGTCAATGCCGATCCGACCGGACGACAGTTTCAGATCAGCATCTCCGCCAACGGCAAGCAGACCCAGAACACCGTCGATCGACATCAACATCTTGTTCTGCTGCCCGACCTGGATCCAGCCGCTTACATGCTCCTGACCCGGGTGGTAATGGACAACCCGCCGACCTCGTGGATCCTGATTCCCAAGCAGGACGGAATCCTTGTGCCTTCGACCATCACCCGCGGCACCAGCGTCCACGGCCGCCTCAATGGTTCGCTCATGGATGTACAGTACGCGACCGTCTCCATGAATTCGGAAAATCCCATCAGTATCGATCTCTTCTACACCTCAGACGGCAGTGTCCTCGAGGCCGATCTGGCCCAGCAGAACTTCTTCGTTGTTCGCGATGGATTCAAGCTGGTCGATCGCCCGAAGCCCTCCGCTCCCAATCCGCCGCCATCAAACCAGCGGCCTCCTCAGCAGTCGAGCCCTCAGCCGAACGGTGGCGCACCGCAATACCCGGCGCCGCAGGGAGGTTACCCGCAGATGAAGCAGCAGTAGCAGGATTGGCGGAGAACCACCCGGGACTAGCTAGAATTTGAATAGAACTGGAAAAGCCCTGCATTGATGCCGGACTTTTTGCTTCTATGCGAACAATTCCCCAAAAAGGCAAAGACGCCCTAACTCCCGACTCTACAAACGGTTATGCATTGCATGAGTAAAATCAATCGGTTACGGACGAAGCCGAAATTCTCGGAGATAAGTCCAGCCGGAACAATCGGTTACAGATCTCTCCCCTGAAATGAATGAGTTAAAACCTACAATTAGTAAAGCGCGCAGAATGAATGAGTTAAAAACCACAGAGGGAAGAGAGGGGGAGGGGGTACAGCGCTTATTGGTTGCTAATTGCTGCCTTCACCACCTCTAATCCCTCTGCCTTGGTGTTGATCCGCCCCTCGAGCTGAGCATCCTCCGCAAGGGCCAGCAACTCCTTGAACTGCGGACCCGGCTTGTAGCCGGCCTCGATCAGATCCCACCCGGTCACCAGCAGCACCGGACGGACCTCCGCCTCGGGAACGGCCTCGAATCGTTGCTTGGCAAAGTCATAGAGAAAGAGGTCTCCGTGGCTGGCGGTCGAGTCCATCCGGTGGAGTTCCAGGTGCTCAGGAAACGCCGGCAGGCGGAAGAACCGCTTCATAGTCGAGTCTTTCATCTTCGCCACGTCGCCAAAGCGCATGTGATTCTCAACCAGCGCAACGATCTGCGCCGTATCGTCGTTCGAGAACCGCAGCCTGCGCAGGATGTCTTCGGCGATCTTGACGCCAACCTCAACGTGCCCATTGAACCGGATCCGTCCCGGACCACGGTGGAACGTGGCCGGCTTGCCCACGTCATGCAGCAACGCCCCCCACGCCAGCGTAGGCGACACCCCGGCAGGCAGTTGCGCGATCACCATCATCGTGTGCACCCACACGTCCCCTTCGGGATGGAACTCCGGTGGCTGCTCCACTCCGTGCAGCCGGTCAACCTCCGGCAGGATCTCCCGGAGGAGCCCAGTCCGGTCCATCAGCTCGAACGCCCGGCGGGCCCTCCCCTCGGTAAGCATCCGCGTCACCTCATCGCGGACGCGCTCCCGGCTCACCTGCCCAATCTCGCCCGCGAGTCGCCGGATCGCAGCTTCTGTTTTGGCCTCGATTTCGAAATCAAAACGGGCCGCAAACCGCACCGCGCGCAGCATGCGCAGCTTGTCTTCCTCAAAGCGCTTCTCCGGATCTCCGATTGCGCGTACCAACCGCGCGCTGAGGTCGGCACGTCCGCCAACGTAATCGAGGACGGACGCGCTGATATCTCCGGTCTCCCGCAACAGCTGCGGATCAAGCAGCATCCCGTTGATCGTGAAGTCGCGTCTCTCTACGTCCTCTTCGGCGCTATCGGAGAACCGCACGGATTCGGGCCTGCGCCCGTCAGCGTACGATTCGTCGCTCCGATACGTCGCAACCTCCGTCACGATTTCCTGCCCATCGATCGAATCGGCAACCAGAACCACACCGAAGTGCGCCCCGACTGCGAACGTCCGTGGGAACATCGCCAGCACCGTATTGGGACGCGCGTTGGTTCCGATGTCGAAGTCCGCCGGGTCATGCCCCAGCAGCAGGTCGCGTACGCACCCCCCAGCAAAATACGCCTCGTGGCCCGCGGCACGCAGCCTGCCGACAATACTCTCAGCTGCGATTTGGGCGGTAGTCTCTTCCATCACTGTATTCCGGAGAACCTAACTGCAGGCTGCGCCGGGCGCGTATCGCGGGACACATAAACCTTTCTCTACTATAGAAGTGTGAGTACCGCCTTAACCGGTCTGATTCTGGGTATCGAAAGCTCCTGCGACGAAACCGCCGCAGCCGTCGTACGTCGCGGCACGGAAGTCCTCTCGAATGTGGTCGCCTCCCAGATTGCCACCCATTCGCCTTACGGCGGAGTCGTCCCGGAGCTCGCCTCCCGCGAGCACCTTCGCAACATTGTGCCTGTCGTCCGTGCAGCGCTCAGCGAGGCAAACACCACCCTGGCTGATCTGGACGCGATTGCGGTTACCAACGGCCCAGGACTCGCCGGAGCATTGCTGGTGGGCATTAGCTACGCCAAGACCCTCGCTTATGCGCTCGGCAAACCTCTGATCGCGGTAAATCACCTGGAGGGACACATCCACGCTGTCCTCCTCGAGCAGGCTCAGCGGGTAGTCAGATCCGAGGTCGAACCGCTCCCCCTCCCCGCTCTCGCCCTTGTTGTCTCCGGCGGACACACCCACCTTTACATCGTCCGTCGTCAGGGTGATACCTGGACCTACCGCAACGTAGGTCACACGGTAGACGATGCTGCCGGCGAGGCCTTCGACAAGGTAGCCAAGCTCCTCGGGCTAGGCTACCCGGGTGGCCCCTGGATCGACGCCCTCGCCCCCCACGGCAATCCAACGGCGGTCCCCTTCTCCTTCTCTCAGGTCAAAATCAAGGCTCACCGCAAGGCAGACGGGGTGACTGCCAATCCAGTTGCTACTCTCTTCTCTTTTAGTGGAATCAAGACTGCGGTTCTTCGTTACACCCAGATTCAGGAGATGGCCTCCAGCATCGAAGCGCGCAGAATCGATCTGTCCGCGAATCCCACTGTCAATGGCGCTCTCGCTCTGTGCGATCAACAAACTCTCGACCTGATCGCCTCATTCCAGCGTGCCGTCGTCGATGACCTTCGGAGAAAGACCTTCCGAGCAGCGAAGGCGCTCGGAGCAGCGAGTCTCCTGGTGTCCGGAGGGGTGGCTGCAAATCGCGAACTGCGCCTTCGCTTCACGGCTGAAGCGGCCGACTGCGGTTTGTCGATAGCCTTTCCAAGGCCGGCTCTCGCCACGGACAATGCTGCGATGATCGCGGCAGCAGCGTGGTCCAAGCTTCCGGCCGGAGACATCGCTCCGCTGACCCTCAGCGCCAATCCATCGCTGGTATTGGGAAAGGGAAGCGAGCAGCCTGCTAAACCGCTATAATCCTGATGCAGCCATGGAGAACCCCAATCCAATCCTGGATGGACGTACAGTGCTGGAGATTCAGGACATCATGTCCATCCTGCCGCATCGCTATCCGTTTTTGCTGATCGACCGTCTGATGGAATTCGAGCGCAAGAAGCGCATTGTTGCTATAAAGAACGTCACCATCAATGAGCCTTTCTTCGCTGGTCACTTCCCTGATTTCCCTATCATGCCGGGCGTGCTCATCGTGGAGTCGATTGCTCAGGCGGGGGGCGCATTGTTACTTACTGAAATCCCGGATCGGGACAACAAGCTGATGGTATTTACCGGCATCGAGCGCGCGAAATTCCGCCGCCCCGTTGTTCCAGGAGACCAGCTCCGCATCGAGATTGAAGTCCTCAACTGGAAGCCGCGCGCAGTCCGAATGCAGGGCCGATGCACTGTTGACGGGAAGCTTGCATGCGAGGCGATTGTGATGTGTCAACTGGTTCCCCGCCAGAAAGAGGTTGGGACAGAAAACACCTCCTCCGCAGAAGAACAGGTGCTGGAAGCGGTGAGCCACGAGTGAGGATCCATCCGACTGCGATCGTCGCGTCGACAGCCGTTGTTCCCGAATCCTGCTTCATCGGCCCGTATTCAACCATCGGCCCCAACGTTATTCTAGGCGCGGACTGTGAGCTCGTCTCGCATGTAGTCCTGGATGGCCACCTCACAATTGGAGCGCGCAATCGCATGTTCTCCTTTGCCTGCGTCGGCGTAGCCCCTCAGGACCTTAAATACAAGGGCGAGCCCACGGGCACAACGCTAGGTGATGACAACACGATCCGAGAATGCGTCACCATTTCACGGGGAACCACCGGCGGGGGAGGCACGACCCGGATAGGTAGTAATTGCCTCATCATGGCATACACCCACATAGGACACGACAGCATCATCGGCAACGGTTGTATCTTGGCCAACGCGGCGACGCTGGCCGGGCATGTGATCGTTGAAGATTACGCCACCGTCGGGGCACTCAACCAGGTTCACCAGTATTGCCGAATCGGAAAGCATGCCTATACAGGTGGAGGAACGACGGTCACGCAGGACGTGCTCCCGTTCTCGCTGACGTCGGCCAAGCGTGAAACACATGCCTATGGACTAAACAAGGTGGGGCTAGAACGTAAGGGGTTCAGTCAAGAGCGGCTGGGCGCGCTCCAACGCGCCTATCGCCTCCTGCTGGCATCGAAATTGAACACCACCCAGGCGATCGAGAAGATGAAGACTGAGGCTATCGGAACCGAAGACGTAGCATATCTTGTCCGGTTCATCGAGAGCTCGGAGCGTGGAGTCCTGAAGTAGTCGTATGAAAGCCAGTTCCGACACGCTAGGCCTGATCGCCGGCAGCGGGCGCTTCCCGTTTCTGCTGCTTGATGCAGCACGTGCTCATGGGACCGATGTGGTAGTCGCAGCCATCAAAGAAGAGACGGACGCCGAGATGAATGACCGCGCGGCCGCTGACTCGGGAATCCGCGTGCATTGGCTCTCTCTAGGTGAACTATCGCGACTGATCGAAACCTTTCACAAGGAAGGAGTCGCACGGGCAGTAATGGCTGGGCAGGTGAAGCACAAACAGATATTTTCGAGTATTCGGCCAGACTGGCGTCTGGCCAAACTGCTTCTTTCGCTGCGGGCAAAAAATACGGATGCGCTACTTGGTGCGGTCGCGAAAGTGCTTGGAGATGAAGGGATAGAACTGATTTCGTCAACGATCTATCTGGAACCGCTGCTCGCCAAACCCGGCGTTTTAACCGTGCGGGCGCCGCGCGAGAACGAGCAAGAAGATATAACGTACGGGCGTGAAATAGCGCAAACCATCACCAGCTATGACGTGGGACAAACCGTGGTTGTGGCAAGTCAATCCTGCGTAGCTATAGAAGCGATGGAAGGAACTGATGCCGCGATCCAGCGTGCCGGCGCCCTTATGAGGACTTTGGATGATGAGGCCTCCACTATCGACCGGAGTCTGACCATCGTAAAACTCGCCAAACCCAATCAGGACATGCGCTTTGACATCCCCGTGATCGGCGTGCAAACCATAAGGGTGATGCAGGAAGCTCACGCCACCTGCCTGGCCGTCCAAGCTTACAAAACTCTCATTTTTGACCTGGACAAAGTTCTCCGCCAAGCGAATGAGTCGGGAATTGCGATAGTTGCGCTCGAAAATTAATAATGAGTTGGATCTGCAATTCACGCTTGGAGATCACCATGTCCAAATTCCTCCTCACCTCCGCCGCCCTTGTACTTCTGGTCATCGGGTTTCTTGCAGTTAGAAGCTTCGCCGCATCGGACGTCGTCCCGCAGGTCGGCCAGATGGCTCCCACATTCACGCTACCCTCGCAGGAGGGCACGCCTATCAGTTTGACCAGCTATAAAGGCAAATGGGTGGTGCTCTATTTTTACCCTAAAGATATGACCAGCGGTTGCACCCGTGAGGCCCACGAATTTCAGAATGACCTCGAGAAATTCAAAGCGGCGAATGCGGTCATCCTCGGCGTCAGTGTCGATTCTGTGGACAGCCACAAGCAGTTCTGCACAAAGGACAGCCTGACATTCACGTTGCTCAGCGATGCGGATAAAAAAGTTGTCACGGACTACGGATCTTTGGGTGATTACATGGGGATCAAAATTGCCAAGCGTAACACCTTCTTGATCGATCCGACCGGCAAGATCGCAAAGGTGTGGACTGGCGTCGATCCTGCCAACGCCAGCAACGAGGTCCTTACAGCTCTCGCCAGCCTAGAAAAGCACTGAATCCCGAAATAGCGGGGAAGTTACCCTGCGATACGCGCACAAAGCCCGGCTAGACCGGGCTTGGTGCGTGTCACTCGAACTTCGATTACTTCCTCTTGCCAGCCTTCTTCGTCTTCTTGGAAGACTTTCCAGATGTCTTCTTTGATACGGCTTTCTTCGCCGATGTCTTCTTCAATGCCTTTTTCGCAGGCCCTTTCGTCGCCACCTTCTTAGCCGAAGTCTTTTTCTCAACAGCCTTCTTAGAGACTTTCTTGGCAACTGTCTTCTTTGCTGGAGCTTTTTTAGCTGCCTTTTTAACCGGCCCCTTTACAGCCTTTTTAGCTGTTGTCTTTTTTGCTGCTGCCTTTTTGGCGGGCGCCTTCTTCGCTACTGCCTTTTTCACTGCTGCCTTCTTCGCTGGAGCTTTCTTAGCAATCGCTTTCTTAGACGACGCCTTCTTGGGCGGCTGCGGCGTGGGCACCGCCGTAATGAATGTCTGCGGTTCCTCCACTTTGGCTTCCTCTTCATCGTCCTCAATGTCGTCGTCATCGGAGGAGAGCGAGATCGAAACTTCTTCCTCTTCTTCTCCGAAACCGTCTTCCGCTTCTTCCGGGTACTCTTCCGTTTCGGGGTCGAAATCACCATCGGCGTGCACGTAGAGTTTGCGATCTTCTTGCATCGATGTTTGCCTCCGGGCTTGGGTCCAGGTTTAAATGCCAACTTCCGAAAATCGATTCGCGTGACCCACGCCGCGAATTATAGCAACAGCATGCAACGGCTTGCGATGGAACGCAAGCGCTACCTGGGTCCACTTCTTCTCTGTGGTCACGTTTAGTGCCCTAAAACAAGGCCACCTGACCGAGCAGTGCACCACACGATTCAAAATGGCAAGCCTCGAGGGTTTCCACTATGATCCCTGCCATAATCGGTCACCTCACCGAAGCATTTCCCGATCTACTGATGGGGCGTTAATTCGGCAACCGGCCGCTTCTCTGCCTCCCCTTTGGCACCGCCTCGGATTCGTGACCTCTGGCTCGAAGATTTCTTTGGAGATTGCCGTTGGGAGGAACTTCGCGATACTGGCGCGACATTCTTCCCGCGCGCCTTGCGCGATCGGGCGGGGATTCGCGCCGGCTCAGCAACATACAAAGCGCGACCTTTGGGGATCGCTGTGCCGGCGAGGTGGTTCCAGCGCTTCAGCTGGTCGACCGTTACACCAAACCGGTCGGCCACCGTCACAAGGGTATCCCCCCTCCGTGATCGATACATTGCTGTGCGTGCGAGTGATGGGGTCGACGCGGGCGCTACGGGGATTACCAGAGCGTCTACGCCGCTCAGATCCGTGGGAGAACTCAGCTGATTTACAAACGCTATTTCGGAAGCCGGGACATGGTAGGCGCGGGTGACGTCGTCCATTGTTTCCCCGGCGGTGAGGATATGAAAGCGCCAGTAACGTCGCTTGTCTTCGGGAATCTCGGCAATACGCTTTTCGAACAGATCCTGGGTGCCGACGGGCAAGTGCAGATCGAATCCCTCATCTGGAGGAGTTACGCCACGCAGCAGGCTCGGGTTGAGGGCGACGATCTCCTGAACAGGCGCCCCGGTGACGTCGGCGACCAAATGTAAGTCGACGGAGTAGTTGGTCCGGACCGTGTCCGTCACGAGCGGAGGATCGGGAGTGAGGTCGTCGAGGCCGTATTGCTTGGGATTTTTGGCCAGAATGGTAACCGCTAGAATGATTGGTACATAATTCTTCGTTTCGGTCGGCAGGTTGTTCCGCCGATAAAGTTCCCAGAAGTCCGCGTATCCGGTCCGCTGCACGGCACGCTGGACGTTGCCCGCTCCCCAGTCGTACGCTGCCATGGCCAAGTACCAGTCACCGAGCTGGTCGTAGGCCTTCTTCATCTCGCGGGCATAAGCGTGGGTGGCCTTCTCCGGATCTAGACGCTCGTCATACCAACCGTTGCGCTCGAGTCCATACACACCGTATGGCATGAACTGCCACATCCCGCCCGCGCCTGATTTCGGATTGATTGCCTGTGGCCGAAATCCGGACTCGGCGACCGCCTGATAGATCAGATCTTGCGGCACACCTTCCTCTTTGAGTACCCGCTCGATCATGTCTTTATATCGGCCCGCACGGTTCAGTGAAGCGACAATAGTCGCCCTTCCCGTGCGGCTTGTCAGGAAGAAGTTGATGAAGCTCGCAACATAGTCGTTCATCACCAATGGAAGGTCGGACTGGGTTGTTTTTAGTGACGCTTCCGCCTCCGCCCGAATGGTCGGATCGACGGTAAAGGTCGCGCTGTTTGCCACATCGACGGGCGTCGGCTCTGCCGGCGCTGCCAGGCCCGTGCCCTGTTTCAGGGCGTCCATTTCCAGGGTATTGACCGCGTCCACCACGCGGTCGAACTCGTTTTTTAGTTCCACGTCAGAATTGAGATCCACACCACTCGACAACATGAGATCGACGGCGTAGTCGAAGTTTGATTTGGCTGCCGCTAGGTGGCCGTCTCGATAGTTGGCGAGACCATTCTGGTAGGCACTCTCGACATTCTGGATCAGCTGCTGATCGCGTTCATGTGGGGCGGATAGCCGCTGTTCCTGCGCGATGGCACGGGTTGAGAACCATGGGTCGAGAAAGCTCACCACAATCAACAGAGCGGAGGCGTACGCGGCAAGAAATCGTTGAACGGCCATCGGTAGCAGACGTCGGAGGAACAATGGAGAAGCTGGATAACCGCACATTCACTCCGGCGCTGGCCATCGGAGGGAAATTCAGCGGCCCACCCGAACGCATCTCGAGCAGCCTCGTACACCCCTAATTGTATGGTCCCAGGGTACTGAGTTTCCGATGTTAAACTCAAATGTTGGGAAGTTTCTTCCACGCGTAGCACCGTAAGTAACCCCCACCTCCTTCTCTTCATGGACATCAAGCACATCCGCAATTTCGCGATCATCGCGCACATCGACCACGGCAAATCCACGCTCTCCGATCGGCTGCTCGAGCTGACGGGTTCGCTTACCGCCCGGGAGATGCAGGCGCAGGTCCTGGACGCCATGGACCTCGAACGCGAACGAGGTATTACGATCAAGGCCCACTCGGTGCGCATGGTCTACCCGGCACAGAGTGGAGAGACGTACCAATTGAACCTGATCGATACTCCCGGCCATGTCGACTTCTCGTACGAGGTCTCACGCTCGCTTGCGTCTTGCGAAGGCGCGTTGCTCGTGGTCGACGCCTCACAGGGCGTCGAGGCGCAGACGTTGGCCAATGCTTATCTGGCCATCAACAACGGGCTCGAGGTCATACCGGTCATCAATAAGATCGATTTGCCCAGCGCCGACATTCCACGTACGCAGGAGATGATCGAGCAGGCGGTCGGCATTGACGCCACGGACGCCATCCCGGTTAGCGCCAAGACCGGCCAGGGTGTGCCGGACATCTTGGAGGCCATCGTCAACCGGCTGCCTCCGCCGGCAGGGCATCCAGATGACCCGCTGCAGGCCCTGATCTTCGACTCCTGGTTCGACGCTTACCGGGGCGTGATCGTGCTGGCGCGCGTGATCCATGGGCGGCTGCATAAAGGCATGAAGATCCGGCTTATGTCGAACGGGAAAACGTTCGACGTGGAATCGATGGGCGTGCTCACGCCGAAGCCTGTCGAGATCGAAGAGCTGACGGCTGGTGAGGTCGGCTTCTTTGTGGCGAACATCAAGAATGTGGCTGACACGAAGATCGGCGATACGGTCACGGATGACGAAAGGCCCGCGGCTGCGGCGCTGCCTGGATTCCAGGACATCAAATCGATGGTCTTCGCGGGGCTGTATACGGTGGACTCGCACGAGCACACGCTGCTGCGGGATGCGCTGGAGAAGTTGCGGCTCAACGATTCGTCATTCTTTTTTGAACCAGAGAGCTCGGCTGCACTCGGATTCGGCTTCCGCTGCGGCTTCCTCGGGCTGCTGCACATGGAGATCATCCAGGAGCGGCTGGAGCGGGAGTATGAGCTGGATCTGATCACCACCGCACCGGGGGTGCGCTATCGGATCACGCTTACCGATGGGACCGTGCTCGAGGTGGACAATCCCTCGCGGTGGCCGAACCCTACCGAGATCGAGAAGGTCGAGGAGCCGATCATCACGGCGACCATCCTGACCAACGAGGAGTATGTGGGCGGCATACTCAAGCTGGTCGAGGAGAAGCGCGGGAGGCAGAAGAACTTCGAATATGTGTCGCCCACCCGGGTGATGCTGACCTATGAGCTTCCCCTGAACGAGATCGTGCTCGACTTCTACGACCGGCTCAAGTCGGTGTCGCGGGGGTATGCGTCACTCGACTATCACCTGTCGGGAACGTGGGACTCGCCGATGGTGAAGCTGGACATCCTGGTCTCGGGTGAGCCGGTCGATGCGCTGTCGATCATCGTGCATCGGGACTTCGCCTACGAGCGCGGGCGTGCGCTGGTGTCGAAGATGCGGGAGCTGATTCCCCGGCA